>MPMF02268252.1_pt1 | contig 86901 bp, 89 predicted proteins | sample 1617271 | NCBI WGS metagenome assembly MPMF02 (sample SAMN05944812, study PRJNA350692) | marine metagenome | biome: marine; feature: ODZ; material: water; isolation source: 120 m water sample prefiltered with 30 um filter, filtered on to 0.2 um... | place: Pacific Ocean | collected 2012-04-09... | reverse complement strand
GCGATTATGGCAGCAAGCAAAAAATGGACGATGCCTATTCAGAATTGGAAAGCTGCCATGAATCGCTTTAGTATCATTTTTGAAGAGCGTGTAACCAAGTATTTTTAAATCTGCATTTACACAGAATTATTTACACACTCTAAATTACTAACTTCTAATATTTCGATTCAAACTGAACTGAGTGTAGGTTAAGTCTATATCACTACATCAAAGTTATTTTTCTATATAAAAATATGCCCATAGAATTTTTAGTTTGATAACTGATATTTCTATGGGCTGGTAATTGTGAGCTTATTTAGTTTTACTGAAAATTCAGAAAGGTATATTGCAATAATTATAAATACACTTTTCAATATTTAGTCAAACAGATCAGAAATCAATTTAAGATTAAATATTTACAATAATTTTATAGCCAACCCTCATTTCGTGCAACATCTAAAGCATCAGATCTAAGTCGCTCTAATTCCTCATAATTATGATCATCCAATTTTGGTTTTACTTTTTCAAACTTTTCTTTAAGTAAATCCAAACTTCTCATCAGCATTACAAAAATTAGTTTTTGACGACCTAAGTCATCTGTTGTATTGAATACACTAGGATCTATCTTTAAACGAAAATCCATACTTCTTTTTTTTACAGAATATTTGACTCGCTCACCAAAATCATTTGGTCCCATCATTACCGTAATACAATCCCAACTATCTAAAGGCAAATCATATGACTTATTTTTTAACTCTTTCTTAAGTATTTCTTCCACATAGTTTCGAGCTAATTGTAATCGAGTAAGTTGCTCCTCATTTAATACTTCTTTACTTGATTCACTACTCATCCATATTTGCATATTCAGCCCTTATTGATTCCATTTAATCGTCATAAAAAAAGCGCCCTAATCAGGACGCTTTTTTATACCACTTAATTCAATTAAGCAGTCAATTCTTTAACAGCAGCAACAACCGCTTCAGTCGTAATACCGAAGAATTGGAACAAGTCTTTTGCTGGTGCAGATTCGCCGTAAGTGGTCATACCTATCACTTTGCCGTCTAAACCAACAAATTTCCACCAGTAGTCTACATGAGCCGCTTCAACTGCAACACGCGCACGAATCTGTGCAGGTAATACCGCTTCACGATATGCAGCATCTTGCTTCATGAATTCTTCAGCACATGGCATAGACACAACACGCACACCTTCAAGTTGTGAATATGCTTCCATTGCCAATGAAACTTCTGAACCTGTTGCAATGATGATTGCCTTCAATTCACCTTTCTCTTCAGCAAGTACATAACCACCTTTTGCAACGTTTTGAATTTGAGCTTCATTACGCGCTTGGAATGGTAAGTTTTGACGAGAGAAGATTAACGCTGATGGGCCATCTTTACGTTGAAGTGCAGACTTCCAAGAAACAGCTGCTTCAACTGTGTCACATGGACGCCAAGTATTTAAGTTTGGTGTACCGCGTAACGATGCAATTTGTTCAATTGGTTGATGCGTAGGACCATCTTCACCTAAACCAATCGAGTCATGTGTATAAACATGAATCACACGTTGCTTCATTAATGCAGACATACGTACTGCATTACGCGCATATTCCATAAACATCAAGAATGTTGCAACGTAAGGAACGAAACCACCGTGTAAAGCCACACCATTCGCAATTGCAGTCATACCGAATTCACGAACACCGTAATACACGTAGTTGCCCGCTGGATTTTCTTGTACACCTTGGCAACCTTTCCAAAGTGTTAAGTTAGAACCCGCCAAGTCAGCAGAACCACCTAATAATTCAGGCAGTAATGGACCAAATGCTTGTAATGTATTTTGGCTTGCTTTACGTGTAGCAATGGTTTCAGCTTTAGCATTTGTTTCAGCAATGAAAGCATCTGCTTGTGCAGCAAATTCCGCTGGTAAGTCGCCATTGATACGGCGTAATAATTCAGCCGCTTCAGTTGGATATTTTGCTTTGTATTGAGCAAACAATTCATTCCACGCTGCTTCAGAGGTTTGACCTTTTGCTTTTGCATCCCAAGCTGCATATACATCTTCAGGGATAACAAATGAATCTTCTTTCCAACCTAATGCTTCACGAGTTAAAACGATTTCGTCTTTACCCAATGGCGCACCATGGCAATCTTCTTTACCTTGTTTGTTTGGTGAACCTAGACCGATAATCGTTTTACAGATAATAATTGTTGGCTTATTAGTTTCAGCTTTTGCTTCTACAGTCGCTTGGCGAATTGCATCTGCATCATGACCATCTACACGCAGTACTTGCCAACCATAAGCGTTGAAACGTTGCTCAGTGTCATCACTGAACCAACCTTCTACTTCACCATCAATCGAGATACCGTTGTCATCATAATAAACAACAAGCTTACCAAGACCTAAAGTACCTGCAAGCGAACATACTTCGTGAGAAATACCTTCCATTAAGCAGCCATCACCCAAGAAACAATAAGTGAAGTGATCAACAACGTTTAAGTCATCTTTGTTGAACTGAGCAGCTAATGTTTTTTCAGCTAAAGCGAAGCCAACAGCATTAGCGATACCTTGACCTAATGGACCTGTCGTTGTTTCGATACCCGGTGCGTAACCATATTCTGGGTGACCTGGTGTTTTAGAATGTAACTGACGGAATTGCTTTAAATCTTCAATAGATAAGTCATAACCCGTTAAATGCAATAAAGCATATTGCAACATAGAACCATGACCATTTGACAATACAAAGCGGTCGCGGTTCGCCCATTGTGGGTTTGTTGGGTTATGATTTAAAAACTCACGCCATACGACGTCAGCGATATCTGCCATCCCCATTGGTGCACCTGGATGCCCTGAGTTTGCCTGTTGCACAGCATCCATTGCCAAGACACGAATTGCGTTAGCAATACGACGTTCATTTAAAGGGGTTGTCATAAGTCAGAATCCGATTAAATCAATGTGATAAAGAAGACGAGAAATCATCTTTCAAAAATTGAGACTATTGTCTTAAAAAAACGACATGGGGTAAAGTCTAATACACGATATTTCTTATATTTCGATCATTCATTTTCAATTATGTGAACAAATGTTCACAGCGTAAGCAAAAGTAAATATCTCAGGTTCGTAAAATCTATTCGCTTATTCAGAAAAATATTAAAAATCAATCCTCACATATAAGCTTTACTGATACACATATCAATAAAAACACAATGAAAATGCAATAAATTTATGGTTTTTAGTCAGCTTGTGCTAGTCCTATGAGCCAAGTCGATGTAACATACTCTGTCTTTTTGAAAATAACCATGATAGGACGTTCATGCGCGAGTATGCTGTTTTTACTTCAGAATCTGTAAGCGAAGGTCATCCAGACAAAATGGCTGACCAAATTAGTGATGCGATTTTAGATGCAATCCTAAGAGAAGACCCGTATGCACGTGTCGCTTGTGAAACATTAGTAAAAACAGGCGCGGTTGTTCTTGCTGGTGAAATCACAACAACGGCTAACGTTGATTTTGAAGCGATCGTACGTCAAACCGTAAATGGTATTGGCTACCACCACTCTGATTTAGGTTTTGATGGTTCAACTTGTGCCGTAATCAATATGATCGGAAAACAATCTCCTGAGATTGCACAAGGTGTAGATCGTCAAAAACCTGAAGATCAAGGTGCTGGTGACCAAGGTCTAATGTTCGGTTATGCAAGCCGTGAGACAGATGTGCTTATGCCTGCACCGATTTCTTACGCACACCGTTTAATGGAGCGTCAAGCAGAGTTACGTCGTTCAGGTGCTTTACCTTGGTTACGTCCAGATGCAAAAAGCCAAGTTACTTTTGCTTATGAAAATGGCAAACCTGTTCGCTTAGATGCTGTCGTGCTTTCGACTCAACATGACCCAGAAATTACTCAAGCTCAGTTGAAAGAAGCTGTGATTGAAGAGATTGTTAAGCCAATCATTCCTGCTGAAATGTTCCATGCAGGCACAAAATTCCATATCAACCCAACAGGTATGTTTGTCATCGGCGGCCCTGTAGGTGACTGTGGTTTAACTGGTCGTAAAATTATCGTTGATACATACGGCGGTATGGCGCGTCACGGTGGTGGTGCATTCTCTGGTAAAGACCCATCTAAAGTTGACCGTTCAGCTGCATATGCTGGTCGTTATGTCGCCAAAAATATTGTTGCTGCTGGCCTTGCTGATAAATGTGAAATCCAAGTGAGCTATGCAATTGGTGTTGCTGAACCAACATCAATTTCAATCAATACCTTCAATACTGGTAAAGTATCTGATGAGTTGATCATTCAACTTGTTCGTGAACATTTTGACTTACGTCCATATGGCATCACACGTATGCTTAACCTTATTCAACCTATGTATAAGCAAACAGCTGCTTATGGTCACTTTGGCCGTGAAGGTTCAGATACAGCATTTACTTGGGAAAAAACTGACAAAGTTGAAATCCTTAAGGATGCAGCAGGTCTTTAATTGCTCTGCGTCATCTAATAAAAAAGCTCGCATTTTGCGAGCTTTTTTATTCCCCAATCTAATTTCCCGAATTCATATTATCTTGCTTTAAAACTTCAAAAATAGACGTATTTTGAACAGGTTGCTCTTCTTGATGATGTTGCGAATACAAATGTGCAAGTTTTACGATAACCACAACAGCTAAACACGCAGCAACACAGAACATCCACATACCGTAAGGGCTGCGAATATGTTGAGAACCACAGTAAGGACATTCCTTATCTGTAGACGCGACCACCTTGTCGCAACATGCACAATGATATTGATATAACATCATTTGTTCCTCCCACTCGTTATTTTTTATTTTCTTTTTACAACAATTTTCACCGTTGTACTTTTATCCTATGAAAAAAAAAACGAGATTACAATGCAGTTATATGACCGATTCTTTCAAATTTACAAAGTTTTTATGTCAATTTAATGAACTACAAGTATTTTTAAATTTTTCTACAGAAGCGTATTATTTTGATCTTTCACATAATTTGCTAAAATATTGCTTTAAATTTATGGAAATAGCACCATGACTCAATTAATCAACAAAGGTGGATTTCGTGAACGTGCCAACCGTAGTCGAAAATACAAACAGTCAGAAAATGAGGTGACCACTTTGCCACCGAGCCAATACCAACCTCAAGACAAACAGACTACGGTCGCCAATAATGCAGAAAATAACCAAACTACAGATACAAACAACAAACCATAAAAAAGCACACTTTTGATCGTGTGCTTTTCTATAACTAAACCGAATTAGTTTACATCTTTAAATTCAATTTTCTTTTGATCTGGTTTTACTTCACGCGCTTCACCATCAATCACGGTTGAGTCACGATATTGCCCACCACCTTGTTGATTTTGCATTTCTTGCATCTGACGCATTAAATCAGCAAATGGACTTTGTCCTGAAGCACCACCGCCCATACCACCCATCATTTGGTCCATCATTGCTTGTTGACGCTTTGCCATTGTTTTCATCAATGCATTGCGGAAAGCTGTTTGTACCGATGGGATTAACACTAAAACGGCGATTACATCAGAAATCAAACCTGGTAGCATTAAAAAGAAACCAGACATCGCGATTGCTAATTTCTTAGTTACCGCTGGATCAGCACCTAACTGCCCTGTCATTTGCATTTGCTGTAACTGAGGCATGATACCTGACGTGCTTGAACGCAGCATATTCAAGCCAATAAAAAATGCGATAATAAACCAGAAGAATACATACCACATACTTCCAACGAGATCGCCCACGCCGATCCAAACCAACACTTCAGCAATTGTGCCAAAAACCACGATAAGAAGTAGATTCATGTTAAATCTCAAAATAAAACAATGTGCATATTGATAAAACAATGCTGACACATTTAATAAAATAAACTCAATAAATTATTTGATGGGTTCTTTTCTAAATTTATCAAGTCTGATGTTTATGTTTATTACATAAAAAAGCTCTCAGTTGAAATCAATCAATTGAGAGCCTAGAAAGAATTTATAAATTAACCACAAGTTGCATTGATAATCTTTTTAGATTGTGGATCAATCGTTACTGTAACGCGGTTCTCTCGATAATCCATAGTTACAGGTTGATTAGGTCCAACACTACGCACGATCTCAGACTTGGTTTTTTGCTTAATTTGTTCTTCGCTAAGTCCTGATTGACCAATTAACTTTTTTGCCTCATCAGCAACACATTTCGATTGGCTAGCACGGAATAGCTCCCACTCCTCAACCACCTGACCATTTGGCAACTTGCAGTATCCAACCTGACCATTTGTTTCATTTCGAATTTCCAACTGACCACCTTGCTCAACGCAATATTTACTCGCTGGATTTGCCATACCAATTTTTGGTGGCATATCGTCTTTATTTGGAGTTGAAGAACACGCTGCCAATGACATAACAACTGCACCTAAAAGTAAGATCTTTTTCATATTTTTGAATTTTTGCAAAAAAATTTAATATAGCAAACAAATGATAAATTTATGTCTATGAATTGAAACAAAGAACTCCAGTTATGATTAACTCATCGTTTAGTTCAACGAATTAAATCATCATTGAATAATGATGTACTCAAGCCGAATAGCCTGATCAACCAAATAATGATCTTTGATAATATAAAAATATGGTCTCGTGTTTACCCACTCATCCATTTCCAAAATGGCTTCTGTATAACCCATCACTGCTGAAAAATCTTTTACTTGTAAAATATCCATAGGCTTATCCCTTTTCTTATAGATATAAGCCTAACATAGAGTAAATATTTCCTTGTAGCTCAAAGCTCAATCTTGCCAGTCATTTTATATTTTTATAATTTGTTTTGGCTAAATTTCAAACATTAAAAAAGCACCCGAAGGTGCTTTCTTTCTCTTATAAGCCTGTTGCGATCAGAACCACAAAACTGAACAACAACGAACCTAAAGATCTTTTACAATGTACATGAACTTCTTGCTCAAACCCTTGAGAGTATCGCTCTAAGTTTTCCATAACCTAATGCTCATTTAATGTACTGCAATTATTAATTTGCCTAAATAATGTATGAAATGAAATTAGCAAAAAGTCGTAGATCAAGCTAGGGTAAAAATTTAAACACATGGTCAATTAGTGACAAAATTAAGCAATTTCACTTAAATTTCTAATGGTTTTTTGCAATTTTTCTAAATTATTAATATTCAAATAAAAAAGCCCACCAAAGTGAGCTTTTTTATATTTATTCTTAGTTTTGAGCAACTACAGTAATAGCAGTTGCTTGAGGTCCTTTTTTACCTTCAGCTACAGTAAAAGATACACGTTGTCCTTCATGAAGAACTCTAAAGCCGTTGCTTTGGATTTCGCTAAAGTGAGCAAAAACATCTTGTCCAGAATCAGCATGAATAAAACCAAAACCTTTAGTTTCATTGAACCATTTAACTGTACCAGTCACAGTGTTAGACATAAATTTAACCTATTTGAAAATTCGTAATACTTAGCAGCAAATAACTTGGAATAATAAAACTATGACACTAAAATCTGATAAAACGAGAAGTTTGGACAAACATACGAAATTAGAGATTTGCTGAATCAACAGAGTTATTCTTCTAGTTAACTATCACTATACACGACTTTACTTTTTATAAGCAATCCCTATTGCTTCAACCACTCATATAAATGGATGACATAACATTCAAAAACTAAGATTGATCTACGAAAACCATTTCCAAAATTATTTAATTTCAATATTTTTCAATAAGATAGATCAAGAAAAACAAGTCAAATAGATAAGATTTTCAATTAAATTCTCTTACATTTTTCTTCTTATGCAATTGATCAAGTTTCAGCAACCTATTTTGAATAACGAAAAAGTAAATATGATTAAAAATTATCCCAAACATCAATTTTTAACCCATTCCAATTTTAAATAATTAACATCGTAGCAATTGTCCACATTGTGATCCCAATTAAAACGTCTAAAATTTTCCAAGATGTCGCTCTTTTAAATAAAGGAAGTAACATCTTTGCCCCGTAGCCTACTGAAAAGAAAAATATCCAAGAAGCGAGTATTGTGCCTGCCGCAAACTGATACAGTTGATCCGAAAATTGCACTGAAATTGATCCGATCAAGATAATCGCATCCAAATACACATGCGGGTTAAGCCATGTGAATGCTAAGCATATTCCGATAATTTTGAGTAAAGAATCTTTTTCAATATCACTTGGGTTTAGCGAAGAAGAATTTTTTATAGCTGAATAGAAATTACGCAATCCGTAAAGGAATAAAAATGCTGCGCCAAAATATTTGCTCACGGTAAGGAGAAGTGGAAAGTTAGCAATAACTTTGGAGAATCCTGTTACACCGAAGTAAATCAAAATAGAATCAGATAATGCACAGATGAAACAAACCCAGAATACATACTGCTGCTTTAAACCTTGTTTTAATACGAATGCATTTTGCGCCCCTATTGCTAAAATCAGAGAGAAGCCAATTCCAAGCCCATATACAAATGCACTCATTCACTTTTTCCACAAACTAAAAATATTAAAGGTATTCATTTCTTTACACATTCAGATCACGCTGAAAGATTGTTATTATCTTTTTTTTTAATTTTTAATTCAGTAAAATTAAGTTTATTTCAGTTCAACTAAGTTTTTTTAAGGAAATTATGCTCGATAGCAAACAATGTGAAGCTTTCTTTGCTGTTGCAGAAACAGGTAGCTTTGAACATGCAGGCCAAAGACTGTGTATTACCCCATCTGCTGTGACACTGAGGGTTCAAGCACTTGAGAAGCACTTAGGTCAACTCTTGCTGATACGCGGCAGACCTTGCGTTTTAACTCAATCAGGTCTACATCTATTTGAATATTTGCAACATAGCAAACGCCTAGAACAAAATTTACTATACAGTCTCACAGGTAAATCTGAATCTAATTATTTTAAAACCACAATCGCAACGAACGCCGACTCTTTAGCAACTTGGTTGCTTCCCGCACTGAAAGATGTGCTCATTCAAGAAAAAATTATGATTGAGTTTAACTGTGACGATCAGTCGCATACTTATTCATTACTGGAAAATGGGAAAGTCAATGCATGTATTTCTATCGAAAGTGCAGCCATGAAGGGTTGTAATGCCATACATCTGGGATCTATGCGTTATAAAATGGTTTCAACGCCATTGTTTCAAAAGAAATGGTTTAAAAACGGAATCACGAGAGAAAGCTTAAGGACTGCCCCTGCAATTATTTTCAATCACAAAGATCACACCCATTTTGACGTACTCGAAAAGATGTTTGGGTTAACAAAAGGCACTTATCCATGTCACCTTATCCCATCTTCTGAATCCTTTGTCACGGCAATCCAGCTTGGCTTGGGATATGGAATGGTTCCAGAATTTCAACTCGAACAGGCTTTTAAAGATAAAAGTTTAGTTGAGATTTTACCTGAAGCTGAAACAGATATTGCTTTATATTGGCACCATTGGAATCAACAATCTGCTCCTCTTCAAGCCTTAACGACACATATTGTCCAAAAAGCGAAAATAGTTTTGAGATAATGTTCTAAGCAAAACAAGATATATCCAAAAATATCTTATTACATTTTAAAAGCAAGTACAGATTTAAAGGATTTAATTTTATTCAAAACCATAAATATAAATAAAAAGCCAATTCAGATATTTTAAAATAAAAATAAACCTATATTACAAGTAAAATAATTTCATAAAATCCCAAAAAAACAACAAAAATTAAATACAAGTGATAAACAAAACTTAACTCACACTTAAATTTAAAGTAAAAATACAATTCTAATGCATACCCAAAACTCAATATCATTTTCATTTAGATATACATAATAACTAATTTTTGATATAAAAAATCTGCTCTTTATTAATGAGCAAAAAATTAAAATCTAAAAACTAAAAATTGGGGAAATATATGAACTCTAAACAAGAAATTGATCAAATGGCATTAGGAACAGCGGCCTCAGCATTATTTCAAGGTTATAACAATGTCACAGCACAGGCATCCAACACCGCTATCCAAGGCTCACCAACAACGCAGTCAGGTGTCAGTGAATTACAGTATGTAGTCACGAAATCTCTACAACAAACATATAAAGCCTTGAATATTTCATCTTCTGTTTCTGCTGGTTATGGTGGATTTTCAGGGGAGGCAAAAGTAAACTTTGTAAATCAACTTAGTTTAACAAAAGAAAGTCTTTGTATTGTGGTTAAAGCCTCCGACAAACAAAATGTTACCCGTACAAATAATGTATCAATGAAATCAGATGTTCCTGTACCATCCACGGAAGATCAAGTTATTGAATTTGTTAAAAAGTATGGTGATTCTTATATTTCCGAGTTGGTCACAGGCGCAGAGTATTATGCTGTATATGCTTTTATTTGCGAGACCACAGAGCAACGAATGAGTTTAGAGGCTCAGCTAACAGCAAGTGGCATTTCTCTTTTTGGAGGTAGTCTTTCTGCTGATTTCCAAACAAAAATAGAAAATGTTTGCAAAGTATCATCGTCAACAGTCACATTTCAACAAATTGTTTCTGGCTTGAAAGATCCACATCTGCCATCACAAGATCACATAATCGATTACGCTCTAAGATTCTTTGATCTACAAATTGATAATCCTGCTATTATTTCCTACGAATCATCTAGCTATGATCAAGTACCTGGCTTTCCTGTGAATTTATTAGATCAAATCAGAAAGAATGTTTCATATTTTACTGATCCCAATGGGGATTTTACTAAGAAAGGAATTGATATTAATGAATTAATTAATCAATGTGAAAATATTGATAATATTTATAAGTTTTATAATTTCATTCAAGACCCAAAAATTAATAGTGTAAAAGAATTAGCGTATATCGATCTTAAAAAGCTTAAATCCCAACAAGATGATTTCACATACAATCCAAATAATAAATACTCTTTACCTGACTTACCTTCCTTAAATGAAGGAAAACCAGCTCTTCAATTTAATTTCAAAGATTCACCAACTTATGGTGGTGATGGTGGCAGTGTTTTTAATGATATTAATCAGTCTACCTTTCTCCCAAAACGCACTCGTTTAGTTAATGTAAAATTATACTCTGGAAAATATGTAGATAAACTGATCGCAACTTATGAATGTACAGACCCAATTAAACGTACTTATGTTTGTGAACATGGTGGTAATGGCGGTGGAGCTAGCTATGACCTTCAGCTAACGAATGGGATTTGGGTAAAATCGATTTCTGGCCAAAGCGGAAAATATATTGATCACCTAACATTTGAATCTAGTAATGGCCAATCAATCTCAGGTGGTGGTAATGGTGGTGGTGCATTTCAGTGCCAAATTCCTGATGGCTATTTTGTAGCAGGATTTCGAGGTCGATCTGGTAGCCTATTAGATCAATTTGGAGCTGTTTTTGCTAAACTTTTACCAGCAACATGGCAAAAATAATTGAGAAAGCAAAAAAGCTATCTACATAATGGATAGCTTTTTATTCATTTAAAGCTACATTTGAGAAATCATTTACTTTTTTTGTATTAATAAAAAAATATACAGCTAAAAGCCTTATATGTAACAATATCAACAATCTTTTATTCTTATAGTGCTGCATGTCATTAATTATTGGTATTGATCCTGGTTCACGCTTAACAGGTTACGGAATTATTGAGAAAGATGGCAACAAGTTACGTTTTGTCGATGCAGGCACGATTCGTACTGAAACACAGGAAATGCCCGAACGTTTAAAACGTATTTTTGCGGGTGTAGAACGTATCGTTAAATTTCATGGACCAACCGAAGCTGCGGTAGAGCAAGTCTTCATGGCACAAAATCCTGATTCTGCACTAAAGCTTGGTCAAGCGCGTGGTGCAGCCATCGCGGCATTGGTGAATTTGGATTTACAAGTGGCAGAATACACAGCGCGTCAGATTAAGCAATCTGTCGTGGGTTATGGCGCGGCTGATAAAGAACAAGTCCAAATGATGGTGATGCGCTTATTAAACTTAAGCATTAAACCCCAAGCTGATGCGGCAGATGCTCTCGCTGCTGCTATTTGTCATGCACACGCTTCTGGAAGTATGAGCAAAATGGCTGTGCTGAATGCTTTAGGTGGGATGGCAAGAGGAAGAAGCCGCTCCAGTACTAGAAGGCGTTAATATTAATGATTAACGACTTCATAAATCACTTTCCCCATATCATGCGCTTGCAAACCTCTCATACCATTTTCAGCCAGTAAATCTCCTGCCTGTGCATGTAAGCTAACAATCTCATGTAATGCAATTTGCTCATGAAATTGAGCTTTTAAACTCGCAATCATTCCTGCCAACACATCTCCCATGCCTCCTGTCCCCATACCTGCATTACCTTGAGTACAGATAAATAATTCGCTTTCCAAGATTAAACTACCAGCACCTTTTAGCACCCATTGCCCGGCATATTTTTGCTGTAGTTGGTGAATCGCTGCAATGCGATCTTGTTCAATCTCTGCTGCTGTACAATCTAATAAAGTTGCTGCTTCGCCTGAATGTGGAGTCGCATAGATATGATCATTTAATTGTTGCGGATGCTTTGCCAAAAACCAAAGTCCATCTGCATCAAGCACAATTTCTAAATGTGTATTTTGATTGAGTAAATCGAACCATTGCTGATAAATCCGCTCTGCCCATTGATCACGTCCTAAGCCCATTCCAAAACAGACCGCATCGACTTGCTTTAATAGTTGTTGAATCAGCTCTTGATCTAACGCATTAATATCTCGAACCATGATATTGGGCGAACGTGACAAAATTGCTTGATGATGTTTGCTATGACAAATCACACTTACTTTGCCAGCACCTGCATGAAAAGCGGCCTCAGCTGACATAATCACTGCTCCGCCCATATCCGCATGACCGCCAACAACGAGTACATGCCCGTAACTGCCTTTGTGACCAAATGCCTGACGTTTCGGCAATACAATTTTTTCAGGTGATAAATAGGCAAGTGGTTTTAATGCTGTATCAATTGGAATCAGGCGGACTAAGTGCAATTGACCGACATATTCTTTGCCTTGTCCCGTAAATAAGCCTGCTTTATACCCCAAAATGGTAAAGGTATGATCCGCTTGTATTGCACAAGGTAAAACTTGTCCTGTATTGGCATGTAGTCCACTGGGAATATCAATCGAGATTTTTAAACCTGTTTGTGCATTAAAACACTGAATTATTTTTTGCCAACCTTCATTTAGCGCTCTATTTAAGCCAATCCCAAATAACGCATCGATATGACAATCAACCTTTCTTAGCATCTCCTTATAGGGATGAGGGGTATACTCCACAAGATCACCAATGACATTGCTATTTAAATCTGTAGACGACTCGTTCTGAAAAATAGAAGCTGCAATATCATTTATTGGCTTCATTTCAACTTGCTGAGATTCAGCATACGCATAAGCCTGTTTTAAATCAGTGGAGTTACCCATTTCAGTTGAAAATACCGTTACATCAAAGCCCACCTGCTTCAAAAATGTAGCAATATAATAACCATCACCAGCATTGTTACCCTGCCCACACCACACAGCGATATTTTGGATATTTTGTTGATGAAATTGCTCAATCAGTTGCTGCGATATTGACCAAGCTACTTGTTGCATTAATCCTAAAGAGGAATTTTGCTGAGCAAACCAACGCTGCTCCCATGCTTGAATACTTTGGCTATGGTAAACTGAACGTTGCATATTATCCCCTATTATTGGTTTATGGCTTCATCCGCACCTTCAGGAAAATCGCTTGATAAAATCGAGCTGCAACAGCTTGATCCTCAAGAACTTAAAACATGGATAAAAGCTCAGGCTTTGGACTTGGGCTTTTCTGATTGTGTCATTGCCAAACCAGATGCTCAAGATCAAATGCCTCGTTTTAAAGAATATTTAGAACGCGGCTATCATGCAGATATGCACTATTTAGAAGAAAACTTAGAAAAACGTGCTAATCCAACTTTATTAGTTCCAGGAACTAAAAGCATTATTTGTGTGCGCATGAACTATCTTGTTGCATCCCCCCAGCCCCGTTATGTACCATTTGAACCAAATTCTGCCATTATTGCCCGTTATGCACGCGGTCGTGATTATCACAAAGTAATGCGTGGGCGGCTCAAAACGTTAGCAAGCCAAATTAAAGAAAAAGTGGGCGATTTTGAGTCACGCCCATTTGCTGATTCAGCACCTATTTTTGAAAAATCCTTAGCTGAAAGCGCAGGTATGGGATGGACAGGAAAACATACTTTACTGATTCATAAAAAATCAGGTTCTTTCTTTGTATTGGGGGAGCTATTTACCTCTCTCGAACTTCCTTTTGATCAACCTGCAACTGCACACTGCGGTTCATGCACTGCCTGTATTGATATTTGCCCAACACAAGCGATCGTTGAACCTTATATGTTAGATGCAAGGAAATGCATTGCATATTTGACCATTGAATATAAAGGCATTATTCCAGAAGAACTTCGCCAAGGCATCGGCAATCGTATATTTGGTTGTGATGATTGTCAGTTGATTTGCCCTTGGAATAGTTTTGCTAAAATGGCAACAATCCCAGATTTTGATGCGAGACATGGCTTAGATAACATTAGTTTACTCGACATTTGGCAATGGGATGAAGCAACTTTTTTGGCCAATACCGAAGGCAGTCCGATTCGTAGAACTGGCTACCAATCTTTTAAACGCAATATTGCAATCGGGCTTGGAAATGCGCCATACTCGGTTGATGTAGTCACACAATTGCAAGAAGCAAAACCTTTGCACGATGAGATTGTCAATGTACACATTGATTGGGCAATTGAACAACAATTGCAACGAGCCAATGTATAACAAATAGAAAATTGATGTTTTTTGCCCTTTGGCTTTGGCACGATTTCTGTATGATTAATCTCAATGTTTGTAATCAATCATCATGGATATAACAATGACCTTACGTAATGACTGGACTCGTGATGAAATCCAAGCTTTATATGATCAACCTTTTTTAGACTTAGTATTTGAAGCGCAAAGCGTTCATCGTCAACATTTCCAAGCAAATACGATTCAGGTCAGCACCCTTCTTTCGATTAAAACGGGTAAATGTCCAGAAGATTGTAAATATTGCTCTCAGTCAGCACATTACGACTCTAAATTAGAAGCAGAAAAACGTATTGCAGTTGATAAAGTAATTAGCGAAGCACAAGCTGCAAAAGAATCAGGTTCATCTCGTTTCTGTATGGGTGCTGCATGGCGTAACCCGCATGAAAGAGATATGCCTTATGTCTTAGAGATGGTACGCGAAGTAAAAGCCTTAGGTTTAGAAACTTGCATGACATTGGGTATGCTCAACCAATCGCAAGCTGAGCGTTTGAAAGATGCTGGTTTAGATTATTACAACCACAACCTAGATACATCACGCGAATATTATTCGCATATCATTAGCACTCGTACTTTTGATGATCGTTTAAATACACTCGATCATGTACGTCAAGCAGGTATGAAAGTATGTAGTGGTGGTATCGTCGGTTTAGGTGAAAGTCGTAACGACCGTATTGGTCTATTGCAAGAGCTTGCTACGATGCCAGTACACCCTGAGTCTGTACCAATCAACATGCTTGTACCGATTGAAGGCACACCACTCGCTGAAGTGGAAAAATTAGATGTGACTGAGTGGATTCGTACAATTGCTGTCGCACGTATCATCATGCCACATAGCTATATTCGATTATCAGCAGGTCGTGAATCCCTTAGTGACTCGGATCAAGCACTTGCATTTATGGCTGGTGCAAACTCATTGTTCTCTGGTGAAAAACTGTTAACAACTCCAAATGCTGGTGAAGGCAAAGATCAGATCTTATTTGCAAAACTCGGCTTAACTGCTGAAAAAGCAAAGCCTACAGTTGCAGAACTCTCAGTAGATGCCATGAGCGCATAAATATAAAAGCCTTGTCGCTTGACAAGGCTTTTTTCTTGGAATAATTACACTTATATAGATGTGACTAAAATCCCATATTTGGCAGTAAGAAACATTCCAATTCTAATCACATCCACTCCAGCTGCATGCGTAACAGATAGCTCCTGTGTATGTACATCAAAATGGAATGAATCAAATATCTCTTGATGATGCATTAACCATAAAATGGTATCAGCGACATGCTCATCAACTGTATACGTTTCCGACTTAAAATCCTTATCCATAATGCTTTATTGAGATAAATTGATTTAAACATCATAACCAAATCATCTATCAAAAGCAGTAAGATAAAAAAACACTTAGTCAAAGGAGATAACTAAGTGTATTAACGAGGAATAAAACTTAGCGATTAGGCAGCTTTAGGATTAATCAATGTCTGACCTGCTTTTAAGCTATTCATGGCCTTTGGATTAAACTCTAATGTCAGGACGTGATTGTCTAAATGAACATGATAAGAACGAATCAATGACTGCGGCCCATCTTCTGTATCTAACACATACTCATCCGCGATATTTAGGATACCTTCGAGATTGGTTGTACTAGACGCACGATCATGGCTGAACAAGTCGTAGATTGTCTGTAAATTAAAACTTGTATGTTGTTCTGTAGGATGACTTTTTAAGTGTTGCTCTAAGAACAATACAAATTTATGTGCGAAGAAATAATAGTTAGGTTTATGTGTATAAAGCATGTTCATTTATAGCTCCTTTAGATGATTTTTTCATCAAATCATGACTAAAACACTAAGGATTGAATCTTAAAAAAATCTTAAAAAAAGTTTGGCGTTTTTGTTAACGAACTTAAAAATCTTCTACTTTTATTTTTAACAAAGATTCAATTTTTTGATGATTACAGAAGCCCTGTCACAAAAATTTCATATAAAAAACCATTATTTTGTATAAAAAATAAACAAACAATCCACTATTTCTTAAAAAATAAATCTTAAAAACAACGCTTTTTGTTGAAAATTCACATAATCAGGAAAACAATTTCAGAAAAACTAAAAAATAAACAACAAGTTATTTCAGCCAGCTTAATAATTATTTAAGAATTGCTAAAAATGTGATGCAGTTTGCATTTTATTTATTTACTGGTATATTTCGCACATTACTTGTTCAGCGCAAAAACTTAACTGGAAAAGTAATCTAATTCAAACTTTTAGCTGATGTCTTAGAGAAATTATTATGAAAAAACTTGCTTTGCTCGCTACTCTTTCAGTTGTTGGTATTGCTAGCGCTCACGCTGCAGATGGTACTATCACAATCAATGGTTTAGTGACTGATAAAACTTGTAACATCGTTACTCCAGCGGGTAAAGATTTTACAGTTACGCTTCCAACAGTTTCTAGACAAACTCTTGCGAATGCAGGTGATGTTGCTGGCCGTACACCATTCCAAATCAACTTAGAAGATTGTTCAGAAGGTAAAGTTGCAACTTACTTCGAACCAGGTGCAACTGTTGATTTCAACACTGGTCGTTTAATCAACCAAGCTGCTAGCGGTGCTCAAAACGTTGACGTTCAACTTTTAGGTAGCAACAACCAAGTAATCCCAGTTTTAGCTGCTGGTGCTTCTGGTGCTCAAGCGAACTCTCAATGGGTTGACGTTGTTGACGGCGGTAGTGCAGATCTTAACTACTACGCTGAATACTATGCAACTGGCGCATCTACTGCTGGTGAAGTAACAACTAACGTTCAATACACAATTATTTATCAATAATTTGTTGATCGCTGAGTTTCTATGTTCTAGAGCATAGAAACTCTTTTTATTTAAATTCATCTGCCTTTTTTGAGAATGTTGAGCATGTCATTTAACGGTTGTAAATTTTTGTCTGGTTTAGCACTTTGTTCAGTTATGGCGACTGCCGCTAACGCTGAGATAATCATTCATGGCACACGCGTGATCTACCCTTCTGATGCTCGTGAAGTAACTTTACAACTAAGCAATAATGGCTCAAAACCTGCTCTCGTCCAAGCTTGGATCGATGAAGGTGATCCTAAAAGCACACCAGACCAATCTAAAGTGCCTTTTATGATTACACCACCTATCTCTCGCGTAGAGCCAACTAAAAGTCAAACACTTCGTATTACGGCTTTACCAAATGCGTTACAACTAGATCAAAAACAAGAAACTGTATTTTGGTTAAACGTTTTGGATATTCCACCGAGACCAACAGGCAAAGGTACAGAAACTGTTCCAGATAACTTTTTGCAACTTGCAATTCGTTCAAGAATTAAATTTTTCTATCGTCCAGCAAGTATCAAAGAAGATGCCAACTTAGCTGCTGACAAATTGCAATGGCGTCGTGTTGGTCAAAACATTGTTGTTAAAAACCCAACCCCTTTTCATATCACGATGACTTCAATTTATCAGGCCAATGGTGATAAGAAAGTTGATTTATTGCCTAAAGGTTTAATGTTAAAGCCTTTTTCTGAAGATCAAGTTCAGTTAAAAACATCGAACACTGAAAAAATGAGTTTTATTAATGTTAATGATTACGGTGGCCGTGTCGAAAGACCGATCAAATTCCAATAATCATTATTCGTTTAGATAATCAATAATTTTAAGTACCTATACAATATAGGCGATTTTTAATATGTCAAAACAGCACGCAACATACAGATTATTAAAGCGTCATATTTGCTTTTACCTTACCTCAGGCATGATCAGCATGACCCTGCCTGTAATGGTACATGCAGATGAATCTACACAAAAAAAAGCTGTAGAAGCTGAGTTTGACTCTTCTTTTTTAATCGGTGATGCACAGAAAATCGATATTTCACGATTCAAATACGGTAACCCTGTTTTACCGGGTGAATATAACGTCGACGTATATGTAAATGGTCAGTGGTTCGGTAAACGTCGAATGATGTTTAAAGCTGTAGACCCAAAAGAAAATGCAACAACCTGTTTTAATTCAAGCACCTTACTTGAGTATGGTGTAAAGCAAGACGTTCTTTCGCAACATATTGCGAATCAATCAAAAAACAGTTGTTTAAAAATTGAAGATTGGATTGAAGATTCTTTCTATGAATTTGACACTTCAAAATTACGTATTGATATTTCAATTCCTCAAGTTGCTTTACAAAAAAATGCGCAAGGTTATGTCGATCCAAGTATTTGGGATCGTGGTATCAATGCTGGCTTTTTATCGTATAGCGGTAGCGCCTATAAAACATTTAATACAACAGGCGATAATAAAGAAACAACAAACGCATTTATGGCAGTTACTGCTGGGGCAAATATTGCAGGCTGGCAATTACGCCATAATGGTCAGTGGCAGTGGCAAGATAAACCGACTGAAAATCAAAGTAAGTCGAACTATCAGTCAACAAGTACCTATTTACAACGTGCATTCCCACAGTATCGTAGTGTATTGACACTAGGTGACAGCTTTACCAATGGCGAAATTTTCGACTCATTTGGTTATCGTGGTGTCGATTTCTCTAGTGATGACCGTATGTTACCAAATAGTATGTTGGGCTATGCCCCACGCATCCGTGGTAATGCAAAAACCAATGCAAAAGTTGAAGTTCGCCAACAAGGTCAATTAATTTATCAAACCACGGTTGCTCCGGGTAGCTTTGAAATTAATGATCTCTATCCAACAGGTTTCGGTGGTGAACTTGAGGTTTCTGTAATCGAATCAAATGGTGAGATTCAGAAATTTGCTATTCCTTATGCATCTGTAGTTCAAATGCTCAGACCAGGTATGAGCCGATACTCATTAACTGCTGGTGAATTTCGTGATCGCGATATCGAGTTAGATCCATGGGTTGTGCAAGGTAAATACCAACGAGGAATTAACAACTACCTCACAGGTTATACTGGCTTTCAAGCCACTGAGAAATACGCTTCGGTTTTGGCTGGTGCTGCTTTTGCAACACCAATCGGTGCGATCTCGTTAGACGTAACACATTCAGAAGCTGATTTTGAAAGAAAAGAATCTCAATCAGGTCAAAGTTACCGTTTAAGTTATAGCAAATTAATTACACCAACAAATACCAACTTAACCTTAGCAGCTTATCGCTACTCGACTGAAAATTATTACAAATTACGTGATGCGATTTTAATTCGTGATTTAGAAGATCGTGGTATGAATAGCTACGCTGTAGGTAAGCAACGTAGTGAATTCCAAATTACCTTAAACCAAGGTTTACCTGATGGTTGGGGTAATTTCTATATGGTCGGCTCTTGGGTTGACTACTGGAATCGCAATGAAAGTACTAAACAATACCAAATTGGTTATAGTAACAATTACCATGGTTTAACCTACGGCCTATCGGCGATCAATCGCCAAGTTGATTATGGATCAAGTAATCAAACACGTGATACTGAATATTTGATGACATTGTCATTCCCGCTCAGCTTTAAAAAGCATTCTATGAATGTGAATGCCAATGCATCTCAAGACAGTAGAACAGTTGGTGTAAGTGGAACTGTAGGTGATCGTTTCAGTTATGGTTCATCAGTAACACATCAAGATCGCAGTAATCCAACCTTCAACGTCAATGGACGCTACCGTACAAACTACACAACTGTTGGTGGCTCATATAGTGTTGCCGATTCTTATCAACAAGCCATGGTTAGCTTAACTGGTAATATCGTTGCTCATAAAGACGGTATTTTATTTGGCCCAGAGCAAGGTCAAACGATGGTACTGGTATATGCACCAGATGCCGCAGGCGCGAAGGTAAATAACACGACTGGTTTAAGTGTAAACAAAGACGGTTATGCTGTTATTCCATATGTAACGCCATATCGTTTAAATGACATTACTTTAGATCCTCAAGAAATGTCGACAAATGTTGAATTAGAAGAAACAAGTCAACGTATCGCACCTTATGCTGGTGCGATTGCTAAAGTCGATTTTTCTACGAAAACAGGTTATGCAATTTATATTGCTACAAAAACAGCAAATGGTGAAAACCTACCTTTTGCAGCACAAGTATTTGACCAAAATAATGAAGCTGTAGGTATTGTTGCTCAGGGTAGTATGGTCTATCTCCGTACCAAGAAAGCAAAAGATCATCTCGTTGTGAAATGGGGTGACGATAGCGCTGAACAATGTGCAATCTCATATGATGTCACAGCTGAATTGGCTAAAGATCAACAGAACTTAATAATGACTGAGGCGGTTTGTAAATGAAGAAAATACTAATAACTGGTGCTTTATTCACAGCTGGTCTTGGAATCCATAACGAGGCTAATGCTGCTTGTCGCGTTTATAACTACACTCCTAACGATGTACAAATGTCTGTTGGTCGCGTTGTAGTTCGCCCAAGTGATGAGGTTGGAAAAATCTTACGTAAAGCAACATTTGCAATCACCGACAAAGGCACCCGTGCTGATCGTTGTGACTCAAGTGATCGTTTAGTTGCAGAACTTAATCAAGGGTTTTCATTAAGTCCATTGGGAAATAGTATTTATAAAACTAATATTCCAGGTATTGGTATTCGCCTTTACCGAGAAGCTGAAAATGCTAGTAACTTCTCGGGTTACTATCCATATACACGTGGTGGACTTAGATATGGAACAACTTATAATTTAGCCCCAGGTTACTTCGTTGTAGAAATTATAAAGATAGCTGAACAAACAGGTTCAGGTGCTTTAGTACCAGGGCAATATAGTAGTTACTATATCCAAGCATCCCCAACCCGACCATTCCTTACAAGTACTGTATTAGCGAATGCTATTACGATTGCATCTTCATCTTGTGAGATTCAAGGTAATATTAATAAAGTCGTTACCCTTCCAACTGTGACTAAATCAGGATTTTCCGGAATTGGATCGACTCAAGGTCCACAATCATTTGATTTAAATATTCTTTGTAATGGTGGACAAAACCCTACTGGCTACGAAGAGAAGAATCTAATTAGTTTAAGTTTTGATTATATGCAGGATGGCACAAATAATCAGGTACTTTCTAATACAGCACCTACTTCAATCAAAGCAAATGGTGTTGGTGTACAACTACTGTGGAACTATAACAATAAAAATCAAGTCATTAAAAAAGGCGATAAATTAGAGCTGGGTACAGTAAGCTCCAATAATACCCTTCAATACAATGTTCCAATGACCGCACAATACTATCAAACAGCAACGAATGTCACCGCTGGTACTGTACGAGCTATGGCAACCGTTACAATCGAATATGACTAATCATAAATAATGGGTCTCCTAAAAATAGGAGGCCTCTTTTATATATAGCTGAATAATAAGATTTTTAAATTACTTTTTCAAAATAAGTAAATACTTTTTGATTAACAAAACTCACATCACAATACAGAGGATCAATCAATGAAAAAACTGAGCATACTTACAGTCAGCTTAGCCTTATTTGGTTGCGGAGACGATTACAATGCTTCGCAAAATAATGATAGTAGTACTCAAACAGTAGAAACAAATGTGAGAACTTTAAACCTAAAAACTTTCAGTCAATCAGAAGTTTGCCAATACAATTTTGATGCAACTCAGGAAGATTATGACGTATGGAATGCGGAGAACCCTGAGTATTTTCCAATAAAAGTATTTCCAGAAATAAATAGCCAAAAATTTGGTTTGACTATTCCTTCAGTGACAGAAAATGAATATAACTTCATAGATTATTTGGCTAGCAGTAAAGCCCAACTCAGCGCTTCTGACAACGAAGTAGATTTTTCACTACCAACTACAGGTATTATTGCATTTGAAATGCAATTGAAAATTCCAATATATTCATTAGGCAATTCCTCATACACTTCTAGGATCTCTTTGGTAGGGATAACAAATAACGGTTATAGCATCAATTCGAATTTTGGCTTTCAATCAGGTACTTATGATCCAGAATTTGGTGAAAATCCTGCAAATGTGAATTATTACATGGCTTATCGACTCACAGATGAAAGTGGCCCTACAACAAGTTATTATCAAAATGCCAACACAACAAATAATTCCAATAATTATCAACGCTTGGGGATTTACATAAACCAAGCCACAAAACAAGTTGGTTATATTTTCAATGGAGTCGATCAAGGATATCAGTCTAGTTTACCTGCTGCATTACAAAAACTGAGTTTTACTATATCAAGTGGAGTCGCAATCTATTCAAATCATCTTAGTGGACAAGAATTATCATCTGAGCTAATCACAGACAGAGGCTCTCTACAATTCAACTATCCTCAAGACACAACGGACATATGTGGCAACACAATCTAGAATCAATAACTCTATTGAGCCTAATCTTTTGATTAGGCTTTTTTATATCTTCTTCTAAAAATGTTAACTAGTTAACAAACCAAAACAATAAATTAATCATCAATTTTAAAATAAAACAAAAACCACATCACATTTTAAAAAAATATTTTAATCAAAACCAGTATAAATATTGCCTTAATAATAATTTTCATGCAGATTAATAATAATTACATTAAATAAAGGTAATAATCATGCATAAAAATCTTTATAAATTCATATTACTTTCATCATTAATGACTATTGCTTCGGTGAGTTATTCATCGGGTACAATTCAAATTAATGGAAATATTGTTGAAGATACCTGTTCAACAAACCACTTAGACAAAGACTGCCAAGTAATCAACACTATAAAACAAAACATTGAATCAAAAAGCGTATCTTTAGAAGATTTGAGAAACAGCCCACAAAATAACAATGTAACCGAAATTAGTATTGAGAAAATTCCTGAACATAACAGTGCTGTAATTATTGCCAGTTATTATTAATATTTTTACTCACCATAGATTATTTTTAATAGCATTTAATCTATGGTGTTATTAAATTATGATTAAAAACATGTTTAACTAAAATTTAAAACACATTCTTTTAAAAAAATAAATTTAAGCATAAATATTGACCAGACATTTTATTTTCTATAGTTTTATATCCGTTGTAAAAATTAAAAAGCTTTAAAATAATAAGGACAAAAAATGGATCATATGAATTCAGATTCACCCACAAATAAAAGTTGTGTTGATTGCAGTACAGATCCCATCGAATCGCTAAAAACAATGTTTGTCGATATGGTACAAGCGGGGAGAATCGGCAAAGGTCAGTGCCCTGCTATGCGACCTGTTTTTTTAAAACCACATGGCATAGCTGCTGCTGAATTTATTATTCGAGAAGATTTACCAGAAAACTTACGTATTGGATTATTTGCTCATTTAGGTAAACGCTATCCAACATGGATTCGATTCTCATCAGATACTACGCCTACCAGTACTGATTTCAAATCTACTTTAGGAATAGGCATCAAACTATTTGAAGTTGATGGTAAAAAGCTACTAGGAAATCCCGATGCAAGTACTTTTGACTTTCTCATGCAGAACTTCGATGCATTCTTCGTCGATACGGCTAAAGACATGTGTGAATTCACGAAGGCTGGCGTTGTTGATGGCAACTATGATCCCTACTTAAAAGATCATCCAAAAACCTCTGAATTACTGGATGCAATGGCAAAACCGGTTGCCAGTGTTTTATCTTCGGCATATTGGAGCGGCTTACCTTTTAAATTTGGTGAGAGCCAGTTCGTTAAATATAAATTAGAACCCAACTTTTATCTTGATCCACCAAACCACTCTCCCAATGACCCTTCTTATTTAGGTGCAGATTTAGTTGCTCGGTTAAAAAAATCAGAAGCGCGATTCCGCTTTATGATTCAATTAAGAACTGATCCAGACCAAATGCCATTAGATCAAGCAACTGTTGTTTGGTCAGAAGATTTGAGTCCGCCTATTCATGTCGCTGATATTGTTATCCCTATTCAAGATATAGAAGCTCGCGGTCAAGCTGAGTATGGCGAAAATCTTGCTATGAACATATGGCGCGTAACAGCCGATCATGAACCTGTTGGTTCTATTGCCGATGCTAGGCGTGTGGTTTATGCAGCTTCTGCTGAATTAAGACGTAATGTAAATGGAATACCTTTAGGTGAACCAAATTCCCCTCGTCCACTTATTTCACCTGCTGCCTGTGTCGATACTCATATTGTCCGTGCAGCAATACATCCTGCGATTGGTATCGCTCGAGTAGGTGATAGTGAAAATGAGTTTTTCATTGGGCCTGAAATAGTTGATGCCCCTGCTGATCTTAATCAGCAACCAAATTTTTACCGAGACTCAACGGGCGCTATTAAAAGACAAGCGGCTCGTTTTCGACTCTATGGATACAATGCAGCTGGTGAAGTTGTCCGTGAACTGACCCCAGATAATGCAGACATCGTTTGGACCGTGCATGTTGCCAACCGCAAATCTCAATGGTATGAGTTTCAATATGCGCTAGATATACCTGAGGCTGTCAATGCACCAGACAATGCATTTGCTTTACGCAACCCTAAAGTCAAAGCAGAAAATCGAATTAAATTAGCAATTGATCCAGGTCCAAGAAGTATTTGTGGTCGAAATATTTCAGGTGGTGCTGAGCATCGCTTTGATACAGGAACATTTCAAGCTGCATCTGATCAGCCTGTTACTGTGCCCTTAGGTGAAATACAAACTGATGAAAATGGGCGACTATTATTTTTAGGTGGCCATGGAAAGTCTGCATCACCAACCAATGCACCAGTATTCGATCCAGATAATCCGCCAAGCTTTAATAATGCAAATGATTGGTACGATGACACCTCAGATGGTTCTGTTGATGCGACCGTAAAAATCAATGGTGTAAGTATCCCAGTTGAATCTGCTTGGGTTGTTGTCGCACCACCTAATTATGCACCTGATGTCATCAGTTGGCGTACGATGTATGACTTGATGTGCGATGTATACGTAAATGCTGGCTGGATGACAATGCCAGAAAAACCATCATTTACCCATGATATTTTGCCATTATTAAATCGTTTGGGTGGGCTTCAATGGGTGAATAAAGGTTTTGCAGCTTATTTTGGTAAAGGCTGCCCTATGGATTTTAGCAATCCGCAGTTACTCGCCAAGTTGTCATACAACCCCAAAGATCTAAATCAAGCAGATCCTTATAGCGAACTTCGCCGAGCAATCTTTCATAACTTCAGACCATCAAGACCAGTTGTAGCAGAGCCAGTTCAATGGCCACATATTTGGCCTTGGATTTATGGTGATGCTTTTGGTAGTTTTCCAGAAAATGGTACAGGTAATATGTTGACCATGACTGGGCTACAAGAAGGCTTACTACATCATTGGGTTGAAGGGAACTTCATTGATGATTGGTCAGATCAAGAGCTAAAAGGCTTCAGCTCTTTTGACCAAGTTCCACTAAAAGACCAACCACATACGCTCGATAAAGCAGCATTGCATTATTGTTTAGCTGACACTTTCCATCCTGGATGTGAAATGACATGGCCTATGCGTCACGCCAGTATGTATAGTTCACCTTTTAGAATCAGACGACGTCCAGATTCTGATCCTGAACCAGATTATGGTGCTACGATGACACCTATCAAAGTTCAACAAGTAGATGGGCCACTTTATGCTCAAATACCAGGAAGTATCACTCGTTGGATGGCAATTCCTTGGCAAGGAGATACAGCATTCTGCCGTTCGGGCTACGATCCTGACTTTGATCCTTATCTACCTACATTCTGGGCTGCCCGTGTTCCCAATCAAGTGTTCACAGAACAAGATTATCAAAAGGTTATTAATCTAGATTTGCCTAGAGAAGAACGGATTGCAGCCTTTAATCAACGACGTAGTTGGTTAAGAGCCATTCAAGATGCAAATACGGCAGACGTTATGATGCGTATGGTTGCACACTTCAATGAACTTGGTATTGTTGAGGTTCGTGAAGGCATTAAGGATGATCCAGATATTCCCGAATATCTATATGTTGAAACGTTAATAGCAGGAAAATTAAAAGCTGCTGCTGAATATGCAACACATTTACTCGAAAGTAGCACTGAACCACTGACAAATCTCGATAAAGCAGGTTGGGCTAGTCATGAACAACTACTCGCGTTTAGAGCAGTAAGAGTTCAGAAACGTTAAATGCTCAATTATGATTGTGATGTGTGTGTAGCTGGTAACGGCCCTGCTGGTATGATTGCAGCAAGGCAACTCGCTTTAGCTGGGCTGTCAGTTATGTTAATTGGTAGCCCAAATCATCAAGCTCATAAATTTGGAGAAACCTTAGCTGGGGCAGCAATTCGACTACTTCTGAAGTTAAATCTTAAAGAGCTGGTTGAAACACTACTAAATACTTCAAATGACGCTAATTCTTTCCCCCCAAAAGTCACAGGAAATATGGCTTTTTGGGGAACTGAACAAGCATCTATAACAGATGCTATTCATGATCCTTATGGCTTAGGTCTTCGAATTGATCGTCAACGATTTGATACGCTCTTAAAACAATATATTCAACTGAAAAACATTACACATCTGAACGCGAGTATCACAAATTTAACCAAACAGAATGGTCTATGGAAAATTACCTTAGACGGTAAAATGCTTATTACTTCAAAATGGATTATCGATGCGACAGGCCGCAGCGCTAAGATTCTTAAATTACTAGGTGTTCAACGGTATCGAGGAGCTCCTTTAGTAGCCCTTTATCGTACCTGTGTACCTGAGAAAAACATATCACTGAATAAAACAATAATTTCATCCAATGAAAGTGGATGGTTATATGCAGGAAAAATCTCTGAGGAAAAATGGGTGTTAGGTTTTCATACTCTTCCTAAATTTGCATTTAATCTAAGGAATCATGCATCGCATTGGGATGACATAATTAATAAAAAAAGTGGTATTACTGATCTTCTAGGTCAATTAGGGTTAAGCGCTGATATTTACGCTCATGATGTTCGCACAACTTGGTCGCCCGAAAGCTCTGGTGAAGGTTGGGTTGCTTGTGGTGATGCGTTATTGGCTTTTGATCCAATCGCAGGACAAGGCCTATTCAATGCAATTTATACTGCAATAAAAGCTTCTGAACATATTTTATCTGCTGAGCAAAAAATAATGCTAGAAAGCAATTATTTAAAAGAATTCCAAAAGATTATTAAAGTATATGAACACCGAAGATATTCATTATATAAAGAGGAACAACGATGGTTAGATAGTGCTTTTTGGAAAGTACATCAGTATTATCAATGACGAATGATATAAGACTCTTGCAACAATCTTTTCAGTTGTATATTGAGCATTAGAGCCTACTTTCGCTATCAAATTCTTGTTAAACGACAATCAAACTTAAAACAATTATTTCATTAATCTAAACTTATTTTAGAGCATAGATCCTGAAAAAATTCTAAAACTTCTTAAAACCATACCGAAATGGTTCTTACCTAATTAAGGCTAAATCAGCTATTTCTAAACATTAATAATCAGGATCATAGAAATATCTTAAAGATTCCTGTTCCATTAAATGCTGATTTTCTGAATATCCATCTTCTTCAGCTTGCCGTTCATATTGCATGTATTTTTCTGATTCACGTTTAGCCTTAGCATTTTCATCTATACGTTGTCGCTCTTTTCTTTCTCTATCGATAGCTTCCTGAGCTAGTTTCGCTCGGCGTTCAGTCTCGAGTTCAGCCATTTTTTGCATATGTTGTAAAGCTTTCTGTTGATATTCTTGTTCTCGTGCTATCCGTTCAGAACTCGTTTTCCAAACAATCACGATCATTAAAAGGACTACACCACCTAAAATAATATAAAGTCTATTCATTAACTATAGATCCGAACTGTTTGTTTTTCTGATCAATTTTAAACTAATTAATAGCCATTATAATTTAACAATGAACAAAAATTTGATAATTTAAAATCAATAAACTGATGAAGTCAAAATAAGAGGACAACGTAGCGTAACCCCAGGCAAGAAGCTCGTGGATATGCCTTTTACTCTGCTGTCGCTGAAAATGATAATGCAAGAGAACTCAGGCAAAAAGATATCCTCAGAGAATTTGCAGTGGTACTTACTGCATCCATTCGCCAAAATGTCACGTTGGATTGGACAATTAAAGAAGCAGCACGGGCAAAGTTAAGAGTAATTGTGAAACGGCTACTAAAAAAATATGGATACCCACCTGATATGGCATTATTAGCGACTGAAACTGTTATAGAACAAGCCGAACAATTAGCAAATGAACTAGCGGAAATGTCGAATTTAGAAGAGGTTTGACCATAAATTAGACCATCGGATTTTTGAACTGATGGACCTTCAAATAGACCGTTGGTCTAAACTGTTTTTCTTATTTTTTCCATTGAAAAACCCTCTAAACTCATGATTTAGAGGGTTCGATATATGGTGGGCCCACCGTGACTTGAACACGGGACCAACGGATTATGAGTCCGCTGCTCTAACCAACTGAGCTATAGGCCCTATACTTTGTAACTTATTGTATTCACTACAATTCAGCTTGAGACCAATATTAGCTAAATTCAAATTTAATTACAAGTTATTTCTTGAGTAGACCCATAGTAGACCGCAGAAATTACTGTAATATGTAGCTATATATTGTCAAGCCTAGCGGATTCTAGCCCATGTCAGCAAACCGAGTAAAGCTTACAAAGTCATTTATTGATCAACTCGAACTAAAACCTGCTATTTTTCGTGATAGTGAGTTAATTGGTTTTGCTGTACGGGTTAATACCTCATATAAAACATATATCGTTGAGAAAAAGGTTAATGGCAGGTCTACTCGGTCTACTTTGGGTATTCACGGTCAAATAACACTTGCTCAAGCAAGAGTATTGGCTCAAGAAGCCTTACTTGAAATGACGAAAGGTGTAAATCTTAATGAAAAGAAAAAGAATCGTATTACGGACGCTGAGAAGCTCTATCAGGTAAAGCAACAGCAACCAACACTCGGTGAAGCCTATAGTATTTATATTGATGAGCGAGAGCTAAAACCACGTACGCTAGATGACTATAGCGACGTTATTGATGGCTATTTATCTGATTGGAAAGATATCAAATTAAAGGATATCAACCGCAAAATGATTCAGGATAAACATAAAGAATTATCCGAACGCAGTAAGGCCCAAGCAAATATGATTATGCGAGTTTTTCGCGCGATCTATAACTTCTCAATAGAACATTATTTAGATGATGAAGAGAATCCAATTCTTCCACCTATCAATCCTGTGCATACGCTAACTGCAAAAAAAGCTTGGAATAAAATTAAAAGAAGAAAAACATATATTAATGAAGATAAACTACCTGACTGGATTAACGCTGTATTAAATTTTCAAGATCGTGGTCAAAAACTTGAGACGAACAAAGATTTCCTGCTCACCTTGATTTTGACTGGCTTTAGACGAGAAGAATGTGAATCACTCGCTTGGTCTGCAATCGATCTTAAATACGGCTTTATCACTTCAATAGATCCCAAAAACAATGAGCCGCATACATTACCTATGGGCGATTATTTATGGGCAATGATGAAAAAAAGAAGAACAGCTATAGATACTGAATGGGTCTTCCCTTCTGCAAAATCAGTTTCTGGCCATATTACAAATATTTCTAAGGTGCGGAATAAAATCAACGAGAGCTGCGGTATACCTTTCACTTTCCATGATCTTCGGCGAACGTTCGACTCAATTGCTGAAGGTTTAGACTATGGGAAATATACGATCAAAAAACTGCTGAATCATAAAGAAGAAGATGATCGAGACGTAACGGCTGGATATGTACAAGTAAGCGATAAAAAGTTAAGGACCGCTATGAATGATATTGAAGATATTGTTTTAGGATCAAATAAAATTTTTAAATGATTTCGCTACAACTTCGAAACCAATACTAGGCAATGATATATGAAGAAGTTATATCTTCAACTAATAACTAGCTAAATAAATCATACTTTTTTGAATAATATTTTAGAAATATGGATGCACTTTTGAGGCAATCGGATAGTAAAATTATCAGATAAACCTCTCTTGCCAACGTATAAAAAACATACTATACATTATCACTGCGCTTGTGTTTAAAGAGCTTTATTTCAATACAAAACAAAAATTTAAACTTTCTAGAGAGAAAATAAGATGACTACAAAACTTGTTTGTTATGGTGGGCACAGCAAATATATGTCTGATGAACTGAATCGTACCGAAGCTTATACTTTAAGTGTGGTTGAGCATGTTCTTGGATCAAATCAATTCTTTGTTGAAGAATCAAAAGATAATTATACCGAAGAGTTAATTAATAAGTTAAAAGAAGAAAATTATCTGATTTCAGAAAATCTATTCACGCGACTTGTTGATGACGGCTTTGCTGTTAAAAGTGCAGTTTTTTCAGTGGATGATCTGCACAAAACAATCAATGATTGTAAAAAACACACTTCTCAAGAATGGGAAATTTTAGACGAGAAGTATAAAAAGTAATATTTAGAAAAAAGCACACTTTCATAGTGTGCTTTTTTTATCTAGCGATTCGTTAATGATCGCTTATAACAACAAGTGTTTAATTCTGACTATTTAATAAATGATACCGATCCATAGCGGCTAAATGCCAAGGGTATGTTTCAATCTTCTTTCTTAACTCCGCCTGTTTTTCTTTTTCAATAAATGTCCATGCGACAAATCCGCCATCATTGAAATGATCATGGATTGCAGAACTCATGTGAGGATTAATTCCTCTAACTGCTGTTCCAAACTGTCGCCACCATCCACTTAGCCATACCAGATGCATTGCCATTGCTCTGACGTTCATCGCATTGGGGTGGTTATCTGCACTAAACAGTGCAATTAGGTGATGGACGTATTCAACCACTACGGGGATCTGGTCAAGTGATATCTCATCTATACCGTTAACATTGAAGCGTTGGTGAATGAGTTTGTAGGCATCTGAAAAGTTAAGGTGCTTGGTCTTTGCTACAAGCATATTCACAGCATCGTTTAAAACCACACGTTCTGTTTTGTGATTCTTGGTCTTAGGTTGTACTTCCCTATCCAATATATCTAAAACCCATTTACGGAATTCTTTGGCAACAGGTGTACGGGCAAACATAGCAATCAAATGACATCCACGGAGTGAAAAAATCCGCATACCCAAATTGGGTAGCTGCGGGTTTTCTATCACTTGCGTCATTTTGCTAGTAAATTCATCTGCTTTACGGTTGAAAATTTTACTGACCGCATTTTCCTGTTTATAACCTAAAGTACGAGCCAATTCTGTAGATGTAATCCAAACTTGCTCATCATTTTGTTGTATAGGATGCAATGTGACTGTATTGAATGTTAGACTGTTCATATCAGTTTTCTCGCTGAAAATTGGTGACTCGCCCCGTGATCCGCCAAGATTGTTCGGGCCGTTTTACACCCCAGTGGGGTGTATTATTATTAAAACATTTCCGAAAACTGATTATCGATATGAGCAAGCATCTAGGGGTCGAATATAAAGTTCGAATGCCACAAGAACTAAAAGATAAAATGCAGAATCTGCGAAAGAACTTAACCGCTCTATGAATGAGGATATTGTTGCTAGGCTTGAAGAAAGTTTTGATAGAAAAAATTTTAATGAGTTAAATGACGTTTCATTAGAGAAACTTTTGTCTGTAGTTATGGAAAAACTAGGGAAAAACTCTTTGAGCCTTACTCGTGAAGAAGTTGTACGTGTTAACGAATTATCAAAAAAAGGTAAGAAACCTAGGTTTAATTAGTTCTTGAGTGTGAAGCGAAGTTAATTAGAAAAATTCGCCATTGATATTCTCATTAGCGAATAGTAAAAATTACATTCATAGTTTTTATATTGATAGAGAATCCCCATTTAAATAACTCCTCATAATTGCATCACCAACAAATGATAATGAAACATGATTGTGTTTAAATATTTTGTTATACAAATTTAAGCATTCAAAATATTTTACTGAATTTTTTTCAACAATTTCTTTTAAGTAAGTGTCTTTAATTTTTTTCCATTTATCAATATTCCATTACCTAATTTACTATGCAAAATATCAAAACTTGAATAAGAAAAAGGCATATTATCATAATTAAAGATACCTAATGACTCTAAATATTTTGAATCTGAATATTCAAGTTCTAAACATCTATCAAACTTAGAATAAAAATTACAAAACAACTTATCTATCTTTTTGATAATATCTATTAAAAAAGAATCATCGACATCTAATGCTCCATGCCCTAAAGAAATATGGGGCAAGCTATTATTGACTAGACCAACGAAAAAAATTAAATGCAGATGTTTTATAGTGATTTTATCCAGTACATTTATAGCTTGATTACAAATTAAATTTTGAAAATCATTAGTATCTTCAGCCATTTTGGCTTGGATCAGATTTATTAGCAATTCTGGTTTAATTTTTTCTCCGTGCCTAGCAACTAGCTGCAATGACTGATTTAAGCAAAACTGCATATCAGGATCTGCTAACTTTTCTAATAAAACCCCCTCAATATTTTGACTCAAGCTTGCTTGTAAAGCTGTAGAAAAGCTATTCACATTCTCAAGAGCAACTCTTGCAGCTTCTTCCCTTAAACGTGGAAAATTTAAATCATAAATTTGGCGACAAATTGGAATAATATCTGCTATTTGAACTCCGTTATTAATTATTACATCCTTTATTTGGTCTGCCTGTAAAGCAATAGAACCATCAGCTACAGCTTGTTCTTGTTTATTTGGCATTATTTTGTTCCACATTTCCATTCCCTTTATTAATCACTACTCCCTGAATAACATCAGCTTGCAGTCCTATAGAGTCATCATAAACTTCCTGTTTGTTTTTTATAGAGATAAGGGGTGATGTATTATCTAATTTTTTAGGAATCTTAAAACTTGATAAAAACACTATAAATGCAGCTAAAAAAGCGCCCCACGAATCAAAACCAGGCTTTAACATTGCCCATAATAATGTAACAATAGAACATAAGACTGCCAATATAATAATTGTCGCTCTCAACATACCACCCTCATCCAATTACTTCGACTAAATTGAAAATTTTTAGTTTTATTAAAATATCAAAACATATTAAATTTTCACGTAACGCCACGTCTTCAAACCAAGTGCTTTTGCTGCATCTTTTGCAGTAGCCTTATCTCCAAGCAAAGGCACTTGTCTCAAATCTAAAATTTCTAATAACTCAAAGTCACCTACTTTGAGGTTTTGATCAAACTTATATTTATACCAACGAACCTTATCTTCTGTAGTCGCTAATACGTACGACATATATCCTCCAATGAATTATTTCTGCATACTCACAAATACTAAAAATAAAAGCCATCCAAAACTTATAAATCTTGCTGCATTTGAATAACCTTTACGCAGTGTGAACCAAGCAAAAACGTATGGCATGATGAAAATACCAATGCCTAAAAGAATTGAAACATTTCGCTCAATCTTTGACATAAAAGGTAATGGTGGTATTTGTGGTCTCACTTGAGACATATTCATTTGCATACTTGATTTTGTAGGCGTACTTCTTACTGGTTCTTTCTTCGCTTGCTTAGGACTGTAGCTGCTGTATGAAAGTCCTGTGCCCGGTAATCCTACAGTTGTTCTCGTCCCTTTTTTACCAAGATTAACTCGCGCGCCCTTTCCACCCAGTGAAACACTCGAAACTCCCTTTTTCGTAATATTTAATCGTACACCCGGTGCAATCTTTAGACTCTTTCTAAAATTAAAACCCATGATTAACCCCTTAAATTAAAGCTGGAATTTCTTCCTCAAGCTTTTTCTCTGCTTGAGTTTTTTCATGTCTAATTGTTTGGCTCTGTCTATATTGTTCAGCTTCAGCAGTGATAGTAAATTCAGCATCACTTGAAATTTTATGAACTTCATTCTGGATTTCATCTAAGGTTACATGGAAAAACTCTTTACGAAGATTGACTAGATTTAAACGTCGGTCAGTGAATACTTTATGAAGTGCATTTTCCATAGCTGGGGCATTATCACTGTAAATCATTGCATGCACATCAAAATAAAATGGCACACTCGCATCGCCTAGTTCATTTACGCGATCCATTGGTTCCAAACGTCGAGTCATACCAATCTTATAAACATCCTCACCAAATGAACCAATGTTAGAAATAATATAAACATGACCTGCTTTGGTTTGCTGTGCCATTGATAATGCACGTTCATTCTTCTGATGAGCTTCTTCAAGCTTCATTGATAGCTGAGCAATTTCTGCATTCAGTTTTTCCAAGTTATTACCCACAGCTTTTGCTGCTTCAGCTTGTGCTTTCAGCAATAATTTTTGGAATTTTTCCTCTTCTTTCTGAGCAGCAGCCATTTCCTGCTCAAGCTTCGCCTCCTCACGCATTTGACGGCGAATCTCTGCTTGCTCCTCTTTTTCTTCTTTCACTTTCTCCTGATATTCATATGCCAGCCATAGCTCTTGCATCTTCATATCTACATATTTTCGATCAATATAAACATGGTTTGACTCGTTTAATTTATTAATATCATCGGCAGCTTTATGAATACGCTCCTGCATTTTTTCTATATTGTTCCAACGTACATTTGCTATCGCTGCTTCACATTCATTATTGAATGCTCTGGTTGTCAACTTGATTGCACGGTTAACCATTTTTTTACCTTCAGCTTTACTTTCTCCCACAGTCCATTCTGTTGAACATGTAACAGCAGTTTTTGCCTTCAACATTGATTTCTGTTTTTCTCTAATCAGCGCAATTCTTTGTTTATATTGTTCAGATGTTCCAAAATCGAAATGAGGCTTATAAAAACCAGTCTCGGCTAGCTCTAAATCTTCATCATATACTGCAATTTTTTTAGTTAAAACTTGAAAAAGACCATATTTCTTTTGATAATCTAATTGCAGTGCCTGAATATCATTGCTTAGTTGATTCTTACGCTTTAAGGAGTTTTCTACTTCGTTATCAACATCAATAATTCTCGAATATTTAGCTTCATATTTTTTTAATTGAGCTAAATTATTAGTATTTTCGGTTTCTTTTGCTTTGAATTTCCCATATATAAAATAGAAAGCCCCACCTAAAATTGCCGTACATATAAGCAAAAAAATTGTAATACCGTTCACCTTATACCCCTATAGTGTTATATTTTTACCCAATTTAACAAAAGTTATACTCTTTGTCACATGGTAAATTTATTGATAATATTTATCTAATTTTTTACTTCTTAAAATAATTTATGAAAATTTTAATTCTATTATTTTTTGGATTTACCACAATTCAAGTTTACGCAAAAAAATGCGCTGACTTTAGTACACAGCAAGAAGCTCAATCATGGTACGAGAAAAGAAAGAAATCTGGTCAGACTGGATGGAAAAGCTTAGATCGTGACGGCGATGGTCAAGCATGTGATTGCTTGCCGGGTGGAAATGGCAAGAAATGCCCGAAGAAGAAAAAATAAGGAAAGAACATGAAGTTTAATTTTTCTCTAGATGTGGCTATTGCCCTCACTTTAATTACAGTCTTTCTTTTCACTTCTGGTCAGATTTATTTGAATGGCTATTTAGGTTATTTTTTAGTAGATCCGATAGCCCTTAACTTTTCAGTACAAGACAAAATTTATCTTGGATTTTTTAAAGGAATTAATCAGTTTCTGTACCTTTGTACGGCTTGTTTAATAATGTTTTTCTTAAGATACATTTTTGTTTATTTCGATTTAGCAAAAAAACTTGATACAAAGTTACTAAGTTACATACCTAAAAATGAACGTAGTCCCGAGAAAGTTTTGAGAATTCATAACTCGCAACAATATGATGAGTTAGACAAGAATTATTCAGCAGTTGTAATAAACTCATTATTAATATTAGCTTTATTGTGGGGAACTTTTCAGGCGTTCATATATATAGAGAAAAAAAGTAAAATTGTTGCTGAAAAAGTAATGAACAATTTAGATGTTTTACCAAAAATTAAGATTGAAGAACAAAGTGATAAAACTGTTAGATATTTATTAAAATGTGGCTCTACCCTATGTGCTGTGATTGATGAAAAGAAAAATGTCTCTATGGTTGAACCAAAAAATGTTGTGTATTTGAGTTCTAATTTTGATAAAAAAGCATCTTAACGGATAAAAATATGTCAGCATTTTTCATAATCATGGGATTCATCTTAGCTTTCTCTGGATTGATCTTTGGCCCATATATATTCCATAAACACATCAGAAACCACCAAGAAAGTCATGCGATGGGCTTTTTATGTATGCTTCCTGGTATGTTTGTTGTGATGCTTGGCTTTTATTTGAAATAAGAAAATGTAGTATTTATACATTGTTGAATCGAGTCCTTCAAAAAGGGCTTTTTTTATTTCTTTAAAAATAATGCTCTCTCTGCTTCACGGCGGCGAACCAAACCTTTCAACACCTTTCCCCCACGTCTATTCCACTTTGGAAACTCATAGGCTGCAGCTTTATAATCTAAAGCATTTAGATACTTCACTAAGGTCGACGTTTTAAAAGCATTCGTTCCGATGTTATAAGCCAAAGAAACCAATGCATCGAATTGATTTTGTGATAGTGGAACACTCACAACATCATTTACAGCCGTTTGAAAGCGCCTCAAATCATGTTGAAAAAAGGACTTTGCTTGTTCTAAGGTACAACTATCGCCTTTCTTTACAGCAACACCATTTGGATAAATCGTTGTCCCTTAACCGATGGTCCAGACTCCTACACCATCGTCATAAGCTTTCAATCTTAAATCTTCAAAACTGGTGATGAGTTGGATACCTACAAAACTTATGGTCATTTCAGAATCAATCGCGATTCCAAGCATATCGGCAACATCATAGGCTGTAGCTACATTGATTAATTTATCAGTAGCATCGACTTGTTTTTGAGTCAGCTTTCCACCACTGATTTTACGTAAATATTCGATGATCGCTTTCATGATTCCTCACCTACTTTTTTACTAATCATTCGATCTACCCAAAGTGTGCCTTTGAAGCCCACAATACCACCCACAAAGATTGAAAGCTGCATAGGTAACGCTAAATACTCTAATGCACTCACAATCGTTAACGTTAAACATCCGCACAATACAGCTTCTAACCAGTCGATCTTTCCACGTTTCTTGAGTGATCTGACGATCGCTACAATCACTGACAGAATTACGGCGACCACTGTTAGGTTATGCGCATCTAACCAATCAATTGCATATTTAAAATAATCTTGCATTCACTTTTCTCCAGGTAATAAAAAACCGCCCGTAAAGGCGGTCAATTCGTTATATAAGAACTTCCAGAGGGAAATCTTATTAGATTACATTTCCACAGATATCTTTAGCACCTGTCGGGTATGTATTTTGAAGTTTGGTATGGTCTGTAATTAACTCAATTGATATTTCTTTACCGAGATTAGTTGAATTAACAGGAATAGCATTTTGACCTGCATAGTTCCAAAAAGCTAACTTATTAAAATTCGAGGAAATTGGTCCAATATAACCTTTGTTTACCCCATTATGAATAAGGCCAACCTGATTAGTATCCCTATTAATATAAATGCCTAGTGTTTGGTAACCACTTGGGGTTGTAACAACAGGAAGCCTAAGGTTAGTTGCAGTAGAATCTATTGATAATATAAGCTCATTCTTGTCAGGATTTGAAGGCACATTATTGGTGTATCCAACTGCTAGTACTTCTGTTTGACTATTATTTAGAGTTCCACTCATAGCCAAAGGAAAAAAGAGCACGGCCTCTTGTCCAGAAAACAAGTTAGTGGGTACTTTTAGTTTGTATTCATATGCAAAAATGCCACTAGATTGGGCTGTAATATCACCGTTATTTACACCCGAAATTCTATTTGCTGCATAGGCAGAACTATAAGCACCATAAATTTTTAGCCCATCATTACTTACTATGTTGAAACCTACTTTTTGATTATTTTTAATCGGAAACCCTGTTAAAGAAGAATCAATCTGAGATATCTGCGTTTCTGTTGCATCAAAATTATAAGTACACTCAGCAAATACGTTACTTGTAGCAGCAATTGTTATCAAAGATTCTAATACTAATTTTTTCACTTTTATACCCTTTGTTATAATAACCCGAATCGCGGATAAGAAATTGACTTGAAAAATAGAAGAACTAGAGCCATCAGTTGAGTTACCACACCTAACCTAAAGCTCTAGTCCTAATGTTCAATAGTACCGAATTATTCTGCGTAATCGATGATTTCTTTCTTAAATTTGAAGCAACTTATTGGAAATTTCTCAAACAAAGTCGTCACTCTGTAAGAATTCGACTAGCCCAATTAAGTCTTTCAGAAATCAATTTTATCGCCATTTGGTATAAGTGTTCTCATATCAACAATTTCAAAGCATTCTTTTCATGGTTAAAACAGGATAAAAATCATTTATTTAAAAATTTACCCTGCTACCAACGGATGATTCACCTTATCAATATGCATCAATTGGCACTACATGCTTTACATGTCGCCTTAATGAAAGGCCAACGCAGCCAATATTTATGGGTTGATTCAACCACTTTACCTGTCTGTAAAAATCAACGGATTCAACGCCATAAATCATTAGCCAAAATTGCATCACGTGGTAAAAGTTCGATGGGCTGGTTCTATGGTTGTAAATTACATATCGCGATGAATCAATTGGGTGAAATAGCATGTTCTGCATTATCTAATGGACATGTGGCTGACATAAAAATGGTTGAGCATTTATTTGTAGGCTTAGAAGCAAGGCTTTATGCGGATCGTGGCTATATCAGCCAAGAATTAAAAAGCAGATTAAAAAGTCAAGGTATTGATTTGATTACCTATCATCGAAAGAATATGCAGTCTGTTCAACTCTGTGCATCAGATGAATATCACTTAAAACAGCGTAATAAAATAGAAACGTTATTAAGTTTATTGAAAGGCCAATACAATTTAGTGACGAGTAAGGCACGTAGTATTCATGGATTTCTAAGTGGGATTTACGCATCGTTATGCGCATATCAATTAACCCATCGAAATAAGCCGAAAATTCAAATTATGGAATCATTAGCTTAAACAGGATTCGGGTTATAATAGAACGGTCAGTATACTAAAAGTAGTACAGTTGTAAAAAAATTAAGATGAATGGAAATACACTTTCATTGGTACTGAAATAAATCAATTTTTTTAAGTCTTCGCAGCTTATCGTAAAAACTAAAAACCCCTCAAAAATTAACTTGAGGGGTTTTCTTATAATCAGAGTTTAATCAATATGATTACTTTTGATTTTTAAGTTTCTTTTTCAATTTAGCTAATTTGCCTTCATGTTTAGCTATTTTCTTTAGGCGCGCTTTAATTTGTTTCTTAAGGGATTTAACTTGTTTAGCCACGATGTTACTCCTTGGTTAGTTTATCCGTTGACTGATGTTTTTTTATAAAACTACGGATGTATTTTCTTAATTCTCTAGCTGCACTTGTGTCTAAGCTATCACATAGATGAATAAACTCGTCACGCTCAGCCGTATTGATGCGAATTAAGAGTTGGCCATCTTTTTTATTCACCTTAGTTTTTTTGGGTAACTCAGTCATATCGTTTTAATTCCCAAAAGGTAATAAGCAAAATGTATATACAATGTATATGCAAAAATAATTAATGTCAACCTTAGCCCCTCGATAAAACGTTTAAGCTACAATAAACCATCAAGAGCCACATACCATAAATTTGAATTACAGTTGTGACTCCAACACCGCTACTTACTGGCTCTGCCATTTTTATTTCTCTAGGTGTAAAACCTCCTTTCGGCGGTCATTGATTCAGACATAATCTTTATCATTTAAATAATATTGATCAGTGTAGTTGATCGCAGTGATTGCAGACTCGCCACCGCCACCAGACTTTTTCAGTAATCAAAAATAGATCTCGCTTGCTGTGCGTATCAGTCGTGACAAGATAAGTTGAACAACTAATATTCCCCTCGTACTCAACAACAAGCTGTGAAGTTGGTGCACGAGCCAATAAAACCTCTCGCTCATGAGCACCTTGCGATAACTGAATCACGTCAGCTTGGCTATTAGGTAATTGCAGGTGAATAACATAGGTTTCGTTTTCATCAAGTACACATGGCTGTGACAACGTTAAGTACAAACCATCTTGTTCAATGACTGAACCAGAACTTACCAGCATCGGACGCGTATCATCAGCAACCAGAATTAGGTCATTTCGAGTGACTAGATCAGCTTCATGATATGCAGAAAATTCAACAGATCGTTTTTTGTGCTTCAATTTATTGAGTGCACGATATGCTAAAAGCTTTGCTTGCGCTTCATTCGTAATTCCGCTGATTTCCAAAGATTTTGCATTTATCACATTATCATTTGGTAGTTTAATTTCAGTCTCTGACCATGAATCAGCTGGGTTATGCCATTTGATTTTCACACCATCAAAGTCTTTATTTACACCAAAGCTGACAGATCGCTTCTCACTTTCTGGCTTCTTATTTCTATGATTAAAAAGTAGTGTCGGAATATCTCGAGGCTGTTCAAACACAAAAAAGACTTGATTTGATTCTCGGCGGGCATCGCAGAACACAGCAAGCGTGACATCGTCATAGATCAACTTGTCTGATTCATAAAATGCATAAGCGAGATAAAATTTGGTGTCATCGCTGAGATCAGCATGATCACCATTATCTGTAATTCTCTTTGCTCTAAAACGAAATGCACCCGTAAACGGCATATCAATCCGTAGTGTTTTTGCAATCTGTGATCTACTACCATCAATGCCGTGCAGCATGACTGTTTCTGAAAATATAGGCCCTGTGGCTGAACCATTAACCACTTGCTGATACTCAACAGTTACCTCAACGTGCTTGTCTTCAGAACACCGAGTAATGCCATTGGGTGCAACAAAATTTAGTAATATTCCCGTCGCTTTCGCAAAATCTACGCTATACCATCCAATCCAGTTATTTTGACTTGATCGTAAATAAATATACTTTGTATAAGGTTTTGTTTCTCCGTTTGGTTCGTATTGAAGGTCATTCCAGATTGAATTAATTGCACTAGGATCAACCAGTGATATGGTTTCCGAGCTGCCATCAATACCACTGATCACATATGTACCATCTAAATTCAAACCGACAGTACTATTGATGAGTAATCCACTTAATGTTGCCGTTAAATTTTCTGTGATTTGAGAGAAATTTGAATTTGTAGATGCTGGATCAATGAGTTTGATTGTATATGCACCCATTGCATAAGAAATAGATTCAATATCGTATGTACCAGACAGATCCAACGGTCCATTGATAGGATCATTAACAACATAAGTCAAAATATTGATACGCTGATAGGTTTCCGCATTCGATACCTCACTCATGACGACTGAAATCGTATTCAATGTTACATCTACTGTTCCTCTTCCATTCCCAGCAATATCAGCTTGTCCCCAATTTGCACCTTGAATCGATATTTCCTGACCAACGACAAAACGTTCTGTAAATTGTTCGCGCGTCCAAGAATCTATGGGCGTATTTTTGACAATCAATTTCAATAAACTATTTTATTGTTGTTCTGTTGGCTGATGATAACCTACTTCTGAAAATACTTGTCCAAGAAGTATAGTAGATCTCTATCATCTATTTCCTTTTTTCTACTTTGCTCTATTTGCTGTTGATATTCTTCTTGTGAAATTACTCCTTTATCAGGTGTAGTCTCAATGAGCTTCAAATAAGGCTTATTATTTAAAGTTTTATTTTGTGCATTATATTGAGTTTTATCATAAGCGCTCATACCGGATGTTTGAAATACATCTTCAATTCTTTGTGTCATATAATTATAGTTTTGATTTGCCCATTTTGTTTTTAGTTGATTCGATATCTCAAAAAAATCCACACTCTCATTGCTATCAGTCTTATTATGAAAGTTATCTTCTTTAACAATTAAAATAGATGGTTTTTTTTCGAAAAAATCATCGGCACTGCATACAGAACTGAAAACCACTAAACTAATAAAAAACAATAGTATCCTAAACATCAAATGTATAGCTCATTACAAATCGTTGGAATGAATAAATTTTATATAACTTTAAAAAAAACCTCCACTCCCTATCATATTCTTTTATTGCTTTTCGGCCTATAAATAGTTTTGTTTAGCTTTCGACAACTAAGATTCCATAATTTTCACTCATAAAAAACCACCATAAAGGTGGCTATTTGAACCTATTTTTTAGTGGTATTTTCTATACATAACATTCATATAACGTTTTCGTGCTAACAACAAGCCAATTACAATTATTGTAAATGGTAATATTATTATTCCGTATTTAAGCCAATAAAAGTTTTCTGCGATCAAACTTTTAAATGGCCATTCTGACATGAATTGGAAATTACCTATAAAAAAAAGGAATAGTATGTAAACGAATGGAGAAATCACAGCCAAACAAATAGTCATAATTACAATAACAATCATACTTGGACAGTTGTTGTACATATTCCTTAGCTTATCGCTGCCCCCCATATTAAAAAAATCCAATCAATAAATTTAAATCATATTTTACATAAAAGCACGCCTTGCAACGAGCAAAAGAAATCAAATATGGTTACTCACCGATAGGTATTGAAAGTTTTAGCTGATTGTTACCCCGTTCAACTGGAAACGAGTTGTGATTAGCGATTCTTTGTTGATAGTCTTTTTTAGAAATCAAACCATTATTTTTTGCCTTTTGAATTGAGTTAAATTGCTGCTCATTTCCTAATGAATTCAAAACATCAAAATGTCTATGTTCCAAATAATATTGAGCTTTATCATGTGGACTCATATTGGAAGTGCTGGATTGAATTTGCTGGTGTTTTTCTAAGACATGATTACGTTGATCGATGAGATTTTGCTCTTGTTGTTTATATGACTCAAAAAAATCAACATGTTCACTACTTTCAAGCTCGTAATGTGATTCATCATTATTTAGCATTAACAATGATTTATCTTTATTAAAAACATCATCTGCACTATACACCGCTCCACACACTACTGTACTTATAAGGAGAATTAATATTTTTTTCACAAAATACTCTCAACATGAAAATAAAAAATAAGATTATATTTTATTATTTCTATACAATTATTTCAAACTTCTTATTAAAAACAATTATTTATAATAATTCTTATAAAATATAACTCATTTTTATTTAGTTTTTCTTAATTGTTTGACTTGCATGTTTAGCTTTCGGCAACTAAGACTCCATAATTTTCACTCATAAAAAACCGCCTTAACGGCGGTTTTAACACAACATATTTAAGTGCTATCTATTACTCTGGGATAAAGACCATTTTTTGTTGGGCAACAATCCACTCTGGTTTTCCATCTTTTAGCCAAATTTTTGTTCTTGCCTTATTTGTAAGTAAATGGACAATTTTTCTGTCTAAGTTTTCTAGACCAGTACTCTTATACACTTTGATATGTCTAACATATCCACGTTCATCAATGAAAACTAAAAATTCAATTTCTCTGTATCTATTTTCAAGCTCACTGTTGTACACAGTTATATTTGGCAAATAAACCCAAATGTTCTCATTATTACTTATATCTTTAAAATTAAATTCAACACCATCAATAACTAACCTATCCGTTGAGTAAGGATCTAATTTTTCCACTTTAATATAGTCAACTTGAGTTGCTGCACACCCACTTAAAGATAGGAATAAAGCACAAGAAAACAATTTATTAAGCATGGTTTTTACCAAAATTTTTTTTCTGATTATATATATTTTTAAATCAAATACTACAATTAAAACCTTAGAAAAATCAGATATTAAAAAATATTTTTGTGAAGTTAGGTCTTTCCAATCTTTATACGAAAATTAGTTGATCCAATGTCTTGTATTTGCATGGTGTAAACAGGCTTTCCGTCTTTCTGATCTTCGTTAATTAATAATTTAACAACTCCATAATTCTTATCACCAGTTATTTCAACTTTGTAAAAGTATGCCGGTTGTTTGGATTCATAAGAACTTGGACCGCCAACAGCTCTAATACTATAGTCGGTAACTTTGCCAAATTCTCTTCTTATCGTATCATCTGTATATATTACAGATTCAACACGCTGAACATTATTCTTATTATTAATCATAGAATATACTCCCCAAAATATAAGTAAAACTACACTTATGAGAGCAATATTTCTTTTCTTCTTCAAATCTTTAAATTCTATAAACATGAAAGGGAAAAACCTTTTGAAAACATTCAAACAAATTATAAAAATCGTTACCTAATTGTACCCACTACAAAAAAAGCCCGCATTAGCGAGCTTTTAAATATCTAGTGAACCATTATAATTTCGCTCACTATAGCAGAAATATGTCATATCCTTTGTACAAGGTCAATAGTGAAACAAATTCAACTTTGATATGAATCCTCTTTCTCCTTACTAAACTCAAGAGAATCTTGAATCATGCTATTTGTAATCTGAAAGAGCCTAGTCACTTCTCTAAATACTAATTCATGAAATATTCTATGGTTCGCCCCTGCTTGTTTTGGATTGCATCAAGCATCCTGGCAACATGTTCATTAGCTAATATTTGCACCATTCGCAATTTGCACGGCAGACAAGATAGATCCAAAACAGGCGAACATAAGAATACCTATAACTAAGACCTGAAATAAAAAATATTCTATCGCTAGCTTTTTATCGCGTTTCCATATTTCTGAAATTTTTATTGCTTCATTTCTTGAAAATTCTAAAAATTGAATACCTTTAACCTTTAGATATAAATAACACTTGTAGGAGTTATTAAATTCTATGTACGCATTGACTATCCAGAAAGCAAATGCGACCCATATAAATACTGTAAATATATAAAATGGAACGTGATTAAATGCCAATTTCAGTACATTCGATTTATATAAAAGAAGAAAAGCAATACCACCAAAAATAGTTTGAGTGAGTATAGTTGTCATGAATTTGTTGTAGGCTTCTCGACCTTCCTCAAAAATAAACATAATTTCTCCTAAAAGTCATTAATTTTCATAAAGTTAAAGTTATTATGTTTACAAACATGGAGTAAAGATAATGCTTATTTTTCGACAAAACAATATGCTTAATCTTTGATTTTTAATAATATTGATACGATTTTACAACTGATTTTTTACATAGCTTCTGCTTAAATACCAAATATAAAGCGCCAACTTTTCCGAGTCGGCGCTTTTTTTGTTTACAATTCTCTCAGTTTTTTTATAAAAAATCTTAAGCCGGCGCATTAAAACAATTCAGATTTGTCTCCATCAACCCGCCGTCCGCTGCTCTAACCAACTGAGCTATAGGCCCTAATAAATTTAATCACAATGCTAATTATTAAAGATGCCTGATATTAGTCAAATTAAATTACAAGCAGATGATTTTACAAAATTACAAAAATAATGTTTAAAATCATATATTTATATTACTTTACCTGATATTCACAAGCTGAGTAAAGAAAATATTTCCTTGTTTTGATCATTTTAGAGACATCCAAATTTTCCTGTGATCTTAAATTTTCAGCCATATATTTTATATAGAACTCGGATTAAACTGCTGAAATTCATTTGTAATGATAAAGAATATGAAAAAGTTTTTAGGAAAATCTATTTTTAAAGCAACAGGTTGGGAATACAAAGTCGATCCAACTATCTTGGAAAAGAAACAAGTTATTATTGGATTTGAACACACATCGAACTTAGATACGATCTTATCTTTAGCTTTATTCGAAATTTTAGAGCTTAAAATTCATACTCTCATCAAAAAAGAGCTTTTTAAAGGTCCACTTAAACCAATTCTAGAAAAGCTTGGTGGCATCCCTGTTGATCGTAAAGCAAATAAAGATATTGTTACGCAAATGGTTGACTTATTTAATCAAAATGAAAATTTCAACCTTGTAATTGCCCCAGAAGCAACGCGTGCCAAAGATGGTGAAACTCGAAAGCCAATCCGTACAGGTTTTTGGCATATAGCTAAGGCAGCGAATGTGCCTATCATTCTAATGTATGCAAATGCTCGTATAAAGAAAGGCGGTATTTTAGGAAAAATCTACCCTACGGATCTTCAACAAGACTTAGAGAAAATTAAATCACTTTATGCAGAATATGGAATTGATGTAAAAATTAGCTAAGCTCATTCTTTCGATCAATCTTTGTAAAGTGACGGTGATTTTAAGTTTTGAATATGAAACATGGCTGTTTTCAACAAAACCATCGCTATGCTAATATTCGTGCACTTTTTTAAGTTTTAATTTTTTGGAGTTACTTCCATGGCGGGTCATTCTAAATGGGCCAATATTAAGCATCGTAAAGCTAAACAAGATGCAAGTCGCGGTAAAGTTTTTACTAAATATATCCGTGAGATCGTAACCGCTGCACGTTTAGGCGGTCCAGACGCAGCGAGCAACCCTCGTTTGCGTGCTGTTGTTGAAAAAGCACTTTCAGTTAATATGACACGTGACACGATCAATCGTGCAATTCAACGTGGTGCTGGCGGTGAAGACAATGATGATTTAAAAGAAGTAACCTATGAAGGTTATGGTGTGGGCGGTGTTGCAGTTATTGTAGAAACAATGACAGATAACTTAAACCGTACTGTACCTGACGTACGTCACTGCTTCTCTAAAACCAATGGTAACTTGGGAACCAACGGTTCGGTAGCCTACCTGTTTACTAAACGTGGTGAAATTTCTTTTGAAGATGTTTCTTTAGAAGACAAAGTAATGGAAGTTGCTTTAGAAGCAGGTGCTGATGACATCGAGATTGATGAAGATAGTATTCTCGTCATCACTAGCCCAGAAAGCTTTGGTGATGTACAAGATGCGCTCACAGCAGCAGGTTTAAAATCGGACAATGCTGAAGTTGTGATGAGCCCATCAACTAAAGCTGAAATCAACGATATTGATCAAGCCAAACAAATCATGAAAATGATTGATATGCTTGAAGATCTTGATGATGTTCAAAACGTTTATACCAACGTTGAATTCTCTGAAGATGTGTTAACGCAACTTGATGCTTAATTCATTGAGATCAGTAAAAAATGCATCTTTTTAGATGCATTTTTTATAGCTTATTTAAAAGTTTATAGCAATTAAAAACATTGTATTCTTTAATCACAAAGCTAGAGTGAAGCGCAACGACACTATCGATCTTACCAATACGGCGTAATAAGATTTCACTATAATCATCCATATTTCGCGCCACTAATTCTAAAATAAAATCAGCGCTCTGCCCCGTCACGAGAAATGCATTGGTCACTTCTGGGATATCTTCAATTTCTTGTAAAAACTTATCAAAAGTTTCACTATCGTGTTTACTCAACGAAACTTGCAAAAGAATATGCAGACTAAAACCAAGTTTATTAAAATTAATTTCTCGTTTCAGCTGTCCCATCACTTGGGATTCAATCAAATTTTTGATTCGACGATGGACTGAGCTGACAGACAGATTTATTCGCTCAGACAACTCATTTAGATTAACATCTTCATGAGTCAAAATTTCTAAAATTTGCTTATCAAAACGATCTAATTCCATTTCACAGTCCTCATTATCAAATTCAGTTTTTATCGGAACTGTTTATATATTCGTGAATTTTTAAGGGTCAAGGGAAAACATTCGTTTAACTTTTGACGATGTTGCATGGATAACGCAAACATGATTCCGATAAATTTGTGATTTATCTTTGTCCCAAAGCCGAAACAAGACCTTTTGAGCGAATGTTCAACTCATCTCCCAATAGTTGAACAACTTATTTCGATCCCCATCACACCCTGAAACATAAGATAGCAAAGCACTTTTACAATTATTTCCCTCTTTTCAGTTTTTTTAAAGTAATTTTGGAAATAAATTCTAATATTTCCCATATAAAACGAATTATCTTTTAAATTAGAAAATAATTAGTCATTTATTTCTTACATTTTTATGCAAAATCTTATTTTTTTCTCATAAAAAAGCCCTAATTAAAAATTTAGGGCTTTTTGATCACTTTGAATTACATGCCACGCCAATCAACTCTCGCATTGCGCTCTGTTGCATAAATACGTTGGACATATTGCCCTAATGGCAAATCAAGCAAATAGTCATGATATTCTTTTAGCTCACCTGAAAACTGTTCAATATCATCATTTTCCAATTCCCAAGGCGTTCCTTTAATTAATAATAAAGGTGCAAGGATCGAACAAACTGCAATATCAGCCAAACCTAAACGATCACCGACCAAATAACGCCCTTGATTTTCGATCAATTTGAGGTTTAGATCAGTAATCAACTCTGTCATACGTAGTTTGGACTGCGCAACTTTTTCAGGATTCAACTTATAATTAGTCGAGACCAAACTTTTTAAAATCGGTTTAGAAATTTTTTCAAACTGGCGTAAATAGCCTTGCTCACCCATCATAATTTCTAAAGGATGATCGCCAACTGAAAGTGCTTGAGCTAATGACCAACGGCGCACATGAATACCTAGCTCATTTGCAAGTTGATCAATTTCAAGTGCATGTTCACGTAATTGTTCATCACGTCTTAATAAGGCATGCTCAGGATAAGTTGTATCTAAATACAGCGCGATTTGTGTTGAATCAGCAATCCATTGTTTATCATCTTTTAGCATCGGCAACAGATATTGCCCTGACTTAAGATAGGTAAATGCGCGGTGAAAACCGGGAATTAAATTATGTGCCACATAGTCCAATTCCTTATGATCTAACAACCAGCGAGCTTTTTCACAATAATGAGACAAAGGAAATTGGTATAAAACCCGCATAAATTCTCCAAATTTATTTTTCTACTCGATCAAACCTAAGGTTTGCTCTACTTTAGAAGTAAAAGCTAATCAATACAATGTCCTTTTTGCTCGATCATTTTTAATTTTGGCAAAGTTTCTTTATCAATATTCGTGGTGAGAATATTCCTTTCTTTCATAGAAAAGAGCTTTTTATACTCATTAATAAACTTTCAATCTACATAAACTATTGTTTTATATTTAGATTAGATATGAATTTTTTTGTTATTTTTCTCATAAAAAATGCTTAGAAATTATTGTGATATACAAGGCATAACTACTAGTTTAATGGAAAAGTAAAATTTTTATAAAGTATTTCTTAGCTATTAGAGGTACTCACATGTCCAGTAAACCATCAGCCATTAGAACTCAAATACAACTGATTTCAAATGATCAGCAGGCCATTAATGCTGCCTATCAAGTTGCTGACTTTGCATTAGAAGAACGAAATAAACGAGACCAAAATCGTATTTTGCCAATCGAACAAATCAATCAGTTCAGTCAAAAAGGCTTAGGCGGTATTCGTATTCCAAAACAATATGGCGGTGCTTTTGTCTCCAATAAGACCTTGGCCCATGTATTTCGTATTTTAACTAAAGCCGATGCCAATGTTGGACAAATTCCACAAAACCAATTCGGCCTTTTAAATTTTATTAATATCACCGGTTCAGATGCGCAAAAACAGTTTATCTACGCTGAAATTCTTGCAGGTAAACGCATTGCCAATGGTGGGCCTGAAAAAAATTCTAAAGATACCAAAACCATTCAAACCAAGTTAACGTTGGAAAATGGTCAATACCTTTTAAATGGCGAAAAATTTTACTCTACAGGCACTAGCTTTGCAGATTGGTTAGCGATTCGTGCCTTACACCCCGATGGCTATACAGTATTGGTGATCGTTGATCGCTATGCTACTGGTGTCGAAGTGATTAATGACTGGAATGGCTTTGGTCAACGTACTACAGCCAGTGGAACGGTAAAACTACGCAATGTTGTCGTTGATCCTACACTATTTTTTGATGAGAGCATTATTGCCGACACCCCAAATGTGCGCGGTGCATATTCTCAGCTATTACAAGTTGCGATTGATATCGGCATTGCCGAAGCGGCTTTTGATGACACCTTATCCAGCATTCGTAAAGCACGCCCCATTATTGATGCAGGCGTAGAAAAAGCCAGTGAAGAACATTACACCCTGCAAGAAGTTGGCAAACTCAATATCCTGCTCGATGCAGCCATTTTATTACTCGATGATGCTGCCGAATATCTAGATGAACTGGATCAACTCACGGAAATTTCTGCCGAGCAAGCTGCTCGCGCCTCAATTTTAGTGGCTGAAGCAAAAATCTATGCAAATGATGCTGCCCTGCATATCTCCGAGAAACTACTGGAACTTGGCGGCAGCCGTGCCAGTCTGAGCCAGCATAATCTTGATCAACACTGGCGCAATGCCCGTGTACACACCTTACACGATCCTGTGCGTTGGAAATTCCATGCCATCGGTGATTATTACCTCAATGGTACACACCCTGCCCGCCATGCCTGGATTTAAGGAGCAAATCATCATGACCTCTTATCAAGAATTACAAGGTTTTGCCAAAACCAATTTTAAAGCAGCGCATATTATCCAAAGCGATGCCGAAGCCCTAGACATTGCGATCCAGCTCAGTCAACAGTTTAAACAAGCTGCAATTGAACGTGATGCCAATCGAAAGTTGCCGTTTACTGAAATTGAAGCCTATAGTCAGTCAGGTTTATGGGCGATTACTGTACCTAAACAGTATGGCGGTGCAGAGGTTTCAAGTCTAACCGTTGCCAGAGTCATCGCTTTATTTAGTGGTGCGGATGGTTCAATTGGTCAAATTCCACAAAATCATTTTTATGCATTAGAAGTACTGCGAAATACGGGGACAGAACAACAAAAGAAACGCCTCTATCAGGAAGTATTACAAGGTGCACGTTTTGGTAATGCGCTGGCGGAATTTAAAACCCGTACCTCAGCACATAAACAAACTACCTTAATCCCAAGCGAAAGCGGTTATCTGATCCAAGGAGAAAAGTTTTATTGCACGGGTAGCCTGTTTGCACATCGTATTCCAACTCTAGTGATTGATGAAGCAGGCAATGAATTTTTGGCTTTTGTACAAAGAGACAGCCAAGGTTTAGAACTGATTGATGATTGGTCAGGCTTTGGGCAACGCACCACAGGCAGCGGCACAGTAAAGTTTAATCGAGTTTTTGTCGCCAAAGAGGATGTGATTCCTTTTGATGCTGCCTTTAAACAACTGTCCTTGGTGGGGCCATTTGCTCAAATCATGCATGCTGCAATTGAAGTCGGGATTGCCCGTGCAGCCTTTGAAGAAACCCTAGCGCGTGTGCGTGTGGCGCGTCCTTGGATTGATGCCAATATTGATTCCGCTACTCAAGACCCCTTAACCCTGTCTGAGCTTGGTCGTGTGGCAACCGATGTAAAAGCCAGCGAATTACTCCTCAAACAAGCAGCTCGATCTGTTGATGCTGCTAAATATGGGTTGAATGCTGAGACCTTAGCCAAAGCCTCAATTGATGTCGCCAAAGTTCGTGCACATAGTACTGAAACAGCATTAAAGGCATCATCTAAATTGATTGAATTGGCTGGCAGCCGCGGTAGCCAACGTGCTGATGCTCTGGATCGGCATTGGCGTAATGCACGGGTTCATACCTTGCATGATGCTGCACGCTGGAAATATTACTTCATCGGTAATTATGTGTTGAATGGTGTACTGCCTCCACGTCGGGGGACTTTGTAATGACTCAAACGACTGCCAAGAAAATCTTGTTAAATGCCTTTGATATGAACTGTGTCGGTCATATCAATCATGGTTTATGGACGCATCCACGGGATCAATCACATCGATTTAATGAGCTGAATTATTGGACTGAATTGGCACAGAGTCTGGAACAAGGTTTGTTTGATGGCTTATTCCTTGCGGATATTACGGGTGTTTATGATGTCTATCAAAATGGAGTTGAGCTGACTTTAAAAGAATCGATTCAGTTACCTAGTCATGATCCATCGACCCTGATTTCGGCAATGGCCTTAGTCACACAAAATTTAAGCTTTGGTGTCACGGTCAATTTGAGCTATGAACAGCCCTACCAATTTGCACGGCGATTTGCCAGTCTGGATCATTTAACCCAAGGTCGTTTGGGCTGGAATATTGTCACCGGCTATTTGGATAGTGCCGAACGCTTAATTGGGCAAAAAGGTTTAAAAGATCACGATGCGCGCTATGATCAGGCCGAGGAGTTTTTACAGCTTTGTTATAAATATTGGGAAGGTTCTTGGGAAAATGACGCCTTAAAAAAAGATAAACAACAGCGCGTTTTTACTGACCCGAACAAGGTCCACTCAATCAATCATCAAGGTCAATATTACCAAAGCCAAGGTGTATTTCAGGTTGCACCATCGGTTCAACGTACGCCAACACTCTTCCAAGCAGGTGCTTCACCGAAAGGACTACAGTTCGCCACGCGTCATGCAGAATGTATTTTTATTGGCGGTGATCAACCTGAAAAGATTCGTCAGCAAGTTAATAAAATACGACTACAAGCACAGCAACAAGGTCGAGATGAAGATGCGATTAAAATCTTTGTCGGTATTACCGTTGTCGTCGCGGAAACACATGAACTCGCCCAACAAAAACTGGCTGAATATCGCCAATATGCCAGCCCAGAAGCAGGTTTAGCGCATTATGCCAGTTCCGTCGGCATTGATCTTGCCAAGTTCGTAGATGATGAAGCGATTCCTTATCAAAAGAGCAATAGCATTGCTTCCGTCAATGAGAAGTTTAAAGAACAGCGCATCAGCAAAAATGATCTAAAAGCACAGCATGTACTAGGTGGACGTTATCCTCTCATCGTCGGTAGTGGCGCAGAGGTTGCAGAATACCTGATTGAGCTGCTTGATGAGACTGGTATTGATGGTTTTAACCTGACTCGTACGGTTGCACCTGAATCACATCATGATTTTATTCGACTGGTGATCCCAGAGTTACAACAACGTGAGCGTTATAAAACCGAATATGCAACGGGTTCACTGCGTAACAAATTGTTTGCCCAAGGCGATCATTTAGCCGCAAGCCACCCTGTCGATCAGTTCCGATGTAGAACGCATAACAACACACATGACCTAAAAATAATTGAAGAAATTAGTGCTTAACATTTAAGAAAAGAATTGGAGAAATATATGGCTCAAACAGCCTCTAAGAAATGGCTCGGTATTGGCCTTGTCGTCGTTGTTGCGATTATTGCCTTATTGATTTGGAATAAACAAAGACAGAATCATAGCAGTGAATTGGTGATTGGGATTAGCCCTTCGTTTGCACATCCCCTACAAGTTGCTGCGGATGAAGCCAAACAACAAGGTCTCAATGTGAAATTGGTGGAATTTTCCGATTGGAATACACCAAATATTACCTTAAATCATGGTGACATTGATGCGAATTTTTTCCAGCATCAACCCTTCTTGGATAATGCGATTAAGGAAACTGGCTTCAAGCTAAAATCCTTTGCTGCGGGTGCGGCTTCACATGTTGGATTGTATTCGAAAAAATATAAAAGTTTCGATGAACTTCCAAATGGCGCAACTGTTGCCATTCCTAATGATCCAGTGAATCAAGGCCGTGCATTACTGCTTTTACAACAAGCTAAGCTGATTGAACTGAAAGATAGCAACAATCATCTTTCTGCACTAAAAGACATTACTGCAAATCCGAAAAATCTGAAATTTACCGAAGTTGAAGGCCCTCAAACTGCACGTGCCATTGATGATGTTGATTTAGCTTTTGGCTATCCACATTACTTACGTTTAGCCAAAACGGCTGATCCTGAAAATGCCCTATTGTTTGATGACAATACCAATAAACGTTATGCGATTTTATTTGTGGTGAGGGATGACTATCAGGACAAAGACAACAAACTACAGAAGTTTGTCGAGATTTATCAAAACTCGCCGAAGGTCAAAGCTGCCTTAGATAGCGATTTCGGCCCAACGCTCTGGTTCCCAGGTTGGAAATAAGGAGAACAATCATGGTGAGTTTTGGTTCACAGGTCGATTTTTCAGTTCCCCACCTGAAAATACGCGGTTTAAATAAATATTATGAGGTACAAGGCCAACGCTTACATGCATTAAAAGACATTAATATCGATATTCCCAAAGCACAAATTGTTGGGATTATCGGCAAAAGTGGCGCAGGTAAATCATCACTGATCCGTACCTTAAATGGGCTGGAAGCAATTGATACAGGCAGTATTTTGATTCACCAGCAGAATATTGCTGAATTGGGTCATGCTGAACTGATCAAAACACGACAAAAAATTGGCATGATTTTTCAGCACTTTAATTTAATGTCAGCCAAAACCGTGTGGGAAAATGTGGCTTTACCGCTACGTATTGCGGGTTATGAAAAGGCTGAAATAGAACAACAGGTCAGTGAGGTACTGACGCTGGTGGGATTAGAGGCAAAGCGAAATGATTACCCTGCTCAACTGTCTGGTGGGCAAAAACAACGCGTTGGTATTGCCCGTGCCTTGGTTTCTCAGCCTGAAATCCTGCTCTGTGACGAAGCTACCTCGGCACTCGACCCTGAGAGTACCACCAATATTCTGTCCTTATTAAAACAAATCAACCGAGACCTTGGTTTAACCATTGTCTTGATCACCCATGAAATGCAGGTCATCCAAGAAATTTGCGATCAAGTCATCGTAATTGATCAGGGTGAAATTGTTGAAGCTGGGCAAGTCTGGTCGGTATTTTCCAATCCGCAACAACAAATCACGCAGGAATTACTCAATTTTGAACAAGTGAATTTACCCTTTGAACTGAGCCAATCTGCTGATCAGCAGACCACACAGCAGATTTTAAAACTCAAATATGTAAGTGAATCGAAATTGGTTCCTGATCTGTATGAATTACTGGGCAGTTTTAATAGTCCAGTTCAAGTGTATTACAGTCAAATTGATAGCATTCAGCAGCGTACTATCGGCTCATTGATCATCGGGATTCGCAATCTCGAATTTGACTTAAATGATGCACAATTTGAAAAACACCCTGCCATTACACAACTTGAGGTGATCGGTTATGTACAATCAACTCATTGATCTATTACTGACAGGCACAATCGACACCTTAGTGATGGTAGGGGTTTCTGCCTTTATTGCCTTTTTAATTGGTCTGCCAATAGCCTTAATTTTGGTGAGTACTGCAGATTTTGGTATCTATCCATCTAAGAAAATAAATCAGTCCTTAGGCTGGATCATTAACATTACCCGTTCTGTCCCTTTCCTGATTTTAATGGTGGCATTGATTCCATTTACCCGCTGGATTGTCGGCACTAGCTATGGCGTATTAGCCGCGATTGTACCCTTAACCATTGCTGCCATTCCCTTCTTTGCACGTATTGCAGAAGTCAGCTTACGTGAAGTCGATCAAGGTCTGATTGAAGCCGCACAAGCCATGGGCTGTAACCGCAAACAGATTCTTTGGCACGTACTACTTCCCGAAGCATTATCAGGCATCATCGCAGGCTTTACTGTGACCATTGTCACCATGATCAGTTCTTCTGCTATTGCAGGTGCGATTGGTGCGGGTGGACTCGGTGATATTGCCTATCGCTATGGCTATCAGCGTTTTGATATGCAAGTGATGTTAGCCGTGATTTTAGTTCTTATTGTTTTAGTGATATTGGTGCAAAGTACAGGTGATCATATTGCCAAACAGCTGGATAAACGCAAAGTTTAATGTCGAATTGATAATCTGCTCTAGCCATGACTTTGTCATGGCTTTCATGTAAAATCAGCAGCAATTTTTATATAACACATTTGTGAGTGGTTTCATGGGTTTTAATTGCGGTATTGTTGGTCTGCCAAACGTAGGTAAATCTACATTATTTAATGCATTAACAAAGGCAGCGATTGCAGCTGAAAACTTTCCGTTCTGTACCATTGAACCAAATACAGGGATTGTACCTGTTCCAGATTCACGCTTAGATAAACTTGCTGCAATTGTAAAACCACAGCGCATCTTACCAACCACAATGGAATTCGTTGACATCGCAGGTTTGGTTGCTGGTGCCTCAAAAGGTGAAGGTTTGGGTAACCAATTCCTTGCCAACATCCGTGAAACTGATGCAATTGCGCATGTGGTTCGTTGTTTTGAAGATGAAAACGTGATTCACGTAAATGGTAAAATTGACCCATTAGATGACATTGCAACCATCAATACTGAACTTGCACTTGCTGACCTTGATACCGTTGCAAAAGCATTATTACGCTTAACTAAAGCAGCAAAAGGTGGCGATAAAGAAGCGCTTGCAACTAAAGCAGTTTTAGAAAAAATCCAACCTTTGCTTGATGAAGGTAAACCAGCACGTGCGGCTGATCTGTCTGATGACGAACGTAAAGCTGTACGTGGTTTCGGTTTAATGACCCTTAAACCAACTATGTATATTGCTAACGTTGCAGAAGACGGTTTTGAAAATAACCCACATCTTGAAGCAGTACAAAAACTTGCTGCTGAAGAAAATGCCATTGTTGTACCACTTTGCAACCAAATCGAAGCTGAAATTTCATTATTAGAAGATGAAGATCGTGCTGAATTCTTGGAAGCGATGGGTATGGAAGAACCAGGTTTGAACGTGGTGATTCGTGCAGGCTATAAATTGCTTGGCCTACAAACCTATTTCACTGCGGGTGTACAAGAAGTTCGTGCTTGGACAGTTAAAGTCGGAGCAACTGCGCCACAAGCAGCTGGTGTGATTCACACTGACTTTGAAAAAGGCTTCATCCGTGCTGAGTGTGTGGCTTATGACGACTTCATTCAATATAACGGTGAAAACGGTGCTAAAGAAGCTGGTAAATGGCGTTTAGAAGGTAAAACTTATATCGTTCAAGACGGTGATGTATTGCATTTCCGTTTTAACGTATAAATCGATTTTCTAATCTTAAAAACCGCCAATAATGATCTTATTGGCGGTTTTTATTTGCTCTAATATCACTACAATTTTAGCAGTTCCATTAACTCAATAATTTTTGCAATTGCTGAGTCACATGTTGACGTGCTTTTTTCTGCTTAAAAACTGTCGGAACATGTAATAAAAAGAATGAATAACGATACTTTTTATGGTCACGTAAGGCCTCACTTAAATAATGGTAGAGTTCTATTGCTGCTTCACGGTGAAATGCCCATAGTGCCTGTTGCCGATACATAACCATATAATAGGCATCATTAGGCCAACTCAATTCATGTTCTTGCCGATAACCACAAGATTCACAAGTCACTCCACCCCGACTTTGCAACGAATTGCATGTGCTCCAAGATGTTGAATCATAGCCTTCTGGCAAGCCTTGAATCTGGTCAATACTGCTCGAAAGATTCGGATAATAAAATGCAGCATGCCAGTACCCACCACAAGAGTCCTGAAAACGCGCATAATCAAAATCTGCATGATGCTGAAAATACTCGACATCTTTTTTCAACTGAATCTTCGCCAATCGGGCAAACTCAAAATCCGCGTTGGCCTGACATGCGGGACATCTAATGTTTAGTTTGGAGGGTAATGACCAATATTCGTAGATTCCTGTCATGTGCTTTTTAATTCTGACCGCCACATTTGAATAGAGATAGCTTAACAACTGAATTTCTTTTTTAGAATCTTTAAATCTAATAAATAAAAAAGCCAAGCTTGATTAACTTGGCTTTGTAAATGTCAGTCCAGCTCATCAAGCGACTGTTTGAGGTTTCATATCCATTTCAGCACGTTTCATTTGTGCTTCTTTTAAAATACGTTGATGTAATGATTTACGGAAACCCAGTAAGAATACAAACTCTGCCAAGACGAATAATGGTCCGATTGCTAGACCAATCAGATCATCAACAAAGGCTGGCTTTTTCTTCTCAAAATAATGCCCGATGAATTGGAATACCCACCCCACCACAAAAATACCAATGCTTGTACCCAACCAACTCCACATCGAGAATCCAGCAATTTTGATAGCCAATGGATAAACCAAGACGAATAGAATAAGCATCAAAATGCCAAATAACTTATCTAATGAAAGATAGTAAATGCTACTTAAAACTATGAGTATCATAGCCAAAGTGACCGAAAAGCCAGATATATCAACTGCAGCCCGAGCGCTTAAGCATAGAATAGAAAAAACAATTAATGGAATACCCACAAAATGGGTCACAATATTATTTCTGTCTAAATGATAAGCTGCATACTGACTCAATAGACGTTCCAAATTTGTCATTTTATTTTCCTCAGATCAATTCAGTTATGCTATTAATCTATTAGAAAAATCAAAGTGAAGTTGTCATGTAGCTGACAAATGCATTCATATTTACAAAGGAATGATTGTGTTAGAACATGCATATATCCAGCATTTACAGCAAAACTCTTGGTTTAGTCGCTTAGACAAGCCGTTTCAAGAGTTCATTATTGAGCACAGTAAAAAGCAATCTGTAGAAAAAAATACTGCTGTATTTAATGCCCAAGACAAGTTTGATGGTGTCTATGGTGTTTTAGAAGGCTCTATCAGCTTGGGATATATTGATGTCAATGGTAATGAAGCAATTGCTGCAATCGCAGAACCAATCATGTGGTTTGGCGAAATCTCCTTAATCGACAAACAACCTCGCTCGCATGATGCAATTGCCTTAAAAAGAAGTGTTGTTCTTCAAATTCCTGCCGAACCCCTGAAGCAACTATTAGATCAACATCCGTATTATTGGTATTACTTTGCTTTGCTGACTAGTCAAAAACTCCGCTACGTGTTTTTAGAACAAATTGCGATTCAGACCCAAAGCATTACCCAGCGCTTAGCGCAACGATTGCTGTTTATTTTAGAGGGTTATGGCAATCGATCCAGTATTCAAGATTTGAACATCCATATTTCTCAAGACCAACTTGCCAATATGCTGACTGTATCAAGACAAACGGTAAATCAAGAACTCAATGTATTTGAAAAACAAGGTGTAATTCAGCTTGGATTTAAAAAAATAGACGTGCTGAATTTAGAGGGGTTGAGGATGCTGGCATCCTCAGGATTTTTTACAGAATAAGCATGCCAACCAACTAGGCTGACACACTTTTATTGATTATTGTGTTGGCGGTTCTAAATAAATGCCAATTTTTTCAGCCCTTTTCACCCATAGTTGTCGAGCAAGTTTCTGCATATCTTCTACTTTGTCGCCCTCATCGAGAATCTCAATACCTAGCAATGTTTCAACGACATCTTCTAAAGTTACGACACCTTTAGTATCTCCAAACTCACCCACGACCAATGCAATATGTTGTCTTTGTTCCAACAAAACTTCCATTAATTTTGATAATGGTGTTTTTGCCATAACTGTAACAATTTCTCTTTTGAAGTCGCTAATTATACGACTACCCTGACCTTGGTTCTTTGCAACCAATAAATCTTCACGCAAAACAAAGCCGACAACGCTATCCAAGTCTTGATCATAAATCGGCAGTCTTGAAAAATTTGAGCTTTTTGGGGCAGATAAAACTTCATCAACTGTTAAATCTTTTTGTAATGCCGACACTACTACACGAGGCGTCATGACAGTGCTCGCATCCAAAGATTTAAAGAGGAAAAGATTTCGAATGATTTTAGACTCTCGATCATTCAACATGCCTTCTTCTTTACCAATCCCAGCCATCGCAACAAACTCATCACGACTAAACTGATTTGCTTTGGTACCCCCAGAAATTAACTTAGTTAACTTTTCCGAGATCACGATTAAAGGATACATGGCTTTAATTAAGAAATTAACATAAATGCCAGTTGGTCCAGCAAGTTGACGCCAATACACCGCTCCTAATGTTTTTGGAACAATTTCCGAAACAAACAGGATGAGTAAGGTCATTACTGCGGAGAAAACACCAAACCAAACCTCACCAAAAACAGACGTTGCTTTTGCGCCTGCACCAATCGCACCGACTGTATGTGCAATGGTGTTGACGGTTAAAATAGCAGCCAATGATTGGTCAATATTGTCTTCTTTCAAGCGTCTTAATTGCTCAGCCTTTTTAGGCTTGGTCTCTTTAAGTCTCGCAATGTAGCTTGGTGTGATACTTAATAATGTTGCTTCTGCAATCGAACACAAAAAAGAAAAAAGTAATGCTAAAACGACATACAGCAGTAAAAGCAAAAGATCGCCATGAAAAATGGAAGCGAATGAAAATTGATGAACGGTTTCAGAAATTAAACTGGGAGTATCCATATGCGAACTTGGTTTTTAACCACAGGTTCCTTATATAACTTAGGAAATTCATCCTACGGTTTACCCATAACCAAGTCAATTCTTTGGATATATTTTGTATCTATTCTAAAAGATATTGCTATTTTCCCTTTAAAAATAGCAATATTTAACGTATTCAGTTTTAGTTTTACTTCGGAGAAGTATTCCCTAACGCTGGATTATCAATTGCATCTTTACACTGTGCCTTATCACGCTCGTAGTCAGCTTGTTTTTGGCTCGAAGCGGTTGGATTGTCTTTTACTTCTCTCGCCCAAGTATCCAAACTTGTTAAAGCCTTACGACATAAGGCATATTTCCCTTCCGTCACCGAATCAGTCATTTTCACATTAATACGCCAATCTGTGCTGAGCTGACGCAATGGCTTTCTTACATTCTCTTCGATTTCTGTTGTTTGTTTCTGATAAACAATTGGATCAATTTGATTGATTAAATCCCATGCCGCATTTGCATATGTTGTCGCATCATTACTCAATTTTGGCGCAGGTTTAATTTCTACCTTTTTTTCAGCTTCATTATTTGAGTTCCCGCATGCAGTCATTAGAACTGTACTGCATAGCATCAAAGCCACAAGATGAGTTTTTCTGTTCAACATATCTAACCAAATCGTCGATGAAACATTTGCCCATAATCCTAGTCAATTCAGTTGCAATACTCAATCATTGTTACCTTTTTATCATCGAAGTTTGATAAACCTGAGATTTATCAATTTTATGCTAAGGTTAGACCCATAATTGTCTTCAAAATAATTAAATCACTTGGAATCATATATTCATGTCACAAATCAAAATTTATGCATTGAGCAAAACGATTGATCAATACCGAAACTTACTTTCTGAAGCTATTCATGATGCCTTGGTCGAAAGCTTAAATTATCCAATTGAAAAGAGGTTTCAGCGCTTTATCCGTCTTGAAACAGATGACTTTATTTATCCTACAGATCGTAGTGATCACTACACCATTATTGAGATATCAATGTTCGAAGGTCGGACAATCGAAGCCAAGAAAAAACTGATTCAAACTCTATATTCTAATATTTATCAACGCTGTGGTATTTCAGCACAAGACATTGAAATTACAATATTTGAAACACCTAGAAGTAATTGGGGAATTCGAGGTCAAAATGCCGATGGACTTCTGCTGAATTACCAAGTGAATGTCTAATTCTGAAAAAACAGATTTAGATCATCTTTTTTGTCTAACAAAAACAACTTTTTTTGTATCACACAAGCTTAACTCAGCAACAAGTTCTGCTATGCTTAAACACAAATTACTCAGGATAGGATTATTCGCATGAGCGTCACTCTTGGAACTCCACTTCAATCTTCTGCATTTAAGGTTTTACTGTTAGGTTCTGGAGAGCTTGGGAAAGAAGTTGTTATTTCTTTACAACGCTTAGGTGTCGAAGTTCATGCAGCTGATCGCTATGATCACGCACCTGCAATGCAAGTAGCACATTATTCTTATACATTGAATATGGCTGATCCTGTTGAATTAAAAAAACTTATCGAAGAAATAAAACCCAATTTAATTGTCCCTGAAATCGAAGCGATTGCAACTGAGGTTTTAGTTGAAATTGAACAGAGTCAAACAGCTACAGTCATTCCATCAGCAAAAGCTGTCAACCTCACCATGAACCGTGAAGGTATTCGTCGCTTAGCCGCAGAAGAGTTAGGACTACCAACATCTGCTTACCGTTTTGCAAGTACTTTAGAAAGCTTCCGCGCGGCTTGTGATGATATTGGTTATCCAAATTTCGTTAAACCTGTTATGTCTTCATCAGGTAAAGGTCAATCTCGCGTAAAAAGCTTTGATGAAGTCGATGCTGCTTGGGATTATGCGATGCAAGGTGGCCGCGTAAATCAAGGGACTGTGATTATCGAGTCTCAGATTGACTTCGATTTTGAAATTACGCTTTTAACTGTTCGCGCTAAAAACCCTGAAACTGCCGAAATCGAAACCCATTACTGTGATCCGATTGGTCACCGTCAAGATGCGGGCGATTATGTTGAAAGTTGGCAACCTCAACCAATGACAGCTGCGGCTTTAGATGAAGCAAAACGTATTGCAAATAAAGTAACAACTGCTTTAGGCGGTTGCGGTATTTTTGGTGTAGAGTTATTCGTAAAAGGCGATAAAGTTTGGTTTAGCGAAGTATCGCCTCGCCCACATGACACAGGCTTAGTGACTTTAGCTTCTCAATTCCAAAACGAATTTGAATTACATGCGCGTGCAATTTTAGGTTTACCTGTAAATACAGAGCGCCATAGTGTTGCTGCAAGTGCAGTGATCTATGCAGGTGTAGATGCGAAAAATCTTAGCTTTACTGGCTTAAATCTTGCTTTGGCAAATCCGAATACAGATTTACGCTTATTTGGAAAACCAGAAGGCTTCAAACGCCGTCGTATGGGTGTTGCAACAGCGCGTGCCGAAAATACAGATTTAGCGCGTGAGTTGGCACAACATGCCGCTGACCAAGTGAGTGTTCAAACAAACGCTTAAACCACCTGAATCCTGAGCCACAATCAAGTGGTTTCAGGATAAAGAAAGACTTTGATAGAAGAACATTTTCATGATCAATACATCTCCATTGTTGAACTACGTCACCAGTCATCATGATATTCAAGCCATTAATCAATGGCGAACAGAAGTAGAGAAACAATTACAAGAGAGTTATGAAAATGGACAACCTATCCGTGAAGTCATCAAAGCTCGATCAAACTCTATTGATGAAGCTCTGATTTTTTTATGGAATCACGCAGGTTTAGATCAAACTGAATTAGGCTTATTTGCTGTCGGCGGTTATGGCCGCCGTGAAATGCTGCCTTATTCAGATACCGACATTATGATTTTATCTGAAGATGAAATTAGTGAGGAGCAAGGTAAACTCATTTCTGCTTTTATTTCATCACTTTGGGATGTTGGAAATTTTAAACCGGGTACCAGTGTTCGTACCATTCAAAACTGCGTAGATCAAGCTGCAAATGATCTAACTGTTGCAACCACACTGATTGAAGCTCGTCTGATAACAGGTAATGAACAACTTGCTAAATGGCCACGTCGTATCGTTGCGCAAACATGGACGGATAAAACCTTCTATGATGCCAAAATGCAAGAGCAAGCAAAAAGATATGCGCAGCACAACAATACTGAAAGCAATTTAGAACCTGATATTAAAAATGCACCCGGCGGTATCAGAGATATTAATCAAATCGGTTGGATTGCTAAGCGCCATTTCCGTGTCAATCGTATCTATGACCTTGTACATCTCGGTTTTATTACTGAGTTTGAACTGGGAGTTCTCGAAGAAGCTGAAAGCTTTTTATGGGAAATTCGCACCCATTTGCATCGTTTAGCCAAGCGTGATGAAAATCGATTATTGTTTGAATATCAACGTGATATTGCTGCAAAATTTGGCTACGTGCGTGAAGAAGGTCAGCCCGTCAATTTTGCTGTTGAACAGTTCATGAAACGTTATTATCGGACGGCACAGCAAATTTCGACTTTAAATGAAATGCTACTCGCCTACTTCAATGAATCAGTGATTACACCACGTCTGACCGATTACGAACGTGAAATTGAAGACATTAATGATCGTTTCAAAATTGTAGATGGCAAACTTGCTGTTCAACACCATAAGGTTTTCTCAGAAGAACCAAGTGCAATTTTAGAAATCTTTTATCTGCTTGCAAATCGCCCAGAAATTACAGGTATTCGTGCCCGCACCTTACGCTTGTTGGTTTTAGCTGCAAAACGTATTGATCAACGTTTCCGTGACAATCCTGAACACCAAGCCTTGTTTATGTCGATTATTCGCTCACCACATCGATTATACGACACGATGGTCGCGATGAAACGATATGGTGTATTGGGCAATTATATTCCAGCTTTCGGGCAAATTATGGGATTGATGCAATACGATCTTTTCCATATCTATACCGTCGATGCCCATACCCTACTTTTACTGCGTAACCTCAGTCGTTTTAAAGAACCTGAGTTTGCTAAAGATTTCCCTGTCGTCAGTTCAGTATTCCAACGTATTGCTCGACATGACATTGTTTATTTAGCAGCAATTTTCCATGATATTGCCAAAGGTCGTGGTGGTGATCACAGTGAACTCGGTGCAATTGATGCAATTGAATTCTGCCGCACGCACGGCTTTACTGAGCGTGAATGTAAACTCGTTGCATGGTTGATCAACAATCACTTGCTGATGTCACTTACTGCACAGAAAAAAGATATTTCCGACCCTGATGAAGTCAAAGAGTTCGCTGAAAAAGTCGGTGACATGGAGCATTTGGACTACTTGTACACATTGACTGTTGCAGATATTAATGCCACAAATCCTAAGCTTTGGAATACATGGCGTGCTTCATTGATGCGTCAGCTCTATACCTATGCCCGTGATGTCATTCGTTCTGGTTTAGGCCGACCTGTTGATTATCAAATGCTCATTGAAGATACTAAATTCGCTGCCAGTGAATTGCTTGTAAATGATTTTTCATTAGCCGAAGTCGAAAAAGTTTGGCAAGAACTTGGTGATGAATATTTCGTAAAAGAATCTGCCAATGAAATTGCATGGCACACGCAAGCTATTTTACAACACGGTGATAATCCAGAGCCGTTGGTCTTGTTACGTGCACATCGAAATGCAGCACAAGATGCAGTGCAAATCTTTATCTACACGCGCGATCAAGCAAATCTCTTTGCAACAACCGTTGCTGTATTGGATCGCATGAATCTCGATGTTCAAGACGCAAAAATTATCACGGCAAGTACAGATTTTAGTTTAGATACTTACTTGGTACTCGATCGTTTCGGCACATTATTGACAGACCCTGAACGTGAACGCAAAGTTAAATCTGCACTGGTCGATGCATTGAGTCATTCAGATCAGTATCCGGGGATTATGCAACGTCGAATTCCTCGTCATTTACGTCATTTTGACATTCAAAATACAGTTGATATCGTACTTAACCCAGCCTTACAACAACACATGGTAGAAATTTCTACACTCGATCAACCGGGTTTGTTAGCGCGTATTGGTGCGTTATTTATGTTGCAAGGTCTCGATATTCACTCAGCCAAAATTGCAACATTGGGCGAGCGTGCGGAAGATATTTTCTTTGTCACCAAGAAAAATGGTGTACTGCTGAATGACGAAGAAGTTAAACTTTTTGCGGAAACCTTGAAAGCTGCTTTAGATGAAGCATCTAATCAAATTTGTAATCCATCTTAGAATCTTACTGAATCCTTCTTTTCAAAAGAAAGATTCTCCACACTTATCTTGGGTAATTGTTTAAATGAACTCCAGCTTGTCTCTATTGCATCCTTATCCATTTGAAAAGTTAAACCAACTTTTCAAAGATGTGCAACCTGCAAATCTGCCTTTGATTCCACTATCAATTGGTGAGCCAAAACATCCTGCGCCTGAGTTCGTTAAACAAGCGATTATTGCAAATTTTGAGCATTTATCGACTTATCCAAATAGCAAAGGCTTACCTGAACTGCGTCAAAGTATTGCAAAATGGCTCACTCAGCGCTTCAAATTGAATCAAATTAGTGCAGAAGATCATATTTTGCCTGTTTCTGGTACACGCGAAGGTATTTTTTCTTTTGTTCAAGCATTAATTAAGCGCGAAGATGTACCTTATATCGTTATGCCAAATCCTTTCTATCAGATTTATGAAGGTGCGGCATTGCTCTCTGGCGCAAAACCTTACTTCATTAACTGTACAGAAGAAAATGGGTATCTAGGTGATTTTGATGCTGTTCCTGCTGAAGTTTGGGAAAAAACAGCATTATTATTTGTATGTACACCGGGCAATCCAACGGGTGCAGTGTTATCAAAAGAACAATTTAAAAAGCTGATTGCACTTTCAGATCAATATAACTTTGTAATTGCATCTGATGAATGTTATTCAGAGCTTTGGTTTGATCAAGCACCTATTGGTCTGTTAGAAGTGTGTGCAGAAATGGGACGAGACGATTATAAAAACTGTATCGTATTCCACTCACTTTCTAAACGCTCAAATTTGCCGGGTATGCGTTCTGGTTTTGTTGCAGGTGATGCGGCTTTGTTAAAACTATATTTGCAATATCGTACTTATCATGGCGCGGCAATGCCTGTGCAGCATCAATTAGCATCTATTGCTGCTTGGGATGATGAAACACATGTTGAAGAAAATCGTAAGCAATACCGTGCAAAGTTTGAGTTATTCCAATCTGAACTTGGACATTTACTTCCATTGCAAAAACCTGATGCGGGCTTCTACTATTGGCTGAAAGTGGATAATGACGAAACTTTTGCAAAATTACTCCTAGAAAAAGCCAATATTAAAGTTTTACCTGGGCGTTATTTATCTCGTGATACAGAACAAGGTAATCCGGGTGAAGGTCATGTCCGTATGGCATTGGTCGCAGATCTAGCGCAATGTGAAGAAGTCGTTAAACGCTTGAAAAATATTTTATAGCCTACTATTAAGAATCCACGTAACAACGTGGATTCTTTTATCACGGACTAACTCTGACCTACAATTAAAATCAATCCAATCACCACCATAAGCCCTCCTGATATTCGACTAACAATTTTGACCGCATAAGGTCGGGTACTTAATAGTTTCTTTGCAGCAAACCCAACTAAAACGTAGACAATCGCACAACTAATTAAATGAATGACCCCAAGTGACATGATTTGCGCGGTTGGAGACAATGCCATTTGCGGATGAATAAATGGTGGTAGTAAAGCAAAGAAAAGTAATAAAACCTTTGGATTTAAGCCACTAATTCCAACACCTTTAATCAACCATAATTTAGCAGAATCTAATGTAACATTTTGATCTGAATGATTTGAAATAACAGCAGGTTTAATCAGTAAATTTATCCCCATCCACAACAAATAGCATGCACCTGCAATGGTCAGCCCTGTTAACAAAACAGGATAATGGCTGAGCAAAGCCCCCACTCCAGCAGCAACACAGAGAATGGCAATAAAATGCCCCAGCACCAAACCTGTAACAGCAGTGACGATAAATTTACCCTTTATACCTGCCAAAATCGCATAAGCCCAATCCGCCCCAGGTGTTAAAACGAATAAAATGGAGACACACCAAAAAGCAAGAACAACATTCATTTCCATAATATCACCTAGAGCAGCAAAGCAAATTACCTTTGAAATCAAAATTTCTTTTTCACCAAATGGTGAAGACTGGTTTGAGAGAATATGCTTTAATGGTGGAAATGTTCTTTCAAATGTTTCTACATTTTAAAAGCTATAGGGTAAATTCTTCTATATGGACCGCACTGATAAGAAAATTCTTGCTGAACTTCAAGCCAATGGGCGATTATCTGTTACAGAACTCGCTGAAAGAGTTGGCTTAAGCCTATCCCCTTGTCACCGTCGAGTGAAGGCATTAGAAGAACTAGGAATTATTAAAGGCTATCATGCTGATCTGGATGCTTCGCAAATTGGCTTTAATTTTTCCGCGATTATTTTCGTGACGTTAAAAGATGGTGATAAGAAAGCCTTATCAAATTTTGAAGAGAAAGTCAGTGATATTGCTAATGTGATTCAAGCTCAACGCTTATTTGGCAATCCAGACTATTTATTACATGTCGTAGCTAAAGACCTAGCCAGCTTCCAAAAACTTTATGATGATAGCTTATCTGCATTGCCAAATGTGCAGCGCCTAACCTCAACGATTGTCATGAAAAATGTAGTGACCAATCGCCTGCTACCGCTCTAAGCAAAATGGATGGTACGCATTGATTAATTTTTTGCATTCATCCATCCGTGATTGACCATCTGTTGAAATCTTCGTCTATACTTAGCCATCAATATTAAGTTAACTATGGAAAGATGGCTTCTCAAACTCCTCAGAAAACTAAGAAAAAAGTTTGGTTTATATTAGCAATCATCATCGTACTTTTAATGATCGGTGTCGTGATTTGGCAAGTTAAAGCTGATAAAAATACAGCTGAAACCAAAGACCAAAACGATAGCAATTTATCGCCTAAGGCTGCATTAACAGTAACGGTAATTCAACCAGAAGTTCAGAACTGGAAGCAAACCTTTACAGCCAATGGAAATATCGCAGCTTGGCAAGAAGTTGTTATTAGTAGTGAGCTTTCGGGACAACGACTAACAAAAGTTACTGTCAATGTAGGCGATAAAGTTCGTCGTGGACAAGTTCTGGCCGAAATCAATAGCGATACGATTCGAGCCGATTTAGCGGCTGCAAAAGCTAGCTATGCAGAAGCACAGGCAGTTTTAGCCGATGCAATTACCAATAATAAACGCATCCAGCAACTTAAAAATACAGGTGCGATTTCTGCACAAGAATCCACTCAATATCAAACCTCGCAAGCGACTGCTCAAGCTCGTCTTGATGCTGCAAAAGCACAAATAGAAAGTAATCAGCTTCGTTTAGCTCAGACTCAGATTGTCGCACCAGACAATGGTGTAATCTCCGCACGTACCGCTACTGTTGGATCACTTGATCAAACAGGTCAAGAGCTATTCCGCCTGATCAGAGATCAGCGATTGGAGTGGCGTGCAGAAGTCACTTCAGAAGATTTATACAAGTTAAAACAAGGTATGAATGCTCGTGTCTTCTCTCCTGATCCAGCTCAACCAGCAGTTTCAGGCAAGGTGCGTATGATTGCTCCTGTGATTGATCCGCAGACTCGTTATGGCTTGGTCTATGTTGATCTACCAACAACACAGGCTGTTCGGATGGGCATGTTTCTAAAAGGCGAATTTGATTTAGGCCAAAAATCGGCGCTCACAATTCCACAGACTGCGTTGCTGTTACGCGATGGTTTTTCTTATGTATTTATCGTCGATCAGCAAAACCGTGTCAGCCAACAGAAAGTTTCTGTTGGACGTCGTGTTGGTGATCGGGTCGAAATCTTAGATTTGGCAAATAGTAATGTCAAACTCGTTTCATCAGGTACAGGCTTCTTAACCGATGGCGATTTGGTGACGGTTGCTAAAGATATTCCTGAAACACCATTGACTAAACAGCTTGTAACCGAATAGGAGAATTAAAATGAATTTCTCCGCTTGGTCAATCCGAAATCCAATTCCTGGCATTCTACTCTTTATTATGTTGGGATTGGCAGGTCTACTCTGTTTTCACTGGATGAAAATCCAACAGTTTCCTGACATTGAATTACCGATGGTGACTGTCACGGCAGCACTTCCCGGTGCAGCACCACCACAACTTGAGACAGAAGTTGCCCGAAAAATAGAAAACTCAATAGCAACCTTACAAGGATTAAGAAATCAATACACTAAAATTCAAGATGGTGTAGTAACTGTCACAGCCGAATTTCAATTAGAGAAACCCTTACAAGAAGCCGTTGATGATGTGCGCAACGCTGTTTCACAAGTTCGCTCTGATCTTCCTGCTGATTTAAGAGATCCAATTGTTAGTAAAATTAATCTATCCGGCTCTCCTATTCTCACATATACCATCCAATCTCCGAAGATGGATGAAGAAGCCCTGTCATGGTTTGTAGACTATGATATCTCGCGTGCGATGCTTCAAGTTAAAGGTGTTGGAGCTGTTTCTCGCGTTGGCGGTGTTACTCGCCAAGTTGAAGTAGAACTTGATCCAGAAAAACTGTTAGCACTGAATGCAACGGCAACAGATATTACGCGCCAACTCAGACTGACACAGCAAGATGCTTCTGGTGGTCAAACCAAGATTGGGGGTAGCGAACAGTCCATTCGTACCATTGCAACGGTAAAAACTGCTGATGAAATTGGTTCAATGGATATTGCACTAAGTGATGGACGTCATATTCGCTTAGATCAAGTTGCAAAAATTCATGATGGTATTGCCGAAAGACGCTCCGCAGCACTTTTAAATGGCAAACCTGTTATTGGTTTTGAAATCACTCGCAGTAAAGGTGCAAGTGAAGTCGATGTTGAAAAAGGCGTAATCGAAGCACTAGATAAACTCAAAGCTGCGCACCCTGATATAAAAATTACGGAAGCATTTAACTTCGTAAAACCTGTAGCTGATAACTACAAAGGCTCAATGTCACTGTTATATGAAGGTGCAATTTTAGCGATTTTAGTGGTTTGGTTATTCTTACGTGATTGGCGAGCAACAATTATTGCTGCAACCGCTCTACCACTTTCAATCCTACCTGCCATGATTGGTATGTATTACTTTGGATTTACACTAAATACCGTAACCCTACTTGCAATGTCCTTGGTTGTCGGCATCTTGGTTGATGATGCAATTGTTGAAATTGAAAATATCATTCGACATTTGAGGATGGGTAAAACACCTTATGAAGCGGCAATGGAAGCTGCTGATGAAATTGGTCTCGCTGTCATTGCAACGACATTCACCTTAATTGCAGTATTCTTACCAACTGCATTTATGAGCGGCATAGCAGGTAAATTCTTTGTTCAATTTGGTTGGACTGCTACGCTTGCGATCTTTGCATCATTACTCGTTGCTCGTCTACTGACTCCAATGATGTCTGCATATATTCTCAAGCCTTGGGTGGGCAAAATAGACACAACTGAAGAAAATCAAGTTGCTTCAACTGACCAAGGAACAACTCGATTAGCCCATGATCGTTCTAAAGATGGACGTGTTATGCGTGGCTATATGAGTTTAGTGACATGGTGTCTAAATCATCGTTGGGTTACCCTGTTCGGCGCGATTGCCTTTTTTATTGGCTCAGTGATGCTGATTCCATTACTCCCAACAGGCTTTGTGCCACCGCCAGATACAGGTCAAACACAAGTCCGTCTTGAGCTAACACCAGGTTCACAATTTGCCGATACATTAAAAACGGCGGAATATGCGCGTGATTTAATTAAAGATCATCCTGAAATAAAAAGCATTTACACTACGATTGGTGGTGGTGCGGCGGGAACTGATCCGTTTGCGGGTGGTGCATCAACAGAACCTCGTAAAGCAACACTAACGATCCAAACCACAGAACGCTCAGATCGCAGTGCAAGTTTACAAGATATTGAAAATGAAATACGTCAACGACTTGCCCCTGTTCCTGGAGCGCGTATTCAAGTTGGTTTAGCTGGAAATAATAGCCAATACCAACTTTCACTTTCAGGTGATGATCCTGAAACTTTAATGTCAACCGCACGTAAGCTAGAACGTGAATTACGCACAATTCCTAATATTGGCAGCATTACTTCAAGTGCTGCTTTGATTCGACCTGAGTTGGTGATTCGACCTGATTTTGCGAAAGCCGCTGATTTAGGTGTTACGACTTATGATATTGCTGAAACTTTACGTATCGCGACGGCGGGAGATTTTGACCAAAACTTAGCGAAACTCAACCTTTCGCAACGCCAAGTTCCTATCGTAATCAAACTACCGTTACAAGCACGTCAAGATCAGGAACTCATGAAGCGGCTCATGGTTAAAGGAAGTCATGGCCCAATTATGCTCGGTACGATTGCGGAGGTGAATATTGAAAGTGGCCCTTCTCAAATTGATCGCTTCAATCGCTTGCGTAACATTAACTTCAACATTGAACTCAACAATCAACCTTTAGGTGATGTTGCTGCCAAAGTTGATCAATTGCCAACGATGAAAAATCTACCACCAACAGTAAAACGCACCAACATCGGTGATGCAGAAGTCATGCAAGAATTATTCTCAAGCTTTGGCTTGGCAATGTTAACTGGCGTACTCTGTATCTATGTCGTTTTAGTTCTTCTGTTTAAAGACTTTTTACAGCCAATTACGATTTTGGTTGCATTGCCTTTATCACTCGGCGGTGCATTTGTTCTACTCCTTTTAGCAAAAAGTAGTTTCTCCATGCCAAGTCTAATTGGCCTGATTATGCTAATGGGTATCGCAAGTAAGAACTCGATTCTGCTCGTGGACTACGCGATTATTGCAAGAAAGGAAAAAGAATATTCGAGGATAAATGCCCTATTAGATGCCTGCCATAAGCGTGCACGTCCGATCATCATGACGACGCTGGCAATGGGCGCTGGCATGTTACCGATTGCACTTGGGATTGGTACAGACCCAAGTTTCCGTGCGCCAATGGCAATCTCAGTTATAGGTGGATTAATTACCAGTACATTCTTATCTTTGCTGGTAATTCCTGTGGTATATACATTCATTGATGATATCAATCGAAAATTGCATAGTTTTAGAAAAACCAAGCAGCAACCGATTGAGTCATCGTAATCATTTACTCAGAAAAGACGGTTTAATCACCGTCTTTTTTATTTAGGAAAATACCAGCACCAACATGAAAAAGAGAAAGCTCGTACCAGCAAGATAATACAAATGATGAATATGCTGATTTAACCATGATACATAAATATTCGAACTCATGAATTGCACAATACTTAGATTCCAGATCAGTACCAAAAGGACCATCCATGAACAAATCAAAAAGTTTTGAACAAAATTATATTGAGGATAAATCAAGATCACCAAAACGCTATAAAACATCAGGTTTTTAGGATTTAATAAACTCGAAAGTAGTCCTAACAGAAAAGACTTGAATAGATTTTCATTCTGCTGAACAGAAGAAGTACTTTCCGATTGACCTCGAATAATCTGACTAAGGCGAGCCGATCGAAAGCATTGAACAGCAAGATATATAAAATAAAATGCCCCTAACCATTTCATCCCTATGAATAATTCAGTTTTTACTGCACCAATAACAAATAAACTGCAATAAATAACCACTAAAATAATGGCATTTCCTAACGCAATACCAAAACAAGTCGCTCGTGCTGCAACTTTCTGACTTTGCAAAAGAGTTTTTAAAATTAAAAAGAAGTCTGCCCCGGGCATCAGTAATGCAATGAAATGTGTTACTGCAATGGTCAGAAAAATCTCCATAGATCTACTCCTAAAAAATCAGGAGCTAGAGTAAAAAAGTGCTGAATTATGTTCTTGTATAAAATTGCGAGGATTACGCTTTTTTAGAATATTGCTTAGGAGTTACACCAGTCAGCTTTTTAAAAACACGATGAAAATGACTCTGATCAACAAACTCAAGCTCATAGGCCACTTGAGCAATATCAGCACCAACTTTCAATCGTTCACGCGCTTGATTAATCTTGTGATTAAGTTGATAGGCATGCGGTGTGAAACCAAAATAATGTTTAAATAAGCGAATCAACGCATAACGGCTGATTTTCATTTTTTCAGCTAAATGCGTTAAAGATAAATCCTCAACATCTGATTGAAGATGGAGAATTAAATCTGGTAAATATTGCTGAAAATAACCAGAAGAACTTACGCTTTCCCACTCAAAATTCGGTATAATAATCTCGGTTAAAACCTGAATGAGAGATTGTTCTTTTTCGAATAGTGAAATTTTCTTATCAAACAAGATGTTATTTAATTCAGTAAAAGCTTCATAAACTTTAACATGATGAATAATCTTTGGTCTTAGTTTTGGAAAAGGTGTCATCTGCTGAGTACATGTTTTGCCAATTTCCATCTCTAACTCGTTTAACAGCCTCATTAACCATGCTGCATCAAGATGCATCATTTGGTAGCTCCATGCTTGATTTGAGAATGGATTACATGAGTGTTCAACATGTGCAGGAATAACAACGATACTTTTAGCTTTGATTATTTCATTTTTGCCAAAAGCACTTGAAAAACAACTTTGCCCCTCATCAACAGCACCAATTGAAAATGTGGGATGGCTGTGTGATTGATAACATATGCGACTTTGACATGCCCTACGTGTTTCAACATAAGGCATGGCTGAATGAGTCCAAAATTCAACAGTTGAGTCCAAACAGAAACCTCAATTAATTCTGGGATAGCAACACTTACTTTGATAATGCCTTTTCAATATCAGCTTCTAATGCTTCTGGTTTAGTTGTTGGTGCATAACGCCCTAAAACCTCACCATTGCGTCCAACTAAAAACTTAGTGAAATTCCACTTAATATTACGACTACCTAAAATTCCCTTTGCCTCTCGTGTTAAATAACGAAAAATAACATGCGCCTCAGGCCCTTTTACATCCACTTTTGCGAACATTGGGAAATTCACCCCATAATTACGCTGGCAAAATGAACCGATCTCTTTATTTGTTCCCGGGTCTTGTCCCCCGAATTGATTGCAAGGAAAACCTAATACCTCTAAACCTTGAGATTTATATTTTTCATAGAGTTTCTCAAGCCCTGCAAATTGTGGTGTAAACCCACATTTACTTGCAGTATTTACAATCAGCATGACCTTGCCTTTATAATCAGCAAGTGCCTTTGTTTCTCCCTCTAACAATTCAGCTTCAAACTGATAAATGTTACTCATGGATAAGTTTCCTCGTCATTCTTTTCTTGTGTTTTAAGTTGTAATGATGCCGAATTCACGCAATAACGCAGTCCTGTCGGCTGTGGGCCATCCTCAAACACATGACCCAAATGTGCCTCGCAATCATGGCAGACTATTTCTGTTCTGACCATACCATGCGATAAATCTTCATGTTCATCAATTGCTGTGCCATCGATTGGTCTGAAAAAGCTTGGCCAACCACATCCACTGTCGTATTTCGTTTCTGATGTAAATAACTCAGCACCACAACAACGACATACATATATACCTTGTTGCTTACTATTCCAATATTGTCCTGTAAATGCTGGTTCTGTGCCTTTTTGACGAGTAATACGATATTCTTCTGCGGATAATTCTCTTTGCCACTCGCGATCCGTCTTATTTACTTTACCCATAACCTGCACCTTTTATTCTGTTGTTAAAGTTCAGGTTTTATATTTACGCCATTCAAAACAAAAACTCTAGTCTCAGATCGTACAATTTCTTATATTTTGAATGCTTAATATTAGATAGCAAATAGTAAGCAAATTTAAAAAATAAAAGTAAGCAAAATTTATTTACTTCATCTTTCAAGTAAGCAAAGATAGTGTTATTCTTGTTCAGCTCGGTTGTATAGGACAAAAAATGTCACAGAAAAAAAGTGTGGTTTTTAAAAATCTTTTACCAGCCATCAGGCAATATCAACAATCAGGCTTTACCCATGAAAAGATTGTTGAATTACTGAGAGATCAACACAACCTGAATTTGGTTACAGTCGAAACCTTTAAGAGTTACTTATATCGATATGCAAAGGTGAGCCCTTCTATGTCTAAGAATACTGCTACATCCCACTCAGCTCAAACTACTAGAGAAATCAAAAAATCATCTAAACTTGAGCATGTTTGTTACGACATTCGTGGACCAGTATTGCGCGCCGCCAATGAAATGGAAGAGCAAGGACATAAAATCATCAAGCTTAATATCGGCAACCCTGCTCCATTTGGTTTTGAAGCACCACAAGAAATTATTAATGATGTTGCTTTAAACCTGCCGAATGCAATTGGTTATACAGATTCAAAAGGTATCTTTCCTGCGCGTAAAGCGATTTGCCAGTATTATCAACAAAAAGGCATTTTCGATATGCATGTCAATGATGTATACGTTGGCAATGGTGTATCTGAACTCATCGTGATGGCAATGCAAGGGTTGTTGGACGATGGCGATGAAATGCTCGTTCCAATGCCTGACTATCCATTATGGACAGCAGCAGTCAATCTTTCTGGTGGTACAGCAATTCATTATAAATGTGATGAAGAAAACTACTGGTATCCTGATATTGCAGATATCGAAAGTAAAATCACGCCAAATACCCGCGGTATCGTTGTTATCAATCCAAATAACCCAACTGGTGCTGTTTACCCACGGCATGTATTAGAACAAATCGTTGCTTTAGCTAAAAAACATGATTTGATTTTATTTGCAGATGAAATTTACGACAAAATCATTTATGACGGTATCGAGCATGTTGCTTTAGCAGCATTGGCTGGTGATCAACTTTGCATCTCATTTAATGGTTTGTCTAAAGCTTACCGTATTGCAGGTTATCGTGCGGGCTGGATGGCGATTACGGGTGACAAGAAACGTGCAGCTGACTATATCGAAGGTTTAGATATGTTGGCTTCAATGCGCCTTTGTGCCAACCATCAAGCACAATATGCAATTCAAACAGCTCTAGGTGGCTATCAGTCTATTAATGATTTGATTCGTCCAGGCGGTCGCCTCTATGAACAACGAAATATTGCTTGGGAAATGTTAAATGAAATTCCAGGTGTAAGCTGTGTAAAACCTGAAGGCGCAATGTACTGCTTCCCTCGACTTGATCCTGAGATTTATCCAGTAGAAGACGACGAGAAGTTAATGCTCGATTTATTAACTGCTGAAAAAGTCTTATTGGTTCAAGGTACAGGTTTTAACTGGCCAACACCAGATCATTTCCGCGTAGTATTCTTACCTGCGGAGAACGAATTACGTGAAGCAATTAACCGTCTAAGTCGTTTCTTATCAAAGATGCGTTAAAACAAAAAGAGGAAGCTTAAATGCTTCCTCTTTTTTATAACTCTAAATCACTTTGATTATTGCAACTCATCCCACTGATCTTCATATTGTTGAGAAATCTCTGTGTTCTTGGTTAATCCAAAGCCGCCTTTTCCAAACAATCTAGCCAGATCTAATAAGCAATCATTTTCACCTTGCTCAACTGCAAGCTCGTAATATGCAGCTGCTTTCTTATAGTTTTTTGCTACGCCTTTACCCTCTTCATAAATATAAGCAATATTAGATGAGCCTAAACCATTCTCAGCTTCTGATGCTAAAGTAAATAATCTAAGTGCTTCTTTATAATCTTGTTTAATTCCACCTTTACCTTCTAAATAGTAAATACCCAAGTTATTGATAGCAGCAGGTTCGCCTTGTTTTACCGCCAAACGGTAATACCCAAGGGCTTTCTTCAAATCTTGTGGAACACCTTCAATACCATCATTATATAAATGACCAAGTTCTGCTTGAGCAATATCTAGACCAGCATCCGCTGACTTTGTCATCCACTCCAAACCTTTTCTAGTATTTACAGTAACACCATCATCGCCATACAGGTAAAGGAAACCGAGATAGTATTGCGCATAGAGCTGACCTTTCTGAGCCGCTTGCGTATACCATTTCACAGCAGTCAGATTATCTTCCTTAACGCCTTCACCATAGTCATACATGTAGCCAACTGAGAAAAGCGCATCTGCATTACCTTTTGCAGCAGATTTTTTAAACCACTCTAAAGCTTTTTCAAAATCTTGATCAACGTCATAGCCATAGTAATAAGCATCCCCTAAATTATTTTGAGCAACAGCATCCCCTGATTTAGCTTGTTGTACTAACTCCTGACTAAATGCAACTTCTTCAGCATGAGCAAAACCCAATAAACTGCTCGTTAATAATATTGAAAGGACGATATTCTTTAATTTCATTATGTGACTCACTTTGCTACATTTTTATACGAATACATTCTATCTACAAATCAATCTTAGTACATCATTATTTATAAACACTAAAAATTCATACGTTAAATTTTAACTTTTTTTAAAATCATTTACGGCGAACTACGGTTTGCCAAAATATTAGGCATGTCATTTTGGGTTTGCGTGCTAAACTATGCGTTGGTTTGAAAACAGGATATTCCTTCTATGCAGTTTGTTCATCTCGGTATTCATACAGAATTTTCGATCACAGAATCGATTGTTCGCATACCAGATTTGGTCAAAGTTGCAGTCGCAGAAGAAATGCCTGCTTTAGCCATTACTGACCTATCGAACCTACATGCAGCAGTCAAATTTTATGGTGCTTGCCTCGGCAAAGGTATTAAACCGATTATGGGAAGTGTCATTCGTTTAAATGATGCCGAGCATAAAGCAACCCTATTGGCGATGAGTAATACAGGTTGGCGAAATCTCACAGAAATCGTTTCTCGTGGATTTATTGAAGGTCAACAACTGAGTATTCCATGCATTCAAAAAGAATGGGTACTTGAGCAATCAGAAGATTTAATCATTCTTTTAGGCCAACACAGTGATGTTGGCCGAATGCTATGCTCATCCAATCCGCAAAAGGCAGAGCCATTATTAGAAGCGTGGATTGAAAAATTTGGCAATCGTGTCTACCTCGCACTCACCCGCACCAATCGTAGTGGTGAAGAGGATTTTATTCAGCAAGCAGTAAAACTTGCAGCAAAATATCAAATTGGCGTCGTTGCGCACAATGATGTTCATTTTGTGGAACAAGATGACTTTGAAGCACATGAAGCACGTGTATGTATTGCTGATGGTTATGTATTAGGCGATGATAAGAGACCTAAAAACTATAGTACTGAACAATATTTCAAAACTGCTGAGCAAATGTCTGAACTATTTTCAGATATTCCTAGTGCAATCGAAAACACCTATCAAATTGCAAAGCGTTGCAACGTTGAATTGCAATTAGGTACTTATTTCTTACCAGACTTCCCTATTCCCGATGGTTATACCATCGATACTTATTTCGAACATTTATCCCGTGAAGGTCTAGAAGAACGCTTAAATCATCTTTATCCAATCGCTGAACGTGATGAAGACTGGGCTGACATTCGCAAACCTTACGATGAACGAATTAAGTATGAAGTCGACATTATCTTGAAAATGGGTTTCCCCGGCTATTTCTTGATCGTCATGGATTTCATTCAGTGGGCAAAAAATAATGGTGTGCCTGTTGGACCGGGTCGTGGTTCTGGTGCAGGCTCTTTAGTTGCTTATAGCTTAAAAATTACCGACCTTGATCCACTTCGTTACGATCTACTCTTCGAACGTTTCTTGAATCCAGAACGTGTTTCGATGCCCGACTTCGATGTCGATTTCTGTATCGCAGGTCGTGACCGTGTTATTGAATATGTGGCACAAAACTATGGTCGTCAGGCTGTTTCACAGATTGCAACCTTTGGTACGATGGCAGCAAAAGGTGCGATTCGAGACGTGGCACGTGTCTTGGGTAAATCTTATGGTTTAGCAGATCGCATCTCGAAAATGGTTCCAACTAAGCCGCTCGGAGTTGACTTAAAGCAAGCAATTGAACTTGAACCTCAACTCAAAGATATTGTCACCAACCCTGCCAACCCAGACAATGATGATGCCAGTGAAATTTGGGAAATGGCACTCAAACTCGAAGGCATCACCCGTAATACAGGTAAGCATGCAGGTGGTGTAGTCATTGCACCGGGTAAAATTACCGATTACTCTGCCGTGCTGTGTGATGCAGATGGTACTAACCGTGTTGCACAATATGATAAAGATGACGTTGAAGCGGCAGGTCTAGTTAAGTTCGACTTCTTGGGTTTGCGTAACTTAACAGTAATTGAAGATGCGGTTCAAAATATTAATAAGCGCATCAAATCCGAAGTACCTCTCAATATTTCCAATGTGCCTTTAGATGATAAAGATGCATACTTAGTCTTTGCTGAAGCCAATACAACCGCGGTATTCCAGTTTGAATCCGTCGGTATGAAAAAAATGCTGAAAGAAGCAAGGCCAAGCAAATTCGAAGAAATTATTGCATTCGTATCCTTATACCGTCCGGGTCCGATGGATCTAATCCCCGACTTCATCCATCGTATGCATGGTGGAGAGTTTGAATACCTACACCCTTTACTAGAAGGTGTTCTTGAACCTACTTACGGGATCATGGTTTACCAAGAGCAGGTAATGCAGGCAGCTCAGTTCTGCGCGGGTTACACGCTTGGTGGTGCGGATTTACTTCGTCGTGCAATGGGTAAGAAAAAACCTGAAGAAATGGTGAAACAACGCCAAATCTTTATTAAAGGTGCTGCTGAAAAAGAGATTGACGAAGCCACTGCCAACCATATTTTCGACTACATGGAAAAGTTTGCAGGTTATGGCTTTAACAAATCCCATGCCGCCGCGTATGCACTGGTTGCCTACCATACAGCTTGGTTAAAAGCGCATTATCCAGCTGAATTTATGGCTGCGGTGATGTCATCGGAAATGCAAAACACCGATAGTGTCGTGTTCTTGATTGATGACTGCCGTAATAACAAATTAGAAGTACTTCCACCCTCTGTAAATATGTCGCTCTATCATTTCCATGCAAGTGATGAACAAACGATTGTTTATGGTTTAGGCGCGATCAAAGGCGTTGGTGAGCAAGCTATGCAATCTGTGATTGATTCACGGATTAATGACGGACCTTATAAAGATCTATTTGATTTCTGCCATCGTATTGACCTCAAAAAAATCAATAAACGTACCCTTGAAGCACTTATTCGAGCAGGTGCATTGGATTGTCTTGGTATCGAACGCTCCAGTCTAATGGCGCAACTTCCTGAAGCTGTTCAAGCAGCCGAACAAGCGCGGAGCAACCGTGAAACAGGTATCATGGACCTGTTTGGTGAAGTTGAAGAGGTTCAACGTAAACCTGCTAAACCTGTAAAACCATGGTCTGATGAAGTTCGCTTAAAAGGCGAAAAAGATACACTCGGTTTGTATTTAACAGGTCATCCAATTGATGTTTATCGTCCTGAATTGAAATCATTTATCCCTGCAAAACTCAATGAAGTTACACCGACACGTCGTGGTGTAACCACAGTATTTGCTGGTTTAGTACTAGATGTCGCAAACTTCCCAAATCGCATCATGATCACGCTTGATGATGGTACAGCGCGTATTGAAGTCAGTTGTAATCACGAACGCTTCCAACGTTACAAAGATATTGTTCGCTTAGAGCAGGTTGTGGTCATTGAAGGTGAAATATACGAGCGTGAAGGCTTTGATCGCCCGATGGCTCGATTAAGCAAAGCCTTTAACTTAAATGAAATTCGCCAAAAGCGCGCACAAAGCATTCAAATTCGTTTGCCAAATGATTTAATGACCAAGACATTAGCCAAAGATTTACAAAATATGCTGCTACCTTATTGCAATGTCGATATGTGCCAACATATCGGCATACATATACAAGTAGAGCAAAGTTTTGCAACGGCTGAATTACATCTAGGCCCTCAATGGAAAGTTGCACCACTAGATGAATTACTGGGTAAATTACGTGATTATTTTGGTAAAGAAGCAATTCACATCGAATACCAAGTCAAATCAAAAGCGGCTAAGGCGGTTGAAACCCCCAAAGTTAGTGTTGTTGCCCCACCGCCTGCAAATATGTCAATGGATGAAGCTTTAGATCTTTATCAAGCCGAAGTCTCTCAATACTCTTAATTTTGGATAATATATGAATCAGTTTGACCAAAATAATGTGTCCAAACATTTGGAGCATGTGCGTATTGTGATGGTCAATACGACACTTCCTGCAAATATTGGTAGTGCATTACGTGCGATGAAAACGATGGGTTTATCAAAACTTGTACTTGTTGCACCGAAAACTTATCCGCATCCAGATATTGATGCACTTGCTGCTGGTGCCCAAGATCTGATTGAAAAAATTGAGATCGTTGAGACTTTAGAACAAGCCATCCAAGATTGCCACATTGTTTTTGGTACAAGTGCCCGCAGTCGTACCATTCCTTGGCCTTTATTGGACGTGCGCCCTGCTGCAACAGAAGCATTACAAGCTGCAAGTAAAGATCAAAATATTGCGATTGTGTTTGGTCGCGAAGATCGTGGACTGACCAATGAAGAACTCGCATTGGCAAACTATCATTTAACGATTCCAGTGAATCCTGAATATGGTGTATTAAACGTTGCACAAGCAATTCAAGTGGTTTGCTACGAATTGCGTATGGCAGCTTTAGAACAAAATCAGTCTAATACTGAAATTCCAAATGACCATATGCAGCTTAAACAACAGCAAAACATGGAATGGGATGAACCTCTAGTCACCCAACAACAGATGGAAGAATTTTACCCACATCTTGAGAAGATGTTGACTGATATCGAGTTTCTAGATCCAAATAACCCGCGCTTACTCCCTTTACGTTTGCGTCGTTTATTTGGCAGAATACAATTAGATCGTATGGAATATCATTTACTACGTGGTATTTTCAGTCGTGCACAAGCATTAGCCAACGGCTCATGGAAAAAATCTAACAAGGAGGATCATTCTCATGATTAAACAGCTTAAAGAAGATATCGAAGCTGTATTTGCGCGTGATCCTGCTGCTCGAAATACACTTGAAGTTTTAACAACCTATCCAGGAATTCATGCGCTGATTATGCATCGTATGGCACATGAGCTCTGGAAAAAAGAATATAAAGGTACGGCACGTTTACTTTCCTCTTTTAGCCGATTTGCAACAGGTATCGAAATCCATCCTGGTGCAAAAATTGGAAAACGTTTCTTCATTGACCACGGTATGGGTGTCGTCATTGGTGAAACGGCTGAAATTGGTGATGACGTAACGCTTTATCATGGTGTGACACTTGGTGGTACAACATGGAATAAAGGCAAACGGCATCCAACACTTGAAGATGGTGTCGTTGTAGGCGCAGGTGCGAAAATATTAGGACCATTTACAGTACATAAAGGTGCAAAAGTTGGTTCTAATGCTGTCGTTACCAAAGAAGTCCCTGAAGGTGTAACTGCTGTTGGTAGTCCTGCACGTTATATTTTCAAAGAGCAAGCAACAACTGAACAAACAGAACAAGAGGCACGTCGCCGTGATTATGCTGCGACTATTGGCTTTGAACCTTATGCCACTACACAAGACCAATCTGATCCAATTTTGGAAGGTATTCGTGTTTTACTCGATCGTATGCAACAAAATGAGAAGCGTATGACAACACTCTGCCAACGTCTTTCTTTGCTTGACCCAACCTTTAAAGGGCAAAGCTCAAAAACTCAACCATTTAGTAAAGAAGAACTCAAAATCATTGATGAACTACGTCGTGAATGTGAGGCACAGAGTAAAACTTCAGCAACATAATACAATTTATAAAAAATGTAACATGCTTCTCATTGCAAGTTGGTTTTGCTTTTCCTAGACTGGTAAAACCAACGATCTATCTCTCATTTAACTAAAATTAATGGATGTAAAGCATGAATTTTAAGCCTTTGGCACTACTTGTACTTTCAACTTCTGTTTTGACGGCCTGTGGTATCGCTCCCACTAAAAAGGACAAGGCAACCGAACCGTTCGTTTTTAAAGAACCAGAACCTACTGCACCATTTTATGCTTTAAATCCAACCAACTATGATGCGCCTCCAAGTTTTGAAGTCGCGCTCAAAGATGCTTCTGCGCAACCTGTAACAAAAATGGTAGTTTCTCTTCAAAACGATCCATCAAAATCTGCAACTTTAGATATCAACAAACTCATCGTACCAACGATTGATAGCAAAGAACGCAACATGAAATATGCTGTTCTCGCGGGTGATAATGAAGTTGATGTCACTGAAATCGATGACTTCTTACAACTTGTTGAAGGTAAAGCTCGTCATTACCCACCTCGCTTCCCTGATCGCCAAGAGCGCAAAGGCTACGAAGTAAAATTGAAAGAAATCACTCAAAAGCTTGATGCTTTAGCGGAAAAGCCAAATGCTTCTCTGGATGTGCTCACACGTGCATTTAAAGCGAGTGTCATGGCGCGTAATTTAGACTTAGGTACGTCATATACATCGAAGTCTTTGAATTATGCACAACGTATTTTAGCGATCAAACCAAATGATCCTGAAACAAATTTCTGGTTTGGTTTCGGTCTATCTGAAGGCGGTGGTCAACGTGAAGCCATTCCTTACTTAGACAAAGCAATTAAAGGTGGTGTTCAAGAAGCTTACCTTTCTGCTGCAAATAACTATTTATGGTTAGAGCAAAAGAAAAATGCAATTCAAACGTTAAAGAACTACAAGATCAATTACCCTGATGAAGCAGAAGTAACCGACCGTTTAATCAAAGAAGTTGAATCTGGTAAACGCTGGAACGTTTGGCAAGTTCTGAACTAATTTGCATCCTTTTTTGTAAAAATAGACCGTTTTTACACGGTCTATTTTTTTATGTACATTGAAAAAGCGATTAAATTTCGTATCATAACCATAATCTTTGTGCATATTTATAGAATTCTAATGCCTGCATTCAAGCCAAATTATCGTCTCTTCGCCCTCACGATACTGAGCACAATCGTAATGAGTGGTTGCCAAGTTGTTAGTCTCAAACAACAGGCATTAAATGTCACAATCGCCAACGAACGTAATAGTATCTTAACTCAGAAAAAACTGAGTGAAGCCAGCCTGAATGTTCTTTCGATGTCTGGTAAAGAATCAAAAGTCTGTATGCAGAATCCAGATCAATGTATTGCTGATCTACATAAGATTCCAGAAATTATTGATGAGCAATTGCTTTCTACAGCGAGTGAGTTATATCTTGCTAAATCTAAGCTTCTTTCTGAATCTTCGGAATGTAAAATTAGCAAATTAAGTAAGCATAAGTCTGATGATGAGCAAAAAATCATTCAACAGAGCTATGAGAAATGTATCGATCAGGAGCTAGAAGCATTAGATAAAAGTCTGCGTTATAGCTATGCTTATCTTTTTAAAACCTCACGCCAACCGCAAGAACGAATTTTTGATAACCGACAAGTTCAGATTAGAGATTTCTATAACCAAGCACTTACACAGCTGGTAAATGTCTATAATTTGAGAACACCCTCTCAAGATATTGCACCAACCATAAAAATTGGTAAAAGTACCTACACCATTGATATACAAGCTTATCAACGACTGCAAAATATGAAATTAGAGAAGTTTATCTCTAGTTATAATATGAACTTTTCTGGTTTACGTGCGATCAATCGTCGAGATGGTTTTGGTTCAGATTTCGTTGCAGTATTTCCAGCAAGTGACCCATCAAAATTAGAAAATAAATACATTCTTGACCCTCTCACCTATCATTATCCGAAAGGGATCAATCCAAATATTCACAAAGCTCGCTATTTAGCAGCGACCATTATTGCTCAACCGAAAAAGAGAACTGCAACAGTTGACGATGTTTTAAATAGTCCCAATTTCGAAATTAAAGTTTATGATCCATATAGTGTAGATAAAGTTGATATTGCTGGAAAAACTTATTCTCTCGCTGCAAACTTTTCAGCACCCTATGGGTTATGGCTTGCGGAAAATAACTTAGGTGCTGCGGCCTATTTAACCTTGATTGATCGTGATCAACGTTTAACTATGCCTCATTTATATATGCTCGAACCGTATAATCCGAATAAAAAAGTGATTGTATTGGTACACGGTTTGGCCAGTAGCCCTGAAGCATGGATTGCTGTGACCAATGACATCATGGGTGATCCAGTTTTACGTGAGCACTACCAAGTTTGGCAGATTTTTTATTCTACCAATATGCCAATTTTAGAGAGTCGCTTTCAAATTTATGCATTACTCAAACAAGCTTTTGCATCGCTAAATCCAAAAGATCCAGCAGCTAAAGACTCTGTGCTTATTGGGCATAGTATGGGCGGAATCATCAGCCGATTGCTGGTTAGTGATGCGGACATATCAAAACAAGCTCTCGCAATGATGAGCAATCGTCAGCAGACACGTTTAAGAAAACACCCAGTGATTGGTGAACGTTTGAAAATGGAACCAATTACAAACTTTGATCGTGCGATTTTCCTCGCTGCACCGCATCGTGGTACAGACTATGCCGATCGATGGTTTACCTTAGCAGCACGTAAAATTATTAAACTTCCTGCAACTTTCTTAACTACGTTAGCAGATACATTAACCAGTGATGATGTTGATCTAAAAGATTTCGTAAAAACACTCACTAATGATGTCATTCAAAATGGACCAAGTGATCTCAGTAAAAAATCTAAATTTATGGAGCTTACCGCTGATATTCCACCGGAAAAAGGCTTGGTGTTCCACTCTATCATGGGCAACATTACCAAAAGTGATGATCCAAATGTGATCACAGATGGAATTGTGACTTATAAAAGCGCTCATTTAGATGGTGCTGTTTCAGAAAAAATACTTCCAGGTGGACATTCAATTCAAGAAACACCAGCTGCAGTTTTAGAATTGCGTCGTATTTTACGCCAACACTTAGTTGATCATGGTTTGTATAAACCAAAAAATTAAGTATAAAAAAGCCCCAATAAATTGGGGCTTTTTTATATCAGTTGATTTATACGCCTGAACGAATCATGTAATCAAAAGCAGAGAGAGAAGCCTTCGCACCTTCACCTGTCGCGATGATAATTTGTTTGTAAGGCACAGTCGTACAGTCACCTGCCGCAAATACACCTTTAACATTGGTTTCGTTACGATCATTG
>MPMF02016460.1_pt1 | contig 88785 bp, 63 predicted proteins | sample 1617271 | NCBI WGS metagenome assembly MPMF02 (sample SAMN05944812, study PRJNA350692) | marine metagenome | biome: marine; feature: ODZ; material: water; isolation source: 120 m water sample prefiltered with 30 um filter, filtered on to 0.2 um... | place: Pacific Ocean | collected 2012-04-09... | reverse complement strand
TTCATTGGATGCTAACATCATTTCTACAGTAAACTTTTTCTTATAACCTCTGACCGCTTTTAACCCTTCTTTATGCTCAAAGAATTTTTGCAACTCAAGCCCTGCTTTACAGGTATTATCCAGCCCTATGGTATGACCACTAATCACTGGCATCATCACATACAGCTTACCTTCATCTACATAAATATAATCTATTGTTTCTTTCATTTTGCTTCCTCTTGTTCAATGAGAGCAACTGCTTTTATACTAAACAAATATTTTAGTATTTTCAAGTTTTTTTATTGACATAACTATAGATATCAAGCGCCCCTTTTACCCATTTCGACTGGGGGTATCCGTTGGATAGATCCTTAGCTTACAGAACCCGATTGAGACCTATTAAAAAACCCAACACCTGATTCTGCAACCTCACTCAAAATACTGACCCGACTCCAGTTTCCCCCAGGGCCAATGACTTTATTTATTTAGCCAGATTAAAGAAGCCATGCGCCCGGTTACCTGACCATCCCTTCGGTAGGAGTAAAATCGATGCTCATCACCATAAGTACAATAATTACCACCAAACACATCATCAACACCGATCAACCTTAATTCAACTCTAGCTAGCTGGTATAAATCAACAGCATAACGATGATCATCCTGTAAATCAAAGCACTCTTTATAACCCGGATTAACATGAAGAAATTGATCCACATGGTCTTTTGGCAAGGTGTAGTACTCTTGACTGATTGCTGGCCCCAGCCAAGCGAGAATCTCATTGGGTGGGCACGGAGCTCTCTTGACTGCCTTGGAAATAATATTCTTAAGCAAACCCCTCCAACCAGCATGCACCGCTGCAACCCACGTTCCCTTGCGATCTGTCAATAACACCGGCAAACAGTCTGCTGTCAAAACAGCACAGACCTGATTTGACTCACTGGTATAACTAGCATCCGCCGGATCCGTTCCAACGTTGCCTACTGCAACCACTCTATCCGTGTGATTCTGATTTAGCCAACACACAGATAACTGATCAATCTGATGACAAAGATCCTGCCTATTTAATCTAACACTCTCAGGGTTATCCTTGACATGAGCACCCAAATTAAACGATTGATACAACCCAGAACTACACCCCCCTAAACGGGTCGTTGAACAACTTTTTACTCTAGGGTGGGCTGGCCAATCTGGTAAAATCAAGCCGGCATCCATTCTGACAATCTCCTCAACCCTTATTAATAAGCGGGGTCCAACTCTCCGACCAGCGGATGAACCTCTTCAATCATTTTAGCCAATTCATTGATATTTTTAAAAACAATAGCTGGCTTTGAAGTTAAAAGCTCCTGCTCATTCATATTGCCACACGTCACACCTATGCCTTGGCAACCAAAAGCATTCGCCGCATCAAGATCAAATGTAGTATCCCCTACCATTAAAATATTATTCGCCGTGATATTTTGCCGCGCTGATAAAACCCGTAACATCATAGGGTCTGGCTTCTCTACATACTGATCTGCACATAAACAATCTAAAAAGTACGTACGCAACCCCATGGCATTCACTTCAGGTAAAAAAGAAAATGATGGTTTATTGGTCACAATAGCCAAACCAATCCCATGATCAATCAACGTGTGCAAAGACTCCTTGACGCCGTCAAAAACATTAACTTTATCGGGTCTGTAATAGCCATAGAACTGCTTCCAAAAGACCTCCCTCTTAGGTATCTTAAAACCCGAACCCATGGACTCACGCAAACGCGCCCAAATATCATCATGACCGAGCCCTATATTTTGCCGTATTGCATTTTTATCAGGGATTGGCATGTCATAATATTCACAGGTTTTTTGAAACGCTTGAATAACCTCATCCAATGAGTTAATTAAGGTACCGTCCCAATCGAACGCAATTAATTTAATTTTTTTTAACTCTAAACTCATACTTAGTTGACTCCTAATTTCAAAAGTATACCTGACATCTTTGAAATACACAAATCTTAACAAAGACATCGGCTTATTTTTTCCATAAAAATGAAATATTCAAAGCCAAGTCTTCAAAATTACACGAACAATGAATAAAATCGGAACATACGGCCATCTTTCAAAAAACCTTATGGGTTAACCTTTCCCCCTCTTAAAAAGGCATTCACTATCGCTGAATGGCTTAGGTATTATTGAATAAATAAATGAGAATTTTACAGTCTATACTAACCCTCTATCAACAAGCCCCTTTCCTTCAGAATGCTGCTTACACTCTTATCTAACGGAGCGGTAAAACTTGAATAAGAAGACTCTTGCGGCAGCACTATCTTAAGAGACCTTGCATGAAGAAAGTAAAAAGATTGAGGGGATGATGAATAATATTTCTTATCGCCTAACAGTGGGTATCCTATGTGATTAGCATGCACTCGAATTTGATGAGTTCTTCCAGTATCAATTCGAACCTCCATCAAAGAAGATTCTGAAGATTTCTTGAGAACTCGAAAATAACTCACAGCCTCTTTACCTTGATCTGAAATGATAGCATACGCTTGATTATTTTTTTTCAAAATCGGAAACGAAACCTTATGCCAACCTTGCTTACGCCAAATCCCATCGACCAAAGCCCAATACCTTTTTTTCACAGCCCCTTTTAAAAACTGCCCAGAGACCCATCTAGCAGAAGCCACGTTTTTGGCCAGCACAAGAACACCTGAAGTGTCTTTATCCAAACGGTGTGTTAAATGCCAAGAAACACCTGGGTATATCTCTGATAAATAATCCTGCAAACAAACAGGTGATTTAGAGCCTTTTTGACAAACGACACCTTGGGGTTTATTTAATACCAAAACATTATCATCTTGATAAAGAACAGAGTTAGCTATTAAAGTCAACAAGGCCTGATTTAAAACTACTTCATTGTCCTTAGAGTCCGCAGACCAAATGGGGTACCGAAGAATATCCCCCTCCTGCAATCGGTATTCTTGCTTGACTTTAGAGTCATTAACCCTCACAGCTCCTTTGCGAATTGATCTATAAATGAGCCCCTTAGGAATACTCCGATTAAATGCCATTAAAGCATTATCAACACGCTGACCTTGTCTATCCAGACCAACTTTGTAAAAAATATGATTATTTTCCATTATTTCCTAAAGATAATAATTGCCATTAACCTAAGGTAATGGTATCATACTTTTCGTAAAAAGTTACACAAAATAGTACGCGTTAAACGCAATTTAGGTGGTACCAGTATATTTGAAGCTTTTAGAGAGAGCATGAAAAAGCAGTTTTTAGCCATTAGAAGGCCATAGGTACCAAACGATAGACAGTGTGGTTGAGACCACAAAACATGAAGGAATGAATAATGTCAAACTTATATATTGATGCACTTTACCCAAAATACCCAAGGGTTGCATTAACAAACAAACAAAACAAATTGGAAGAAATCGATCTAGAACAAACTTCTCCTACATCCATTGGCAGCATCTATGCTGTAAAGATAAGTAGTGTAGAACCCAGTCTAGATGCTGCATTTGTAAAATTTGATCACAATCAACGACACGGGTTCTTGCCGTTTAAAGAAATTGATGTCACTTCACTGAGTCGTTATAAAAAAGGCGACCCCATAGACCCCAAAAAAACTGGTGACCTTATCAAGGTTGGCGACCCACTATTAGTTCAAATAAAAAAAGAGGAACGAGACCAAAAAGGTGCCGCAGTTTCAACCTTTATATCACTGGCTGGATCTTACCTTGTGGCACTTCCAAACAACCCCCAAAGCGTTGGAGTCTCTACGAGAGTTGACAACCATGAAAGGCAAAACTTGCGCGACCTTATTGAGAAAATCCGGGGCACTGACACTTGCGGGCTTATCATTCGAACAGCCGGTGTAGGCAAAAGCCTAGAAGAACTACAATGGGACTATGAAACACTGATAGCTCATTGGAATAAAATCAAAGACGCTGCTAAAAACTCCACAGCACCTAGACTGATACACCAAGAAAGCGACCCCGTACTGAGAGCTGCTAGAGATTATCTAACCCCTAATATTGATAAAATTATAACCAACGATAGCACCACGTATGACCGGCTAGCCAACTATATTCAAATGATACGACCTGAATTCATTGAGCGTCTAGAAATGCACACCAGCCAAATCCCGCTGTTCACCCATTATTCTCATATTGAAGAATCCATATCTAAACTGTTTGAGCGAATAGTTCCTTTACCCAATGGAGGTGAAATAACCATTGATCCAACTGAAGCACTCACCGCCATAGATGTTAACTCAAAACGAGCCACCCATGGCTCAGACATCGAGCAAACAGCGTTAGAAACCAACCTTCAAGCAGCTGAAATTGCCTGTCGAGAAATAAGGTTACGCAAGATATCAGGTATTATTGCAATTGACTTTATTGATATGAATGAAGACTCTCATAAGAAAAAAGTTGAAAATATTATTGAAAAACTAGCAAAAATAGATCGTGCCCGTGTAAGGTATGAAAGTATAAGCCCTCTAACTGGCGTTATGAGCCTCTCTAGACAGAGAATTGGAACCCCCATTCATGAGTCACACCTTAGAAAATGCACCAGCTGCGAAGGAAAAGGTGTTAGCCTCAGTATTGAAGGGTCTGGCATCAAAATTCTACGAAAGATATATGAAAACGCCTCATCAGGTCAAGGCCAATTAATACTTGTTCAAGCTTCCACAGATACTGCTAACTATTTACTGAATGAACTTCGAAATGAAATCACCTTTACAGAAAATAAATGCCAAGTTAAAATTATTATCGTCGCAAACAATCATTTCGAAAATCACAAATTCACGCTTAAACGCTTCAGACTATCTGAATCTGATAGCCCAACAAGCTATGACCTTAATCAAGATCAACCTGAAAAGATTGACCACATCCCTGAGTGGCATAGAACTCAAAACACAACCCCTGCTGTAAGCTCTCGCTATCAAAGCCAACCCCCACAAAAATCTCAAACCAAACATAAAAGTCTCTGGAAACGTATTTTAGATTCCTTCGGCACAGAAGAAAAACCAGCCAAACCGCCAAGTAAAAGGTCTAACTACAACCATAGAAACAGAGAAAATCGTAGAAATTACAACCAGAAAAACCTTAATACTAATCAGAAAAATAAAACCCCAACATCTGATGAAAAAGAGAATCAGCCCTACCGCAGCAACTCCTCATCTAAAACCAGGAATTATCGCAGCACTAACCGATCACCCAGAAGGTCACTAAGATCACCCACACACAATAAAAAGAACCACAAAGAGGAAATAAACAGCTAACAAGACAACCGTTGTAAAGTCATGTCATGAGAGTAAAGTCCATGACATGACTTAAGTCTAAAGAATAGATTCGTTTGACTGAATGACATCATTGATTGATATCATTGATTAATAAGCCTAAAGTAAGCCCTTAGACTGATCATGAATGTCTCATCCAATGAATGATACTTTCGCCTTTTTCAGAGAGACCCTGAATGCGCACCTGTCTATTTCTACTAGAATGAACATGGGTCAATTCAACATGCAAATCAGCCTTCGGAAAATAACCTAAACTATTCTCTGGCCATTCGATGCAAATAACAGCATAGTCATCCCACACATCAAGAACACCTAACGACTCTAAGTCTAAGACTGACTCTGTGCGATATAAATCCATGTGCAAAGCTCTGCCCTCATTTAACTCATACTCTTCAACCATACTAAATGTGGGGCTTGTGACAGGAGAACTCACACCCATATAACTCATCAGAAACTGTATAAAAGTGGTTTTTCCAGAGCCCAAAACACCTGAAACATGAATACACACAGGTGTTTTTTTCAGCAAACACGAGGCACATTCATCTGCCAGCTTCTTCACATCACTTAAATCAGCCTTATCATTGATTAACAAGTTCATTTAAAACCTTTGGAATTATCTTAACAACATCGTTTGCCATCAAACCATACGACAAATGAACGGCCAAATCTTCCCCCGCCTTTGAATGCAAAGTAACCGCCATGGCAACCCCATCATTGACCGATTTAAGTTGAGATATTGAACTTACCACCATACCTGCTAACACATCACCCATGCCAGCAGTCGACATAGCAGAGTGTCCGTAACAACAAACACTCATGATTGTATCGCTTGGATAAGATATCAATGTCCCCGCTCCCTTCAATACCACACAAGCAGAGTATTGCGTGGTTAGTTTTCTGGCCACTTTTTGACGATTCTTTTGAACAAAAGACGCATCTTCACCCATTAACATACCGGCTTCCCCCGCGTGAGGTGTGATAATGGTAGGGGTTGTTAAATCAGGCTTCTTCTTCGCCAACCAATACAAAGCATCTGCATCCAAAACAAGCGGCTTGCCATGACAACATGCAACCACTTGATCAAACACCCCCTCACCCCACTGGGTCCGCCCTAATCCTGGGCCTATCAAAACTGTATCCGCCCAAGAAATAATCTCACTTAACGACATTTGAGCCTCTGAACAGACAACGATATCAGGACAATACACAGGAACCTGTTTGACATGCTCCTCTAACGTCCATAACTTAACATAACCTGCCCCCATTTTTAATGCTGATTCAGCAGACAAAATAGCTGCCCCCAACAAACCTTCATACCCCCCAATAACAACCACTTTGCCACATGATCCCTTGTGAGAAGTAGGCCTTCGCCTAAAATTTCCCCAAGGCAAATCATCCACCTTAAGCTCTCTTAATTCATAAGGGACAGAAGTAACCTTCTCTCCTAAGTCATTGACCACTACCTTGCCAACATAATCCAACCCTTGACCAACAATAAACCCAGTTTTTTTAGCCATCAGTGTTACGGTCATATCTGCCACTAAAGCACAGCCTAGCGGCAACCCTGTCCTCGAGCATAAGCCCGATGGAATATCAATCGCAACAACAGGCACATGGGCCTGATTAATGGCCTGAATCCATGACGTAGACAAAACCCCCATGAGGCGCGTTCCACCAATGCCAAACCCCCCATCAATGATGACATCATAACTATCCCAAAACTTTTGATTATCTGATAAATCTACCCAGTTGAGCTTAAGAATATCCTCACTCATCATAGGTATATCTTGACGGTTAATATTCTCGACAAATTCTGCACATTCAACTTTTAGTCCATGGGCTAAAGCATGTTTGATGAAGACACAAGCATCACCTGCATTATTACCTTTACCTAATAAAACCAATATGACTCTAGCCTGAGGATACTCCACAATAAAAGCATCCCATATCGCTTTGCCTGCACCAATCATGAGGCTGTCTAAATCAAGACTTTGAGACTCAATCTCTCTTATGGAATCCACTGAATAGTAATGCATTACTCTCACCTCTGGGTTTTAAACAAAACCTCTCGATAATGTTTTAGCTCTTTAATTGATTCATAAATATCATCAACCGCTCGGTGATTGTTTTTTTTCTCAACAGATTCAACCTCGGGGTACCATCGCTCAGATATAATTTTTAATGCACTAACATCTAACATACGATAATGGAAAAAACGATGAACCTCTGGCATATGAACTTTAAGAAAATCACGATCTGTATGAATAGAATTACCACACAAAATTGCCTCACCTTCAGGCATGTGTGCTGCCAAAAATTGCAAGACCTCTTGGGCAACACTATCAACAGTCTCGCTACTTTTTCTAGACTCCTCCGTTAAACCCGTTTTTCCATGCTGTTCAACACACCATGAATTCATATGGGATAAAACACTATCCGGTTGATGAATAACTTTACAAGGCCCTTCAATGGATTCAGATAAAGAATCATCTGTTAACACTAAAGCCAATTCTAGAATCATATCTCTACTTGAATCTAACCCGGTCATTTCAAGATCTAACCAAGCAAATGTATACATATTACGCCTTCCTTTCACATGAATTAACAATTATAATGACTAGTATACCTAATTTTAAAAATAATGTTAGCCCAGTCCATAGAAAGTTGATTCGCTCTCTGGCATAATACATCAACATTTAACTGTGATAGATATGACAATGACTCAATCAATTCAAGATAGACTTGAAGAATTTCAAGCTGATAAGATAATTATGATCAACGTGGAAAAACTAACCACTGTAACCAGCAACATTATTATTTGTTCAGCCAACTCTACAACTCATGCACACGCGCTATTAAGAGAAGTTAAAGACCTGTGTAAGACCGGTTCAATCAAGTATACCGTAGAAGGAGACGACACCTTTGAATGGATTATTGTGGATCTTGGCTATATAATGGTTCATATCATGCTGCCAGAACTCCGAGATTTCTATCATTTAGAAAGCCTATGGGACATCCATATTGATGAGTAATTTTAGATCGCGACAAGTTGACATTTATAGCATAGGCAACCCTCTAGCCCAATGGGTTAGTGATGGAATAAAACACTATCAACAACAAAGTAAAAAGTGGATAAACATTCAACACACTCACCTCATGAAATGTCATGAATCACCCACCCATCAATGGAACAAACTACAACCCAAATTAAACCCTCGTCATGCATGGATCGCCCTAGATGTTACTGGGAAACAACAAGACTCTGTAAAATTTAAACACAGTATTCACAAAATTCTTGAACAACAATCCATCAGTTTCATCATTGGTGGAGCCTATGGGCTTGCTGAAGCATGTATTGAAAAGTCCACACATGTTTGGTCATTATCTAACTTAACCTTTTCTCATACACTGGTTCCTATTCTTCTTGTCGAGCAAACCTATCGAGCCATGAGCATGATCCACCAACACCCTTATCACAAATCATGAGAACCATCTATCAACAAACATGTTGCCTAATTAAAAAATTATACTTAGCCAGCCTAGTACTCATGTTCTTTTTGTGGAGTATTTGTTTTTATTATCAAATCTACAAACACCCAACATACTTTCATGCCTCTCAAAAAAATAGATTTAAAATCCATACCATTCAACCCAAAAGGGGCAGTATTTTAGACAGGCATGGTAAAACATTGGCGTATAACCTACCCAGCTATAATGTTATTCTAGATCGCACTAACCTATCATCCAAAAACACCACTAAAATCATTGAAAATCTCGATTTATCCTTAAACCAGCTAGCGATTATAAAAAGAAAATTAAAATGGTCACCCCATCATCAACCTGTGTTAATTCAACCCAACATCTCTAAAACTGAAGCTTTAGAAATTCTAATCAAACAACCCTCCGTTCTATCTGTTCAAGCTCAACCTAAAAGGTCCTACCCCTTTGGGTCATACACTTCAACCATCCTCGGGTATTTAGCCAATGATGAAAACAGCTCACCCTACCAACCACTCAAGGGGCAATCCGGCATCGAAAAATTTTATGATAAAGAGCTTAAAGGCCGCCCTGGCTATCTTCACATTGAAACAAATGCCAAAGGAACTCAAAGAAAAACCATTAATCAAACCCCATCAATCGGTGGAAACCAATTAATCTTAACCCTTGATCTTGATCTGCAAAAAACTGCTGTTAATGTTCTTAAACCCTACAAAGGAGCCGTTGTAGCACTGGCGCCTTACACCGGAGATATTCTCGCCATGGTATCATCTCCAACTTATAATGCGAACGAATTCATCGACCCTAACATCTCAATATATGAACTCCTAAACAATCCCAACAAACCTTTATTTAATAGAGCCATTAAAGGGCAATTTCCACTCGCATCCACCATCAAACCCTTTTTATCGTTATATGCCCTAGACCAAGAAATTATCAGCCCAGAACATACCATCCATGATGTTGGCTTTTTCCAGGTCAATTCAAAATCACGTAAGTTTAAAGACTGGAAAGCTTCAGGTCATGGCAAAGTTAACCTTTATAAAGCCATTGTCGTTTCTTGTGACACTTTTTTTTATGAATTATCCCTCAAGCTAGGAATCAAAGGCATTCAAACAGCGCTGTCTCCCTTCGGTTTTGGAGAGCCTACCCACGTAGACCTACCTCACGAAAAGAAAGGCTTCATTCCAAGCAAAGCGTGGAAAATGAAAAAATATAATCAACCCTGGTACCTCGGTGATACCATCATCTCCGGCATTGGTCAAGGTGCTGTCCTTTCAACACCCTTACAATTAGCTGCGGCAACGGCAACCTTAGCAACAAGAGGAAAACATTATCAACCTCGTCTGGTCAAATCTATTTTAACTCAAAACACCCAAATCAAACACATGCCCATCCACCTTCTTAATACCGTTCAATACAAAGAGTCTACTTGGGATGCTGTTATCAAAGCAATGAAGGGCGTCGTTACAGACCCGATTGGAACCGGCCATAGGTTTGGATCTCCTTCGTATTCAGTTGCAGCAAAAACAGGAACCGCTCAAGTAATCAGCCAACAAAAGATTAACCCCAAGAGCCAATCTAATTTGCACGATCACTCTTTATTTATAGCATTCGCACCCATCAACCAACCAGAAATTGCCATCGCTGTTATCCTTGAAAACAACCCCAACGCCCCAACCGTTGCAAGACAAGTATTGGATCAATTTTTCAAGCTATCAAAAACTCATAATGACAACTCACTCAACAAAAGCGACATGACATCATGATGATATCAACTAGCAAAGATCAATTAATTGGGTTTAAAACCGTTAAAGTTCATGATAAAAAATTATCCAAAGGATTGGATTGGATGCTAATTGGATATTTGATGATAATTTCCATGTTAAGCTTACTACTTATGCTATCTAGCGACCAAGGCTCTTGGGTCTTTTTTCAACGTCAAATAATTAGACTCTGTATTGGGTGGACTGCCTTCATTTTAATCAGTTTAACGCCCCCAAGATACTTCAAAATCGCTGCCTGGCCAAGTTACATTATTTCTATTATATTACTGTTGATGATCCTCGTGATCGGTCACACAGGGAAAGGTGCTCAGCGCTGGATTAATCTAGGGTTTATTAAGTGCGAACCTTCCGAATTATTAAAAGTTACCTTACCCCTTTTGCTTTCCTATACCCTGGTACAATTCCCTTCTCCACTAACCTTCAAAAACTTTAGCATCGCCTCCATGATTATTGGCCTACCAGTATTATTAATTCTTAAGCAACCCGACTTAGGAACTGGGCTCATTATCACCTTTTCAAGCTTGGGAGTTCTTGGGTTATATGGCATTAGAAAACAAGTCATTATTTCATTAATTTGCCTGGGAACATTGTTCCTACCTATCAGCTGGTATGGGTTACACGATTATCAGCAACAGCGTATTCTGACCTTAATTCAACCGAACAAAGATGTGCAAGGTAAAGGTTATCATATTCATCAATCTAAGATAGCCATCGGTTCAGGTGGTCTCTATGGTAAAGGCTTTATGAAAGGAAGCCAGGCACACCTTGGTTTTTTACCCGAGCATCATACCGATTTCATTTTTGCTCTGTTAGCAGAAGAATTTGGATTCTTTGGGTGCACAATGTATCTAGGTATTGTATGCTTGCTGTTTAGGAGGCTTAAAAACATGGTTTTGAGCATTAAAGACTACCAACATTTACTACATGGCACCGCTATTATGGTCTTGCTTTTCATCAGCCATTTCATTAATATCGCCATGGTTTGCGGCTTCTTGCCCGTCGTTGGTGTGCCTCTACCATTAATGAGTTATGGAGGAACGTCCTCACTCATCACCCTAGTAAATCTCGGCATTTTGATGGCCTACTATAGACACCGTAACGTATGAGGAAAACATGTTAACACTACTTGTAATAGCCCTATCTGCCCTAATCCCTGATTTCACTAATGCACAGTCATTAGACCCTACTCATAACAATGAAGTTAACTCCTTTTTGAAAAAAACCAGTCAGGATCTACACATTCCCTATGATAATCTCTCAAAACATTTTAACCACCTAAATATCAACGATAAAATCATCAACCATATCCATGCTCCTTTTGAATCAAAACCGTGGCATTTGTATAAAAAACTAGTGGTCACCAATAAACGAATTGATAAAGGACTAAAGTTCTATAAAAAGTATCATAAAGAAATTCATGAAAGTGCTAAAAAGCATCAAATCCCAGTACATATTTTACTAGGCATTATAGGCATTGAAAGTAATTTTACAGAGAACCTCGGCCAGTACAACGCCTTGCAAGCATTAGCAACATTGAGCTTTTCAAATAACTCCCGTCAAAAGTTTTTCAGGTCTGAACTGAAAGCTCTTTTTAAAATGGAGAATCTTTATCATTTTAATATTGATAACTTTCCAAGCTCCTATGCTGGTGCACTTGGTATGATACAATTTATGCCTAGTAGCTACTTAGAGTATGCCAAATCACAACATAATTACATGAGTCCAGATATCTTTTATAACGTCTCTGATTCAGTCTTAAGCATCGGTAATTTCCTAAAAAACAAATGTCATTGGCAGACAGATGGTCTGGTCGCTGCTAGGTGGAGGCCAAACCAACAGCATGATAAAAAAATATTAAACTATAAATTTGGAACCTATTCTATGGACAGCCTAAAAAAAGATAACATTACAATACCAAAACATCTAAGAAAAGGAGCTATTGATGTAGCCATTATGAATGGCTCTCCCTCCCAAGAGTTCTGGGTATTGTACCCTAATGCCAATCACTTCAAATGTTACAATAACAGCATACAATATGTGATAGCAACCAACCTTTTAGGTAAAGCTATTATGCTTAGCAGAAACCACTCCTGAAGCCATGATAGAAACTTTTAATCAGGCGGTTAAACTGCATCAAGAAGGGCAATTACAAGAAGCTCTGAAACAATATCTTGAACTGATTAAACAGGACCCTAATCATGGAGATCTACACCACCTAACAGGAATATGTCTAGCACAAATGCAGCAATATAACCAAGCACTTGATCACCTTAAAATTGCTGCTGAACGCCACCCTGATTCTTCAGAAATAGTATCTAATTTAGGCAATGTCTATAAGAAACTTAACCAACCAACCGAGGCAATTAAGTCCTACAAAGAAAGTTTGACGCTTAAACCTAACAATGCATCAACACATAACAACCTTGGCAGCCTTTATCTACTCCAAAAGCGCCCCAATGAAGCTAAAGACCACCTTAATCAAGCAATCATACAAAATTATGGCCTAGCTGATGCGCATTATAATCTAGGCCTAGTTTTCACTGAAGAAAGCAATTACCCCGATGCTGAAAAAAGCTTCCAAATTGCCTTAAAAATGGATCCTTTGCATTATGCTGCCCATAAGATGCTAGCACAAATCTATCATCATAATGACCAAGTCACCAAAGCCATTCCTCTCTATCAATCCTTTTTGGAAAAACATGATGATATTGATGCCAAGCATGCCTTAGCCTCTTGTTATTTAGCCCACAACAATGAAGGTAAAGCCTTAGAACTCTTTAGAGAGGTTTTGATACGCGAACCCAAACACCCTGAACTTCATCATAATTTAGCCAGTTTCTTTCTAACGCAACATAATTATACCGAAGCCATTAAACACTGGCACACACACCTGTCCATTCATATGGATGACCTTAATACACTTTATAATCTTGGCGTTTGTTACCTGTATACTGGAAAGTACTCGGAGTCTGATAATTACTTTCAATCAGCTTTAAAGATTGACCCAAAACACTACAATACGCTCATTAATTTAGGAGCACTCAACCTTCAACAACAAAACCATAAAACAGCCATACAATACTACAAATCAGCGCTAAAAATTAATAACAACGACCCATCCATTCAATTTATCATTAAAGCCTTAGAAAAAAACAAAAAACCTAGCAAAATGCCCGAAGAATACATCAAGAACCTTTTCAATCAGTACGCCAACTACTATGATAAACACCTTACTCAGGTACTGGACTACCAAATACCCAAAAGAATGGAACTCATCCTCAATGAAATCATTAACCCAAGCCATCAACCCAAGGTTCTTGATTTAGGGTGTGGAACAGGCTTAATGGGACCTCTGTTAAAACAATATGCTGGCGAGCTTATTGGCATTGATATCTCTCCCAACATGATTGATAAAGCTACCGATACCAAGTCCTATGACCAATTGCATACCCTGGATGTTTTAGAATTCTTAGATACTCAACAAGGTTTTGATTGTATCATAGCCGCCGAACTTCTGCCCTATGTCTATGACATTAAAAAGTTATTAGAATCTATCTATGCCTCTTTAAATAATTCAGGCAAACTTGTCCTCACCACAGAAACGCACACCGAAAAATCTCTTATCAAACTTTCAACATCTGCACGCTATCAATACAATATTGTGCTACTAGAACAAGCTATCATGGAAATGGGGTTTTCTATTATCACAAGTGACCCAATCAACCTTAGAAAACAACACAGCTCTTCAGTAAAGGGGCAAATAATTGTATCTATTAAATAAGTTGACAGCCTATACTACTTTCCTAAAACTAACGCGGGATCACCATCGTAACGACCTGTACAAGGATAAGCTTCATAAAATTGTTCATCACCTAGAAGGCTCTTTGATCTCGATAATCCATCATCACCCACAATGTTCTTTGATCTCGATATTTCTTCATTATTAGGCTTCTTGAAAGCTTGTTTAGCGACAGGTTTATAGTTATAGTCTGACAGTTTCTGCTTGATTTTAGAATGACACCTGTATTCATGATACATTCCGACAAATATCACCAGTAGGCTAGCTACAGCCAAAACAGCGCTAATAACATTGATAGATAAAACCAGCTTAAACAACCCTGGAATTGAGCTTAGGATAGCATTATGCTCAGGGGCATAAGTTATCGCTGCAATGAGAACTAAAGTAGCAACAAATATAAGTAGTAACTGAAGAAATATCTTTTGATACTTTTTACCAATACATGACAAACTTCTTAGTTTACGATTCATCTTTTTAAGCCAGTTTCTTTGAAATAATGTCGCATTACTCCAAAAAACACTTAACTTATCTCTTGAAAAGCTTGTATCCAAATACCCAAAATGCAATGAACTAAAGGTTTCATAAAAGCTTGACCCAGCTAATTGATATAATGGAAGAGTGACCTTATTGGGTAGGTTTTCTAAGTTAGTTTGTACAAAAGTTCTTAGCTTTTCATCCTTTTTCTGCATGGATTCGATAAATCCACAATAATTATTATATGATTTTATACAGGGTTGTAAGGCCTCAGCTACTTTATGATTAACACCACACAAAGCCTCGTTTCCTTTGGCATATAATTGCCTGATTAAATCATCATTACTTTTTTGAGTAAGTACCGAATTATCCTTTAACTTAAAGAAGACTAACCCATAAGTTTTCAAAGCCTCTTTCAGTTCACTACGATACTGCGAGCGATGCCTTTCAAGAACTTTAACTGCATCGAATACCTCTGCAGCATCTGCTATAGAAGCATCGTTTGAACCTGACGAACCAACATAATCTATAGCCTGGCGTAAATGTGCCATAAACGAGCCTTCTGTAGACTTAATATGCCAATATGTCATAACCTCTGCATATAACTCTGTCAAATGAATGACGTCTTGTTCAGTTTGACAAGCAGTCACTGTTTTTAAAATTCCAGCATTGAAAAAGCTTTCCGATATAAATTTATCACCGATTTGATATATTTCGTTAGGAAAAGCATGCTCATTATCATAATAGTTCTTAATCTCTAGAAACGTACTATAAGCCTTCGAAAACAAGGCTTCATCACTTGTTGACTTAATGGTCGTAATATTATTTTCAATTTCAGTCAAAGCCTCCTGATAGTTTTTATAATTTCTCTCTATACTATTCAGGTTGATGGCCTCTACAGATTTTTTAACTGAAATATTACTGTCTACGGTTCTAGCCGAAGGAGTACGCTTACCATCTCGTAAACGCACAATTTTATCTAAGCGATCAAGTGTTTTGTACCTGCGAGACTCATAGACACATGAGCTAATATAATGATAGAAGGTTGTGATGAGCAAACACCCCGCAGCAACCACACCCAAATAAAATAAACCTGGCGTAGCCTTATAAAACGTTACAAATACCGTTGAATAACTTAACCCAAACACCCCCATGCAAAAACATAAAGAAATCAATCCTAGTATATTGGATATCCAAGAATATTTGCTAGCGATTCGCTTCGATTCAATGTAAACATTTAAGTTGTAGAAAAAATTTAATGATTCATGAGATGTACAATTTTCATAAAAGTCTTCTAAGGAAGTTCCAGATTTACCAACAGCATCAAATTCCTCAAGCCTTTTGAGAACATCAGGGTGCAAAATTGCCCTATGAAATGCTTTTACATTATCTTTTATTCTTGAAGAATCGGAATTTTCTTTAGATCCCAAAGAATCATTAAGATAAGATTCTTTTAGATTATGAAAAAGTTTGGCCACCACATGACGTATCCCGTTATGAACGGCAAAATGTTTATTTAATAATTCATTGGCCAACTCTACCTGCTCTTGTAACAGGCTAGCTTTTGTTTCAAAAGCAACAAAATCTTGCTCATTTGCTGAATTAAAGACTTTTGCATAAAAACTCTTAAATGACGCTCCACGCTGATGAACTGTGGTTTGATAGTGACTGTACGCTTGTGAAACTTCCTTTAAAGCCAAAACTGGATCACGACTATCAATGGAGCTGTAAAGTGATGCCAAAGGGAACATAGACCCATTAATTGTAGCTATCATGCCATACCGTTTCACAAGAAGGTTATTTAAGTTGTTATTTAATTCTGCTATATTTATATTACACTCTTCTAATCGATTCTCTACAAAACTTCCCATACCGTGTTCATCATATTTAGTGATGATGTTCATCAAACTTTCTAAATAATTCACCAATGAATCTTCATTTTTAAACTGAATAAAGGCATAATCTAAAAACACAGAAATAAGCATGGTTAATTGTTCAACATCATTATGTTGCGTAGAACTTATAAGCTTTGCAAAGTTATTATGATCAAGTAAGTTAGCCATGTACTCTTTACATAGTTCAGCAATATCATCGTCCTTATTATCTTGTTTTTTCAGTTTTTTAAGCTGTTTATAAAACTGATTAAAATCAGAAGAAACTTGAAATAAAACAGAGTTTTTATCTGATTGTTTGACTATTTGCTCTGCATGGAAGGGGGAAAGTTCTGACATTTGAAGTATATAGCTAGTATATCGACCTATTGTTAGCATTAATACGTGAATATCTTCTTGTAGCATGTTCAAGCCCTCCGCTGGCAAAATAAAAAACCCCATCTAAATTATAAACATTACTCAACCTACATTCAATGCTATATTGACTCAAATTATAGTACAATCGATATATTGATTCATCACATCTACTTTAATAATTTTGACAACCACTCGCTGCCCCACAGAAAATGACTTATCACCAACCTTACTCGACAACGTTGACTTGTAAGCATCGTATTGAAAATAACCTTTCCCAAGAGTACTTACATGCACCATTCCATCAATAAATATATTATCCAATGAAACAAACAGCCCATAATTAATAACAGTCGTAATGACCGCATCAAAAGTTGACCCAATATGAGATTTGAGCCAGCGGCACTTGAGCCAAGCCAACACATCTCTGCTTGCTTCTTCGGCTTCTCTCTCGCGAAAAGAGCAATGAGCTCCCAGCCACCCCAAGTTAACATCCCCGCACCCTTGATGATTAACAAGAGATTTAATTAACCTGTGCACCACTAAATCAGGGTATCGGCGGATAGGTGATGTAAAGTGCAAATAATCCTGGTAACCCAAGCCAAAATGCCCTGTTTTTTCATCCGGAGCATAATAAGCTTGAGGCATTGCTCTTAACATCATGATTTCCCCCACAGAGGTATCGCTAGCATGTCTCAGGTCAGTCAATGCCTTGAAATAGTCTTTGGTCGTTTTGATGTGCCTTGGAAACTTTACCCCTAGTCTTTTAAAATAGGCCATAACCGGTTCTAAGCGATCTTCATCAGGAATCGCATGAACCCGGTACAGTGTGGCTTGTTTTTTGGTTTTTACCCATGTTGCAATGCATTGGTTAGACAACAACATTAACTCTTCAATCATGCGATGAGATGTCAATCGCTTCAACGGCTTAAAGCCTGAAATCAGACCCTTTTGATCAAAAATTAATTGTGACTCGCTAATATTAAAATCCATAGCCCCTCGATCATTTCTTACCTTTAATAAGGCATCGAAGCAGGACCTTAAACCCGACAAAGGCTCTACAAACCACGAGGGTGCCTGTTGAGTTCCCTCTAAATAGTCTGAAACCACTTGATACGTCATTCTTGCCGAGATGTTAACCACAACCTCCTTGACATCAAAATGCATCACCTCTCCTTGGTGATCTAACACAACCTCAACACCCAGAGCCAACCTATCTTGATGTGCCTTGAGTGAACATAAACCATTCGATAACTTCTCAGGCAACATAGGAATAACATAGCCCGGAAAATAAACAGAAGTAGCTCTTAGCTGTGCCTCTTTATCCAATGCCGTTCCTGATTGAACATAATGACCAACATCTGCTATTGCTACACGCACACACCAACCACCTTCAGATAATTCCTCAACATAAACAGCATCATCGTAATCTTTAGCATCCGCACCATCTATGGTAATTAAATGAAATTCTCGCCAATCCACTCTACCCTTGATACACTCTTCATCAACAAAAGTGCCTATCTTCGCTAATTCAGACAACACTTCAGTCGGCCATTTGCATCGTAACCCATGTTTATCAATGGCCATACGAACTTCTGAATAATCATCAAAAGCCTGACCTAACCTCTCAACAACACGAGCTGAAAAATGATTCCTTCTAGAGGGGTATTTAATAATTTCGACACGCACCAACTCTCCATCCTCAAGATCAAAGCCACCTTTGATCAAGACTGATTGGTTAATAGACTTGCATTGAGAATGAACGTAAACATACCCTCCTTTTCTATAAATAGTCCCGATAAAGCTCTTTGTTCCTCTTTTAATAATATCAACAACAGAACATGTATGGATACCCCCAATTTTCATTGGCAATACTCTCACCAATAATTCATCTCCTACCATAATATTAATCAGGTCATAACTTTTAAGATGAAGCCGATCGTAGACAGGGTCATCAGAAATTAGTTGCGCCTCTTTATTCTTAGACCTATGAACAATGCCCTTGATCAAATCCAGATTTCCAGCCAAAGCATACCCCTGATCATTACATTCTAATTGACCATCTCTGACCATTGCTTGTAGTCTTTTCATCAAAGCATCGTTCATTGATTTCTTAGAAAAATCAGCCAAATCAAGTATGCTTTTCCAAGACAACCGTTGATTCTTTTTTTGAAACAACCCTAACAGATCCTCTCTGCTTAAAATGGGGTCCACGTACCTCGTCTTTTCTCGACGATTAAACTCATCTTTTTGCGTCATTATTCTCAATCCATTTGCATCCTGGAGTGATGTAATTTAACATGTACACTTACATCAATCGAAAAGGATGACCTATGATAAACCATTTTAGCAACATGCTTAGTAACAAGCCAATTGCTGCCGCCTTTATCTTTGAACAAGAAGTTGTTCCGTGCCAAGGAAGCAACCTGCTCTCAATACTATGGAAAGCTGCAAAAAAAGTTAACACCATCACCGATGACACAACTTCAATTGAAGCTCACGACTACGAGCATAATCGAAAAGTAATTTTTATTCAAATTAAAAATTTCGAAAATTTAGAACCATTTAAAGCGGGTGGCCACTTAGCCGACCTCACCAGCAAACAATCTGAAGAAATCGAGATCTTTTTACCCAGAGAAAATACTCATAACCCTTTTGTTAAACAATTTATCTTAGGTTTTGACCTGGGTCGATACCGTTTTAACAAATACCGAACAACCGTGATACAAAAGCACGCTCACTCTCTGCAACATTGCCACTGGATTCACCCTGAAAGCGAAAGGATCAAACAGCTCCATCAAACAACAACTGCTATCACTGAAGGGGTTAACCTTTGTCGATCATTGGTCAATGAACCCAGTAATCACTTAACCCCCGCTATCTTTTCTCAACATATCAGCTCTTTAAGTGAGCTAGGCATTAAAACCACCATTCTGGATGAAAAAGCCTTGAAGAAGCTTAATATGAATGCTCTTTTGGGCGTAGGAATGGGCTCCAGCGAACCTTCTTATCTAGCCATCATGGAGTGGAGTGGGCACCCCAATCAAGACGAGGCTCCTTGTGCGTTTGTTGGAAAAGGCGTTTGCTTTGACACTGGTGGCATTTCTCTCAAGCCCCCTAAAAACATGGACGAAATGAAATTTGATATGGGCGGCGCTGGTTGTGTCACTGGGCTCATGAAAACACTGGCACTAAGAAAGGCCAAAGTCAATGCGGTAGGCGTTGTCGCATTAGTAGAAAACATGCCCGATGGCAAAGCTCAAAAACCCGGAGACGTTATCACATCTATGTCCGGAAAAACCATTGAAATCATGAATACTGATGCGGAAGGAAGGCTCATACTTGCTGATGCCTTATGGTACACCCAAGAAAATTTTAAACCCAAGTTCATCATTGATCTTGCGACATTAACAGGAGCAATCCTTATCAGCCTAGGTCACGAACACGCAGGGGTTTTCACCAACACAACCTCACTGTATGAGCAACTTAGCAAAGCTGGAACCAGCACCGATGAAAAAGTTTGGCGACTCCCATTACACCAAGCTTACAATAAAACTATTGACTCTAACATCGCTGATATTAAAAACCTAGGAGATGGCCTAGCAGGATCAATCACAGCTGCCGAGTTCTTGCAACGATTTATTCAAGAAGGTATAACCTGGGCACATATCGACATAGCCGGAACAGCCTGGGAATACAAAGGAAAACCTGGCACCCCTAAAGGTGGATCAGGGTATGGTGTCCGATTACTCAATCAACTGATTGAAGAACACTACGAATCAACTTAAGGTCATAGAAGCGTTAACTTTTTCTTGAATATCATTCAAACACTTGAGGACAGGCAACTCTCTTCTTGCTGAAGTTTTTGACTCTTCTCCGCTTATTATAATGTCAATAAAATGCTGACACTCTCTTGTTAAAGGCAAGGATTCGTCTAGAGAAATTAACTGTTTGGCCTTAAAATCAAAGGGGATCAATGAATCTTGATTGTGAGGAATCCAGGATATCTTATCATCAATCAACTTGGCATCATCAAAAACTAAAACACCCTTAGAACCATACAAAATACACTCATGACGCTTATAGGGGTGCGCCCATGAAACAACTATTTCTGCCTTAATATTTGAGCCTACTTGCAAAACTATTACCCCATGGTCACATCGACCGCTGTGATCGTGCTCTGAAAAACTTACACTCTCAACCACTAGAGGCTGGTGATATAAACCATTAAGCACAGAGATATCATGAACAGCAAGATCCCAGAAAACATTTTCAAAAGATCTAATAACCCCATTCGCTAAACGCGTACACTGAACTAATCTTGACTCTCCAAACTCATCTGAATTAATAAAATCTTTAACCTTATCAAAGGCCGGGTGATAACAAAGCAAATGACCCACCATCAGGTGAAGGTTCTTTATCTTTGCAAGCTGAATGAGTCGAGTAGCATCAGCGTAGTTTAATACCATTGGTTTTTCGGTTAAGACATGTTTGTTAGCCATCAGACACTGTTCAATAATGACCGCATGTGTTTGAGCGGGCGTTGAAATAATAACCCCATCAATATCATCCTCAGCCAACATATCCTCTACGGACAGAGCTAAAACATCATACTCCTTTGCCAATCTCGACGAATCCTCTAAATGCTCTGAACAAATAACTGCCAGATGGCCTAGCTGATGAACTGTACGAATATGATTTTGCCCCCAACGCCCAACGCCGATCACTGCTATCTTCACCACAACTACCCCTCCACTCCTTGGAATTGAAAAGTATAATATTTAAATTCCATTGTGTACCCCATTGGATCAAAAATAATCAAATTAAAAAACGATGACTCAGCATCCAGAGCCTTGGCCGGTTCTTTCAAAATCTCCACATCATGACTTAGACATCGTTCATACAAAACATCCAACTGATATCGCTCATTAACCACAACAGGAACTTGATGACTCACTTTAGACTGCAGGGTATCCTGCATAGATAAACACTCAAAAACTATCAACTGTCCAAACAAATCACATTCAAAACATTGATCTTGCTGCCTCACAATACGACCCCCCAAAACATCTCTAACAAAACGCTGTGACTGAGCTAAATCCTTAGTAAGCAGCTTAGTGTATAAATAATCCACTTGGTATTCTCCTAACCTTGCCGAAGAGAGGACTTGAACCTCCACAGAGAATAATCTCTACGAGCACCTGAAGCTCGCGTGTCTACCAATTTCACCACTTCGGCTCCTAATATAAGATCATTTTCTTGGAATATAATAATTCTATATCCAATAATTTTCAACTAATCATTTATATCAACCTAAATTACACCCCCCATTCAAGAATATGTTGATGAGTCTTGACTTATATTCAAATTGAATCTATCATCACCCTTAGCTGGGGCTATAGCTCAGCTGGGAGAGCGCTTGCGTGGCACGCAAGAGGTCGGCGGTTCGATCCCGCCTAGCTCCATTCCAGGTCCCCATCGTCTAGATGGCCTAGGACACTGCCCTTTCACGGCGGCAACAGGGGTTCGAATCCCCTTGGGGACGCCACCTACTATATTATAGGTGGCTGACTTTTAACCAGCTTGAACAAAAACCATACCATTGAATAATTTATTTAAATATGTTAATATTAATCAGCAATAAAACAGGTCGGATCCATGCTAGACAATATCATTTCTCATGCAGATATTAATACATTCATTAATTTTATAAAAATTCATTCCTTGGCCCCTATTATTTTTATCTCAAGTTTAATCTCAGCATTTATCATCAATAAGCTCATCAACAAACTATTCATTGGTTACATTAAACAACGAAAACACAATCACCCCACCCTGGATAAAGCCCTCGTTCAATCTTTAGCTGCGCCTATATCTCTTGGAATTTACCTGAACGCCATTCTCTTTTCTGCAACGTGGATATTTAAACATTACAAAACAGATGTTACCGCCATCACTAAATTTGCATCACCGCTAGTCATTATGCTACTTTCCACCTGGTTTTTAATCAGGCTTACCAACTCTTACGAACAATGTTACCTTCATGATAAAAAGAGCAAAGGTGCTACCGTCGACAGAACACTGGTTCATGCTGTTTCACAATTAATTAAGTTTACTCTATTTATCAGCGCCTCCCTTGTGATTTTAGATTACTTTAAAGTGGGCATATCAGGTCTATTAACCTTTGGTGGAATTGGTGGTATTGCCGTCGGTTTATCTGCTAAAGATCTGTTAGCTAACTTCTTTGGAAGCCTTGTAATCTATCTTGATCGTCCCTTTCAAATTGGAGACTGGGTTCGATCTCCCGATAGAAACATTGAAGGAACTGTGATCCATATAGGCTGGAGAGTCACTGTCGTCAGCACATTCGAAAAAAGGCCCCTATATATTCCTAATGCAACATTTACCAGTATCATAGTAGAAAACCCTTCTCGTATGAGTAATCGTCGTATTAAAGAACTTATTGGGATCCGCTATGAGGATATCCCTGAAGCCAGAGAGATTCTAAAAAACATACGATCCATGCTTGCCTCACATGAAGACATTGATCAAAAACAAACTCAAATGGTTTTCCTTGATCATTTTTGTAAATCCTCGGTCAATATCTTAGTGTATACGTTTACGAAAACAACCAATTGGAAAGAATACCTACGAATCAAAGAAGATGTCTTACTCAAAATCAGTGACATTATTGAACACAAAGGGGCCTCCATTGCCTACCCAACGTCAGTTATTCATTTTAGTCCCAACATCGATGGAGAGGAACCTCCATTACCCATTGACAAATAAACCTGCAAAACCATGCGACCCAACACAGGTTATAATAAATCTAGCTATTATAATATAATATATTGCAACCTATAGCTTTTTATCTATAAAATTACCGCCCAATATAAGCATAATTTGTAGATATGTACTATAATTATTCAGAACAGTCAGATGAGTGATCAAAATGAATGTATTTCTATTACTTTTTGTCAAAGCCATCATCCTTATAGCAGGCGGTATTTTTTTGCTTTATGCCCTGTTAAAAAGAATAACCAATATCAGTAACAAAAATATATTTTTCATATTATTGTGCTACTTGAGCTTGAGCTTAATCATTTTTTCATTGTATTTGGAGCATGCGCCTCTAGAAAATACATATTTACTTCAAATGAACTATATTCACACCCTGACGACATTCGCTTGTTGCTATACATTGATTAAGTTTTTACATTATTTTATCTGGACTGGTAAATTAATCAAAAAAGCACAACTTATTCCTAAAATAATGACTAAGATTTTTCATACATTACTTTATATCATAACACTCGTCATATCTGTCCATTTTATTTTTAACCAATCTATATTTCCCTATCTTGCTGTATCCGGTGCAACAGCAGCTTTTATAGGTTACCTGGCTCGTGATGCAGTAGCTCAAATCCTAGGAGGATTATCCATCAACCTGGCTAAAAATATTAATAAAAATGAATGGATCCGTATTGGTACTGATGGGCCATTAGGAAAGATCATTGAAATGGATTGGCGATCAGTAACCTTAAGACAGCTAACCGGAGTATTGCTAATCATACCCAACACTGTATTAACAAGTTCAAAAATATACAACTATTCAGCAAGGCCTAAACTCATTACTGCCATCTCTAAACTAAGCTTCCCCGGATATATCAATTCACAAGACGTAATTATCACTCTCAAAGAAACCTTCAATGATTTAAAATATAATATAAATCACTGCACATACTATATTCATAGAAAGCAAGATAACTATATAATAAAAATCAGTTATCCCTCTACAATCAATTCGGTAAGAAATGACAAATCTAATTTTATTGAGACATTATCTTACAACCTTCATCAAAAAGGCATTCTATTGGACGGATATTATGATATAAAACAACAACAAAAATCAAAAAAACCATCCGATAAAATTTACACAACACAGCTACAAAAGACAGTTATCTTTCAACACATCAATAAGACTGCTGCTAACAAAATTATCAAAACAACCAGAATCAAGCACCTTCCACCTAAATCCATTGTATTCAACCCTAACGAAATGACCCATGAATTGCTGGTTCTTTTAAAGGGACACATCACAATTTCATATCGAAACAAGTATAACAAAATATTGCATGAAAAAACCTTCAGTCAAGGTGAGGTTTTAGGATTACATAGTTTGATTAATAAAACTCCTGAAATTGCAAAATTCATTTCAGATGAAGAGTCAGTTGTTGCTATTCTTGAAAACAAAGCACTTGAAATAATAAAAAAAGATCGGAAGACGATGAATACCCTCAAGTCAATGCTACAAGATCAAGAAAAAATACATAGCAAATAAACGACTACCGTTCAACCGCATCCATTGTTTTCATAACCTTTTCATCATACCAATTAAAAAGAGTATGTGAGAATTTATCAGGGTTCGACTCTTGAATAAAATGCATGCCTTCACCTAAGTCAGCCAAGGTTACATGATTAATGGTATCTTTACACCATTGAACTGTTTCCATGGTTGTCATGTAACCTGGAAAAGCATACATCATCAGTTTTGGAACCGGTGAGTTAATAATAAAAGAAGTATAATTGGCAATCACTTCATTGGCAGGAGATTGCTTATTGCCCAAAGGAACTTCTTGCAAATAGTGCTCAAAAACCCTCCTCTCATAAGGCGTTGAAAATGCCTGTTGGTAAGTATTCATGACTTCTGTCGAAAGCTCCCCAAGAATAGCTTGTGGCATAAAGATCTTGATAAGCTCATTTTCAACTGATATAGCGTCATACGTTGAAGAGTTTTTAAAATAACTTGCAAATTGCTGCACAGGTAAAGACAAAGTATTCCAATCGCTTGAAGGACGAACATGTGATTCAAAAAAAGCCATCCCTGATATCTTACCAGGAAAACGTCGTGCATAATCAAACCCAATAATAGATCCCCAGCCATGCATAACAAGCGTAATGTTATCTAAATTAAGAGCCTGAATAAAACCATCAATGTATTCAATATGATTGTCTATACCAAAATGTATATTAGGTTTATCTGATTGCCCCATACCTATCAAGTCTGGAGCTAAACACCTGGCATAGGGAATAAAGGGTGGAACAATATTCCTCCATAAAAAAGATGACGTAGGCATTCCGTGCAAAAACAACACTGCACTATCACCCTCACCAGCATCTAGATAATGAATCTTAGAACCCAAAACATCTATAAAACGGGATTGTATACGTTTGTCCATAAACTATCTCCTAATTTAACTTTGCCAAACCTTCCAGGTAACGGGAAGCTATTGAAAACACTGAAAACCCGTTATTACTGGAGCTTTTAATCTCATTTACAATATTAAACCATTCATTAAGATTAACTGAGTACTTTTTCAGCCATGTCTTAAATACAGGGTGATGCTTATCAATCACGACATCAGAGGACTCAACTTTCTTATAAAACTGCAAGCACATTGCCATCATTGACTTGTCTATATCACCCTCCAATGAAGACCTCTGAATAAGATCCCATCGATTTTGATCAACTCTGTCCAGTAATTTTTCTCTTAAATTATTGATATGAAGCTTAGTATATATAAAATTAAATAAAGCTATTAATTTCTCTAAATCCTGAAGTTTTAATTCATCCGCCACTTTTAATACGTTAAGATAGACATAGATGTACCTCATTAAAACCAATCTCTTAATGGCTGGAAGATCCAACGAAGTCGCTCTTAAAACACCAATCAGCTTACTAACACTCTTTCTTTGAAACTTGGTTAATATCATTTCAACATTCATGATTATTTTAGAAACGTCAACTGAACTTTCCTGGCTATCTGATAAGAATCTATCATGTTTCAAAAGCCATCTTACAGACATTTTCAGCATGGATGAAACGGCTATTAGTAATTCTTTATAAATAGCATTGGATACATTGTTTCTAGCTTTCTCAATGCATTCAAAGCAAACTTCAACTTGAAACATTTCTCTTGCAATACTGAAGGCTTTGATAACATCAATAACATCACGATTGAGCTCTTCAGATATACGCTGTACAAAGGTAATCCCACCTTCATTCACAACCCTATTACTTAAATCTGTAGCAATTAATTGTCGCTTTAATCGATGATTTTGTAACTCGGTAGAATATTTTTCGCAGATGTGCTTAGGAAATAAAGAGAACAACATTGACTGCGCCAATGGCATCTCAGGAATATTTGAATTTAAAATATCCTTTTGTAGCTTATTTTTAACATGGCACAATAAAATTGACATCTCAGGGCGATAAAGTCCTTCGCCCATTTTGACTCTAGCCCTTAACTCTTCATTAGTAGGTAAAAACTCAATACTTCGATCTAAGTTACCATAAGACTCTTGCTGCTCTATCAATCGTCTAAAAACACCCATTCGTCGTTTTGATAACCGCAAAGATAAACTCAAGATTATGTTTTGTAATTGATTGTTTTTAAGCACAAGCGCACAAACATTATCCGATAACTTTTGCAATAACTTATTGCGATCATTGAAGGTCATTTTTTTCTTGTCTAGCAAATCATCTAAAAGAATTTTTAAATTAACCTCATGGTCAGAGCAATCAACACCTGCAGAATTATCAATAAAATCAGTATTAATCCTGACTCCATTAGCAGCTGCTTCAATACGAGCCAATTGAGTAAAACCTAAATTTCCACCCTCACCAATAATTTTAACTCGTAACTGGTCTCCATCAACTCTACATATAATATTATGATTATCACCAACATCTTGATGAGATTCACTGGAGGCTTTCACATAAGTTCCAATCCCTCCGTTCCATAAAAGATCACACGGAGCTTTCAAAATTGCCTGAATTAATTCATTGGGCGTTAGTTTATGCGCAACTATCCCCAGTGACTTTCTAACTTGAGAAGAGATAGGAATCGATTTAACACATCGAGAAAACACTCCGCCACCTTGAGATATAAGCTCTGAATTATAATCAGTCCACTGAGATTTTTTACCGTTGAAAAGTCTTTTTCTTTCCTGATAAGAAGAACCTATATCTGGATCAGGATCAAGAAAGATATGCTTATGATTGAACGCCGCTACTAATTTTGCAGAACGGGCTAACAACAACCCATTTCCAAAGACATCACCCCCCATATCACCAATTCCAACCATGGTATAGGGCTGATCCACAGATTTACCTATCTCGGTAAAATGCCATTTGACAGATTCCCAGGCGCCTCTGGCTGTAATGCCTAATTTCTTATGATCGTAACCGTAACAACCTCCTGAAGCGAAAGCATCTCCTAACCAAAAGTCGTTTTGATTCGCAATCTCGTTAGCTTCATCAGAAAAAGTTGATGTGCCCTTATCAGCTGCCACAACAAAATAAGTATCATCATCATCATACGAGGTAACCTCAGGCTTTTTGACAACAACACCGTTCTTCATGTTGTCAACCATGCTCAAAAGGCTTGAAATAAATAAGCGATAACATTCTAAAACTTCGACTTTAGGGTCAGTGCCGTGCAATTGCTTACAAACAAAGCCACCCTTGGCTCCCGCTGGAACAATTAATGCATTTTTAACTTCCTGCGCGGTCATTAAGTCATGAACCTCTGTTCGGTAATCATCGTATCGATCTGACCATCTTAACCCCCCCCGGGCAACCGATGACATGCGTAAATGCACCCCTTCAAAACGTTTGGAATAGACAAAGATATCCATATAAGGCCGCGGTTTTTTTGCCAGCGGGATGGTTGATATTGCCATTTTCAAACACAATGTCTCGGCATTCTTCACTCGATAATTAGTTCGAACTGTCCCTGAAATTAATTCAATGTAACTACGAAGTATTTTATCCTCATTCAAGTTCTGAATCGTAGATAAATTCTCAAATAAACGGTTGTGATGTTCTAATAAAATTCTCGCTGAAACTTTACGACGTGAACCAAATTTTAACTTAAAATAACCTATCAATTCTTGGGTCAATAAGTAGTGTTTGTTCAAACACTCTGCAATGGATGTGTGGGTTAGAGTAAACCCTAACTGCTTGAGATAACAAGCATAAGCACGTAATAGATTGACCTCCCGAATATTTAACTGAGCTGTAAAAATAAGGTAGTTGAAAGAATCATTATCAACATCCCCTGACAAAACCAGCTTTAAAGCCTGATAAAAATTATCTTCACAGTCCTCTAAATCTAATTTAATCTCTTCTCTGGGCATAGCCAAAATTTTTGATATATGTACCGAAGTGCCGTTAATATTTTCTTGAACACATTGTTCATTCAATAACTCAAAACCCATATACTCTAATATAGGGACAATTTTAGAAAGCGTAATGGTTCGATCATTAGCCTCAAAAATCATTAAACTGTATGAGGAGTTCTTGGAACGATTAATTCTCAACTGCAAGCAATTGGTTTCTATCGCTTTGATAATGTATGGCAAATCACGACTGGCTTGCAGGGGCGAGTAAATTTGGTGATATGCTGCAGAAAAACAACCTGAATATTTAGAATATCGACCCGCTAAAATGGCATCATATTGCTTGCCAAGCTGGTCCGTGAAATTGTCCGTCCACGGCTCTGTTAATAATTCTATTTTCTCTTGTAGTTTAGAGACATCATAACTGATAAGACTCTCAGGATTTGTCCTAAAAATAAAATGAATTCGTGCTAAAATAGACTCTGAAAAAACAGGGGTAGAATAAACCTCATTGGAATTAAACGCATTTAATAATAATGATTGAATCTTCAACCTTACTTTTGTACTAAACCTATCTCTAGGAATATAGAGCATACAAGAAACAAAGCGATTGAGAACATCATTGCGACAAAAAAGTCTAATTTGTGGGCGATCTCGAATATCTAAAATATTGTTTGAAAGATCATATAAATGATTAAAATCAGCCTGGAAAAGCTCTTCCCTTGGCAACCGCTTTAAAATATATAGGAGTGATTTATTTGAAAAACGAGACCTGTATTGCGTCTGTCGAACAATTTCCATAACTTTTTTACGAATAAGCGGTATTTTGGTAGGGTCGCTATCATAAGCATCCGAGGTCATTAAACCAATAAATCGGTCCTCACCCACAAAACCACCTTTAGCATCAAACCGTTTGACCACAAACATATCCGTGTAAGTAGAGCGATGAACCGTAGAAAACGTATTGGTTTTAGTAAAATAAAACAATGAATTCAAGATGCTTTTTTCAGGCAATATTTTAGGGTACTTTGATAATGATTTTTTAGAAGATGTACTCGGGTTGGATCTTAATACGCCTAAACTGGATGTCGATGATAACACTAAATGGGATCGAGATTGAGGGGATAAGTCGTATCGACGATACCCAAGAAAAGTAAAATATTCCATCATCCAATTGATGAACTCAATAGCTTCCTCGTATTCTCCCTCAGCAAATTTATCTCTAATAGCCCCCCAAGAATCCCCCACCCCTTGAAGGTGCTTTTGCATCTTAGACCAATCCTTCACTGCTCGATAGACATCTTTTAGAACACCTTCCATCGACTTCATTAACAGGGACTGTTCAGACCGAGACAAACAAACACCTAACTCAAACCACATGTATGATTCACAACGCGAAGAAGCGTGATCAAATTCTGTGAGGTAGCCTTCAGCATCTCGCAACACTCCATACCCAGCCAAGTTATGTAAAACTTTGATCGGATAATCATGCTGTTGAATAACATTTCGAATCGAGTCCACTAAAAAAGGAACGTCTTCACACACGATCCTAACGGCTGTGGTAGAAATATAATCACTATTGTCATAGTATTTGCTCGGATGTATTTTAATAATAGATTGACGAGGTTTACGTTGGAAAGCTAAATCCCAATGCCAATTGGCTGCCTGAACAACCCCCTCCAATATGGGAACTTGCAATAAATCACCTGACATTGCAGACAAATAACAACGTAAGAATTTTTTATGAGAAGCCCCTTGGCATTCTTTCCAATTAACTTGTTGTAAAATATTATCAACCAGCATTTCACGAGTAATTAACATGTACCATAACACCGCTTAAAATTAACAAGTAATTTTAGCATACCATTCCCTATAAAAACAAACTCTATCCTTAATACTTAGTATATTTTTTCTGACAAGTTCTTAAGTAGAATCCATCATCATTATTTGATATTTTCCAAACAATCATTTATAGTATTAAAAAAACAGGTACAAATCAAATGAGACTATTACTTGTAGAAGATGACCCATCTCTTGGAAAAGCTCTTGAGAAGGGCCTCAAACAGATGCAGTTTACTGTTGACTGGGTAACCGATGGAATTCTTGCTGAAAACGCTCTTACCGTTGAGCACTTTGACCTTGTGATCTTAGACCTAGGTCTACCCAAAAAATCTGGGACAGAAGTTTTAGAATCACTGAGAGCACAAAAAAACTCGACACCCGTACTCATACTCAGCGCCAGAGATGGCATACACGATCGCATTGAAAGCCTGAACTTAGGGGCTAACTACTATATGCAAAAACCTTTCGACCTTGACGAGCTTAAAGCGACTATTCATGCCATACATCGAACAACCAATCGACGCACGAACACCCAAATTACACTTGGGCCGTTAAAACTAGATCCCTCGAGCCATCAAGCCTCATTGAATGATGTCGTGATCAACCTATCAAGAAGAGAGTTTACACTCCTGCATAAACTGATTGAAATCCCCAATCGTGTCCTTTCAAGAGAATATATTAATCAAATCCTTTATGGGTGGAGCGATGACATCGATAGTAACACCATTGAAGTCCATATTCACAACCTCAGAAAAAAGCTCAAAGACAACATTCAAATACAAACCATTCGTGGAGTAGGCTACCGAACAAAAGCCATTGAATGCAATGACTAAATCAATCCAACGATACCTTATCATTAGCGTATTAGCCACCATACTATTGGTCTGTGGTCTCTCTGTCATTATTACATTAAGCATCAAGCACGACGAAGTAAAACCTCACCTGGATGCTCAACTTGCCTACGCAGCACTGACTCTAGACACCTTGGCTAATCTAGATAGCATTACCCATCACTCCAAAATAGAAAACCTACAAAACACCATCAACTCCATCCCCCAGAGGATTGAAGACATCAACTATTCTGGAACCAGTGACTCTTCCCTGATAAACAGTCACATCAAAAGCATTCAATTTCAAATTATTAAACACGGAAAACTGATTTTACACTCACCTGGGTCTCCAACTGAAACTTTGGACATGGCCTCTGGCTATGGCTACTATATAGACGCCAACACCCATTGGAGAGTCTTCACACTTGACGAACCCTCGAAAAGCCTCAAAATCACGGTATTACAACCCCATGACTTAAGATTATATTATGAAACAAGGGTTGCCTACACTTCTGTATTAGTCATCACCTTTGCTTGTGCTCTATTAATGATAACGATCATCTTCTTCGTCAATCGCAGTGTCTCTTACCTTCAAAAAATTGCCCATGAAATCAAAAACAGAGATCCGAATAACCTCAAGCCCATTGAAACAACAAATGTTCCTCAAGAAATTCTCTCCATGATTGATGATTTAAATCGACTTCTTCATCAACTCAAACTAGCACTTGATCGTGAAAAGTCCTTCGCAGGCAATGCTGCCCATGAGCTACGAACACCTCTAACCACCTTGAAAATACAAGCACAATTAGCATTATCTAGCACAAAAGACAATAATATTATTGAAATACTGAATGACATTGTTTCCAGCATTGATCAACAAACTCACGTTGTATCTCAGCTATTGACACTAAGTCGAATGATGCCAGAATCACTCTCAAACCATCAATCAAAAATCAATATTAATTGTATGATCCAACAACAAATACTCGCCATCTCGAAGAAAAGGCAAGAGAATGAGTGCAACATCATACACAATGAAATTGATAATTTATTCTACCTGGGTCATGAAAAAGCTATTGAAACAGCCCTTCGAAACATCTTAGACAACGCCATTACCTACTGCCCTAAAGGATCAACGATAACAATAGATACCCACCATGACGATGACGCCATCTATATTAGCATTCAAGATAATGGCCCTGGTATTACGGATGAATTCAAGCCCAAAGTAATGGAAAGATTTTTCAGAGTACTTGGAACAAATACTTCAGGAACCGGCCTTGGGCTACACATTGTCAAACAGATTGTTGAGTTCCATCATGGGAAAATTGATTTATTAGATAATTATCCACAAGGGCTGAATGTTGTGCTCTCTTTTCCTAAAAGTAAAGGGCAATTAAAGGATCAGTAACTCCAGACAGAACAAAATGAAAACAAAAATAAAGTATTAAAAATCAATCAAAAGAAATTAGTGGAAGCCCCTATTTTTTTTCGTTATACTGTAAAAGGTTGTTTTATAGGTTATCTTTCAAGTTAACCACAATCTCTGTGGATAAGGTTGTGGATAAGCCGTTAACAAAGAACCAAAGGCCCCTTAACAATACATTTTTCTACAAAATGTAAACATTGTAAACATGGATACAAATGACTGATTTAAATAGTTTTTTTAAACTCATTGATAATCATAAACTTAGTGACGCAGGGCTAGTGGTTAACTGCAAACATAACCGAACGCAAACACTGCTCAACCATCACTACAACCTAACCTATCAAAAGGCATCAGACGCCTGGCAATCGCCAAGTATCAGCACCTTCAAGCGCACAGCCATTCATCTGATACAATCTACGCTAGGCAAACACTATGTATCGACGCATTCATCTTTACTGAAATGGATTAAAGCCAACAACGATTGGTCCAACCCCAAAAAATCCATTCAAAATTGGAAGCTGTATCAAAGCTGTGTTCGCAACCACATCTTGCAGGATAGTTTACACCACGCCCCAGAACAACAATGGCAAGATCTCTTTGAAAACATTCATGTGTTTCAATCACAATTATCGAATGAAAATGCCTTTTGCGACCTGACTATAACCCCCACACTTTCTGATTATTCTCCATCAACCGCACCCCATCAACACCTTCACATTGGCACAACACAAGGCATTCATCCTTCCTGGATTTCAACACTGAAATCACAAAAAATTTATGCCCAACACAACGTACCCACCACCAATAAATACTACTTCACACCCCCTCCCTTCGACCTTTTAGCAGAGCAAATTCTATCTTTTGACTCCTCTAAGACCTGGGCTATTATTACGCAGAAACCCCATCAAATCGCTCAACAATTATCTCGACACTTAACACGAAAAACCCTCGATAAACACTGCTCTACATCAGACCCTCAACCCCTCAGTCAACACCCCATTATTCAACTTGCGCTGCAATGGCTTAAACAAGATGAAACCAGAATTTCTACCGATCAATTCCAACAATACCTAACCCACCAACCCCTTAGCCAACGACTAAACCTATCATCATCCTTTTCTTTAGAAGGTCGATATATTGACATAGCCAACATTAATGACAAAGGCATGCTGGCTTGGGTAAAATGGATCAACCTTAATCAACACAACTATGATTTTAACGAGTGGTCAACAATTTTAACCGACTTACTAACCCAGCTGAAGTGGCCCCTGAACGCCCAACACACTTCATCTGGTTACCAAGTCATTCAACAGTGGTTGATGATCATGGAAACCTTAAGCCTGGAAATTTCACCCAAAACCCCTCAAAACATCTTTGTTCAATGCCTAGAATCTCTTTGCAATCACACTTATTTTCAAGCGCAACATCACGAACAAAACATTTGCATTCTTACTCCGGAAGAAGCCATAGGAGTGCCTTTTGACAAAATCAGCTTACTTGAATATCAACCTGTCTTTGAAAACCTTACTCACCTCCCCCCTTCTAGCCTTCCTATTGAGCCTCTTAGCACCAAACAACTCATTGAACAGTTATCCTTGCAAACACCCCTGTTAATGATTCACCCATCCAGTCTAGATGAGTGCACCCCTCAACCCCTCAATACTCACCCTCACCCCAACCAACAGACTCTCGATACAGAATCATTGATTGAACAACCCATTCCTCTTACAACACCAAAGAAAGCTTCAAGCCAACTCATTAAAGACCAAGCTCACTGCCCATTTAGAGCCTTTGCTGTCCACAGGCTTCATGCCAAAAGCCCTAACCCCACACCTTTACACCTATCGCCACAACAACGAGGAACCATCCTCCATCACATCGTTGAATCCCTCACCCTACAACCCAACCAACCCATTGAAAAGTGCATCGAAAAATCCATTAACACCTATGTATCAGACAACCTGAAGTACAGCATCGGTCATAACCTACTTGAACTTGAAAAGATACGGTTCAAAAATATTATTGAAGAATGGAAAAACCATCCCACGTTACCGAGCTCATTAGGTGCTCGATGTGAAATGCCTTTGCACGGAAACATGAACTCTCTTCATTTCTCACTGAGACTAGATAGAGTCGACTTAATTGATCCTTATAGCTATCGAATTATCGACTATAAAACAGGCACGATCAACCTTCATGAATGGCTTGATTCTAGGCTACTTGAACCTCAACTACCCCTTTATGCCTTACTCTATCCTAAGGCTAAAGAAATTGGCATTATCACCCTTAAATCTAATCGCATCAGGTACAAAGGCATTTCTTTTCTAGCCGATGAAATAGAACTCATCGGCCACAGATCATCCAACCCCTATCAACTGACATCCCAAGAACTCATCAGAGGTTGGAGAACCAAGATCAACACCTTGATAGAAGAGTTTGAAAATGGCCTGGCTACTGTGACCCCTCACCCTAAAAGCAACCTGTGTCAATATTGTCATTTGACCAGCTTATGTCGTATTCATGATCAAAGGAACCATTGTTATGAACCCTGATCAACATTTAAGAACTCAAGCCCTTGACCCAAAAAAATCATTCATCATTAGAGCGCCTGCTGGCTCAGGAAAAACCAGCCTGCTGATTGAGAGATTTCTCCACCTGCTTAATGGCCACGTCAACCACCCCAGTGAAATTTTTGCCCTAACATTCACCCTGAAATCCTGTGAAGAAATGAAAGAACGTATTCTTTCAGCCCTTAACTCACCCAGCCCCCTTACTGACAGTATTTTAGCGATTGATAAACAACTCAACTGGAACCTAAAAGACAACCCACACCTGCTTAATATCATGACGATTGACGCATTAGCCAATCAAATCCATCAAACCTCTAACTCTGACTTAGCCCACGCCCACATCAGCCCGAATGCATCCAGACTGTACCAAGAAGCGTGCGAATACTTTCTCTATGAAACATCCCATCAAGATTCCATCCATCAGTTAATAAGAGGGCTTGAATATGACAGTCAAAAGCTGATCACCCTGCTGATAACCTTGCTGGAAAAACGTGAACAATGGATCCCCTACCTATCTAACCCTGATGATATTATTCTGATTCTCAGTCAACACATTCACTCCATACAAGACGACCTTCTGGCCCGCTGCATTCAATGTATTCCCAAAAGCAAATTAACAACCTGGTCTTCTTTGCTCACCACATTAGTCACCCAAACATCTCGCCACGATGTATCCGTCGAACAACTTTTGCATGACCAAAATTTTGAAGCCTGGGCCGCTCTTGCGAATTGGCTATTAACAGCAAAAGGAACATTTAAAAAACGCTTAACCAAAAACGAAGGGTTTTTACCTGAACATAAAGCATTAAAAGATGTGGCGAAAGAATGGATAACACTCTCTCAAGAATGCCAACTTGAGCAACCTTTAAAGTCGCTGCAAGCGGCCCCCAGCAATGCTGAGCTCCAAGACTGCGAACAATTCTATCAAGCCTTGTCGAAGGTACTTCCAGAACTCTGTGCACACTTGCATCTAACCATGCAAAAATATCAGTCCATTGACTTCATTGAAATGAACCTTCGAAGCACTTTAATTTTATCGGAGCACAACCATGAGTCCTATCAGCTCGACAATAGAATTCAACACATGCTCATTGATGAATATCAAGACACCTCTAATACACATGCTAACCTTATCTCTCATATTATTAGTGTCTGGGACAAACAAAAAACTCTGTTTATCGTTGGCGACCACATGCAATCTATTTACCGCTTTCGCCAAGCCGATGTTCGACTTTATCTAAAAGCCTTCGAACAAGGCCTAGAAAAATTTCCTTTAACCCCCATTACCTTAACCAGCAACTTTCGTTCATCTGCTTGTATCGTTGAGTTCAACAATCATATTTTTGACAACCTATTCCCTCACGTCATTGATTATAATTCAGCCGCTGTCCCGTTTTCACTTGCCCATCCGCAAAAACATGACCCTGGAACCTTAAACATCCATCAATACGAGGATGAGAATTTAGGTAATGTTATTGCTTCCTGGATAAAAAAAGCACCTTTAACAGGCAGCATTGCTATTCTTGCGCGCACAAGGTCTCAGTTATCTGAAATTTCCGACGCATTTGTTCGATTAAAAATTGAATACCAAGGCATTGAGTTAAGCCCTCTTTTGGGTCAACCCATTATTCGAGACCTCATTACTCTCGACCAATCTCTTAACAATTTATCCAACCGCACAGCATGGCTTGCTTTACTAAGATCTCCTTGCATTGGTCTTGTATGGAAAGACATTAACTCTATCAGTCAGGTAAACAGCGAATGTATTTTTAATGATCTTCTTGAGTGTGACTGCCTAAGCACTGACGGGAAATCGCGGGTTAACTTTCTACTCAACACCCTTCAACCTCTGTTAGCCATCCCTTCCCAATACAATCGCTACGAACTTTTATTAGAAGCCTCTGCCAGCCTGCAACTAGAACGAATGTACCCCCGATCACAACAAGCTTTTGCTAGCAAATTTTTTGAAGTGTGCCAACAACTTCATGATCAACAGGCATGGGGTGATCTTGAGCATAGCCTAGCCAATACCTGGGGTAGCTTTGAAATTGATACCAACCTCCACCTGATGACTGTCCATAAATCCAAAGGATTGGAGTTCGATACCGTTTTAATTACTCATCTCAATAAAGCTACTCAGAAAGATTCAACGCCATTAATGTTCTGGGATGATTACCATACCGACAAAGGTCTCTTACCCTTGATTTTTCCCGGCCACATTGGTCATCAAAATGCTGAATTCATGAAAACACTTTCAAAAACCAAACTCAAAGCTGAAAACAAACGATTACTGTATGTTGCCCTGACTAGAAGCAAACATAACCTCCACCTTTGGATGCACCAAGACACCTCATCCGAGAGTAACACGTGGGCAGCTTGGATAAAAAATGCCTTAACGACTTTTCCTCAAGAGAAGATTCATGACCACTATCACCCAACCCTAGAGATAGGGACAAAACATCCATCAGACCCTCAACTAATGACTGTCCGAAGGAAAAATATCCCCCCAACAGAATCTGTGGAGATACCTGAACAAGAACATGAAGAACTGCCCTCACGATCAGGTCAATTCTTTGGAACATTAGTGCATGAAGTCTTTCAGTTTACAAAGTTTTCACCCAACAAGGCCACAGCTGAATTACTCACCGAAAACATTCACCAACGCATTTCACAGCTCAACTTAACAGAAGCAGATACAGGCAAATGGAATCAACTGCGCCAATCCTTGGTCAACGACCCCTTTTTACCTTGGTTATTTGAATCTGAAAACTGCATGGTTGAAATACCGCTTACCTACGCCACTGAACAGGGCTTTAAAAACATCCGGATTGATCGACTCATCATCGACAATGACAATGCATGGATTATCGACATTAAAACAAAAAACATCAAAAATAGCAGCAACCTAGCAGACATAACCTACCAACAGTACAAAGACCAACTAGAACACTATGCCAACATCATTCAATCTCTAAACACACCCTACAAGAACATTTACTGCACCATTTACTACCCCATGATTGCTCAATGTGTTGTTTGGAAAGCACACTCCGAAAACCCTCAAATCTTACCCCCGAAAATGTTACAATCAACAAGCTTAGCCTAAGGCAACCTTGAACACATCAGTCAGGTTATCTCTTTTTTTCTGAAACAATCTTCACACATTGAATGATTAACCGCCAACACTCAAGCTAATCTAAAGTCGGGTTAAATACTTTGGATGCAATAATTAGCACAACCATATCAAAGATTATAATAGGGATTAAATACTCTATAATAGAACCGAAGCCAAGACCTTTTAGCATAATACCTTTGGTAATTCTATTAAAATGTGTCAAAGGCAATACTGAACCTATCCACTGAGCCCACACAGGCATTCCTTTAAACGGAAAGATAAACCCTGAAAGCAAAATAGAAGGTAACATAAAAAAGACACTTGACGTAACGGCTTGAAGCTCATTTTTTGAAATCGTAGAAAATAACATGCCCATCGACAAATTGGATACAATAAAAGGAAGGCAACAGAACAATAAAAGACTTAAACTACCTAAAAAGGGAATGGATAAAAAATAGGCAACAGCCACAATAACCATAACTTGTATGTAACCAATCACGATAAACGGAGCTATTTTACCTGTAATCACTTCAAAAGGCCTAAGGGGTGTTGCCAATAAAACTTCTAAACTACCTATCTCTCGCTCTTTTACCAAGCTAACTGTAGTCATCATACACAATGAAAACACAAGAATCACACCCAGAAGCCCTGGAACAATATAATTCCGAGAAATGGCCCTGGGGTTAAAATATTCGTGGGAGACTAATTCAAAAGTAGGTTTAACGGGGTGGCTTTGCAACGCGAGCGCACTTAATTGAACCATGGCTGCTTGTGCACCACGTGTCGCGACAGGGTCCGTTGCATCTGACAGCAACAGCACTTTGGGAGATTGATGAGTCGCTATCTTTTTAGAAAACCCGCGGGGTATATTCACGACAAAAGTAGCCTTACCTGTGTGAAGGTCTTTGATAGCAGACTCCATCCCCTTCTGATACATATGAATATCAAAATAGTGAGTGTTATTCATACCATAAACAAGCTGCCTTGACATTTGAGATTGATCTTGATCAAGGACATACGTAGGCAAATGAGTTGGGTTTGTGTTAATGGCATAAGAAAATAACAACACCTCCATCAACGGTATTAAAATGGTCATGGCAATCACGGCTGGATCTCGGCAGATCTGTAATGTCTCTTTCATCACAACGGCTAAAAAACGTGACCAAGAACCTTTGATACTATCTAACATAATGAATAAACACATCCTCCACACTGACAGGAATTTTTTTGCACCGACAACCCTCCTTCATCAAATTCTTGGCTGTGTTTTCAAGCACATTCGAATCCAATGAAGATAGATGCAAAGAATTTCCAAAAAGGGTAACTTGAAAATCCAACTGATCCAATTCATTCTTAAGACCGACCAAATCATCTGCCTCTACCATCCAGGTATGCAACCTAGACTTTTTGATGATTTCTTGTTGAGTCCCTTGACTAATAAGACTTCCATTCGAAATATAAGCTAATCGAGTACACCGTTCTGCTTCATCCATATAATGCGTACTAACCAAAGCAGACTTACCCTCTCTAGCCATGGCATGAATGATATCCCAAAACTCACGTCTAGCCTTAGGATCAACACCCGCTGTCGGTTCATCTAATAAAAGCAAATCTGGGTCATTAACCATAGCAGCTGCAAGCGAAAGCCTTTGTTTCCAGCCCCCTGAAAGTTGACCTGCCAAACGATTTTGATAATTTCCTAAATGATAAATTTCAATAAGGTCATCAACGCGCTTCGAGGGCACCGCATATAATTTAGCAATAAATAGTAAATTCTCTCGTAACGAGAGGTCTTTGTAATAACAAAAATGTTGTGGCATGTAGCCTACACGGATACAAATTTTATCAGATTGAGTCATGATATCATAACCCAAACAACTTCCCTCGCCTTCATCTGGGGTTAGCAAACCACAAAGCATTCGAATCGTGGTAGTTTTTCCGCAGCCATTGGGACCTAAAAAACCAAACACCTCTCCTTTTTTTACTTCAAGCGACAATTGATTCACGGCTGTAAAGTCACCAAATTTCTTAACTAGATTTTTGACATCAATAATAAACATTATGCTTTAGGTACTTGAATGGTGACAGCTTGACCTGAGTGCAAACGATCGTCCTGGTCATAGACAAGAACAGCTTTGACCTTATAAGTATAAGGAGAACGTGCTTGCTGATCAAATAGAATAGGCGGAGTAAACTCTGGCTTAGTAGAAATATATGTAATTTTCGCCTGATGATGATGCTTAGAAAAAGGCACAATTATCTGTACTTCATCACCCTTCTTGATTCGGTTAACAACCCCTTCTTCCAAATAAAATATAACGTGTTGTTTGGAGGGTGCTACAATTGATATGACCGGTTGATTGGGAGCAACCCTTTCATGATTTTCGAAAAAGACATTTTCTATCTGTCCATCAAAAGGAGCGATAATGGTCAACTGATTATAAGACCAATTAAGTGATTGAAGCTCGAGTTTGGCTGCGTTGATTTTATGTTGTAAAGCTTTCAAAAGGTTTTCTCTTTGACCTTTTTTTCCTAAAGCGTAGTCAAGCTCACTCATTTTGACAGATTGCAAAGCCACTGATTTGGCTTGCTTTGCTTTATCTAAAGAAGATTGAGCAATGTGATTTTGTTGTTTTAGCTTAGACACGCGTTGTAATTCTGCATCGGCAAAGGCCAAATTGGCGATAGCGATTTGTTTTTTAGCAAGGAGTATGTCGAGGTTTTCGGTTCGCAAACCGGTTTTAATGTTAGCCAATTCAGACTCCATAGAAGCCATGAGTGATTGCTTAGCCTGGATTTTTAATTGCAGGTCTTTCGCAGATAATCGAGCTATTTGTTGGCCTTTCTTAAAAAAAGCCCCCTCATCTCGATGAGAAATCATGGTTGAATAAACCGGGACTGAGAGTTTAACCGATGAATCTTCAATATAACCATTATAGTGTATGCTTGATTTGCAACCAGATAATAAGGCAAAAACGAGCAAAGAAAAAGCGTAAATCCTTGTATGCAACAATGAATGTCTCCTTAATGAGATAAATATTGAATGACCTATAAAATCATAGCAGAAATCAGGAGAATCTTCTAGAGACATAATCTTATAGAGACTTGTCATGAGGCAATGAAAAATAATAGACTTGTAACTTTAAAAGAACATGATAGACGTGAGCCAAACTCAAATAAAAGTCCAAACAACAGAATAGGCTTACAACAAAAACAAAAAAAACACACAAAACAGATGAAATCCTACGATACAAATAGCGTATATCTCACACACTCAATATCAATGCCTTACAATAAAACCGCTCAACTAGAGAATAAAACCACCCTATTAATAAACACTATATTAATACATAACATATAGATAACAAGACTAACATCAAAATATAACCAATAAATTACAACAATGCTTATCTTAACCAATAGAAAATACTTGCATTAGACATCTGAATCATACTAACGTGAGAAATGGGTATAAAGGAGACGGGCATATGTCCCACATAGAAGAAGTGATTCAAAAAGCGATTGATTCCAGTGACCTTGAAATGATTTTATTTTTATTTATCACTGAAGTTAAATTTACAAAGGCAATGGATCAATTAGAATGTTCCAATCCAGCATTCACGTACTCCGACTTTACAAAACAACTAAATAGCAATATAGATCTAAGAAACAGAGACCATCTACCTCCTTTTTACGACAAGGATACAAGTGCATATACACACAACGCACACAACAACAGAATTTTCTCTGAAGATGTAGGATTAGACCTCAAGAGCATAGAAAGAATTGATCCGAATGTTGGTATTGCTATGCTAAAGAAATTTGCACCTAATAATGCGACAATCAGACATATTGCTCTTTTTTTAGTTGGCGAAGAGGAAGATCAGAAAAGAGCCGCCAGTGAAGATAATCAATATTTCCACACCCTCAAAAATCTGCTAGCCCTTATAAATCAAAGCTTTTGTGATGAATATAAACGTCACAAAACCATGACAGCATCTATTCGTCAACAAATCATCCAATACATGATATCAGGCGGGGTTGAGGTTTGTAACATATTCGAGAAGATTACAATGCTCGATTTACTTAAAGAAATCGACACAAAAACGGATCAGATTAACGAGCTCCTTGCTACCGATGGTTTTGATATTGAAAGTAAAACAACGATAAGAATTAAACTAACTAATATTAATACCAATATACAAGGTATTAGCAAGAATGATCTGGAAATGATGGAAACGAATAGAAATAACATCAAAAGCATCTATGCTGAAACACAAATAGCATATGAACAAGGACAACTAGATGAGAAATGTAAAAAACTTATCACAATGATCAATACATCTACAGTTCAGTGCGCTTTTAGAGATCAACTGTTCGATGATGAGGGCAATAACTTAACTAAATCACTAACCCAAACAACGAAATCTCTACAGCAAGCTATAGCTATAAATAATCCTGAATCTGGCGATGAAGAGATGAAGGTGGATGTAGAAGAAAAATACACAGAACTAAAAAATAAATTTACCACTTGGCAGGAAGCTGAAAGCAAATATATACCACCTTTAATGACAAGATTTTTTAACTACTTTTCTACACCACCAGAAACCACAAACCAACAACAACCATATAGATCTCCAGTAAAACTTGAACAAAAGGAAGGCCATAAACCCCTGTTATCTCAAAGGGAATTCAAGCTTTATAGTACTAGCATTGGATTATATAAATTTGAAGAAAACGGTCAAATTATAGCAGGTCGAGATCAAGTGCTACAACTTAAAGAGAGCTCGGCAAAAATAGTCCAAGACAAACTGCAGAACTTATCAGAGTTAAGTAAGAATACAGAGAGTATTGAAAATCAATTGAGTGAAAAGATTAAAGAAGCTAAAGATTATGCCGATCTTGAAAGTGCGAACGAAAAGATTAAACAACTTAATACCGAGATTGTTTCAATTGAAAAAAAACAAAAAGTCAGATTGAATGAAGGGCAAGATAAAGTACGTGCTACAATCAAGTCCGTTTGGAGCAAACATGATGATAATAATAAAAGTTGTGACGCAATACTTATGATTCAAAACGACACAACACAGCGTTTAGAAACATTAGGAAAAACCATGCAGGGTGATATAAACCCTCAACAATTATTACATGGTTTAGTAGGTACCGCTAAACAAGATAGCGCTAAAGAAAATGCCAACACAGCTGCTAGCGGTGATGTAAGCGAGTATATTGCATTGGCAAGCAAGTTTAAAGAGGGAGAATCATCTCTATATACTTATTTTACCTTGAGATCCTACATAGATGATGAATTTCACAAATGGTTAAAGACACATTCAACAGGAAAAGAAGAGGCCCAAGGGATATTACCAGAACAACTTAATATTATTGAAGAAGCCATCAAAACTCTTGTTGACACCGTTAGTCTAATTAACAAATTTTATAAAGATCAGCCACCATTCAACCCATTCAACCTATTTGGTGGGATGTGGAGCAGTCAGCTGTCATTCACCATAGCAGCTGCGAGAGAAAGTATTGGTGTCAAACAGCAAGCTTTATCATTGTTAAGATCAGAAAACATGGGAAATGGTAACCAAGATAATGCGAGAAGTCTCCAAACTCCAGCTGTAGCATTGTTAAACTCAGAAAACATGGAAAATAGCAACCAAGACAATCTTATCATATACTTCTTCACTGCACTCTCAAACTTTAAAAATCATGCATCATCGAATGTAGAAATATTGTTTACCTGCAAAGGTCATAAACTTTCTTTTAATCAAAAAGATTTGTGTGATAAAATAAACAAAAATATCGATAAGATTACTGAACTATTTCGTATAAGTAGTGCGGATAATCCTCAGGTAAAAAAAGAAGAGACAGAAAAACAAATGATAGTAAGCCTGAAAGATCATATCGCAAAAAGTCAGACCGAAAATATCGCAATAATAACTCATACTAGCTGCTCTGTGGGTCAAGATCAAAGAGCGGCATTGACGAGTATAGGGCAATTGAAGAGAACACTTGAGCCTATCATAAAAACTAGAAGAACAAAAACTTTAGCAAGTAAATACCAAATAGGTTTGCAAGCTCCAGACCAAAGTAAAGAACTGACCAATGAAAATATAAAAGAGCTGAAGGAACTAATAGAATTGGTGCCGAAAGCTGAGGGCGCTGTCCTAAGATTAATAAATTCTGACAAAACAAGATTCAAGTCTGTCAATACTGCAGCTAAAATTGTCGATGATTACACGAATGAGCAGAATGAGAATTTTGCACCAAATTAATGCTAGGTAACTATTCGGAGATCTATTATGCATAAGGAACCAAGTTCACATGAAAAGCTAGGGAAAAAACTTGGCATAGCTATCGAATCAGCAAGCATCCCGCTGACAGAAAAAGAAATACAAAGAATAGTCAATTTATTAGATGAGCATAAATATATTAAGCTGTATGATACTGTTCAAGAGACATACAATAACCATTGCATATTCATACAATCTCAATCCATCCCATTGTTGGCGCCAAGAACAGCTAAAAAGATAGATTTTATCACTAAAATTTTCGGTTCAGATCGGATACCTTATTTCCAGTATTTAATAGCAAGAATGGACGCTGTAAAAAATGAAAACATTGCTCAGTTAATTGATAATATCTTTGGTGTAGACGATATTTCCAAATATACGTCAAATTGCGTTAGTACTCAAGTACTAGAAATACCTAAAAACGATGACTTTTTTACCTATGGAAGACTCTTGGTTGATGTTGATATAAATTCACTATCTACCTGGATAAGTAACATAGCCAATGATCTTAGAACTAACGATCAATTAAAGGTTCATTTAAAAGAATATTTTAAACAACTTAAAATATCATACGACTGCAACGATCCTGATTTCTTGAATGATTATATTCAGGACAAGAAATTCAATGAAGATCAAACTACTCCGACGATTCAAGAATTACCAAAAAAGCTTATAGAACATCACAAAAGAAAACTAGAAGAAGTTTGTACAGGAATACTGCACATAGACGCTAACCAACCACGAGACAAATCAGAACTCATTGCCCTTAAAAATGAAAATGATAAAATGCACTCCTTCGTATCCAAACTTAACTTAATATTTATGCAATTGCTTACTACGAAGTATACGGCTGCATTTACATCGAATGGGAGTTATTTTTATATTAATAAAACAACCTTCGAAAAACTTAATCTAAAACAACATCAAGCACCTGTGCATAAACCTGAAGAAAGCCAAGATGCATATCCAATCAGCTTGGACGAGTTTTGTAAACTCATCAGTGCATACCATGAATACCGACAAACTGATGAAGCAATATTAAACCAAACTGTAGATATCGCTCAAGTATTTAAACAAGAAAACTGGGAAGCTGCACAAAAAACACTAGCAACGAGTGTAAACCTGATTAGAAAGCAACTATCCAACAATAAAAATACAGTGTTCTCTTATAAGAAGCATGAAGATGATTACAATAAACTCAAGACGACTCTAGAAGAAAAGTATCCTACCGATGAAAATAAAAGCAATAATACAAATGCTTATAATCTATTAGAATCGGTCCAAACATCTGCCCGAAAATTGTTCTCTCCAGATCGTTCAAGCAAGACAAAAAAATCTGAATTTACAGTAAGAGAAATTATACAATCAATCGGGGATTACGTGCCAAGTTATAATCAAAAGGTAATGCCACAGGACTTATTAAGCCAGAAGATCCAAAAAAAATATGAAGAGGAACTGAACCATTTAGTAGATAATCATTGGTGGACAATATTTTCTAAAAATGCCGATAAAAAATTGGTGAAAGAAAAAAAAACTAAATTAGAGGACCTAGAGAAAGCAATACAAAAACACCATACAAACATAGACCAAGAGTTTATTCAACCCCTACAAGAACACTATCAACTAAGGATAGCTAAAACAAAAATACTCTCTTCTTACCGTGGTAATATGTTTGAACTTAAAGAAGATTTGAATTGGTTAAAAACTGAACTAGAAGAAGAAATCATAAATGAGTATCTATCTAACACCACACAAACCTTAGAAGAACATAAGATTAAAAAGGCTGTTAAAAAAGCACTAGATTCAAAAAATATCTACACCTTTGATCAGCAATCTGTTGATGGCATCACAGCTTTATTCAAAAACAAAATCACAACAAAGAAAATAATTATTGCGGAAATTTTGAAAGTTCAGGATGATATTTTTTCGAGTATGCGAGAATCTATTCCTAGCTTTTATAAACAATTTGTCGATGATCCATTTCAAATTCATTCAATAAATAAACTCTACTGTAAAGATGAAATATACCTTAAAAACGTAAAAGGCCAATTGGATGAGTTCCAAACATTGATCGCGACTGTTATTAAAGATTATTTTAATCTTGATATATTTACAACCACAGAGCAGATTGATAAACAAAAGCAACTCGATTACGAAGATATCAAATTAAAACTACAAGAAAAATTAAAAGACAACACCGATTCAGACAAAAAAATCGTTGAATTCAACGAAAAATGTCAAAAAACATACCAAGATTTAAGCTCAGAACACAAACAATATATTGATAAAAATGGGGGGGAGGACTGTATCAGATCTTTCTTGTTTAGAATACGAGAAATTCACCTCCAACAAGTCAGTAATAGTAACATATTTAAACAGTTGCAAAAATATTGTATGACTCAACTAAAGAAAAGTGATGTACACCCCGGAAAATATTCAAATATGCAAGTAATAAAACGATTAGAAAAAAGTTATGACAATGCACGAATATCAGAAGAGTATGTAGATACTACTCTACAATCACACCTTGAAACATATATTAATATTCATTCCTACCAATACTACCAAGTGAATGCGCAACCCACACAAACACCCCAACCAACACAATCAAACATCCAAAACATGGAGGAATCACCCGTGAAGCCAACGAACACTAATTCAGGTAGCGGTTCAAATATAACCGCATCAAATATCCAACAACAAACAGCACAAAAAACTGAAGTCAGCTATGTAGCTGTAATCATGGAGGCTATTTTTGATATCATTATCGTAGCTCTAACATTCATATTCTTGTTACCTATAACTCCCTTCATTGCTCTAGCATCAACATCGATAGGACTTAATATCTGGACACAACTAAACCCTAGTAGCAAAGCCATGAATAAACCCAAATCGTCCAATGAATTTGAAGAACGAACCCAAAAAACATGGGAACAAGCCTCTGACTATAAAGCTTTTTTTATAGAAAAAATCGGCGCAATAATAGATTTAGTCATCGATCTTAAAAAGTTACCTTGTAATAATAAATATCCTCTATCCTACTTAATACGTAGCTTTCACACCGAAAATTCTAATAAAGACATAGATTATGATATAATTGATAAAACATTACGGAAAATCACCGGAGGTTTAAGCGATGCTGCTCGAAAAGATAGGGAACATTCAAGTTCAACAACTTTAGAACTCCTGGGGAACCCCACAATAGACAGGCTTGAATCAACTATTAATTCATATATTGTCTGCCAATTTATCAAGACATTTCTTAAAATTCCTGGTCAAGATTCGAGTATCAAAGACGAAGAAGATATCTCTCCGTATTTAAAAGAGAATCCTCTTAATTTGCTTACAGATAGTATTAATAACAACGGTGATGATGGATTGAATTTGGAGGCTATTCTCGCAGGTGATGATTCTGACCCCAAATATGTCATTGATACCGTCAAAAATATAGTAACTAATTTAAAATGTGTCAAAGAGAACCAAAGTCAAAATCCTAAAACTCACAATAATTTGGTTGATATGGCATGAAAAAAATGAGATGGTTATAGGTATGAGACACACGTACAAATTGACTGCAGTCATTTCGTTGATGGTAGCACTAAACCCCATAGGATTGGCTGAAGACCTTAACCTTCTCATCCTCCGTAATATAGATGAAACAGCATTACCCTCAGCCCACCCTAACTGGCAAGTTGCCGAACAATTTAAAGGCTATGAAACCATTTCATCAGAACCTATCAATTGGCAACCTTATCAAAAACTTAAAAACAAATACTCTATTCTTGCCACACATACTTGGCCTATCAATGATGATGAACAAACCATTGGGTTTAAAACTTATGACCAAGACAGCGTCATTATGGGAGAAATCACCATAAAAAAAGAACGGTTTTACGAAACAAAACTAAACATCATCGAGCTCAACCATCGAAACTACTTTTCAATGAACCAATCAAGACGAGTATCTTTAAATCAAATCAACTATTTTGACCATGCAAGGTTTGGTGTTATCGTCCAAATCACACCTGAGATTAAAACAAGGAGCACAAATGCAAGCGTATCTTGATCTAATGCAAAATATCTTAGACAACGGAATCGATCGAATGGACCGAACAGGCGTGGGAACTAAAAGTATTTTCGGTCATGACTTACACTTCGATCTATCAACATTCCCCTTAATTACGACCAAAAAAATGCACTTAAAGTCTATTGTTAATGAACTTTTATGGTTTCTAGATGGGTCTACGAATGTTCAACCTCTTAACGAGATGGGTGTTACCATATGGGACGAATGGGCTAATGAAGATGGTGAGCTTGGGCCTGTTTATGGCAAACAATGGCGTTCATGGAAAACCCCTGATGGCCGAACCATAGATCAAATCAGCAATGTCATTCGTGATATTAAAGCCAACCCGTTTTCTAGGCGTCATATTGTGAGTGCCTGGAATGTCAGTGACCTTGATAAAATGGCCCTACCCCCTTGTCATGTTATGTTTCAATTCTATGTCGACAATGACAAAGGACTTTCTTGTAAACTAATACAACGTTCATGCGATATCTTTTTAGGCGTACCCTTTAATATAGCCTCATACAGTCTTCTTACCTATATGATAGCGCAACAATGTGACTTAGTGCCCAAGAAATTTATTTGGTCAGGTGGGGACATTCATCTTTACAACAATCACATTAAACCTGCTCAAGAACAACTTTCAAGAAAACCTTACGCTTTACCTACCTTAGAGATTGCACAACGTCCTAAAGATATCTTTAGTTACACTGAGAAAGATTTCATCATCAAGGATTATCAATATCACCCTAGAATCCAGGCCCCTATTGCAGTATAAATTTACTTTAGAACCTGACTTAACCAGCCTTGTTGTGATGTTGTACGAATGGGAATATTGAGTTTACTGTATCGAGACAGAACCTTGGGATGAGGAATCACTGGGTTACCCTCACCCACCGATACCCATGCAACCTTAGGTTGAAGTCGCTTTAGAAACTCTTCTGAAGAAGAAGTTAAACTCCCATGATGCGGAACTTGTAATAAGGTAACAGGGCTCAGTTGATCAAGAAGTGAATTTTCAGCGTTATATTCAATATCTCCTGTTAATAATGCAGACTGACTTTTGGATTGAATCAACAGGACACAAGAATTATTATTCCTTTTCCTCCAAGCTGTCTTAGGGTGTATGATTTGAAACCTAACACCATCCCACTCCCAGGAACTGCCTGCCTGACATTGGGATGATGCAATGGGCGTATCTTTAGGAACCCCTGAAAGAACCCATTGAGGGCGGTATACTTGTAAAACCTCTTTCAATCCGCCTATATGATCTTGATCCGGATGGGATAAAATCCAGGCATCCACTGTCTTGATCCCTAAATGTTTCATTGAACTTACCACATGGTCTCCCAAAGAGTATTTTCCAAACTTAGGACCTAAGTCATACAATAAACAATGGCGCTGGGTTTGAACCACTACACTCAAGCCATGGCCAACATCAAGCATTGTGATTCTGGCCTGCCCGTATGAAACCCCCTCTAAAAATAGACACACCAAACTCAACAATGCCCCAAGTATCAACCACTGAAAACACATCACTCTATTCCATGCATAGGTAATGATAGCACCTTGTACATAAACCAATTGAAACAACGAAAGCTCCGCCACATAAACAAAGAACCCGTGTTGATTCATCAAAACCATCACACTGACACTGAGTCTTATCAATTCATTCAACCATACCCCCAGATAGCTCACATCTATAAAAAAGCCCACAATCGTCCATAACAGTAATCCTGGAAAAATAAGAATGGAGTACAACGGAATGAGAAATGTATTCATCGCAATCGAATGAATCGAAAAATAACCTGATAGATAAGAACTCATAGGCGCCATCAAGGTGCATAATTTGAGAGATTGATAAAAAGAACTTAAAAAATATCGTGTGGATTTTAACCTTAATAAAATTTCAACAGCAATAATGGATAGCCAAAAACCACAATCCATCACATACCAAGGCTCCATCATGATTAAAGCAGCAATGGCCATATAAAATATATCCCTTCTATTCACAGGCATTGCTAATATCACCAAGGCACTTGCAAGGTATATCATCGCATAACTTCGACTGGTTGAAGCTGACCACCCAGTTAATAATCCGTAACACCACAACACGATCAACGTCCATGCATTTGCCCATCTTAAACTACTCAATGGCCGAACACCGAACCAACGAAATACACTTTTAGCAAAGCTATTGCTTAACCAACCAACAACCCCTAAATGCAACCCTGAAACGGCCATTAAATGTGACGTTCCTGCCGCTTGAAAAGTCTGTTTGTGTTGCTTAGTAAGAACGGAAGTATCGCCCAACAACAAGGCCCTCATGACCCCCTCATAAGAATAACTTTTAACACGTTGAATGACACTGTATCTCACACGGTCTATCAGCCCATTACTGGCATGGCATTGCAAATCACGACTCCTGACCGTTGCCAAAATTTTGCGCTGAAAATGGGTTGAAACTTTACTATTAGGCTGTGAACGTTGATGAAACCTTAGTGTGTATCGATGTATTTCACAAAGGTCGTTCAAATCTGCGTGGGCCTTGCTAATAACAGCAATTTTAAAGGAGGTAGCACGCCCATTAATGGACACTGAATCAAGCACCAGGTATTCGTTAAAATGTTGAATGACTTGACCTTGGATCACAGGATGAGAATCAAGTTGCCGACGTTCAACATTATAAGCAAGTGAAACATAACAGCCATAGAGAACCCAACAAACGATCCATAACCTTTCCAATAAACGTTTAACCCACAGCATTAATAGGATGATACACGTTAAGTTCCAATACAGATGAAAAGATATCGTTAGACCCAAGTAAACACCCAGGAGCGAAGCTATTGTCACAGCTAACATGTGACTTAGGTTAAATGATTAAATCAGAGCAGCAATACGGGGTTGTAAGAACGTCTATACTTTCTTTTCTAGTGTCTTAATTTCTTTATCCAGCCATTGCTTCAATCCTTTTTTAAATTTAGCATCTTTGATCGCTACTTCCTTATCTCGTTTAAATTTCCTCTCATTGATGGCTTCTTTTAAATGCTTATCAGTTAAATCCAATGCCTTACTTATACGTTTCTTTTTCTCAATTTTACGATCATCACGGAAGATTCTGGACAATAAAACAACCATTGCCATAGCCATGGGTACAAAAATCCAAAGAGACTGCAACAAAGACAGTTTCATTAACCAAGTCACACCAACCGTACAAGGTATCCCTGGGAAAACAAGCAAGCCCAACATGAGTTTCTCAAATAGACTTCGATCTGACTTATGAATAACACCTTCTTCAATCTTATGAATACTGCCAATATTCCGTCGAATTTGTTTTTTCATCTCAGTGATTTCCTGATTTCTCTTCTCCATATATGATTGCTTATCCAGATCATGTGTTTTCACAACATAGTCCTGAATTTTATTTTTTAAAACTTCCTCTAATTTAAGAAGCTCTTCTATTTTACAAGATAGTTCGTTAATTAATTTTAGATTACTTTCTTTACTTGTACTGGATTTAGCTTGACGAATTAATTTGACTGATTCAAATAAATTTTGTTCAACTTGATCATGCAATTGATCTTCTAAATTAATTGCAGGTCTTTGAATTGATATTTTATTTATTCTTTTAGACATAACCTACCTCGTTATGAATATTATAGCAGAAAATAGGTATATTTTCTTGATTATATGGTGTTTTCTAGAATTTTATTTCGAAAGTCAAACATTCTCAACTTCATGACATGAAGGTTGTGTATCGTCGCTAAAGTATAAGCAGTCAACTCCTTCGCTTTAAACAAATGATGTACGTAGGCTCGGGTGACCGAAGTACATACCTGACAAGAACATCCTTCTTCAATAGGTGAGAGATCTGAATGATAAGCAGTTTTAATAATTTTAATCGAACCTGATCTTAGCAACAAAACCCCATGCCGTGCTGCTCTTGTTGGGTAAGAACTATCAAACGTATCCATGCCCATTTCAACCCCGCAACGAATACCTTTTTCATCACCAATACCCAATAAATGTCGAGGGCGTTCAGGGGGCAAGTGAGGTGATACCATGGTTAAAATCGATTGCAGATCATCAGTATTTTTACCCAAAGAGCCCCCTAAAGCCATCCCATCAAAAGCTTGGTTAGCAAGCATTTGAGTACTGGCCACTCTTAGCTTTTCATTCACCCCTCCGTGAATGACCGCATACATGGCTTGATTTTGAGTATTCTTTAGATGCTCATCTAAAGATCTTGTTTGCCAGCGATGTGTCCTATCAAATGAACTCATTAAAGCCTTATCACTGATATGAAAAGGGGGTAATTCATCCAATGGGATAATAATATCCGCTCCTAGCAGTTTCTGAGCCTGTACAGATGACTCAGGAGTTAACTTAATGCGCTCGCCATCTCGATAGGAACGAAAAGCCACCCCTTCTTCAGATACTTTCAAGACTGAAGAGACGGATGATTTCTTACCCGAGCTTTTCAGTTCGTTAGCAACTGAGCCATAGGCCAGTGAGAAAACCTGAAACCCTCCTGAGTCAGTAATAATCGGAGCATGACGATTCATCATAGAATGTAACCCACCAAGCTTGCTAACAACCTCTGTGCCTGGGTGTAAAATCAAATGATAAGTATTACAAAACATGAGAGGAATATCTAGGTTATCGACTTGGCTAGGCGTTAATGATTTAATGCAAGCATGCGTTCCCACTGGCACAAATGACGGGGTATCTATCACACCATGAGGCGTGTGAATCCTGCCTACCCTGGCATGAGACTTGGAAGATTGGTGAATTAATTCAAACCTAAACATAACGAATTCTTAGTCGTTTCATTAAAGATAAAGCCGGGGTGCTTGCTGCAATGGTTAGAAATTTAATGGATAAGCTAAAGAAAAAAATCGTTAACAAGGAGTCTAAGATGTTATACAAGGCCAGAACAGTAAATAACCCAGTATCAAGTGTCTGGCCGACCATCATGGATACCATGGCTCGACAATAAAAAGGTAACGATGTTGCAGAAAGTCTTTTAAATAACGATGCTTCAACCCAAGTAGAAAATAGAAAGCACACCATAGAAACGATAACAAGTCTAGGTGTGTGATGAAATAACATCTGATAAGCTTCTTGTGAATAGTCATGAAGTCCTGGAACATATAACAAGTGAAACCAGCTATTAACAGCAAACAACAACATGACGATAAAACCCATTTGAATCAGATTATTGATGGAGGATTTCGGAGAAAATTCCTGCAACAAATTAACCGATAACATCGCTCCAACCGAATAAACATCTGCTGCCGTTACCTGCAAGCCAAATAAGTTAATTTGTTTCAAGACAAAAACATTGGCAGCAACACAGCAAAAAATAAAAACTGCCTCAAGCAACTGCACGCGGAAAACTGAGATTAATGTCATCATTCCCAATAAAGAAAGTAGGTGTATTCCAAATAATAATTCATTCATAATGACGTATCATACCAAAGCCTGAACCATCTCTCAAGATATTAATTTTAATTAAGTTATAAATCACTAGACTTTTAAAATATAAGTTTTGATCGTTTTAATTTTATCTCTCATCAAAGCAGCTTCCTCAAAATTCAAACCCTTGGCTAATTGCTTCATTTCTTTTTCGAGTCGCTTCATTTCTGTTAAAGCCTCTTGGTCATTTTTCCAAACCTGTTCATCCTTTGCTGTTGAGCAGGTATTTTTATCAGACTTTGCTCCTAGGTTCATCACATCACGAACCTCCTTGATAATGGTTCGAGGTGTAATTCCATGGTGTTGATTATACGCTAACTGCTTCACCCTTCTTCGGTTGGTTTCTTCAATGGCTGTTGCCATCGATCGAGTGACCTTATCAGCATACAGGATAGCTTTTCCTTCTAAATGACGTGCAGCTCTACCAATGGTTTGAATCAAAGAAGTGGCCGAACGCAAAAAACCTTCTTTATCAGCATCTAAGATCGCCACCAAAGAAACTTCCGGCAAATCCAGCCCCTCTCTTAGTAAGTTAATACCCACAATGACATCACAAACACCTAAGCGCAAATCTCGAAGTATCTCCATACGTTCTACGGTCTCTACTGATGAATGGAGATACCTCACTTTAACCCCATTATCCAGTAGATATTCAGATAAGTTTTCTGACATTTTCTTGGTTAGCGTGGTCACCAATACTCGTTCATTTTTCTTGGCACGTAAGCGTATTTCTGATAGCACATCATCAACTTGTGTAAAAACTGGACGAACTTCAACAACGGGATCCACGAGACCTGTCGGACGAACCACCAATTCAACACTTTTTGGACACCGTTCTAACTCATAAGGTCCTGGGGTAGCAGAAACCCATAATGACTGCAGACCCAAGCGCTCGAACTCCTCAAACATTAAGGGTCTGTTATCCAAGGCAGATGGCAACCTAAAACCATAATCTACCAAGGTTTGTTTCCGTGAACGATCCCCTTTGTACATCGCTCTTAACTGAGGCAATGTCGCATGAGACTCATCAACAATAATTAATGCATTATCAGGCAGGTAATGCATTAATGTTGGAGGTGCTTCACCCGGGCCTCTGTTGGATAAATAGCGAGAGTAATTTTCAATTCCCTGACAAAATCCCAGCTCAACCATCATTTCTATATCGTATTCGGTACGCTGTTTAATTCGCTGGGCTTCTACCCACTTTTCGTTTGACTCTAAAAAAGCAATGTGTTCTTTTAATTCTTGCTGAACTTTCTTCACAGTCTTGAGTGTACGCTCTCTTGGGCAGACATAATGAGATTTTGGATACAGGGTATACGCCTCTACTGACTCAATAATTGAACCCGTTAAGGGATCGAATAACTCCATTTGATCAATTTCATCATCAAAAAGATGGATTCGAACCGCATAGCTTTCTTCTTCTGCAGGAAAAATATCCAACAAATCTCCACGGACTCTGAACGAACCTCTCTCTAAGTCCATAGGGTTTCGTTTATATTGCATCTCGGTAAGAGATTGGATAACTTCTCTTTGATTCAAAGATGCTCCAACTTTGAAATCAAGCACCATGGTCACATAAGCACTCGGATCTCCTAAACCATAGATAGCAGAGACAGTTGCTATAATAATGGTATCCGTTCGGGCTAGAATAGATTTAGTTGCCGAAAGGCGCATTTGTTGAATATGCTCATTGATTGAAGCATCTTTTTCAATAAAGGTATCGGAAGAAGCAACATAGGCCTCCGGTTGGTAATAATCATAATATGAAACGAAATACTCAACAGCATTATCAGGAAAAAAAGCTTTCATCTCACCATAAAGCTGAGCGGCTAATGTTTTGTTATGTGCCAAAATGATCGCCGGGCGCTGAAGACGCTCAATCACCTTAGCCATAGCGAATGTCTTACCCGAACCCGTAACACCCAGTAGGGTTTGATGGGGCCGTCCTCTCACAAAGCCCTCAGCCAACGAAGAAATCGCCTGCGGTTGATCGCCACAAGGCTCAAATTTGCTTTTAACCGTAAATATTTTTTGCATCCTGGATTCAGTCATATTAGAATCTAGGTTAACTGAATCTTATCAGTAAATCAAAATAGGTTGAATATTTCGAGGAAAAGTAATGATTTCAAATCGTATACAAAGTATCAAGCCATCTCCAACTTTTGAGATTGCAGCACGAGTTCAAGAACTTCGATTACAAGGCACTGACGTAATTGCACTGAATGCAGGAGAGCCTGACTTTGACACTCCCTTGCATATCAAAGCAGCCGGCATTGAGGCTATTCACGATGGGTTCACCCGCTACACTGCCATTGATGGAATTATGCGACTTAAAGAAGCCATCCAAAACAAATTCAAAACTCAAAATGATCTCGAGTATGCCTTGAATGAAATTATTGCTTGCTCAGGCGCAAAACAAGCATTAAGCAACGCTCTTTTTGCCCTCTTAAACCCGGGTGATGAAGTCATCATACCCACGCCTTATTGGCCTTCATATTATGATGGTGTTAAGCTAGCTGAAGCAACTCCCGTCGTTTTAAACACTTCAGCAGACCACTATTTCATCATTGATCCGGAAGAGCTACAAAAGGTTATTTCTAGCAAAACAAAAATCCTCATATTAAACTCCCCTAACAACCCATCTGGCTGCTTTTATCAAGAATCTCAACTGAAAGCCATTGCGGATGTGCTCCTTGAATACCCTAACATTACTATCATCAGTGATGAAATTTATGAGCATATCTTATGGGATCATGAGTATGTTAACATTCTTAATGTTATGCCAGAGCTTAAAGATCGAACGGTGATCATTAATGGTGTTTCTAAAGCCTACGCCATGACCGGCTGGAGAATTGGTTATGCGGCAGGTCCTAAACATATTATAAAAGCCATGAAAACCATTCAATCCCAAACCACCTCATGCCCTTCCAGTATTGCACAAGTTGCAGCAGCAGAAGCCATTGAATCACATGATGAAAGCGTACAAGAAATGAACGACATTTATTACAAACGCATGCAATTTGTTTTAGAAACCATACCCAATATCCCCGGGCTTAAAGCCATAGCCCCTCAGGGAACTTTCTTTATGTTAATTGATGCCAGTGAAGCCATTTCGATGTTAAAACTTAAAGATGATATTGAACTTTGTACCTATTTAATCAATACGGCACATGTTGCTCTCATTCCAGGATCAGCTTTTGGTTGTAAAAACCATCTTAGGTTATCTTTTGCTTGTTCAAAATCATATTTACAAAATGGTCTCACACGAATTGCAGATGTTTTGAAAGAAGGCAATCAAATTGAACCCTCAAATGATAACTAACTGCTTGACGACGTATCAATTTGTGTTAGTATTAGGTGTTCTTTCCCCGGTAGCTCAGTTGGTAGAGCAGGTGACTGTTAATCACTAGGTCGGCGGTTCGAGTCCGTCCCGGGGAGCCATTCTTTTTAATGAACGTTTTCCTTAACTTTTTGATGTATATTATTCATAGCAACATCTAACTCATCAAAAAAGTCAACTTTTGAACTGAACCCTCTAAAACGATAGACCTCTTTATCCTTGGACCAGAGAATAAACGTTGGAGTAAAGATCACTCTAGACAAATGTTCATTAATCCATACTAAATCATTGTTATCTTTCAGGCTCATCAATCGGATCATAGGTCTTTTAAACGCACTCTTATTTTCATGAGTCTCGTAGAAAGGGTACACTTTATCCATCCACTCATGACAGTGCGTACATTCTGGGCTATAGACCACCAACAGATGAACATCCTCAACCCTATCTTGATGCCCTACACTTTGAGTGACATCTGGGTTTTTCGTCACCTGTTGTTTTATAAAATGGTCACTCGCGGTTAATGACGATGTCACAACCAACATTAATACGCTCAAAATAGATGTTTTTAAAACCTTATACATCAAATAACTCCTCAATCCAAACCATTGTAATACAAAATATAGAAAACTCCTAAAATTCGGAGTCATTTAAACAAAAATAGATAGATTTTCCGGCCAAAACCCTGGTTGAATATAGCTTTATTTTATCCAAATGTTGTTGGGTAAAATAATCCCCTAAACGCAGATAGCTACTTTCTTTTGAGGATGAAAGTTTACACCACATCCAAGCCACCAGTGTGAGCGCAAAAACATTAAGGTAGGCACTGGCTACTGCTGCTACCTGTTCAGGGTCTTTAAGCCCATGGGTCATCAACCAGATATTGCATTTTTCTAACTCACCAATAGCCATGGATAGACCTTCAGAGCAAACCCCTTTTAACTTGGAGGCATCTTGTCTCATTTCTGCCATAAGGGCTAGCATAGCTTTTCCCTGTTCCTTGGGTAATTTCCTACCCACCAGATCCAATGCCTGAATTCCATTGGTCCCTTCATAAATCATGGTAATACGACCATCTCTTAAGAATTGCTCGATCATCCAGTCTTGCGTGTAACCTGCCCCACCTAAAACTTGTAAAGCTTCAGAGACATGTGCCACGCCTTGATCCGAACCATAACTTTTAATAACAGGCGTCAATAAAGCTGCCCGTTCAGTATCCCCCTTATCTAAACACATCGCAGTAAAAGCAGTTAAGGCACGCATACCTTCATTAAAACAACGAACATTTAATAGCATACGACGAACATCAGGGTGAACTAAAATCAAATCAGCCTCTTCATTCATATCTCGCTTACTAACATCCAGTGATCGTGATTGTCTTCGATCTTTAGCAAAAGTCGTCGCAACTTGGTACGCTATTTCAGACAGCCCCAACGCCTGCACACCCACACTCAATCTCGCAGGGTTCATCATAGCAAACATTGCTCTCATCCCTTTATGAGGCTCCCCAATCAACCAGCCATCGGCTTGGTCAAAATTCATGAAACAGGTTGGCGAGGCTTTGGAACCCATTTTATGTTCTAAACCCGTACAATAGGCCGAATTTCTTGAACCATCTAATCGGTACTTAGGAACTATAAACATGCTTATTCCATGGCTTCCTGATGGTGCATCCGGTAATTTTGCCAACACCAAATGAATAATATTATCAACCATGTCATGCTCACCAAAGGTGATCCATATTTTAGTGCCAGAGATCTTGTAATGATCGCCATCAGCAACGGCCGCAGATTTAATCAACCCCAAATCTGTTCCACATTGAGGTTCAGTCAAGCACATCGTCCCAGTCCAGTCACCCGTAACCATCTTAGGCAAGTATTGCTGTTTTATTTCATGGGAACCAAAAGCATTAACAACTCCCACAGCGCCCTGAGTTAAAAGCGGGCATGTTGAAAGTGAAATATTAGTAGATGCAAGCATCTCCATAACCTGATAGGCCAACACTTGAGGAGAGCCCCCTCCTCCGATATCTGAGGGTAAAGCAATGCTTGAATAACCTTGAGAAACTATGCCTTGATAAACAGCATTAAAGCCTGCAGGCATTTTAACAGCAAAGGAATCTGGGTCATACACCAACCCCTGCTGGTCTCCCTTTGCATTGGTGGGAAAAATCTCTTCCGAGGCAAAACGACCCACTGAGTCCAACAGAGCTTCCACCGTGGAAAAATCATAAATATCATCATGATAATCCATAACTCTTAAACTGTGAAGCATGCTATGCACTGGGGCCTGGTATTTAAAAAAACTCATAAACGCGCGTCCGTACGAAACCTATCTATAATGATAACAAAAGCAAGCAATAAAATCTATAACAGACAACCGTTTAAATACAAAATAAGCAAATATCAGCCCAAAATAACAAACAAAACCCAGCTTCAAATTAAAATTTTAAAAAATTCATGAAAAATCCGTAAAAGTATACTATAAGCAATATTGACAACCAACGGCAGATTATCATGTTAAACGAAGGCCTATCATTACTAAGCGCAGGAGGAGGCTTATTCATAGCCGTTATAACTTTATACGTCAGCCTACAAGCCAGCGGTGTCACACAACCCTTTCAAAAACTAATCCTAGGAATATCCATGATCCTATTATCCGGGTTAGCTGTGGTTTTATATAACTATGGTTTCATCAATAATACTGAGGTCGATATAGCGCACATTTACACTTTACTCGTTGCTTGCATCGGGTACTCCATTGGTAAATTTCTAAACACATTCATCTGGACTGGAATCTTCTACCCTAAAGGCATAGAAGTACCCAAACTTATCACTAAATTTGTTAATGCTTTTGTCTATGTACTAACCATAATCTGCATTCAAAAATTCGTCCATGGTCAATCTATTATGCATTTCTTAGCATTATTTGGTGGATTCGCTGCCATTATTGGTTACACAGCCGCTGATACCATTGGCCAAGTGTTTGCTGGACTCGCCATTAACGTTGGTGGAAACATCAAAAAAGGTGACTTTATTCAAATAGGAAATGACGCAGGAACCGTAAGAGAAATGGACTGGAGATCGATAACATTAATCGATTGGTCAAAACGATTGATTGTTATCCCAAACTCATCTGCTGCTCATTCTAGGGTTATTAATTTCACCAAGATCAATAAGGTCTTAATGACAAAAACTGATTTTAAATTTCCTGGTCACATTAACACCAACCACATCATCAGCATCTTAAAAGAGGCCATGGAAGATTTCGGATTAAAACCCAATCAATACTCTTTCAACCTAGCCAGAGAAAAAGACTATTATCACCTGACCATTAAAATGGAAGCTCAATTTGAATCTTATTGGTCATTACCCTCAAACTTCATGCAACTATTTTCACATAAATTGCAACTCAATAACATTCTTCTTGACTATAACGCAGTCTCTGATAAAAACAATATCCTCAAACCTACCTCTAAACTAGACAGGCCTCCTATAACAGATGTCATGCCAACCCTTAAAAAGATTCTAGCGTTTACTTATTTAAACGCACACGAAACGGCTATTATTAAAAAATATGCAAAAATAAAGGTATACAGCCCTCACTCTATCATAGCAAGAGAAGGAGATGATGCCCACACCCTCATGGTTTGTTTGGATGGGGATTGTAATGTATATCAACTAGATAGCCGCGGCCAAAACGTGTGGATGAGATCATTACATCAAGGTGAATACTTCGGAATACAATCCTTCTTAACAGGGTCTAAAAGGAGAATAACTGTAGTATCCCTTTCACCAGTGACGATAGGTATGCTATCACCTTTTGACATATCTGAAGTCGTCAAAGGTAACAAAAAATTCTCAAATAGGTTGGCAGAAGTCCTTGCACAAAGAGTACTTCAAAACGAAAGCAAACTTGAAAAAAATTCTAAAGCACTCAACGAGAAGAAAAACTCACTCATTGCCAGCATCATGACAACCTTTGTTAAAATGGTCGGCAAAAAGTAAACCCTTTAATATAGTCTAAAGGCTATCAGCTGCTTCTTAAGCTGTTAGCCTTTTGATTAAAACACCTTTCACCCAACCCATCAAACACACCCCATTTAAATCAACAATAGACAACACACTCAGACTTAATTAAATTTCTAACAAAAAAACCAGCAAAAATATTAAAAGTTTACTATAACTATAATACAACTAAAGATTTGACTAAAGGAGACAACCATGATTGCTGAAAGTTACAGTGTAATTACAGGGCTAACAACGGCCTCTATTATCGGAGCAGTGCTATTTATTTTTCTACAAGTATCTGGCATAAACCAAAGTTTTCAAAAGCTCCTAATGGGTTTATCCCTATGGGTAATAGGCTTCATACTTATTCTCTGCGCTAATTTTAATCTTATCTCATTCACAGAAGAACACACGATTTATTTGGATGCATTTCTCCTAGCAACAACAGGTTATGTGTTGATTAAATTTCTCAATACATTTATTTGGAGCGGGGTATTATACCCAGCAGGCATAACAGTGCCCAAGCTAATCACTAAAATATTTAACTTTTTTGGATACTTTGCAACAATCGTTTGCATCGTGCACTTTGTTTTCGATGAATCTATTATGCCCTACCTAGCCTTGACAGGCGCAGGTGCTATGCTCGTGGGTTATACCGCACAAAACACCTTGGGGGAGATTTTTGCAGGCCTAGCCCTGAACCTCGGTAAAAACGTTGCCAAAGGTGATTTTATTGCCGTAGGTTCTCACAAAGGAATCGTTAATGACATGGACTGGCGATCTGTCACCTTAAGAAACCCTCAAGGCCTGCTTGTCATCATACCCAACTCATCTATCACAGGCGACCATATTGTCAATTATACCAAGGGAGAAAAAAAATCAACTGCCTCCACATCAATAGACTTCCCTGCCTATATCAATAGCCATGACGTCATCACAACCATGCATGAGGCACTGAAAGACTTTGGTAAAAAAGAAGAAGAATACAACTATTATCTTCGTCGTAGTGAATGCACCTATCAATTAACAATCACCATTCAAAATTGTGATGCTGGATCTGTACCCAAGATAAAATCAAATTTTATGGAATTATTCTCTCACGCTCTTTACATCAAAAACATTCACTTTGACCTTTACCCAAATATAGATTTGCATTCAGAGGAACATAACACCATCATTAAATCAAACACAGCTATAACCAGCAAAGACCACTCGAAAACACTTGATAACGTGCTAAAGAAAATTGATGCATTTAAAAACCTTAGCCCACAAGAGCTTAAATCAGTGTTAAAATCAGCTAAAGTCAAGAACCATAGTCCTCAATCATTAATTTCAGAAGAGGGGTCAGATGTTCATACCTTATGCGTTATCCTGGATGGAGAATGTAGTGTTTACCAAAAAAATAAAACAGGAAAACACATCTTTATGCGGAAACTACATAAAAATGAAGTTTTTGGAATCAAATCCTTCTTAACTGGAACACCCCGAAGAACAACCATCATGAACACGAAACCGACAACCATTGCATCCATATCATCTCAGGATATATCTGACATCATACTGAGCAATAAGAAGTTTTCTAAAGACCTTTCAGGTATCTTAGCCACACGGATTATGGAAAATCAATCTGCAATTAATAAAAGCAACAAAGACAACGAGAAACAGAAAACATCATTAATTGCCAGCATTATGACAACATTCATCAAACTAGTTAAGAAAAAATAAACACAAAGACTAATAATAATAAACCTAAAAGGCGCCCAAACGGCGCCTTTATTCTTTCCAGATAACGTCCCTCTTTCAAAAACACTGCCTGAATTTTATTAAATAATTGAATAGTCGATCTTAATTAACAATTAAAACAACAATAATAAATACAACAAACCCAATATTATAGGTTGATTAATATATAATATTATGCTTTACTAAGTATGTGTTGTTATAAAAACAAGGGGACTTGGCATATGAGTGACATTGATTTCAAAATGGTAATACAAAATATAAGAGAAGCAATCAATCCTGAGGTAGGGGTACCCACCGATCAAGAAAAAAACCCCATTAATTATAGAATCAAAAGATTAACAGACCTCATGACTGAAATACAAACTAAGCAACAAGAAATGGAATCATTAGTCCAAAAATCAAAGGTTAGCTTTAATGAACTATTAATTAATATCAACCAACAAAAAGCCCCGAAAAAAACAAAAAAATCCGAAAAAAAATAGCTTCAACATTATTCAAGTCTATCGATCATTGGCAAACAATCATCAATGACTATTAGGGCATCGTCGAGGTCGTCTATAATTCGATCTAGCAACCTAAACCCTATACTATTAATCCCATCACATTTCTTACGCTCTAATACTTTTGGGAAATGCGTCATTGACTGTAACAACCTTTCATCCCATTTTTTCATATTATTGATAACGGCCTTAATCATTAAACTAATAAACTGAACATCCTTATCATTAACTTTATTTAATTGACTATAATGATACAAGGATTCCAGCAAATACAACAATCTCCTTGATGATAAATCAACACGCCCCGCATACTTAGCAATACTAGAGAGGTTATTCCTTAACTCCAAAGAACGAATGAATTTTGGGTTATGATACACCATCATGTTAGACCTCATAGCCTCTCTCTTACCTTCATCAAAACATTCATCAATATATTTATATTGATCGATAGCATTATCGACACCCCTCATGATTTGATCATGTTCAATGTTTACTTTAACTTCCATTAAATAATTACAATGAAGATCTAATTGCTTTTTAATAGCGACAATAGCTTCTTGGTGCTCTTTTATCCATTTCAATTTATGGTGATTTGATGGGATACTTTCATCAAGTTTAATCAATTTTTTCGGCATATCAATCCCCTAAATTATTGCCAAGTATTCTGGTCGGTTGGAGCACAACACTTTTCAGGCAAAATATCAACGTATCACACTGATATATCTACTATTATAGTATAACTTTTTCAATATATCAGGATAAACACATGATTTTTACCCCAAGCAAACAACACTCTACCAAAGCAGATCTGTGAAAATCTCCCCAACACCTATCAAAACACTCCCCGTTCGATTATTTAATTAAATGCAAATGTTTGTCCACAATAGCTGACAACATCACTTAAGCGCGCTATAATCGCGATGAACAGATTTAGGAATGAACCATGAGCAAGCATACTCGAACTGAAAATGACAGCATGGGATCTATCGAAGTAGATAACGATAAATTATGGGGAGCTCAAACCCAAAGGTCTTTAGAAAACTTTGAAATTGGCTCTGAACCTATGCCAACTTCTATCATTAAAGCTTATGCTTATATCAAAAAGGCTTGCGCTACCGTTAATCATCAAAACAAAACCTTATCAGAAGATAATAAACAATCCATCCACAAGGCCTGTGATGATATCATTAATGGAACACTCCAGGCACACTTCCCTCTTGGGGTATGGCAAACTGGCAGCGGAACACAAACCCATATGAATGTCAATGAAGTCATTGCCAATCGCGCGGCCCAATCTCTTAATCTACCCCTGGGAACCAAAAGCCCAGTCCACCCAAACGACCATGTTAATCAATCTCAATCCTCCAACGACACCTTTCCAACAGCCATGCATATTGCAATCACTCAAGCGATTGTCTATCAAATCCTCCCTGAAATTGAAGCCATGTTGACCCTACTCAGTCAGAAAGAAAACGAGTTTGATAACATCATTAAAATTGGACGAACCCACCTTCAGGATGCAGTCCCTTTGAGCCTTTCTCAAGCATTTTCAAGCTTTACCTCAATGCTGCGTCATTCAAGAAATGAGATCTTTCTAGCACTTGACCCCATGTATGAATTGGCCATTGGAGGAACTGCCGTAGGCACCGGCTTGAATACTCCAAAAGATTTTGCTCAAAATGTTGTTGATGTTATTTCTGAAGAGACCTCATTGCCTTTCTTACCCGCACAAAATAAGTTTGCTGCTTTATCAAGTCATGCACCCATCGTACAAGCCATGGGCTCCCTTAAAAACCTTGCCATGTCGCTTTTCAAGATGGCCAATGATATCCGGTTTTTAGCATCAGGTCCCCGCTGCGGATTAGGAGAACTTATCCTTCCTGCCAATGAACCCGGCTCATCCATCATGCCAGGAAAAGTAAACCCCACCCAATGCGAATCATTGACCATGATAGCAACTCAGGTATTCGGTAATGATGCAACTGTTAGCTTTGCTGCATCACAAGGTCATTTTGAGCTCAATGTTTACAAACCCGTCATTGCCTACAATGTTCTTCAAGCGGCTCAATTATTATCTGAAGGCATGAAATCTTTTAGCAAGAATGCCTTAAAAGGATTAAAAGCCAATGAAGCCAACATCAAAAAACACTTGGACCAATCCCTCATGTTGGTCACCGCTCTTAACCCCATCATTGGGTATGATAAAGCTGCTAAGATAGCAAAAAACGCCCATCAAAAAGGCCTGACACTGAAAGCATCCTGTGTTGAACTAGGCTACCTTTCTGAAAATGAATTTGACCGATACAGCAACCCGAAAAACATGCTCAACAATTCGGATGATTAGGCACTCATGTCTACCCAATACCCAGTATGCTTTCTCACATTAAAGGCACCTTGACTAAACAGCAAATACTGCCCCTTAATGCCCAATAGTTTTCCGGAGATCATAGGTGATTTATCAAGGCCTAACGACTTAATTTTATCAGGATAACTGTCAACAGGGTACTTGAATTCATCCACTTTATCCAAGGGAAGAAATTCAACGTCGTCAGGAAAACGCTCCACAACGGTTGAGATATCTTCTTTAGCCTGATCTAAAAGCTCTCTTGCCCTAGCGATTAAATCCATGGATGGCGAATCCTCCCTAATCAACTGCCTCCAATTCGTTTTATCAGCGATATGCTTGGCTATTGCAACCTCAATAAGTCCAGACTGCAACCGTGAATTAACCTTGATAATAGGTATGGCCTGGATAGCGCCCTGATCCAACCACCTTTGAGGCAAGTTATGTGCTCGAGTAATGCCCACCTTAAGCCCTGTACTGTTCGCTAAATAGATGTAATGTGGCTGCATACAATGGTCTTTTCCCCATTGTGGCTCTCGGCAGGTTCCTTGATGAAAATGGCATAATTCAGGTTTAAGAATACACAGATCACAACGAGCTAAACGCTGTGAATGAATATAACAATACCCTTGAGAGTATGATTTCTTAGTTTTAGCACCACAATAGACACAGTGAATAATACCCGAGAAATGAATAGTGACCTCTTGGCCTATCCAATCATTGAGACAAATTGACGTTTCATCATCCAGATGAAGAAAATAAGAACAATGCTTCTGATACTTAATGGATAACTTAGATAAATGACCGGAGTATCTAGTCATGAGTTGAAAACAAACTTTTCATAAACTCTCTTATTCGAGAAGTGTAATGCTTTTCTGGAAAGGTTATAATAGAAAAATCAGCTTTACGCGTTAGCTCCACTTGGGACCGTCGCTGCTGTATAAATGAAACCGTCATAACCTGCGGAACAGTAAATGCACGGGAGTTAACCTTAAACTTCCACACACTGACACCCGAAGCCCCCATCAGATTACTATCAGGGCTATGATAAACCATAGAAACAGGTTCGATAATATCTTGATTATACCTTTTTAAGAACCAAATATACCCGGTAGACCCGGTGTTAGACGGCAATCTAATTTCAAATTCAGGTCGTGAAGAACTCACAATAACCGGCTGATCAGCAGAGGTTATCGTTAACTTATCTGCCAGGCTCATACAAGGTATGATAAAACTTAATACAATCCACTTAAACTTCATACATTAAAGTTTAACAAAACACAACAGCATTAACAATTGTTAAACACTTAAAGTTGACACCCCCAGCTCTTTTACATAATATAAATTGACGATAACACTTAAGGAAAAACTCATGCGAACCTTAATTTTTCTCTGCGCACTACCTCTTTGCCTAGCCGCCAACTCTGATTCTATTAAGGTGTATTCAAACCCTTCAACCCAATCAAAAATAACCGGGCATATTAACCCTCAAGAAAACTACTCAATTAAAAATGACTGGGTTCATATTAGCCATCAAAAAACCCATGGGTGGGTCCGCTTACATGACCTTCAAAAAGCCCAACATGGGTCTTGGAATTATCAGCAAACCTTTTCATCTTCATCCAATTTAAGCAAAAAAGCCCGAAAAGATTTTGATAAAAGCATGCGTCATGCCGAAGAACTGATGAGCTCAATGTTTAACAGCCGGCCTTTCTTTTCACCTTTTGATAGGCCCATTATTATAATCAACCAAAAAGACAGCTCCCATCAACCCCACCAAAAAGATTAGGTTGTTTCTTGTGATTTAGCTCCGGCCAACATCTTTTCTGAAAAGATCACCAAGCCTACAGCCAAGGCAAAAACTGTCAAAAACAAACCGTCCCAACTAAAAGAAACCAACCAGAGATCCACAGGCCCCGCTAAATGTCTCAAAATACTTGATAATGACGTTAGAAGCGCAAACTGAGTAGCCGCCAACTGGCGGTCACAGTTTTGCATGAGAAAGGTACCAAATGCAGTGGTCGCCATACCATAGGAAAAATTATCAAACAAAATTGCCACTGACGCCCAAACAATGCTCAGAGTATACGAAGAAAATAAATAAAGTGCCGCAGTGATAGCTTGCATACACAAACCTGTCTTCAATAACCTCTCAATCGAATATTTATTAGCAAGCCCCGCCATAACAAACCCACCCAATATAGCTAAACCCATGCCATAAATCTTCTGCAGCGAACCTAATTGAGTTAATGTCATATGCACGGAGTTTATCAAGAAATCAGGCAACAAACCCAACATCAAGTATTCTGGAGCTTTATAAAAAACAATCAGCAACCAAAAACCATAATTCCAATGCTTGTTTCTAAACAATTCTTTGATGTTAAAGCCAGCAAGTTTTTTAGACATTGGCTCAACTCTTGGTATAAAAAAGGTTAACAACATCAACCCCATCATAATCAAACTAAATAGCCGGTAAGTCCATACCCAGCCAAACCAATCAGCCAAAATTAAAGCCCCTCCTCCAGATACAATCATCGACAATCGATACCCCATACTAAAGACCACAACACTTCTTGCTAAATCTTCCTTAGGCAACCACTCTATTCGATAAGCATCCAATACAATATCTTGAGTTGCTGCAAAAAAAGAAAGCACACAAGCTGTCAACATAAACACCCATGAAGCCTCAACCGTAATGGAACTTAACACCCATAGTCCCAAAGCAATGAAAAGCTGTGACATCAGAATATAAAACTTCCTTGCCCCAAAAACAGTAACATCAAAATAATCCAGCCAGGGAGCCCAAAAAGGTTTCAAGACATAAGGCAACGACAACATAGTTGCATAACCAACCAACCATTGGCTGGCATGCTCAGAGACCATCCAAGTTTGTAAAGTAGAACTGACCAACATGAGTGGAAGACCTGAACACAGCCCTTGCAATAAAAGAAAAACACCCTGATAAAATAACTTGATATTCATAGAACTCATCTATATGATTTAATATTAAACCACTGGAAAATTAAGTTTATCATGAACGCCTCCGAACACCTAACATACAAACCGAAAAAATCTATATTTTATCTATTTAGCCACATTGGAAGATACTTATTTAGCTACATAAAAGCTCGGTATCACTATCGAAACACACCCCCTTGCATCACGGTTTATGGCTCAGCTAGACTTAAGCCTGATCATGAATTTTATCAACTGGGTGAAAAATTAGGCGCCGCCATTGCTAAACGCAACTTAGCCGTGATGACTGGGGCTGGACCTGGCCTGATGGAGAGCGTTAATAAAGGGTGCAAAGAAGCGGGAGGCATGTCCCTAGGATGCAACATCCAACTACCCCACGAACAAAGCGCTAACCCCTATGCCTCCAATTCATCTACCTGCCGATACTTCTTTATAAGAAAAATGATACTCACTCAATTTTCTTTTGCATTTATTGCTTTACCTGGAGGGTTTGGAACACTGGATGAATTGTTTGAAATACTCAACCTTATTCACACTAAACGCACCAAATCTTTTCCTGTTGTTTTGCTTGGTAAAGCATTCTGGAAACCCCTAACAGACTTCATGGAAACACAGTTAATCAAAAACAACCTGATCACCACTCAAGAATTTGATCATATTTTTATCACGGATACCATCGAAGAAGCCCTTCAACATATCGAGAAAACAGTTGATGTTAAAAAACTTCAAACATAACTTTATCTCCCAGGCCCAATCACTGTCAGTTGCAGATGCTTTTTCTCTGTCACGGCTAGCTCTTCTTTTGCCTTTGCTTGCTGCACTGCCTGACAACCCCAAACTAGCCCTTGCCTGGTATGGCATTATGCTATGGACTGATTATTTGGACGGTTTTATTGCAAAAAGACATCATGCACAAAGCCCTTATGGAAATTACCTAGACCCAGCTTCTGACATAATTATTCATGGCAACATACTCTTATACCTTATCCGAGCTCATTGGCTGCCCACTTGGTTAGGCATCATTTTCTTTATCAGGTTCCTTGTATTAATCTTATCAAGCTGGAAACATACCGTAGGAAGAAATTCCACTGAAGTATTCAACCTGTCTCATCAGAAGAACTCACTAAGATCAAGTATTTTAGGCAAACTCTCATTTTTAATCATAGCCTTTACCATTGCCGCTACTCTTTCAATTAACAACCCAAAGATTATCCATATGATGGCTTTAACTAGCAGCTTTCTATTACTAATTAGTCTTTTAGATTACTGCATCTTTCAATGGAAAAATAAATAACCCGCATATAAAAACAACAACCCCATTCCTTCCAGCCGATTAATCTGCCATTTCCTATCAAAATATCTTGCAAAAATAAACAAGACCAACACTATCATCATTAACAAAAAGAAATCATAAAAACCCACAACATTAAACACCTGTTGATTCATCAAGCCCATAATAGGAAGTATGAATAAGAACATAAAGATATTCGACCCCACTGCTTGAGCAACAATGACATCATCCATCCCTTTGTATTGCGCCAATATTGAAGTAATTAATTCCGGCAAGCTGGTGCCTATTGCGACAATGGTTAAACCTATCCAATATTTGCTGACTCCAAGCATACTGGCAATGGATACGGCACCATAAAGAACCCCCTTGGTACTTAAAAACAAACAGCCCAACGACAACGGAAATAAAACCCATGCAGAGACTCTTTTTAATTGAGGGAACTCGTCTTCCACCACATCTTTAGCATCCCCCAAATAAATTGTCATGCCTATATATCCAGCATAAAAAATCAACATCAAAACACACATAAGATACACGGGTAACCACTGAGCCAACATGATAGAGAAAATAGCCAGTAATAACATAGGAAATTTAAAATTAAACACGATTGACTCAAGTTGAATGGGTTTGATACATGCACAAACACCCACAACTAAACATAAATTTGCAGCATAAGACCCCATTAAATTACCCATGGCAACTTCATGGTTGTTGTCTAAAACAGCAATCAACGACACCATCAATTCCGGCAATGAAGTTAAAGAGGCTAAAACAATGCTTGAAAGCCCTAACATGGACCATTTATATCGAACGGACCAACTCTCCAGCAAATGAATCAACACACTCGAGGATCCCCATAACCCACATAAACCCAATAACGTTATTAAACCATAGTAAAGAAAATCCATACCTATCTCATCAATATTATTACTTACGTCAAGCTAATATAACACTTCGAATATCATAATTGAATATAACAACCCCAGTCTTTGACCATAAATTTTAAAATAATTCATTTCAATAGACTGTATTGCCGCTTACCTTTAACTTATGCAAACTAACAACCCATGAGAATTCCTGGTTATAGCCTAAATCACATCATGATTTATCTAGTGCTTAGCACGATTATCTGTCAATTTGCTTACCCTGAAGTCAAGCGTTATTATCAAGATATAAAATGCTTACAATCATTGCACAAACAACTGCTCAAAGTACCTTATAATTTGTGTAATATGAAGGCATCAACCTCGCAATCTTTTATACTAAGCACCCAAAAGAAGACCCCTCACTGTCGACTTATCATCACCGCACAAAAAACATGTCAACCTTTTGCCAATCGATACTTAACCTCCCTTCATCATAGCCCTTGGGTATCCTTTCACTCAACACCATTATCCAGTGGATTATCAACATAAGAGACGTTATAGTAATACAATGAATAACAGACTATCACACCTATGGCTTATTTGCGTTGCATTGGGTATCGACCAGTTGACTAAACATGGGTTAACCTCAGCCCTATCTATGCACACACCCGTCCCCCTAACATCATGGCTCCAATTATATTTAACTCATAATTCAGGGGCTGCTTTTAGTCTACTCAGCCAACAAGGTTCCTGGAAATTCCTCGTTTTTTTCATCACCGCCTTTGGCATGCTGATCTTTCTTGGCTATGAATACACAAAGCCTAAGTCCTTTCTCAAAACCACCGCAATTATACTCCTTTCTGGAGGTGTTATTGGCAACCTCATTGACCGGATAAGCCTAGGGTATGTAATTGATTTCATAGACATACACTATCATAACATTCATTTCCCAATCTTCAACTTTGCTGATATATGGATTTCTCTCGGTTGCCTGTTATGGGTTATGGACATGTATTCAACCACAGCTCAATCACCTTCATCGAAAACAATCTCAAAACCACTATAATTCACACCAGATTCTACAGCTTGCTTATGGAGTTTCGTCAAGTTATTAGGGTTGGGGTATTTTTCCAATGACAGCATCAACCTATCCACCTCTGAGTCAAGACCTGTGACATAAATTTCTACCGTTCCATCTTGGCAATTTCTTACGGTACCCTTTAAGTTTAGAGCTCTTGCACATTGAGAGGTATGAGAACGATAACCAACACCTTGCACCCAACCCGAGGCAATAATCTTGTATGATGGCATAACATTCCCTCCAAAATATATTGATGTCTTTTAACTATTCTACTAGAGTATTAGGAAGGAAGAAACAAAGGATGTTACACATGTATTTTTTACTCTATCTCATAGCTATTTCTAGTACTTTTGCAACACCTCAGAACACCCCCAAACAAAAACCATCTCCAACGCTTAAAGTATTAGCTCAAGCAAGCAAGCATAAGACCTCTCCACAAAAAGTGCTTTCTACCCTAGAACAAACTAAGAAACAAGACTACCTAACCTGCGGAATTAACACCGGCCTAGCAGGCTTTGCTTACAGTGATCAAAAAGGAAATTGGACAGGGTTTGATGTTGATTTTTGTCGCGCTTCTGCTGCCGCCTTATTTAACGACCCGACTCGGGTTAAATTTGTTCCACTGACTTCAAAAACTCGTTTTACAGCCCTAACCACCGGTGAAATAGATCTTTTATATAGAAATTCCACATGGACTTATACGCGAGACACCAGCTTAGGCATTTCTTTTGCAGGGGTCAATTACTACGATGGCCAAGGTTTCTTAGTCCATAATTCCAGTCATGTTAATTCGGTCAAAGAGCTGGATGGAGCAACCATTTGTGTCACACCAGGCACAACAACTGAACTTAACCTTGCTGATTACTTTAGAAAACATTCATTAAAGTACAGCCCACTTATTGTAGAAACTGTTCAACAAGGCATCAAGGCCTATGAAGCTAAACGATGCGATGCTTTTACAGCTGACTACTCCGCACTGCATTCCATTAGATCAACACTATCCAGTGCCGATGAGCATACTATTTTAGCCGAAATCATCTCCAAAGAACCCCTAGGCCCCGCAGTCAGAAAGAATGATGATCAATGGTTCAAAATCAATAGCTGGATTTTAATTGCCTTAAAAAATGCTGAAGAGCTTGGCATTACTTCTAAAAACATTGAGGGCTTATTAAAATCAAATAACCCTAAAATAGAAAGGTTCATAGGCACCATTAACTTACCCGCTACAACTCAACTAGGCCTGAGTAAACACTGGGCTTTTAACATGATTAAAATGGTAGGCAACTACGGCGAAATTTACGATCGCAACTTAGGCCCTAACACGCCCCTTAACATTCAAAGAGGGCTTAATAAGCTATGGACTGAGGGAGGTCTTATTTATGGCCCTCCTATTCGATAAAATATATGCTATCTATTAATAGCTAATGTATGGGTCAACAAGAGTTCCTCAAGCTTTCTACCACATAAAGAGAGTAGGCATTCAGCTTCTTGTTCTTGTTGCCATAGCCTGGGTTGGCTACCTCGTTTATACACAAGCATTATTGAATATACATCGACTCAACCTCAATTACGGTTTTGAATTTCTCCAGCAACAAAGTGGGTTTGACATTAGCTTTAAGCTCATGGATTATAGCTCAGAATCGTCCTGCCTGGATGCACTCATTGTTGGCTTACTCAACACTTTACTAGTCAGTTTACTCGGCATTGTTTTGTCAACGATAATTGGCCTATCTGTTGGCGTTGGCTCATTATCAAACACAACCCTTATCAAGCAATCTTCAAAAACCTATATTAATATTGCTCGCAATATACCTCTGTTAGCCCAACTTCTTTTTTGGTATAACTTGCTCATTAATGCCCTACCCCAGCTCAATAAAAGCATGCATATTCTTGGCTTTGTTTATCTTAATAACAGAGGTTTATCTCTCCCAAGAATAGAAGCCCCGTGGTTAAAAATATTATCATTACTGCTGATCATCCAAGCCATTCGACTGATTGTTAATAAGCATAAAAAAAACCGAAATGCCTGGCTACTTACCTGCATAGGTGGTGCCGTCTTGTTGGCTACTCTTTCAGTGGATACCTCCTGGACTTTTAATATTCAATTTCCAACACCCTCCAAATTCAGCATCAAAAATGCTACCTTCATTCCCATTGAACTCATTTGTTTACTCATCGGGCTTAGTACCTATATTGGTGCATTTATTGCAGAAATTGTTAGAGCGGGCCTACTATCTATCCATCAAAGTCAATACGAATCTGCCTATGCTCTAGGCCTCAAGCAACATCAAATTATACAAAAAATCATCATTCCACAAGCGTTACCCCTGATGATACCCCCCACATTAAATCAATACCTTAACTTACTCAAAGCCTCTTCACTAGCTGTCGCCATTGGTTTTCCTGACCTTGTTTCAGTTTTTACAGGAACTGTCCTTAATCAAACCGGTCAAGCCCTAGAAATCATACTTATTACCATGGGCGTTTATCTTTTTTTCAACTTGCTCATCTCATTTATCATTAACCAATATAACAAAACACAGCTGACCTGGAAAAGCAATGATCATGAATCGAATACTTAACCTAGCTTACAAGGTTCGACATCAGCCACTAAAGATGCTCCTACAAGGCATGGGTTGGAGCCTACTTGCCTACTACACCTACCAACTGGTCTTATGGGGAATCATTCATGCTAGCATCATGGGGGATAACCCTGCTTCATGCCACAAGAATGGAGCCTGCTGGATCTTTGTAACTCAACACTTCGATGAATGGACCTACGGGTTTTACCCCCAAGCTGAACGCTGGCGAATCAATATTATATTGTTTCTACAAACAGTTCTTTTTTCAACCTTATTACACCCTAAAGGACCCTGGAAGAAAAAGGTATTTCTGGCCACCATCACCCTGAACCCCATGGTAAGTGCCTGGTTGCTTTATGGCGGTCTTTTCGGCTTAACTATCGTTGAACCTCATTTTTGGACCGGCTGGGTTTTAACCTTAATTTTGGCCTTTATCGCTAGCGTTGTATCATTACCTCTAGGCATCCTACTTGCCCTAGCTCGCCACAGCTCATTGCCGGTGTTTAAAACCCTTAGCTTATTATTCATTGAAACGATTCGCGCCCTTCCCTTGGTTACTTTATTGTTTTGTGCGGCCATCATGTTTCCACTTTTTTACCCTCAAGAATGGGTCATTGATAAAGTATATCGCATTATATTCATCATCTGCATGTTTGGATCAGCTTACATGGCGGAGGTGATCAGAGGAGGGTTACAATCATTGCCAAAAATCCAATATGAAGCTGCAGAATCCATGGGATTAAGTTACTGGCAGCAAACCGTTCATATTGTACTCCCGCAAGTATTGCAAAACATGACCCCTGCTATTATCAACACGCTTATAGGTCTCATTAAAGATACCACCCTGGTCTATATCATTGGCCTCATGGAAGCCTTGGGAATGATGGAGTTAACACTGGCCAACAGCGTTTGGATGGGATTCCATACCGAAGGTTTTATTGTCATATCACTCTTGTTTTGGGTCTTATGTTATTCATTATCATACCTGGGCAAGCAATTTGAAAACACAGAGAATTCCTATGTCATTAACTCACATTAAACTAAACAACGTTGGTAAATATTTTCGACAAACTCAAGTACTCAACAACATCAATCTAACGATAAAAGCTGGTGAAAAAATCGTGATTTGCGGACCTTCTGGTGCGGGTAAATCGACATTAATCCGCTGCATTAACGGGCTTGAAACTTTTGAGTCCGGCGATGTTTTCGTTGATAACATTTATGTACAACCTCAAAATTATCAAAAAATAAGAAAAATATGTGGCATGTTATTTCAAAGCTATGCTCTTTTTCCTCACATGACCGTGCTTGAAAACTGTGCACTTGCACCAAGAATGGTTAACAAATTATCAAAAGATCAAGCCAATAGTCTTGCTTACCACTACCTCGAACGCGTGCGCATTCAAGATCATGCTCATAAATACCCCATCCAATTATCAGGAGGACAACAACAACGTTGCGCTCTGGCAAGAAGTCTTTGCATGAAACCTAAAATCATGCTATTTGACGAACCCACTTCAGCGTTAGACCCTGAAATGATTCAAGAAGTTCTTGAGGTTATGCAAGAACTCGCTTCGAGTGGAATGACCATGGTCTGTGTAACACATGAGATGGGATTTGCTCGCACGGTAGCTGATCGTATTATTTTTATGGATCAGGGCAGCATTGTTGAGACCAACACACCTAAATTATTTTTCACCCAACCCGAATCAGATCGGCTAAAAAAATTCCTAAATCAGATTCTTATTCACTAAAATACCTCATTTTATTGAACAAAATTTATATTATTATGGCCTGTTTGGTTATCCTTTTCTTGCTTGCAAGTTTCTATGTGCTCAAGTTGATTAACTATTTCACTACACCCTATAGCTGAGATACCCTTCATAACCGACCTGAAACAAAGAGAAGAAACAGACAAATCATCAGCAACGGGTATTTTAAATAAAGTTGTTGCCGATAGATGATACAACCAAGATGAATTATGCGGCTTATCTCTGAAGGTATTACTCAATGATAACATAACATACTCACCACTGTAATAAACCCATGAAAAAATAACATTTGCATATCGATGTCCTTGAATAATCTCTATAGGTCCCATAATCATGCACAGCATGTAAGTGTGTAAACAACACACAATGAACAACCTTAGAACCTGAATCCATTCATTGAAAGATTGCAAGTTCGTGGATGGATCAAGCAACCGTTGAAAAAGAAAGGTACTTAAAAATGATGTTATTAAAGAAATCAGAAAGTCAGTTCTACAGAATTTACCCATCAATGATAATTGATCATTTCCTAAATTTGTAAAATTGTTACCCCCAAACTTCTTGAACGCATAAAACAAGCTCGACCCTATCCCCATGACTTTTATAAATAAGTCACAATAAGAAACATACTGACTATAACCTTGAAAATAGAATTCAACTAATGGATAAGTCACGAAATAAATTGCCATCATCATGATAAGAAAAACCGCATACATTGGGATTGGAAAAACATGGAAACATATGATGGCAAGAAGTGAACTAAACAGCATTTCTTCCATGAAATATCCAGGCTTTTGATCTAAAACTAACAAGCTTAATGGCGCAAAAAGTAGAGCACCCCCCAGATCTTTAGACTGACTAAATAATGGCAACATCAAAAACAAGTAATACTCAACTTCATCAATGGCATATTTTGTGGCCAGACCCTGACTCTCAACACCCCGGAACTGTTGAATCAAAACCTGAATTAATTGCTTGAATTTTCCTATCAATTCAATGGACACTTTTGGCTGAAGAACAAGAAATATCATGATCAAAAAAGAAGCGCCATCCGTAATCATGTTAATGAGGATCAACTTGAAACAAATAATGCATAAAGGAATCGATAAGAGATAAAGTAATGAACATTGACGCTTAGCAAAACTAAAGATGTTAAACTTATCAGGAACGATGAGTTGATGAAGGTATGATTTTATTTTAATAGAAAGGGAGTTATGTTGAAAAACCTTAGCAAGAAAATCAACTCCAGGCATGCGATCTCCTAAAAATCGATACTATTACAAACCAGCGACATTGTCAATATAAAATGTAAGATATATCCTACAGAGACAATCTCAGCAATACTTACCCATTTCACAACACAGTCATTCATAAAATATAAAATAATTAATATTCTAGCTTGATCATAATCGCAGTTAATTTATAATAGTGGCATTATTTAGAGGAATACATTGGTGAGTACCGAATCATCTTTTTCATTTGTCCAAATGGAACACTCCATCTTAGAGTTCTGGGATAACCATAAAGTTTTTGAAGAATCCATTGCCAAAACAGCTGGCAACGATCCTTATACGTTTTATGACGGCCCTCCTTTTGCCACAGGCCTACCCCATCACGGCCACTTATTAGCCTCTACTATCAAAGATATTATTCCTCGATACCAAACCATGAAAGGTTATTTTGTAGAAAGACGTTTTGGCTGGGACTGCCATGGGTTACCCATCGAACATGAAATTAATAAACAACTTAACATGGATGCCTCCGAAGCTGTCAAAGAACTAGGCGTTGCTGGGTATAATAAAGCTTGCCGGAACATTGTGATGAGATACCGAGAACAATGGTATAAAACCGTTAACCGTATCGGTCGTTGGGTAGATTTTGAAAATGACTATAAAACCATGGACAGCGATTTTATGGAATCTGTCTGGTGGGCATTCAATCAGTTATGGGACAAAGGCTTAATTTATCATGGAACCAAAGTCGTTCCTTATTCAACCGTCTTAGAAACCCCTTTATCTAACTTTGAAGCTAGCTCTAATTATCAAGATGTCCAAGACCCCTCTGTTGTCGTTAAATTTCATTGCCCATCCACTCATGATTACCTGTTAATCTGGACAACCACCCCGTGGACCCTTCCTAGCAACTTAGCCATTGCGGTTAACCCGACATTAACTTACCTTAAAATTCAGGATGAAAACAACGAACATTTCATTATTGCCGAAGACCGAGTTGAAGCTTACTTTAAACCTGATAGCTACACCATTCTTGAGAGATTAGCTGGCGAAGACCTGAAAGGAAGACAATACCAGCCATTATTTCCCGAAGTCAGCCAACACCTAACTGAATCCATTCATAAAGTGATAACCGCTGACTTTGTTTCTGCTAGTGACGGTACTGGGTTAGTTCACTGCGCACCTGCCTTCGGTGAAGATGACTTTATCGTTTGCAAAGAAAACGGCATCACAGAACACCTATCCCCCATTGACAAACAATGTAGATTTACATCAGCATTCAAACGCTTAGAAGGTGTCTTTGTCAAAGATGCCGATAAAGAAATCATCAAAACACTCAAAAACAACAACGCCTTACTTCTACACTCAACCATTGTTCATAGCTACCCTCACTGCCCTCGATCAGACACCCCTCTCATTTATCGATCAACCCCTTCTTGGTACCTTCATGTTGAAAAAATCAAAGATCGAATGATCCAACATAATCAATCGATTCATTGGACACCCAAACACATACAAAATGGCCGCTTTGGCAAATGGTTAGAAGGTTCCAAAGATTGGGCTTTATCCAGAAATCGTGTCTGGGGATGCCCCATTCCTATCTGGATCAATGATACCACAGGTAAAAAAATCTGCATTGACTCGGTCGAAACCCTAAGAAGCTATACTGGAAAAACTCTAACTGACCTGCATAGGGAGCATGTTGACCCTTTAAGCTTTAGTCTTAAAGATGAACCTGGAACCTATCATCGAACCTCTGAAGTTTTTGACTGCTGGTTTGAGTCAGGTGCGATGCCTTATGCTCAAATTCATTACCCTTTTGAGCGTAAAGAGCGCTTTGAACAAGGCTACCCAGCTGACTTCATTGCTGAAGGTGTTGATCAAACTCGAGGCTGGTTCTATACCCTTATCGTCCTATCAACAGCCCTGTTTGATGTTCCTGCCTTTAAGAACATTATTGTTAGCGGCATTGTTCTTGCCAATGATGGCAAGAAAATGTCTAAACGTCTCAAAAACTATACGGCTCCCGATGAACTTATGGAAACCTACGGTGCTGATGCACTGAGGCTTTACCTCATTCATTCAGGGCTGGTTAAAGCAGAAGAACAACGCTTTGATGACAATGGCGTTAAAGACATGATCCGCAAAACCTTATTACCCTGGTACAATGCCTTTAAATTTTTACAAACTTATGCCAAAGTTGACCAATGGTCCCCGAGCTTCTCAAACGGCGACAGTCAACATATCTTGGATCAATGGATATTATCTAGATTGGAAAGCCTAAAAGGTTATATTGATAAACACATGAGTGATTATGAGCTTTACCTGGTTGTTCCCGCCCTGCTCAACTTTCTTGATGAACTAACCAACACCTATATTCGTTTGAACCGTCAGCGTTATTGGACAGATACCATGACCCAAGACAAACAGCATGCCTACCAAACCTTATATACGGTCATCCATGATTTTAGTGTCTGCATGGCTCCTTTTACCCCCTTTCTTTCCGAGCACACCTATCAAGAATTAGGCAAACTAGGTAAAAAACCCTTAGAAAAATCTGTTCATTTAAATACTTATCCAAAAGCTCATGCCCATCTATGCAAACCCCTGCTTGAAGATGCTGTTTCAAGATTGCAACAAATCTTACTGCTAGGTCGACAAGCTCGTAATGACAAGAAAATTAAAGTTAAAATCCCTTTAAGAAACCTAACCGTCTACCATAGCAACCTTCAACTTCTTGATGAAATCAAACTGCTTGAACCTTTTATCACTCGAGAACTCAACGTCAAAAAGGTTACCTACAGCTCGGAAGAAAACAATGTCATTGAACTCTATGCTAAACCCAACGCCCCCATCCTTGGAAAAAAACTAGGAAAAGACTATAGAACGTATCAAGTTGCCATACAAAACCTCGAAGAAGATCAGCTCAAAGAGCTTGAAAACGGCCACTCCATTCAAGTACTTGAACAAACCTTTAAACCTGAAGAAATTCTTATTTTCCGTCAAGCTAAAGAAAATAGCCAAGCACTCTCCAATAAGCTCATCACCATTGAATTAGATGACACCCTTGACGAAGACCTTATTCAAGAAGGGATAGCCCGAGAAGTCATTAATCGTATCCAACGCTATCGTAAACAATTACAACTTAATGTTGATGATAGAATTAAACTAACCTACTGTGCAGACCAACCTATCTGTCAAGCCATCGAACAACACCTTGCTTACATTAAAAAAGAAACCCTAACAACTCACATCATTTCCTCTGACTCTCAACAAGATGAACTGTTTGATGTTAACGAACTAACTTTAAGCTTAAGCCTGAAAGTTGTTGAACACAACTCTCTAACATAAATATTTTAAATCATAATCTTATGTTAAATTTATGCTGTAGAGATTTATTGAACTCATGGACAGTAATACAGGCTATCCTCCTTTATTATTGCCAATTGTGTTAATTAAAAATTGATCATTTAAATTGCTAATGCCCTGCTTTTCATCGCTATCACCAAGACCATTCAACTATCATAATAATGCTTAATAGCATCACCACATACAACTTATCTCCATTCACATAGATATAGTCATGTACTTTTTTGCTGACCTTATTACACATACAATTAATCTTAGGGAATTTATCTAATATATTCTCACCTATCATCCACAATCTTAAAACACACTCAATCAAACCCTTTTAATATCCAATATAACATAAAGCCTACTGTTAGTTTATATTATGCTCTCACGGCCTACGATTCTTCTTAATGTTTGTTGTTCGCTCCGAGGAAGACCTTCTTCTAACCGGCATAGTCTTAATCTTAGCTAATGTTTTTTTCTCTAATAGGGTTTTTTCCCGAACCTCCTTGCGAAGGATACTATTAGATGACTGACTTACAAAGTCCATTATTTTAGCTCTGCTTGCTGCTTTCATTGATTGAAAATCTTGAGGAGTAAAGATCCCTAAAAGCTTTTGATATGCCAGCAACACTTGTTTTTTATCTGGCTTTGACTCCATGAGTTTTTCAGCTATCTTCATTTTTAATGCCAAATTTACATCTTCTGGTTTATAAATTTTCAACAATATCATAACAGCTGCTATATTATCCTCTTCCAGCGCTTGAGTAAGCAAAGAGGCACTTGTTATCCTCACAAACCATCCTCTAGCGGGCCTCAACCCCAGCAACTTTGACATTATTTTGAAATTCTTATGCTGATAAGCATGCTTTAACGCCATGTTATCCAATTGCCCGATGGTTTTTTTATACGCATCGATTTCTGCAAACACATTCACACAATTCCACATTTTATGTTTGCATGCATAGATTATTATCGCATTTTTATCAACCCAATCCCCCTTCTCTCTCTGTATTATTTTTCCAAAATCTTCTCGCATTGCATCTATTTTCAAAAACTTATCAACTAAAAATGTATTACCACTTACTATGGCTGCATGAAGAATATCACTTGGACCAAAACTTTCATTTTCTCTTTTTAATTTCTTCAAAATTTTATCTGCATTTTTCAATACCTTCGACTGATTTAGCAAAGTTACCACCACTTTTGGCATACCTTTCTCACAAGCATTCCTTAATGCATAATTATCCCTGGCATGGGCATTTTCCTGCACCCCCTTTAGCTTTAATAATTCCAGAGCCACGTCTGACATACCCTTCAGACAAGCATACCTTAATGCCTTATTGTTACCAGCATTGGCATTTTCCCTTACCTTATCCAGCTTTAATAATTCCAGCACCACATCTTTCATACCCTCCTGACAAGCCCATCTTAATGCCAAATTATCATCAACATGGGCCTTTTCTCTAACCTTTGGCTGCTCTAATAACTTCAAGGCCACTTTAGTCATACCATTCTCACAAGCAAATCTTAATGCATTATTACCGATCGTATGTGCATTACTCCTTACCTCAGGAGACTCTAATAACTTCAGTGCTACTTCTTTCATGTCCCACCGACAAGCCATTCTCAATGCCCAATTATCCTGAGAATGGGCATTTTCCTGCACCCCCTTTAGCTTTAATAATTCCAGAGCCACGTCTGACATACCCTTCAGACAAGCCCATCTTAATGCAAAATTATCATCAACATGGGCCTTTTCTCTAACCTTTGGCTGCTCTAATAACTTCAAGGCCACTTCAGTCATACCATTCTCACAAGCAAATCTTAATGCATAATTATCATCAGCATGGGCATTTGCTCTAACCTCAGGCTGATCTAATAACTTCATCGCTACTTCTGGCATATTTTGCTTACAAGCATTGATTAATAATCGAACATCCAATACTTCAGGAGCAATTTCTATCAGTATTAATACAACCTGTCTGTGTTTAGAAGTTATTACCCTCTTTAATTTTTGATAAATGATTTTTTGATTTTTCTTCGCTGCCATCTTAAGTGACTGGACAAGTTTATTTTCAATACATTTATCTATAAACTCTGTCATCATCTCATCTGAATTATCTAATTGATCAATTTTATCCAATACCACCTCTGTTAATTTCTCTGTTAACAAGCCCTTTTTCATGAATCCATTCAAAAACTTGATCAAATCCTTCGTATCTATTTTCTGAATATAATCCATCACTTGCTGTTCTTCCAATTCAATTGAATGATGATACGGCTTTAATTCATGACCTTCCTTGTGAACCAGTCCCTCATAAGCGCTTACTTTGTTATCTAACCATTTCTTATCCGCACACAGCCCATCTATTGCAAAACCTTTCGCTACGGCATAACCCAAGTCTATCGCCATTCTATTTTGATAACTAACCCACTTACCTCCTTCCTGATTGTTTCTTATTAAAAACTCATCAAAATGCTCACTTCCCTTTGCAACCGTATAATTTGCCTTAAAGTCTGTTATGATTCTTTGCATATCCTCTTCGTTCATAACCTTACTTAAGCCAAAGGCTTCTTTTTTATCATTAACCCATGCCAAAACTCCTCTTTCCACCGAATCTTTTTCGCCCACTTCTATCAGTGATTTTATCACTCCTATCAATGCATGGCTTAACTCTTGATCGCTATCTAACACTTCTCCAAAATTTTTAGTTGTGTTTTCATTACTCACCTGATAAATATTGACCGTCGCCAACAATAACTGCAGCATGATACTCAATCTTTCCGCTGGTACTCCCTTCATATTGCTATTGTTGTAGTCACCTCCTGTCGATACATATTCCTTAACAAAGATATTTTGTTCATCTCTACTTTGTAATTGGCTAACATCAATTTCCATTAACAAGTTTAAATTCCTAAATAACTCTGCATTAGTCAAATCATCCAGACTCTCTGAAGCTTCAATAGCTTGAATATAATCAATCAAATTATCTGTGCTTTTCTCTCCCTCACCGGGAATCTGATTATAAATAAGCTGACTAACCTTATGCTCATCTCCGATCCATCGTTGCATGTTATCCATGAGGGTATTAATTCTAACTTTTGCAGAACCCTTCTCTTTGGAGTCATCAACACCGCTTAAACTCGATTCTCTAAATACTTCCTCCACACCCTTAATAGTGATATTAACCCCTGTGAAAACCCCTTCTCTTAAAGCTTTAGCAAATACTTCTTCTCGACCTCTTTTAAGTGAAAAGGTATAATCATTCAACCTTACATAATCATCGATGCCATTCGGTGCCAATAAAATACTACTCAGATTCTTTCCCTGCTTGACCACTTGCTGTATCTCTGCTGGAATTTCTGGATATTGGCCAGAAAATCGTGCAACCCAATCTGATTTATTTTTAGAAAAATTAACCAATATCTCTTCATAGTGCTTTAAATCTTCTAACTGAGAATTGATCCTTGTCACTTGTTCTTCCTGCTCCTCAAAGAGACTTAGTAGATCTAAATTTTCATGCAGTATTTTTGTATAAGCCCTGACGGATTTCAGTGCTTTCTGGTTATAAAAATAATCCTTCAATTCAAACCCTGTTTTACACGTGTTATCCAACCCTATGGTATCACCACCAATCACTGGCATCATCACATACAGTTGATCTCCATTCACATAAATATAATCATGTACTTTTTTTTCTGGCATTATCATCTCCCCTTCCACATAAGTATAGGATATTTATCTAATATATTCTTATTTATTATCAATATTGGATGATTGTATAAATATTGATTCTTTTAATGATTCATAGCAAAAGAGACCTTACTATTATTTTTTTATCATGCTCTCACTACCCACGCTTCTTATTAATTTTAATTTTTAAACTCGAGTCAGTCTTGTTACCCCGACCTGTAGCTTCACCTGTCTTTTTATCAACTTTCTTTACAACACTACTATTAGATGACTTCCTTACAAAATCCATTATTTTATCTCCGGTTGCTTTTTTCATTGATTGGAATTCTTGAGGACTAATTATTCCTCTAAGTTTGTTATATGCCTCCATAACTTGTTTTGGATTCTCCTTTGAAACCATTAGTTTTTCAGCTATATTAATTTTTAATGCTACGCTCACCTCTTCTGGCCTATAAAGTTTTATCAAGGTCGAAATAGCCTGTATATTTCCCTCTTTCATGGCTTTATTAAACATATATGAGCTACTTGGCTTCACAAACAATCTTCTAGCAGGCTTTAATCCCAAAAGCTTTAACATTATTTTGACATTCCCATGCTGATGGGCATATCTTAATGCTACGTTATTCATTTGACCGATGGTTTTTTTATACTCTTCGATTTCTAATAACACATTCACACAATCCCACATTTTATTTTTGCATGCATAGGCTAATATCCCATTTTTATCAACCCACCCCCCTTCTTTCATCTTTTGAATTTTTCCAAAATCCTCACGTATTGATCTAATCTTCAACAACTTATTAACCAAATTCTTATTGTTTCTTACAATGGCTGTATGTAGAATATCACTTGGACCTAAACTTTTATTTTCTCTTTTCAAATTTTCTAATAATTTATGCGCCTTTTCCAATACTTTTGGCTGCTCTACTAATTTCATAGCTACTTCTGACATACCATTCCTACAAGCCTCTCTTAAGGCCAAATTATCCACTGCATGTGCATTTTTCTTTACCTGACCCTGCTCTAATAACTTCATCGCTTTATCAGAAAGCCCCTTGCTACAAGCCAATATTAATGCAAAATTATTATCGACATGCGCATGTTCCCTTACCTTATCCTCAGCTAATAACTTCAGCACTAATTCTGACATACCAAGCCTACAAGCCTGATTAAATGCCCAGTTATCATATACATGTGCATTTTCCCTTACCTTATCCTCAGCTAATAACTTCTGCGCTACTTCTTTCATACCCCCAGTACAAGCTATCTTTAATGCATAATTATTATCGACATGCGCATGTTCCCTTACCTTATCCTCAGCTAATAACTTCAGTGCTACTTCTGTCATACCCCCAAAACAAGCCATTCTTAATGCATAATTATCATTAGCATGTGCATTTTCTCTAACCATTGGCTGCTCTAACAACTTCAAAGCCACTTCTGTCATACCCTTCTCACATGCCCATCTTAATGCACCATCACCATTATACATATTGACGGCATGTGCATTTTCTCTAACCCTTGGCTGTTCTAAGAGCTTCAAAGCTACGTCTGTCATACCCTCCTGACATGCCAATCTTAAGGCTTCATTATTCGTAACATTCGCATATTCCTTTACCATATCCACTTCTAGCAACTTCAAAGCTACGTCTGTCATACCCCTCCGACAAGCCATTATTAATGCAAAATTATCCATAGCATGTGCATTTTCTCTAACCTTTGACTGCTCTAGTAACTTCATGGCTACTTCTGACCTAGCAAGACTACAAGACCAATTAAGGGCATGATTATCCGTAGCATGGGCATTGTTCCTCACACTATCCAGCTTTAACAACTCCAGCGCCACTTCTGTCATACCCTTACTACAAACCATTCTTAATGCATAATTATCATTAGCATGTGCATTTTCTATAACCTTTGACTGCTTTAATAACTCCAGAGCCACTTCTGTCTTACTATGTTTACACGCTACTATCAATGCCTCTATGTGAGCAATTTCTGTTATGTTATTTAAAAACCCCAGAACACCTTGACGATCCCCCTTCTCACAAAAATCAATAAACTTAATATACTCTTTCTGTAAGTCGGTTAATATTGTGTATATTTCATTGTTATTATCTAGATTCTTCCTTACCAAATCCTCAGCTAATAACTTCATCACTACATCTGACATTCCATTCAAACATGCCTCTCTTAATGCCTCATTATCCGCTGCTTCGGCATTTGTCTCTACCAAATCCAGCTGTAATAATTCCATGGCTACTTCAGGCATACCCTTCTCACAAGCCAATCTTAATGCAAAATTATTATCGACATGCGCATGTTCCCTTACCTTATCCTCAGCTAATAACTTCAGTGCTACTTCTGTCATACCATTCTTACAAGCCTCTCTTAAGGCTTCATTAATACTACCGTCTTCACCCTTTGCATGTGCATTTTTACTTACTTCTGACTGCTCTAATAACTTCATGGCTACTTCAGGCATACCCTTCTCACAAGCCAATCTTAATACAAAATTATACTTGGCATGTGCATTTTCTCTTACCTGATCCAGCTGTAATAATTCCATGGCTACTTCAGGCATACCCTTCTCACAAGCCAATCTTAATGCAAAATTATTATCGACATGCGCATGTTCCCTTACCTTATCCTCAGCTAATAACTTCCGTGCTACTTCTGTCATACCATTCTTACAAGCCTCTCTTAAGGCTTCATTAATACTACCGTCTTCACCCTTTGCATGTGCATTTTTACTTACTTCTGACTGCTCTAATAACTTCATGGCTACTTCAGGCATACCCTTCATACAAGCCCCTCTTAATGCTTCATTATTCTTGGCATGTGCATTTTTCCTTACCAAATCCTCAGCTAATAACTTCATCGCTACATCTGACATCCCATTCTGACAAGCCCATCTTAATGCAAAATTATCCTTGGCATGTGCATGTTCTCTAACCAATGGCTGCTTTAATAACTCCAACGCAACTTCTTTCAAACCCTTACAACAAGCATATTTTAATGCCAAATTATTATCCACATGCGCATTGTCCTTTACCGGATCCAACTTTAATAATTCCAAGGCTACTTCAGGCATACCCGTCAAACAAGCACCT
>MPMF02236706.1_pt1 | contig 89266 bp, 75 predicted proteins | sample 1617271 | NCBI WGS metagenome assembly MPMF02 (sample SAMN05944812, study PRJNA350692) | marine metagenome | biome: marine; feature: ODZ; material: water; isolation source: 120 m water sample prefiltered with 30 um filter, filtered on to 0.2 um... | place: Pacific Ocean | collected 2012-04-09... | reverse complement strand
AGGAGTGGACCCTCAGCCTCATGTGAAATATAACTTTGTCGAATATTTTGGTATAGATAAGTTGTCTGATGGAGCAGGTTTTACTTTAACTGGAACTACAGCTGGACTTGAGACTTTGTTAGCTCAATTTAGTAAAATTTACGTTGCTGAATATTTTGAAGGGAGTCGGAATAGCTTTGCAAATAGTTTTTACTTGAATAGTAATACAGCGGGTACCAACTATGGACCAACCACTGTAACTGCAACACTTGATGGGACTAATACCCTATCTGTAGCTGGAAGTGAATATATTGAAATAGTAAAAGTAACTGACGCAGGTGCTGGTACTTATACTATTAATAATTTTAAACCACTTAACGCTCAGGCGAATGTGGATGCTTCTGGTAACAGTGGTGGTGATGTACTTGAATTTGGCTTTGCAAATACAGTCAGGTTAGTGGGTGATACGCAATTTAATAACACAACCAAAGTATTTGAAGGTGATGCATTACAAGCAGGGGGAGGAGAATATGAACTTTTTGTGGACAGAAGTGCATATGCAACCCGATACAAGCTATTTATAAACACAGATACGGATGCAGCACCTGAAATTACGATTAATATAGAGGGAGATCACACTGATTTGGTAATAGCAGAAGCTCAATATGGGTTAAATGGTTTTATGGCATTCAAAAAAGTTGATATTACCGCTGAATATTTGAACGATATTAAAGCAAATAGTGGAGTTGAAAGTCCAACCGTTGATGGCATTAAAATTGATGGTAGTTCTCCATTAATCATCAATGGAACGGAAGCAGCAGATACTATTACTGCTGATATATCCCTATGGACTGGTCGAGCGAATATCTTTACTCATAATGACAATGATAATATAACGGTGACAACTCGAACAGGTGAAGATAGTAATCCATCGGACCCTTATTCAGGCTATAATCTATTCACATATTCAGTAACAGATGATGGAAACCCTCTTGGTGATCCAAGTCATGATCATGGAATATATATATTACCAGGACAATCTAAAGCAGGGGGCTATGATACTATTACAGAAAAGTACTTTATAGAAAATAGTATGATTGATGCAGATTTTGCGTATACCCCAACTGCGAATGATTACATTGAACATAACCCAGATAAGCTTGGAATCATAATGAATGGTGTGGATGGAGTTGGTGATATGAATCTTATCTATAAAATACAGGGGTTTGATCTAGGTGGGTTTGAAGCAGGACCAACCCCAACATTTAAAGCACAGATTGATGGTAGTCTAAGAGGTGGCGGTGAGCTGAGTTATAAGGACGATGCTACTGGCGGAGTTGTTAATAAAGCATCATTATCTTTTACAAATCCAACAGACAATACTGTAGTGGATGAATTAGAATTTAAAAATGGTATTAATGGATTTGGTGATGGAAATAGTCAAATAATTGAATTTGATCATTTATATGCCATTGATCAGGCCGCCCCATGGGAAGGGTTAGCTGGGTAAAATGAAAGAGCAGCCATATAGACTGCTCTTAGATTAGATTCTTGGGTTGAACTATTGTGTGTAAAGTGATCTTAACACAGGCTGAAATAGATACGTCAACAATGAAACTTCCGTGGTTTTAATATGAGCAAAAGCAGACATACCGGGTGTGATAGTAAGCTTTTGATTACCGTGTTGAATGTAATCTTTATCGCTTGCAATGGTTAGTTTGTATAACTTTTTACCCTTATCTTCGTTGAATTCAGCATCTGTAGTAATCTTAATGATTTTACCTTTAAGAGACCCGTACAACGATGCATCATAAGCATCGATTTTGATGGTGACAGGCTGGTCTACATTGATAAAACCTCGATCACCTGGCTCTAAATAAGCTGTGGTGATTAACCTGGAAGTCGGAGGAATGATTTCCATAATGGTTTCAGTTGGGTAAACAAATTCACCAATGGATATGGCTGTGATATTTTTAACAAGCCCTTTGATAGGAGACTTTAACACTGAGTTATTGATATCATATCCAATGCGTTTATTCGTTTGGATAAGGTTGTTAAGTTTTTCTTTATCTTCGTTGTATTCATCAAGAGATTCCTCTTCATGTTTTTTCAACTCAGTCGAAAGCCTTAACTCAATATCATTAATCTTGAGTTTTAGTTGATCAGCTTGAAGGGAAGCGACTATGCCATCATCAACTAACGGTTTGATGGCTTCAAGTTCTTTTTGACTAAGTTTATGTCTTTGTTTAAGAGACTGTATCGTAGTTTTAAGAATATAGGTAGTAGCTGTAAACTGTTTTCGTTGCGCATCAACTAATTCAGGGTATTCCTTTGATAAGTATTCAGGGAATATGGGGTCTTTTTCATCATAGGCTTGAGCCTTAAGGCGAGCTAAGTTAGCTTCAAGGTGAGCAATTTTAGTCAAATTGGAGTTATACTCTCGATCGAGATCTTGAGTTTTGAATTCGATTAAAGGTTGATCTTTTTGAACAATAGCACCGGATGATACTAAAATCTTGCTAACAGCTTTCGGGCTGGATATCTCTATTTTGTGGCTTTTTTCAAGGTAGCCAATTTCTGCTGGAGCTACTTTGCTTAGAGGTATGGTAGTGAAGCTAGCCCAAATGACGATCAAGATGAACAAGGCAAGAATGGTCTTAATGATAAAGCCATAGAGCTGTGAGGTTCGATTGTATGAATTAACATAACAATCGTGTATGAAATCATTTTCTGACATTAGAATCTCCTATTCTAGGTTGTTAAGTTTGGAAATGAAAGCAGCTGACTGTTTCATTAAAGCCTTCAAGACATCTTGTGCTTTGCCATCTTGTACAATTTTACCTTTGGACATTTGGACTATACGGTCAAAGCCTTGAAACAGTGGAGCTCGATGAGATATCATGATAATCGTTTTGTCTTTAAGGTGTTTGATTAGTTTAGAGACAATTTCACTGCCTTGCATATTGTCAATATATGCAGTTGGTTCATCCAGAATCAAGACATCTGGGTCAGTCACAATGGCCCTAGCAAGTGCGATAGCTTGCTTCTGCCCGATGGATAAATTAGAACCATTTTCTAATATCGTCATCCCTAACCCTTGGTGAGATTCACCAATCATGTCATTAAGCCCTGAAATCTCGATTGCTTTGGTGATAAGTTCATCACTGGCATTTTGGTTCGCGATTCTAATATTATCCGTTAGAGTTCCATAGAATAAGGATATATTGGCACTCATGTAGTGGACATGTCTCCTTAGATTCTGTGGGTTGTAGGTGCTTGAATCATTGCCGTCTAAGAGGACTTGGCCACTGTTGGGTTCGATGAAATCAACCAGCATTTTAACCAGCGTACTTTTACCTGAACCAACGTGCCCGATGATGCCTACATTTTCACCAGCTTTAATGCTAAGCGATACGTTGTCAACGGCTTTGTTTGATCGAGTAGGGTATTGATAAGATACATTGTTAAATTCAATATCACCGTTGTATTTATCTTTGTATAGATAGTTACTACCGTGAGTATAATCACTTTCTAAATCCATGAACGTATTGAGGTTATCGAGTGCTGTTGTCATGCCGTGATATTTTGAGATAACATCACTTATTTGTGCAATATTGAGAGCTCTACCTGCTAATATTGTACTGGCTACCATGGCACCAATGGTTAATTGTCCTTGCATAATGAGTTGACAACCGACAAAGACAACGCTTGCACCCACAATGGAGTTAACTGTCACGGCTAACGTAGGGCCTGATGAGGCTATAAAATTATGAAGTCCTGAAATATTGGCGCTGGCTTTGACTTGTAGCGTTTTTCTTAAGAAGTAGTTTTCAGCCGCAAGTGACTTGACCGTTTCTATATTGTTGATGGATTCAAGCATCATAGAATTGGTGGTCCGGTTAACAACAATGGCTGATTTCTTAGATTTTTTGGTTATCGGTTGTGTGTAAAATGAAATTCCTAATACAACCAGTATACCAACAAACACGACAGAGAATAACGTGGTACCACCGAAATAATATAAACCTAGTAGGTACAAGGTTAAAAACGGAATATCGATGAGAGCGACAATCGTTACGGTAGCCATAAAACCACGAACATTGGTAAATTCTTCATACGCTTTCAAGAATGCATTTGAACCATAATCAAGGTTTTTAAGTTTGAGCCCCAAGGTATGACTGAATAGTTTATAACTCATTCTGGATGCAACTGCTTCACCAGCTTGGCCTATAATGTACGAACGCATCATCTTGATAAAGAAATCGACTAAGAAGATAAAGATGATTCCGATGTAGAATGCATATAGAGTACTGTACTGTGAGTTAGGTATAACCCTATCGTACACACCAAGAATATATACTGGGAGTGAAAATGATAAGATGTTAATCAGCACAGTTGCTATTAGTATGTGTGAAAATGTATGTGATATAAGCTTGATAGTTTTCCTAAACCATTCACCTGATTTTAGACTGCCTCCACCAGACTTGACAATTCTCTTGTCTGCGAGTTCGGTATATTCCAGTGTGATACAATAACCAGAGTAATTTTTCTTAAAATCTTTGATAGAGAGAGGGCTTAATTGCTGTGTTGAATTATCTATGATATTGATTTTATCTTCACTACTATCTCCCATATATACAAAGCATGACTCATCTTTATTAATAATAATGCCATGTTTGATTTCAGACCTTAAAAGATCCTCAGCGTTGATCTTTTGTATAACGGAATGAATCGCCAGCCTTTTACCAATCTCAGGTATCATGGATGGCTTGATGTCTTTTTTTGAATCAACAATCCCATCTAATATTGATTCACCCGCAAATGATACTCCTACCAGTTCACAGTAGTTTTTAAGGCTGTTGTATAAATGAACGCCCTTGATTTGATCCGTCATATTAATGGCTCCTATTTGATGGTACTGATGTTAAGTTGTCCTAATACGTATAACAACTCAATTTTGGTTAACAGTGCATTCTCTTCTGCTTTAAATTTGTTTTTAGTCAACTTTATGTGATTTTGCCGTATTAAATAAAGTTTTTGTGGGGTCACTTTGCCTGCTTTAAATCCTTTTTCAGCCCCTAAACTTAGGTCCTTGTATTCTGCTTCAAGCTTCTTGGTCAACTGGACTTCTTGTTGAGCATCTATAAGCTCGTAATAAAGGTTTGATAACTTACGTTTTGATGAGGATAGTTTATCCAAGTAAACGTTATAGGCTTCACGGTAATTTTGCTTGGAAGCTTTGTAATCATTGAGGTCATTGCCACCAGAAAACGGGCTGTATTGGACTGATATTCCGATAAATTTATTTCTGCTGTAGCCTTCAACACCTGAGGCATTTTTGTCATAAACATGTTTGCCTATGATATCAATCTCAGGCGAATATAGATTAGCCATGGATTCTGATCTGGATAACTTTTTGATTTCAGCCTTGATTTTCGATAGTTTGGTTTCTAAGTTTTGTTGTTTGATACTTTTCTTCATTTCGCTGATTGAATAGGTTTTTAAGTTGAGCCTAGGCTTTATTAATTTAATGTTATAAAGTTTGGTCGTATCTCTTATTATTCTTCGTTTCTCATTAAGGTTTCTTGATTCTTTCATGACATCAAAGAGGTTAGTCTCCATTGTTTTTTTGGCTGTCAAAGACTTTACTTTAGACACCAATCCAGCTTTATGTTTTTTAGACTCTGACTCGTAGTAGTCTTGGCTGAATGCATATTTTTGTTGAGCTAAAGAGTGGTATTTATAGGCATAGTAGGCTCTTCCATAATCTTTTAGAAATGATTTAATGGTTTTCGATTCTGCTATCTTGAACTCTACCATGCTTTTTAAGTAGGTTTGCTTTGCTTTTAATGTACGGGCTTCGGTTTTTCCGCCATCAAATAAGTGTTGATCCAGTGTGAATGTATGCGTCGATTTCGTAAGTTTCTTTTTTGGGTCATTGGCAAGAGCATTAAACGCCTTGTAAAAATCGTAGCCATGTTGAAGACTATAGGTAACTTCAGGTAATAAACCAGAGTATGATTTTTTTAAATTGTAGTAGGCTGATTTGAGCGCATGTTTATCTGCTTTAAGTAACTCACTGTTTTTTAACGCAGTTATTGTCGTTTTATTAACATAACTGTGGCCTAATACATTGCTGCTTATGAGTGCAACTGTGATGACTGCTATCCTTAACATAGAGACCTATTACTCCTTTTAGTATTCTAATGTTATCATGTTTTTTTTCTAAAGGGAATAGTTCTTGTGTTTTATTTTTCAGTATATTTTTTCAACATCCCAATAAATTTTTCATGTTGATTTAGTGAACGAATTACATTGAATTGCTCCCCCCCATTCTTCATAAATAATTGTTTTAACTCAAGGGCTATTTCTTCATTCGTTTCTAGACAATCTGATACAAATGATGGGCAAACAATGTTAATGTTTTTATAACCGGATTTTGCCAATGCGGTTATTCTTTCAGTCGCGTAGGGTTTTAACCAGGAGTTATACCCAAACCTAGATTGGAAACAGGTTTCAAACTTATCTTTATCAATCTTCAGCTTCTCGGTAATAAGACGAGTCGTTTTACAGCAAAAGCAATAGTAGGGATCTCCTTCATCTAAAAATGATGAAGGAAGTCCGTGATAGGAGAATAGGGTGTAGTTTTTTGAATTAAAATCAGGGTGTGATGATATTTGATCTGTCATTGCCTGTATATAATTGTCATTTGAACAGAATTGGTGAATGAAATGAATTTCAGGAATGTACATCCATTTTGATAGGGTTTTAGTTACGGCTTTGAAACAAGTTCCCGTTGTGCTTGATGAGTACTGAGGAAAAAGGGGGATAACAATAATTTTATTAATATGAGGGCTGTTAAGTTTTTGTAAAGCGTCTTGTAGTCTTGGGTTGCCATACCGCATCCCCAATTCAACTTGAAATTTCATAGGGTCTAACTTTTCTTTTAAAAGGTTAACTTGATGGATTGAGTGTAAAAGAAGAGGGGAGCCTTCGTTGGTCCAAATGGCGCGGTATTTTTTGGAGGTTGCTCTTGATCTAAATGGCAGTATAAAACCATACAATAGGGGGTACCATAATAGTTTTGGAAGTCTAATAACTTTGTTATCCGATAGAAATTCTCGCAGAAAGCGCATAACACTGAAATATGTGGGATGATCAGGTGTTCCGAGATTGATGAGAAGAACACCTGTTTTTTGATCAAGGGTATATTTATTCATAGATCCAAACCTTTGTCTGGGTATTAATCTGTTGGCACAGTGATATAATATCGAGGTTTCTTAATCGAATACACCCATGAGAGGAGGGTTGTTCAAAGCTGGCATTATCGGGTGTTCCATGCAAATATATGTAACGGTTGTAGGTGTCAACATCACCGCCGAGGTTATGACCCATTTCAAGACCTATTAAGCGGATGATTCGTGTGAGTATCCAGTCCCTATCTGGGTTATTTTTAAACAGTTCCTGGTTAAAAATTTCACCGGTTGGTTGGCGAGAGGCGAAAACAGTATTGATAGGGTCGCCATTGCCAATAACATCTGATACTTGATGCCAACCCAAGGGAGTTTTTTCACTTCCCATTAATTGACCAACTCCGTTTTTTGCAGAATTTATGTGACAAGAGAAAATGCATTGCCGATTTTTTATGAGTTGTAACCATTGATTATTAATCGAGATTAATACTAGATCTTCAATTGGATTTAAGGTAATCACTTAAAATACTTTGTTGATAGAGAGCCAGAGAGAAATTACTGATGTCAATATTGTCTAGGCTTGTTTTATCGAGTTTTTTTGAGGGGCTGATGCTGTCGACTTTGACAATGTAAAATGAGCCATTGTTATGAAATATATTCGATTCACCTACACGCATTTGCCATATTTTGGACCATATGGGCTTGAACTTTGGAATGGGTTTATCAAAGGAAGCGCTGAAATGGTTGAACCCTTTTTGGGTTTGTGCTGACCTTAGTTGACTTAACAGAAGGTTGGCTTGTTTCTCATTATCCAGTTGAATTAGTTTGCTCATGATTTCCTTACGAGACTTGTTGATGGAAAGCTGAGTTGATGGGTGTTTTTTCTCAATGCGAAAGACAAAGATACTGTTGTCAGATAATAAAATAGCCGGGCTGTTAAAAGACTTGAGATAAACATCGTCAGAGAATAGCTCTTTTTTCACTTTTTCATTATTAAGTGCCCCTGGAAATTTTCCATCTTTCACTAAGTTTTTCTGAGAATGGATCTTTGCTTGATTATGGGATTTGATGGGTTGAAGCGAATCTGGGTGAGTAAATGATAACTCATTGATTTTTTCATGAAGGGTGATGGATTGTTTTTTTGACTTTTCTTCAAGATAGTGTTGTAAGATTCTAGGTTGGATTTGTTTGAAGCTAGGTGTTGTGTAGATAAGTTCATCGTTTTTGACTAAGATTAGTTGATTAGTACCATGATTTTGGGTCGAAAGACTCCCCTTTTCTGAAATATCCTTTTCGTTAATAATCGGCTTGATGTTCTCTTGAAAAATGATGGCTATTTTGGAGTCTTTGATGAATTTTTCAAAGGTATTGGCGTTATCGAAGCTGATAAATTCTTGCTTTAATTTCTGAATATCTTCTTTAGAGGCTACATTACTAGCATTGGTTTTAGAGACAATGGCTTGATACTGCTTTTGTGCAGAGGGTGTTCTAAAGACATGTTTATTGTCATTATAATAGGTTTCAAGAGTTTTAATATCGGGCTTGTTGGGTGTTGGTGCGGCTATATGAATGTAATTAATATCTATAGATTCGGGGGTTACAAATGAATCAGCATGAGACTGATAATAGTCTTTGATTTCAATATCGGTTGGGCTGTATTTGGATTGATTGGCATTAATTTGTTTAATAAAAAAACTTCTAATATGGTGATTTTGTAGCTGTATCAGTTGCTTATTCACAAGGTCATTGGGTGTGGATGAATGAATTGAAGTGAAGACCATTTGGCTAATAATTTGTTGATGGGTTTCTTGGATACTATTTCTTGACTCCATCTTTTTATCCTTAAGCCATTGTTGAATTTGATTTAACCCCTTATTTGTATCAAACCCTAAGCGATTAGATAGGGTGGCTAGGACAACGTATGGAGATACTTCATAACCTTTTTTGGAAAAGTATATTTCATAGGCCTTTTTTTGGGCTATTGCTTCAGTAATGTCTGACTTTAGTTTGATTAAGAATTCCGGGTCGGCTCTTTGTTCCGGCTGGATAACTCTATAGTATGATTGATATAATTGATCAACTTCAGCTTTACTAACTGAAATTTCCCCTCGTTGAATGTCTTGCTTACGGTCAGATTTGATCAGGTAGTTTTCAATTCCCCACATACCAATAATGAATGCGATGAAAACAACAAGTACAACAGCAAAAGGTCCTTTTAACTTTTTTCTAAATGATACAATCATAATGAATTAAGAAAGATGGCGGAGTGGACGGGGTTCGAACCCGCGACCCCCGGCGTGACAGGCCGGTATTCTAACCATCTGAACTACCACTCCTATGTAATATATTAATTACGCGTTAATTGATTCTCGTGCATTAACAGCATCTTTTAGAGCTTTACCTGCAGTAAATTTAACTCGTTTTGATGCAGGTATCGTAATAACTTCGCCAGTGGAAGGTTTACGACCTTGACGCTCTTTAGACTCTCTTACAGTAAAGCTACCAAAGCCAACCCAGCTAAATCCGCCGCCGTTGCTTAGTTCCGTTGTTAAGTTTTCAATGAAAGAATTGAGAACTTCTTCAACTGCTTTTTGTGAACAGCCTGTAGACTCTTTAATGGCTTTAGTCATAGCCTTGCGATTCATGCTCATAATTTACCCCTATTGTGTGGTTAAAGGACTGCTATATCCAGAAATGTTATAGTGTTATACCAGTGATCTATCTGCTGTGTCAAGGCTATTAACTTCACTTCGTTTGTATTGATGAATAAAATAGGTTTGATTTACCGGATAATTAATTGGAGAAAATGGCCACAACCTTATGAATAAAAACAATAAATTGCAATTTGTCGTCGAAGTAAACTAATATAATAACATTTTTCTTGAAAATACGTCTTTTGCATCCATAATAAGTGTATTACTGTCAATTTGGCATTTTATGTACAATGCGCGTAGCTTAAGGTTGGCTTTTGATTTAACCCTGCTTGATCAAGGTTTTCAGGTTGAGTTTAATTTGTTCGTCAGGGTATTGGCAGGCTTTTGCAGTTATCATTGTGATAATGCTAACTCCTGCAATGCATAGGGCGTCAACGCCGTGAGGAAGTAAGTGATGACCGCCTTCATAATTGCCATAATAACTGATGACAGATATTAAGATAATATGAGGCACTATCCAGAGTGCTTGCATGCTTTCATTGACGGGGTGTTGATGATAGTAGGCATACCCATAATATATGAGGCTGCCAATGATAAGCGAGGCGTCAATTGATTGTATGGTGTCCCACCCTGACCAATACATTAAGATGTTGCAGATGAATAACGTTATGAAGGTATAAATACGGTGGGGCCATAATCTGTTATTGGGTGTTGAGTTCATTGTAGTTTTAACAGCAAGGTAAACAAGAGGGCCTGTTAGGTAGGCAAATAGCATGCACATGGCTTGAAATTTGACAATCATTTTCCAACCAGGCAGAGCAAGCATGAGTATGATCCCCACAATAAAATTAAACAGTAGGGAGTAATGAGGAACCCCATGAATGTTTAATGCAGAAAACCTTTCTGGAGCGCATTTCATTTTGCTCATTGCATAGGTAAGTCTAGATGTTGTTGCTGTATACATTAGGGCTGCTCCACAAGGGTTAATCATGACGTCAACATAAATGATAAAGGCAAGCCAGGTTAAGCCGAGTTTTATAGCAAGTTGAGTAAAGGGTCCGTTGGAATGTTCATTGATAAGCGATGATACCGTAAAATTATGACCTAAAAAAACATACTGTAGGCCCATATAAAGCACGGTGCAAATTAATACTGATCCGACAATGGCAATGGGCATAGATTTACGCGGGTTTTTTGTTTCGGCTGCCAGTGAGGTTGCTTCTCTAAAACCTAAGAATGAGAAAACGACAATTTCAGCTAGAGCTTGAAACACATCGGGCCAATCCCAGGGCTGATGCCCTTCAAAAACAACACTAGGTTGAGTGTGAGGTAAGAGTAATATAATAACAATAGTGGGTATGGCAAGTTTCCATATTGCCAGTATTCGATTGTATTTGATAAGTAGTCTTATCCCCTTGAGGTTGATGACTGTGAAAACAGCCAGAATGACTATCGCAACAAGTGAGCCATTTAAGCTTAAATGGATGTCGTTATTGATGGGGTTTACCAGGTTGGGGTAGATGTCAGATAAATACCTAAGAACCGCTTCAACTTCTGTAGGGGCTGCAGCGACGCATGATAGCCAGGCTCCCCATCCAATCAAAAAGCTGGCTAGTTTCCCGTGAGTGATTTCAGAATATCGGGCTATGCCTCCTGAAAAAGGAAGCAAGATGGCAAGTTCGGCAAAACAGTAGGCAATAAACAAGATCATGATTCCGCCGATCAACCATGCGGCAAGTGCTCCGGTTCCTGCGATGCTTGAGGCATAATATGAGCTAAGAAGCCAACCTGAACCAACCATGCAGCTGATGGATGTAAAGAGTAGGTTGGTAGAGTTAATTTCCTTTTGAAAACTTGCCATTATCTAATATCCAGTCTAGAATAATCGATTATTATACACCGTCAATAGGTATTGTAAAGCGAACACAATGATAGAGTTAGACGCTGTCTACAAGATTAGGCAGACTCACCCTTGGCCTTGCAGGCCGATGAGCTTTCAATGTGAAAGTGGTGATCATGTATGGCTATCGGGGCCGAATGGTTGTGGAAAAACAACGTTGCTCGAGATTATCATAGGAAAATTATCCCATGAGGGACAATGTCGTCGTAACTTTAAGGACTCTTTATACATTCCCTCAGTGTTTTGCTTTAAATCGGTTCAACGAGTTGATGAATGTTTGTCTTGGTTGAAGTGTCTTTATTTGTCTTCTGATTCTATCAAAGATGTTGCTGATAGGTGGGGTATTCATCATTGCTTTAGACTCAATGTTTCTCAGTTATCAAGAGGGCAGCAACAACGGTTGATGCTGTCTCAGTTAAGTTTTAGTTCTCATAAGCTATGGGTTTTGGATGAGCCCTCTTTGGGGCTTGATGGTGTTGGCATTAAATTGCTTGCTGATGCGGTCAAGGATCACATCAATCAACAGGGGTGTGTGATTGAGGCTGGCCATTTGTGGCCCTATCCCTGGCATGCTAATGCAGTTGTTGAGGTGCCACATTGAATAATAGATGGTTAAAATGGGGTGTGTTACAATCATGCCAGGTATTGCGAGAGTGTCCCTATTACTTGTTGCTGGGTTTGACAATGATCTTGGGTTCCAATCTGTTAATCAATTTTATTGCTTTGCAAGTTGATGTTGGAAGTCGTTATGTTTTTAATTGGTTGGTTTTATCGCTGGTTCAGTGGGTTGTGCTGGATCAATTGATAACCACAATCAATCAAAAAGGGTTTCAGTGGTTGATTTTGGTTGCCCCACTGTCATTCAGTACTCAGTTTTTGGTGTTGTTCTTCGTTCATGTTTTTACCTATGTGATGTTGTTTAGTCTGCTATTCTCATGGGTTGAGTTTAGTTATATGGGTCATGGTTTTGTCCATATCTTTTCAATCTGTATGATAGCTCAGGTTATTTGGTGTATGTTGAGTATGGTGATTAGGGTTTTAATAGGTTTTGAAACTAAAAGCAATTGGATTGCTTTAATGATGGGGGTTCTTTTAGCGTTTCCTTTGCATTTGATGGCATTAGGCGGGTTTTTAATGGTGGATATACAGGGCTCTATTAAAATGAGCCTTGAGTTATTGTTTGGATCTATGTGGATACTTTTAGTGTTTTTCATTCCACTATTAAGGTGGGGGTTTAAACAATCGTTAGATGTATGAAGATGCTTGCAAATTTAGAATGTATTTGCTATCTTTTGGCTATACAGGCGCGTAGCTCAGTGGTAGAGCATCACCTTGACATGGTGGGAGTCGGTGGTTCAATTCCACTCGCGCCTACCAAATTTGGAGGATAAATGGTTAAATTAGCTAAATTATTTTGGAGTGCACATGAGTGTAAGTGATGCTGATCTTATGCTTGCTGTGGCTAAAAAAGAAGGTTTAAAAAAACAGTGTGTGGCTGTTAAAATAGATGGTGAAATAAAAGACCTGCGGTCGGTTGAGATAAAAGGATCTAAAGTAGAATGGGTCATGTCTGAGGATGATGAGGGTCTTGAGATTATTAGGCATTCCACTGCCCATTTGTTGGCTCATGCGGTCAAGCAATTATACCCTGAAACTCAAGTAACAATAGGCCCTGTGATAGAAGATGGCTTCTATTATGATTTTTATCGTGAGGAATCTTTTACACCAGAAGATATGGTTAAAATTGATAAAAGAATGAGGCAGTTAATTAAAAAGAATATTCCCATTGTAAGGCATGTTATCAGTCGAGAAAAGGGTCAAAAGATTTTTAGTGAGCAAGGTGAGGCATTTAAAGTAGAGATTGTCTCGGACCTCCCTGATGGAGAAGATATTACCTTGTATGAACAAAGTGACTTTATAGATTTGTGTCGGGGTCCTCATGTCCCTTCTACCTCTTATCTAGGGGCCTTCAAATTAACCAAGCTTTCAGGGGCTTACTGGCGTGGCGATGCAAGTGGACAAAAGCTTCAAAGAATATACGGAACTGCGTGGGGTTCGAAAGAGGCTTTGACTGAGTATTTGAACAATTTGGCGGAAGCAGAAAAAAGGGATCATCGAAAGTTAGGCTTGTCCATGGACTTATTTCATTTCTATCCTGAGTCACCTGGCATGGTCTTTTGGCATCAACGGGGTTGGACTCTCTACAAGCAGTTAGAAAAAATCATGCGTCAACACTATGAAGATGCAGGCTATCGTGAAGTTAACACCCCCCAGTTAGTCAATCAAGGGCTTTGGGAGCAGTCGGGTCATTGGGATAAGTTCCAAGAGAACATGTTTACTTTGGAGTCTGATAAGCAGAATTATGCTTTAAAGCCTATGAATTGTCCTTGCCATGTTCTAATTTTTAAAGAGAAGCTTCGAAGCTATAAAGAATTGCCACTTCGGATTGCTGAGTTTGGTCATGTTCACCGCTATGAGCCTAGTGGAACTTTGCATGGGTTGATGAGGGTTAGAAGTTTTGTGCAAGATGATGGGCATATTTTTTGTACACAAGAACAAATTCATGATGAGGTTAGCACCTTCATTGATCAAGTTAAGGAGCTTTATGCGCTGTTCGGATTTCATCATATTTTAATTAAGTTTTCGACAAGGCCTGAGGAGCGAGTGGGTTCAGATGAGGTCTGGGACCATTCTGAAACGACCTTGCTGGAAGTTATTAAAGCAAAAGGTATTGATTGGGAGCTAGCAGAAGGTGAGGGCGCATTCTACGGCCCTAAACTCGAATTTTCATTAAAAGACTGTCTCAACAGGGTATGGCAATGTGGTACCATTCAGTTAGACTTTTCCATGCCTGAGCGTTTAGGTGCTAGCTATGTCGACTCCATGAGTCATAAGCAACAGCCAGTGATGTTGCATCGAGCTATATTAGGTTCTTTAGAGCGTTTTATTGGTATTTTGCTTGAACAGACAGCCGGCTGGTTACCGATGAATATCGTGCCTGTTCAGGTAGTCTGCATGAACATCGTGGATGATCAAGCTGACTATGTTTCTCAGCTACATTCAGGGCTTTTGGCGAGTAAATTCAGGGCGCAGTTAGATGTTAGGTCTGAAACCATTGGTTATAAAATAAGGGAGCACACTAAAGCTAAAGTTCCTTATTCTATTATCTGTGGGAAAGAAGAGAAACTGAATAATACATATACCTTGAGAAGGCATGATGGAAAGCAGTGGACGGGTTTAGTATTAAGCGAGCTAATGACAAAGTTAAATACATTATAGGAGTAAAAAGTTATTAATAAGAGCAGAAATAATCCAGGGTTAAGGATTAATCAATACGTAAGGGTTCCCATGGTTCGGTTTATTGGGCCAGAAGGAGAGCAGCACGGTGTTATAAAAACTCAAGAAGCACGCAACATGTGTAAGGATCTTGGTTTAGATTTGGTTGAGGTTTCACCACAAACTGAGCCCCCCGTTTGTAAGGCCATGGATTATGGTCGATATGTCTTTCAGCAACGTAAAGACCTTAAAAAGCAGCAAAAGAAAACCAAGGTCAAAGAAATTAAGTTCAGACCGGTAACTGATGTGGGTGATTACAATATCAAAGTTAAGCGAATCAGAGAGTTTATCGAGTCTGGTCACAAGGTTAGGGTGGTTATGAGGTTCAGGTTTAGGCGGGAGCTTACCAGTAAGGATCTTGGTGCTGATATGTTGAATCGGTTGATGGAGGAGCTTTCTGATATTACACAAGTTGATGCAATGCCTAAGCATGAAGGGCGTCAAATGGTGATGATATTAAGCCCTAAAAGTAAGTGATTCTATAATAACAGTATATATTTTGATTTTTTGTAGATATCGAGGCTTTTTCAGTTGACATTGTCATTAATTACATGCAAAATAGCCTATATTTTTGAGGTTGGTGACTATGCATAAGGCAAAGACACATAAAGGCGCTGCAAAGCGATTTAGAAGGACAAAGAATGGTATTAAGTTTAGGCGATCTAATCGTAATCACATTCTAACGAAGAAATCAACACGTGCTAAAGTTGAGAGAAGAGCTTCTGGGCAAATTAGTGCAGCGGATTTTGATAGAGTCAGCGATATGCTGAAGTAAAAGGTGATACATGTCTAGAGTTAAACACAGTGTGGCTTCTCGCAAGCGGCACAAAAAGATATTAAAGCAGGCTAAAGGTTATTATGGCGCTCGCAGTCGCTCATTTAAGGTGGCTAATCAGGCTGTGACTAAAGCTGGGCAATATGCTTACAGAGATCGCAGGGCAAAGAAACGTGATTTTAGATCGTTATGGATTGTTCGTATTAATGCTGCTCTTAGACAGTTAGGGTATAGTTACTCTAAGTTTATGGGTAAATTTCTTACTTCAGGTATTGATATCGATAGAAAAATGCTTGCTGAATTAGCGTATACTGATATGGGTACTTTCAAGAAGATTGTTAATGAGGTTATGGCCTAATCTGAGACCGGTATGGATCTAGATACTATAGTTGATTCCTGCAAGAGTGATCTTGACAAAGCGATGACTGAAAATGATGTCTATCAAATTAAATCTTCGTATCTAGGTAAAAAAAGTAATCTTCACAAAAATATATCAAGTATTAAAGATTTACCTGCATCGGAAAGACAGTTGGTGGGTAAAAAACTTAGTGAGATTAAGGCTTCCTTGCATCAAGTTGTTTTGGATAGGTTGCATGATGTTGCTATCTCTGCTCTAAAAAACAACCCCAGCTTACAAGCTGTAGATGTGACACTCCCTGTCCAGCAAAAATTGGGGTCTCATCACCCAATAACGCTCACCCGGAAGTTTATTGAATATATTTTTGAATCACATATGGGTTTTTCGGTTGTTGATGGTCCGGAAATAGAAGATGATTATCATAATTTTTCTGCCTTGAATTTTCCAAAAGACCACCCCGCTAGAGCTATGCAAGATACTTTTTATCTTGACGGAGAGCATGTATTAAGAACACACACATCTCCTGTACAGGTGAGGGTCATGCAGTCAACATCACCCCCCATTAGAATTATAACGCCAGGTAGGGTTTATCGTTGTGATTCTGATCCAACACACTCTCCTATGTTTCATCAAGTTGAGGGTCTGGTTGTCGATGAAGGGTCAAGTTTTCTCGATTTAAAACGAACACTTCATAACTTTGTTGAGCTTTTTTTTGGTCGATCTATACGCACCAAGTTTAGGCCTTCTTATTTCCCTTTCACAGAGCCTTCTGCCGAAATGGATATTATCTTCAATAATGACTGGTTAGAGGTCATGGGTTGTGGGATGGTTCATCCCAATGTGCTCAAAGAGTCTGGCATTGATCCTGACAAGTATCAAGGCTATGCTTTTGGAATAGGGATTGATAGGATGGCTATGCTTCGCTATGGAGTTAAGGATCTTAGGTTGTTTTTTGACAATGATATTGAATTTATTAATCAGTTTAAAGAGCTAGAGATAACCCGTGTCGATTAAGTATTGTAAGGAATGGTTTTTAGAGCTATTCAATGTTGATGCAAAACATCATGATTTTGCTGAGGTATTAACGAATCTTGGCCTTGAATCTATGGCGTTTGATATGAGTTCTTTGTCGGATGATCGTGTCATTATTGCCGAAGTTTTAAGTACCAAGCCCCACCCTGATGCAGACCGCCTAAAAGTCTGTGAAGTTGATATTGGTGAGAGTGTTTTGACTATTGTTTGTGGGTGTCCTTCGGTTGCCCCTGGGATGAAAGTTCCGGCAGCTACACACGGAGCAAAACTTCCTAAGTTAAAAATTAAAAGATCAAAGATCAGGGGTGTAGCTTCTGAAGGAATGCTATGTTCTGCTGAAGATCTTGGTTGGAGCTGTTATAGTTCTGGGCTGCTTGCACTGCCACAAGATGCGGTTGTTGGAGATTCCTTTTACCGATACTTCGGGGTGGAAGAATCTGGCATAGAATCGGAAATAACACCCAACAGGGGTGATTGTTTGTCGTTAAGAGGGATTGTTCGTGAGTTCGCAGCTAAAACTAAACAGGCTTATGCCTCATTGAAAGTTGCTGATGTGTCTGTGTCAAAGGAGCATAAGTTCACCTTAGAGACCTCCTTGTGTCGCGCATACACAGGGGCAATTATTAGTCAGCTTAATCAGTCAGAACCCTCACCTAAGGTTTTGTCAAAAAATTATGTGATGGGCATTCATTCTGTTAGTCCTGTTGTTGATGTTCTTAATTATGTAACACATGAGATTGGGCAACCTTTTCATGCCTTTGATTTGGGTTTAATTCAATTGCCTCTGATTGTTAAAGAAGCAGATAAATCATCGATCTTCATGGGAATACAGGGGCAAGAGATTAAGGTGGAGTGTGGGGACCTGGTGATTGTTGATCAAACAGGTAAGGTTAAAGCCTTGGCGGGTATAATGGGTTCATTGGATTCAGCTGTCACTGAGGATACCCAACAGATCTTTCTAGAGGCAGCACATTTTTGTTCTCGACAGATTGCTAAGACGTTGAGAAGAATTAACCTAACAACTGACTCCTCTTTTCGATTTGAAAGGGGTGTCGATTGGGATGCTGTCGGTGATTCTATGCAGCGTTTATTGTGTGTGTTACAAGATAATTTTGATTGCAACGTTGATTATTTTTTCTCACATGATTTACCTGTTGATGCAAGTAAGCCTATTAGATTTGATTCAAAGTATGTTAAGAAAATGCTGGGGTACGATTTTTCTAATGAGGTTATCGAGTCTACTATGACAGCTTTAGGGTTTAAATGGCAGTTTGACAAGCCCGCATGGTTGGTTGTGCCTCCCGGCTATAGGAACGATGTAAATTATCCGGTGGATATGTTAGAAGAGATTTTACGTTTTCAGGGTTACAATCAGCCAGATACAGAAGGTAGTAAGTTTATTAAGGTCCCATTAAGTACGGATCTTAATGGCTCATTATCTAATGACTTTTCAGAAAGGCTAGTGTCGGCGGGTTATAATGAAATGGTTAGTTATTCATTCATATCAGAGGAAAAATATAAGTTATTCTCTGAGCGAGACCCAATTAAACTGACTAACCCAATGTCAGAAGACTTATCTGTTATGAGGGCTTCATTATGGCCTTCATTGTTAATGATTGCTCAAAGAAATTTATCTCGCCAGCATTCTTATCTTCGTATTTTTGAGGCTTCTCGAGTTTTTTATGGGTGTGACGCAGATTCTCAGCCAAGGTCAATAGCTGGGTTGTTGTCTGGCTCATCAGACGCTGATAACTGGATGAAAGGTGTCAATTCCTCGTGTGATTTTTTTCAGATAAAAAAAGATGTTGAGAATTTGTTAAGGCACATTCCCCCATCCGTAATAGAATGGTTACCTTCTAAAATTAAGGGGCTCCAAGACGGGGTTAGTGCGTTGATTAAGATTAACGGAGAGGTTGTTGGGAAGTGCGGCATGTTGTGCCCGCATTTGATGCGTCAATTTGGCATAGTCGAGCCTGTTGGATTGTTTGAACTTAGTCGCTTAGATGTCTGTGAAAAAAACTTTAATGATGCGTTATTAATTCCAAGCGGGTTTCCCTCAATAAGAAGAGATGTCACTTTTGATGTGCCGAAAACCATAACTTATGCTCAAATTCAAGGAGTAATTGATAAAAATGATAAAATTTCCTTGAAATGTCATTCATTATTTGATATATATTCTGTTAATGATTGTAATCGTAAGGATATTAAGTCTCTTTCGATAGCTATGATCTTCAATCATCCTGAGAAGACAATGAAGGATGAAATCGCTAATCGTTATAGGGATAAATTAATTGAAGATTTACAATCTGAGTTAAACATAACAGTGAGAGGTATACATGACCACATTGACAAAGGCTGATCTTACAGAAAAGCTTAATAAAGAAATTGGCTTAACAAGAGGTGAAGTTGAGAAAATTATTGAAAACTTTTTTCAAGTTGTCTCTTCTACGTTAGAGGCAGGAGAACCTGTTAAGCTGTCTGGCTTTGGAAATTTTAATTTGATTGATAAAAGTCAACGACCAGGAAGAAATCCTAAGACCGGTAAAGAAGTACCTATATCTGAACGCCGTGTTGTGACATTTAAAGCTGGCAATAAGCTCAAAGCACATATTGCTAAAGCCATCAAGGAAAACGAAACAAAGGATTAGCATGACAAAGACTAACAAGGGACGTTATTTAACAATTGGTAAGGTTTGTAAGCAGTATAATCTGAAAACTTATACACTAAGGTACTGGGAAGTTGAGGTGGATGCTCTCAAGCCTCTGTATGTTGAAGGCCGGCGCTTTTATGATGAAAAGCAGGTCAAGATCATAGAGAAGTTAAAGTTTCTTATTATTGAGAAAGGGTTGACGGTTAAAGCTGCAGGCCAAGCTGTCAAGCACAATAATTTTAAAATAAATGCTCATGTTTCTACAGGACGCATTCAGGAAGAGCTCAATGATGTATTAGTTTCGTTAGGGACATTGTTGAATAGTTTTTCTGATGATGTTGAAGTGCCTGAAACTAGATAATTTTTTCGGGGCGTGGCGCAGCTTGGTAGCGCACTTGCATGGGGCGCAAGAGGTCGCTGGTTCAAATCCAGCCGTCCCGATACCTGTCGGAATATGCCCTTAAAAAATCAAAATTCAGTTTGATTGATGCGGTATAAATTAATATAATATTTCTGGTGTGCTTTTACGCAGATAGGTGTAAAACAGTTTTTGGTTTAAATGAATTGACACTACTTACCGGGAATTCGCATGCAGCGCGAAAACATTAAGTCTACAGATGCTTCTAATCAAAAAATATTACTGATTATACCCTGTCGATTAAAGTCAAAACGGTTGCCTCGTAAAGTTCTTTTACCCATTGGTAACACTCCAATGGTAATCAAAGTTTTTCATGAAATAAAAAATATCTCAGCATTTCGTCGGTTTGTTTTGTGTGAGGATTTAGCTATCAAGGACGTCTGTGATAAATATCATGTTCCGGTGGAGTTGTCAGATAAAGATTGTTCCAGTGGCACACATAGAATAGCTTCGTGGCTCATTCGAAATCAAATGAATGATAATGATATTATTGTCAATATACAGGGGGACGAACCCTTTATCGAGACCAAAGCAGTTGATCAGGTCATTCATATGCTTCAGTCTAATCAAGAGGCAGGTGTTGCAACCTTATGGTCTCCTTTAGATATCTCTTGTGCTGCTGATCCAAATAGAGTTAAGTTGGTAACGACCCATAATAATCGTGTCATTTATTTTAGTCGTAGTCTCATTCCAAATATGAATCGAAGTGTAGCCCAACAGAAATTATATCGAATGCATATCGGTCTATATGCTTACCGAGCATGGGCGTTAAAGTCCTACTATCATAATAAAGAAAGCGTTCTTTCTCAACAAGAGTCGTTGGAGCAATTAAGTTTTATTGATCAAGGGATCCCTGTTTTTGCCGAGAAATCCAAAGTAGAAGTTCAAGCAGGTATTGATACTATTCATGATTATCAGAGGGTTAATCAATCGTTGGTGTTATGTGGAGGTGTTAATACATGAGATGGATATTTGTACTGTACGGATTACTATGGATGGTTTCTTCGGCAAATAATGAGAGTGTTGTTGAATTTTCACTGACTCGAACATCTTATGCTAAAACTTACTTCAATTCAGGTTTAGGAGTTCTTAATATTACTGCTTCAAGTTCTTTTAATAACTTAAATCTTAAACAATGCAGTAAACCAAATTGTTCGATTCAATCCATGAAATTTTCAGATAACAAAATGAATTTAATTCTCAAAATTATCAATTATTCAAGTCATCAATTGCAATACGATAAAAAGGGTCAATACAAATTGATAGTGTCACATGAAAGTCAGCCAGTCATTCAAAAAGCCACGACGAATCGACCTTATATTGTCGTCATTGATCCTGGGCACGGAGGCTCAGATCCTGGTGCAACCTCAAATGATGGGGTGACCGAAAAAGAAATCACTTTAGCTATAGGTCGGTTGTTGGCTAAACAGTTAAATAAAATGGAGGGGATTCGGGCTATTTTAACCAGAACTCATGACAAAACCGTAACTTTACGAGAGAGGTTAAGGTATTCAAGTCAATATTCTGCAGACTTATTTGTTTCAATTCATGCAGATGCTTTTATTAATAAACAGGCCAAGGGTATTTCTGTTTATGCTCTATCTGAAAAAGGATCTACCAGTGCAACGGCGAGTTGGTTGGCTGCACGTGAGAATAAATCATTTACGATGGAAGTGGGGGATGTTGAGATTAAAAACAAAGACCTTCAGAACCTTATTTTTGATCTTAGTCAAAAGGCAACGAATAAAAAGAGCATTACGATAGGTTCTAGAGTATTACAAGGCTTGGGTAATGTTTCAACATTGCATAGCCCTCATGTAGAGCAAGCTGCATTTATTGTGCTGAAATCTCCGGCTACTCCGGCTATTCTGATTGAAACAGGGTTTATATCCAATGAACGCGAGGCTCGGTATCTGCAAGACAAGTCCTACCAACACTTGATTGCTGGAACTATTGCAGACGCGATTAAGTCAAGTTCAAAACATAAAGGTCACTCAGGAGTATCATCACAACAAGCTAAAAAATTATCTTATTTTTTACATAAAGTTGCGAAAAGTGAAACCCTCTACCAGCTCAGTAAAAGGTACGGTGTGTCAACAAGCGATTTGAGGTCCATCAATCATTTATCATCCAATACTATTTCTATTAGTCAAATCATTAAGGTTCCAAAACATGAATGAAATTAATATATTATCTTCGTTGGTTGCCAATCAAATCGCTGCGGGCGAGGTGGTTGATCGACCAAGCTCTGTTATTAAAGAATGTTTGGAAAATTCTATAGACTCTGGTGCAACAGATATTGTTTTGACCCTGCGAGATTCAGGTCGTGAGTGTATGATTATTGAAGATAATGGGGAGGGGATTGCCAAGGATCAATTGCCCAAAACAATACTAAGGCATGCCACCAGTAAGGTGAGTACAATTGATGATTTACAACGTATTCAGACATTTGGTTTCAGGGGAGAGGCGTTGGCAAGTATTTCAGCTGTTTCGAGGTTTCGAATTAGTTCGTGTGCAAAGGGCCAGGATCACGGTTGGGTTCTCAAGCAGGATGGTGAAGATTTAGAGTCGACGATTATTGAGCCCAGTCAACGAAAGGTAGGCACCTCGGTAGAGATTAGGGATCTATTTTATAACACACCGGCCAGAAGACGGTTTTTAAAATCAGATAGATCAGAGTGGCAGGCCATTGATGATGTTATTAAGCGGACCGCTATGGCTTATTCATCGATTAAAATAACATTAAAAAAAGATGCACAAAAACCGAGAATATACCAGGCATGCTCTAGTCTTAAGGAGCGGGTTGCAGCGGTCATTGGACAGCCTTTTGCGGAGGCTTCAATTCATATTGAAGATGACTATAAAGGAGTCAAAGTTTCAGGTTTAATAGGGTTGCCGACCTTTTCTCGCTCACAAGGAGACATGCAGTATATTTTTCTAAATGAAAGACCCATCAAGGATAAAGCTATTTTTTCTGCCGTACGCAGGGCCTATCAGGATGTTATGTATCAACAGCGCTTCCCGGCTTATGTCATGTTTTTTTCCCTGGACCCGAAAGAGGTTGATGTTAATGTTCATCCTAGCAAGGAGTTAGTTAGGTTTGCTGATCATCAGGGAATCTGTCAGCTCGTTTATAAAAGTATTAAAGATGCTTTGGCTAAGGATAGGCCAGTTGATCGTGTTGAGGCAATGACTCGGCATGATGTAACCCAACCTCAATCAGGACATCATGTTCTTCCTCAGCAATCTCAGCAATTTACTCGGCAGCCTTCACTGGGTTCATCATCATTTTCTATGCCCCCCGCGGATCGACAGTTGACCTCCTCTAAGGTTGAATATTCATTCGTTCAGAATGCTAAGGAGCCCTTGGTTGAGTCTTCTTCTCGACAATTAGAGGCTGAAGAAAATATCGATGTTGCTGTGATGAATAATGCTGATCAGTCGCCAACGTTTGATATGCCGCTGGGTCATGCTATAGCGCAGGTTCATGGGATATATGTTTTATCTGCAAATGCACTTGGGTTGGTTGTGGTTGATATGCATGCAGCTCATGAGCGTATTGTCTACGAGAAGCTAAAAATGCATTATTCAACAACGGGGATTGAAAAACAATCTTCGTTACTAGACTCAAAATGTGAGCTTGATGAACATCAAAAGGCTTGTGTTCAGTTATATTCAGGTATCATTGATGCTTTGGGGTTTTCTTTTAGAGTGGAGGGAGATTGTGCTATTATTTCAGCAACTCCAGGCATGCTGGGCCGTGTGAATACTACGGAGTTATTTGAAACGATTGTCAATGATTTAATGGAAACTGATGAAGTACAAGAAATCACTCTCAGGGTTCAAAAATTATTGAGCTCTATGGCGTGCCACTCTGCTATAAGAGCGAACAGAAGTTTAAGCTTAACTGAAATGAATACACTGCTAAGAAGCATCGAAAATACGGATAATAGCGGTCAATGCAACCATGGCAGGCCGACATGGATTCAGCTTAATCAAAAGCAGATGGATGCTTGGTTTAAACGTGGACAATAATAGCGAAATTCATTAGTTTTTACGCATTTAATGTGTTATATTGTCAGTGCTGAATAGATTGAGATACTAGAATGACTGATATACAAAATGATTGTGAATTTATCCATATTGAAACTGAGTTAAAAAGATCGTATTTAGATTATGCGATGAGTGTCATTGTCGGAAGAGCTCTGCCAGATATTAGAGATGGGTTAAAACATGTTCAGCGTAGAATATTATTTGCTATGTATGGTTTGGGAAATGAATACAATAAACCCTATAAAAAGTCTGCAAGAATTATCGGGGATGTGGTAGGTAAATATCATCCGCACGGTGATACTGCTGTGTATGATGCCATTGTTCGATTGGCACAAACCTTCTCATTGAGGTATGTTCTTATTGATGGGCAAGGTAACTTTGGATCTGTTGACGGGGATTCTGCTGCAGCTTTTCGATACACTGAAATCAGAATGGCTAAATTAGCTCATCAATTGCTGATTGATATTGATAAAGATACTGTGGATTTTAGACCCAACTATGATAACTCTGAAACAGAACCTACAGTGTTACCAACCCGTGTTCCTAACTTACTGATCAATGGATCAACAGGGATTGCTGTCGGCATGGCAACCAACATTCCCCCGCATAATATCACAGAAATTATGAATGCGTGTTTAGCCTATATCGATGATGAAGATATTGATGTGGCTGGCCTCATGGAGCACGTCACCGGCCCTGATTTTCCAACGGGCGGAATTATTAATGGTCGACAAGGTATTATTCAGGCCTATAAAACTGGGCGAGGTAAGATTTATGTTCGGGCTAAAGTCCACATTGAAACAGACAAATCAAAAAAAGAGGCCATCATTGTTGATGAACTCCCTTATATGGTTAACAAGGCAAGGTTGCTTGAGAAAATTGGTTGGTTGGTTAAAGAGAAAAAAATAGAGGGCATTACTGGTTTAAGGGACGAGTCAGATAGAAACGGTATGAGAATGGTCATCGAGGTTAAACGAGGTGAAAATGCTGAAGTTCTATTGAATCGTTTATATATGCTTACTCAGTTGCAGACTGTTTTTGGTATTAACATGGTTGCTTTGCAGGGCAATATACCTAAATGCCATAACCTTAAGGAATTCATAGAGTGCTTTATTAAGCATCGAAGAGAAGTGGTTAGAAGAAGAACTTTATACGAGTTGGCTAAAGCAAGAACTCGAGCCCATATCTTAGAGGGGTTGGCTGTAGCCATTGCTAATATCGATGAAATTATAAAAATCATTAAAGGTTCTGCGAATCCTCAGGCGGCTAAAGAAGCCTTGATCAGTAAAGATTGGTCAATGCAAACTTTCAATCTCCCTTATGAAGATGCAGCTGATGCAAAGCCTGCAGAAGTAGAAGAAACTTTTGGGCCTGTTGAGGGTGGTTTTTATCGGTTGTCAAGTCTACAGGCACAGGCTATTCTTGACCTTAAGTTACATCGATTAACTGGGTTGGAGCGTGATAAAGTACTTGATGAGTACCAGGCTGTTATTAAATTAATTTATGAGCTTCTTGAGATTATCAATAATTATGTAAGGTTGATGGAAGTTATACAGCAAGAGTTGCTAGAGATTAAAAATAACTTTTCTGATGATAGAAAAACAGATATTCAAACTGATTACGAAAACCTAGATGATCTTGATTTAATCCCTAATGACCCTGTGACGGTTATTGTCACTCAAGAAAGTTATATCAAGACCCAAATGCTAGATACGTATCAAGCCCAGCATCGTGGGGGTAAAGGTAAGGCTTCAGGTCAGTTAAAAGAGACTGATCGAGTGAAGTTTATTATGACAACAAAGTTACACGATACACTTTTATGTTTTACCAATTTTGGTCGAGTTTATTGGCTACAAGTTCATCAACTTCCTATGGTGTCACGTCAATCTAAAGGAAGGCCCATTGTTAACTTTTTGAATTTTGCAGAAGGAGAAGAGTTAGCAGCGATACTGCCCATTAATAATTTTGATGAAGATAAATACCTGTTTTTTGCTACCGTTAATGGTATTGTCAAAAAGTCTTCGTTAAGCCATTATTCTAGACCAAGATCAACAGGGATTAATGCGATTGAATTAGATGAGGGTGATGCTTTATTATCCGCTCAGATCATTCGGCGTAGTGATAATGTCTTTTTGTTCTCTACAGCGGGTAAGGTTATTAGGTTCGAGGAAGAGTTGGTCAGATCTATGGGACGAACTGCCAGAGGAGTCATTGGAATGAGGCTTAAAGATGATCAAAAGCTTATTTCCGCTATTATAACGAGTGGTGAAGGGACCATTCTAACCGCATCAAAAAATGGGTATGGAAAAAGAACGCAGTTATCACAATACCGTAAGACAGGCAGAGGTGGTCAAGGTATCACCGCAATGATTACCAATGACAAGGTAGGGTTGTTAACAGCTGCAGCAGTGATAGAAGAAAGTGATGAGTTGTTTTTGATCTCCAACAAAGGAACCTTGGTAAGAATCCATGCAGCAGAGATTAGTTTGTTGGGTAGAAGCACACAAGGTGTCCGCTTGATGAGGCTTAATTCTGGCGAGGTATTGGCTCAAATAGAACCCATCAAGCAAGAATATATAACCGCTGACGAAGACCTTCCTGAGGTTGATAATGAAGCCAATTAATCATTAAGATGAACTTTAGTGCAGCACAAGCCGAACTTCCAAGTCAGGTTCAGCAGCAAGTAGTAGAGGCTATTCAGTATTGGTCTCCTGCAAAACAAAGTATATTAAATATTTCTCATACTCACAGCTCTTTTCATGATGTTGCTGAAAGTATTCAAAAACTTTTCAAATCAATGTTTGACCTTCCCGACAGTCACGTTATGTTAATCATTCCAGCTGGCGCACGCTATCAATTTAATCAGTGTGCCATGTTTCTTCGCCAGCACACCCAGGATGTCAATTATATCATTAGTGGCCATTGGTCAACCATGGCGAGTGAGGCAGCTAGAAATTGGTTGAACGTTGACTGCTTCGATAAAAGTGAATGTTCAACCATTACCAGTGACAAGGACTCACGGTGGACGTTTTATACTGATAATGAAACCATTGAGGGTGTTGAATTCAAAGCTCCTCCCGGCAATATGAAACTAATAGCAGATATGACCTCAAATATATTCACGCGAAAAGTCGATTGGGCTGCTCATGATGTTGTTTTTGCAAGTAGTCAGAAAAATCTTGGAATATCAGGATCCTGTATTGTTGTGGTAAAAAAATCACTGCTGATGAAGGACCGAGAAGATATTTTTAGTTATCGCCAGGCTTATCAACAGAATTCTTTGCACGTTACGCCTTGTATTATAGCTTGGTACACCTTGTATGCCATGCTTGAATGGTATGAAAGAAATGGAGGGGTGCCTTTTTATGAGGCCAAAGTTAAAAATTTTTCAGAAAAGTTATACCATAAACTCGATCAACATCCTATCTATTCTAATCTAGTTGACCCAAGGTGGCGCTCGAGAGTTAGCATTGTTTTTGATTTGATTGAGGGTGCCTCGAGGGATCACTTTATTAGCGTCTCTGAAAAAGAAGGTTTTATGGGCCTGAAAGGCCATAAGATTCGAGGTGGTGTTCGTATTAGCTTGTATAATTCAGTGAAGCCAGAGTCAGTGGATTCATTGGTTGAGTTTTTAGATTATTATGGAAAAAGATATGGATAATCATGCTTTGTGTGTTTGCATTGATGGCATGGGAGGTACAGGAAAAAGTACCATTGCGGGTGAACTTGCTCTTAAATTACAGTGGAACTATTTGCCTAGTGGCTGTTTGTATCGATGGTATGCATGGCAACAAGAACAAGGCTCAGGCGTATTAAATCCAAAAAAAGATGCCAAAAACTTAAAATTTTCATACACTCGAGAGAACGGATTAACAGTTGATTATAAGAATGACGACATTACTTCAGTATTAATGGATCCCAAGGTAGCAAAAAAAGCCTCAGAATTAGCGAAAAACAATGGAGTAAGGGATTCATTATTAAGCATTCAAAGAGACTGCTTAAGGGCTCCTGGCTTGGTTGCTGAGGGTAGAGATATGGCAAGTGTAGTCTTCAAGAATGCCACGTTGAAGGTCTATTTAACAGCCTCGTTGGAAGTTAGAGCAAAAAGAAGGCACAAACAGTTGATAGATAATGGAATAAGTGCTACGATACCTTCCATTATGAGTGAGCTTAAAGCTCGGGACGGTCAAGATATGAACCGAGCTGCAGCACCTTTGGTACAAGTAGAGGATGCTTATGTTGTGTCTACGGATCAATTAAGCATTGATGATATCATCCACTTGCTTGTACAAAAAGTGATGTGAAAGAGCTCAATTGAGCTAAAATCTTTTGATTTTATTTTATGAACCAAACAGGATTAACCATGACGACATTGACCAGCCAAGACTATGGATCTTTATTAGATAAAAGTCTTCAATTTGATAACCTTAAATCAGGCAGTTTAATTAAGGCCACCATTGAAAAAGTAGGCCCCGAGTATGTATTGGTCAATACAACTCTTAAATCTGAATCTATTATACCCCTTAAAGAATTTTTAAATGATAAAGATGAATTCTCTTATAATATAGGTGATCAAGTCACCGTGATGATTGAAACCATTGATAACGGGTTAGGTGAAACTTGTTTATCACGTGAAAAAGCTATACGTATTGAACAATGGAGCTCACTAGAACGAGCAAAAAATGATGCCACGCCTGTTATGGGAACCATTACTGAGCGTGTTAAAGGTGGGTTTACCGTAGATCTAGAAGGAATGAGAGCATTTTTACCTGGGTCTCAGGTTGATATGAAGCCAGTTAAAGATATGAATCAGCTTGAACAACAGACCATGGAATTCAAAATTGTAAAAATGGATAAGAAGCGTAACAATGTTGTCGTATCACGTCGAGCCCTTATTGAAGAGAGTAATAAAGAAGGTCGAGCTGAAGTATTACAAGCCATTGAAGAAGGTGCAGAATTAAGAGGTATTGTCAAAAACCTCACAGACTATGGTGCATTTATCGATTTAGGTGGTTTAGACGGGTTATTGCATATTACTGATATGTCCTGGAAGCGAGTTAAACACCCCAGTGATATGATTCAAGTTGGTGAAGAAATTACAGTCAAGGTATTGAGCTTTGATAAGGAAAAACAACGTGTTTCACTCGGTCTAAAACAACTTTCAGGTGATCCTTGGAGTGACATGGTTAAACGATTCCCTGTTGGAACTCGTCTCATTGGAAAAGTAAACAATACCACAGAATATGGTTGTTTTGTAGAAATTGATGATGGCATAGAAGGTTTGGTTCACATGTCTGAACTAGATTGGACTAATAAAAACATTCACCCAAGCAAAGTGGTTCAAATTGATCAAGAAGTAGAGGTCATGGTATTAGATATTGAGGAAACAAGACGTCGTATATCATTAGGGATTAAGCAATGCAAACCTAACCCATGGAAAGAGTTTGAAAACAATCATTCTATGGATGAGGTTATTGCAGCAAAAGTTAAATCCATTACTGACTTTGGTATATTCTTAGGCCTTGAAGGTGAGATTGATGGTTTGGTTCATATTAATGATATAGCTTGGAATCAAGCGGGTGAAGTTGCTATAAGAACTTTCAAGAAAGGCCAAGAAGTCAAAGCAGTTATTTTAAGCATTGACTCTGAACGTGAGCGTATTTCATTAGGTATGAAGCAAATTGAAGCAGATCCTTTTGAAGAGTTCTTTATTGATCATCCTATTAATACGGTCGTTAACGGTACTATTAATGCAGTAGATTCGAAAAGAGTCGTTCTTGATCTTCCTCATGGTTTGCAAGGAAGTATTAAGCGTGATGAGTTTAGTGAGGCTGAACTTGAAGTAGGTTCAAAAATCCAAAGCACAGTGGCCAATACAGAACCTAAAAACTTCATGATTCAATTAACCACTAAGCAGATTAAAGCAACTAAAGGCAAAAAGGCGCATCAATCATCTTCTCAACCCATTGCATCAGCAACGTTTGGGGATCTGATGAAAGATAAGCTATCTAATCAGGAAGAAGAACAGAAGCATTAAATGAGTTCGCTCAAAAGTGTCTTAATATTAGGCCTTGGTGTGATGGGGGAAGCTTTCCTTCATCACATCTCAAGATCGACTCAAGCTCAAGTAGACTGTGTTAATCCCGAAGGCATACCTTTTAAAGCACCTTTGCTGCCAGGTTCAGCTAACTTAATTCATGAGCGGGACTTGAAGGATAAATCTTATGATCTTGTCATTGTTTCGGTATCATTAATAGGTTTTGATTGGGCCGTTAAGAAATTAGCCCATATTAAAGCACACCATGTTTTAATTGTAACGAAGGGTTTGGTTGTTAGCAAAAATACAATTTCAACCCTGACAGATTATGCAGCGAATGAGTTAAACATTAACCCATCCTTATTTTGTCAAGTTGCAGGCCCCTGCATTGCCGCAGACCTAAAGCATAATAGTTCTCCTTTAGAATTGGTGCTTGCTGGGTCTAATGCTTATGATTTGGCTCCTGTGTTAAGTCATTTAAATGTTCAGTTTAAACCCTCGTTGGATATCGTCGGGGTATCATGGGCAGCAGCCTTTAAAAATATTTATTCCATTGCTTTAGGTGCATCCATAAGTAATAGCCAACAAGCAGCTTTGCTGACTAATATTTTAAGTGAGTTATCGAGCCTTATTGTTAACAGAGGCGGACAGTTTTCAACCGCATATCAGCTAGCAGGTATAGGAGATTTATGGGTAACAGCTGCGGGAGGGCGTAATGGTAAGTTTGGAAAGTTATATCAACAAACCGGTTCATTCTCTAAGGCTATCGAAGCCATGAATAACCAAACCATTGAGGGTGTAGAGCTCGCTGCTTCGATTAGATCTCAATGGGTTCTCAATGATTACCATCATTTATTTCCTATCATCAGTGAGTGGATCAATAAGTTACAAAAATAATATTTTGATGTAAACTTTATTGAGATAATTTATATTAGTAGGTTTTAACTCACACGATTATTTGAAATTTATATTCATAGTATACTTTTAAGGTGAAGCAAAGATTAAATCTAAATTAAGGTTTCATAACAAGGTTGAGTAAAATTGTAACTGTCATAGAACTCATTTTAGGATAATATACACCAACTACTTTCAATTAGATTATCAGGGTGCTTAGATGCCTTTAAAGAACTTTTTTTACTTAGAATTTCTTCAATGCTTATCGGAATTTTTTTCAGACAGCTATTGGCTAGACTTCTTATTTGTAGGTTATTTAATTTTTTGATTGTCGGACCCTTCTCTATGTGTTCTATATTTTTAAATGATATTGATCCTGAAAATAGTGATAGTTTTTGCAGATATGATGCATTTTTTGGGTTGTTATTGTATAGAATATTAAAACCAAATTGTGTAAATTGATGACCATCGGTGGTTGATATTGTCTTTGTAGTTAGTTTTAAAAATTTCATTAACTTTTCACTAGGTGATGAATTAAGCATTTTTATGGCACATAACACAATGTTTTTTTGAGTTTGAATGGAAATATCATGCTTCGTTATTTCACGGTATAATCCTTCTGGGCCATGAATATCTATATCTAAATAAAAGTGTATTATTTCTTCTCGATGACTGTCTTTAAGATGGGGCAACTTTAATAATTGAAGGGGGGATACTGAATTGAATAATTTTGCATATAATGCTTTTTTTCTTGTTGTATGATATGAACCTGAAAATGATTGTATTAAGTTAAGTAAAAACGAATATGAAGTTATTGTTGAGTTCAACATATTATTTAATAGTTTATATATCCAATCCATTTGATCACTACTATAGTTTCCACTATTTGTTTCTACATTAAAAACGGCTGAATATTCTGAGGGTATTTTCATGACAAGATCATGAGAGATTGTGTTAGATTTAATTATTTGGTCTATCAGCCATTGTGATGTTCTTTTATCTAATAGTTTATGAATGATAAACAATGAAGTTTCTGGCATACGAGCTGTAACACACAACGACTGGTGAATGCGAACTGGATCTGACTTTGTTATATATAATGTCAGGTAGAGGTTATCTTCTTCTATGTCTTTTATAAAAGGGGTTAGAAAGGACATCATGATATCATCATGCCATATAGCTGCCAATCTAAGAAGTTCAGATAGAAGAGCAGGCTCATCTTTTATTGCATGAACTAGCTGTATTAACTGTCGAAGATCATTCTTGGTTAATATATTATTTCTATGGGTAGAAACCCATTTTTTTAATTGATTGACATCTTGAGGGTAAGGATTTTTAACATAGTCATGATACTTAAGTTGTTTTTCATCAGAGTTTATAATGTTTTTATTAATGTTGAATTCGTTTTCTAGTGCCTTAATATCAAGTTGGGCATTTTCACAGTAACCCAGCAAAATCATCCAGTATTCAGGAGTTCCAAATGTTTGAAAGAATATTAGAGGTATTTCTGTATTTATTTCTCCAAGAAAATACAGGCATGCCTGCATTAGGATTTCTTGCTGTTGTGAGTTTGTATTCTTAAGCGCTGTTGATGACTGTTTTCTTGCGTTTTGATGTTGATTCCACCATTTTAATACTTTAACGCCGATAAGTTTTTGAGTATTAGAGTATTCAAGGCCTTGCTTAGGAGGCTGTGCTTCACTTTTCAGTGTGGCTAACCATTTTGGTTCATTGGTGTTGTTTTTAGTGACAAGAGGTATGGTATTTATGACAGTTCTTTCTTTATACCCTTTAGCACATGATGAGGTTTTATTTATATTTCTTCGTGCACGATATGCGCTGATGGAGTCTAGAATGATTGAGGCAGCTGTCTCAAGATATTCATCTATTGTTTCATAGGACTTGGTGATAATCTCGCTCATTTTATAATAATAATGTTCAGGGTTACCTTCGGCATATGCCATGGAACATTCTCGTTTTAATCTATGAATTTCATCTGTAGTAATTTTAGATATATACACAATTGAAAAATCTTTCATTTTTTTCTCAAAATCAATCATATTGTTTTGACAATTAAAAACCATAAGAAATTGCTTTTTCATGTTTCTGTATTTTATTTCTAGTGCATAGGTAATTCTCATCCAGTATAAGAGTTGTTTAAATGCTAATGGTTTATTTTTGGAAATGTTAATCCATTTTTCTACACTATTGTTATCTAAACTTAGTTGTTGAGCAATTTTTTTGAACGATTCTAGGTTTTTTTTCATGTTAGAAAAATCTTCATCTTTATCTGATGCTAACTCTTTGGCAATTAAAGCATGCATGTTCTTAACTAAGTTTGGTAAGTGAGATCTAGCGCACTCATTTAGTAATGATCGAATGTGTAGTATCTTCTTATGTGTGTTCTCAGATAAACTATGCTCGCTATCTTGAAGAAAATCATAATATCCTATACTTTGTCCCCAGTCTGAATTAATTTTATGAATAACTTTTCGCTCCTTAAGTATATTATTAAGTATTATGCTTTTTGAAAGTGATGATTGATCATTCTTGCCATAATGATCATGTACATCTGTATGAATGTTTGTTTTTAAAGACATGATATTAATCAGCTGCAGTGCTGATTGGGTTATTTTGGTCTCATTCTCATGAAACCATCTTTGCAGAATTTTCCAGCGAGTTTGGTAAAACAAAGATAAATAATCAGATTTATTTTGAGTGTTTTTGATGAATTCAATTTGGTTTAATAGTTCAGGGATTATGTTTAAATCGTACCATAATTTTATTCTATCTATTGATGGAGCTGATTTAAGCTTAGATTGAGGTTTTAACTTGTAAAAAGTCTTTAAAGCGTCATGCTGCGATATTTTGCTCGGAAACCCGTTCATGTAGGCATAATGAATAGGAAGTAATCCCTCATTATCAGTTATTTCAAGAGATTTTGTTTTGGTAACGATGATATTAAGTAATTCCATGCCCTCAGTTGAGGGTTGGTATTTCCAGGTAACAAAATCAACAGTCTTGTTTCTTTCTCTGTCGTAATAGGGGTCAAAAAAGAAAGCAAAAAGAGCATTATGACCGACGCTATTGAGAGTGTTTACACTAACCCCTGCATTAATTAGTACTAAGGCTGTTTTAATTGAGCCACCATATAATGCAAGGTGTAAGCATGTATTATCAGTAATGTTGCTTACGTCTGATTTTTTATTACTATAAGTGCTAACGCCATCTATAAACCTCCTGGGAAGTCCTAAATTAAATGGTAATTTTGCAAAAATACTTAATAATTTTAAACTATTGGGTGTTTCATATCTTATACAGTGATTACAAATTTCTAATAATGGTTCTCCATAAAGAATAGAATCATTTCTAAATGGATTTGATTTCATGGCAGATTTTTGTATGTCTTTTTGATATAAATCCCAGTTAATGTCATCAATCAAAAGAAAATTTGGACTTTGAATTAGATAGTCCATCAAGCAATCTCTATCAATTAGTAGGGTCATTGCGTTACGAATTAAACTCTTTAATGATTCAAAATTATGAAAAGTGTAGACAAAATTAAATAAGACTTTGTTTGTTAGCTTAGCAAGATTTATTCGAAATATTGAATCATTAATAAGCTGGGCAAAAATTTCTTTACCATTCCCTCTATATTTATAGGTGATATCAGACATTATACTTGTAAATTCATTGGCTAACAGGTTTTTAATATCTGTATTTTCAAGTTCTTTTTTTATTTCAGGTGAATAACTGTATTCAATCACATCAAATATATTCTTAAAGGTGGTATCTTTATATAATAGGTTTAGACCTGATTTGTTCTCTTTAAGACAGATCGCGACATTTAATGGCTGAATATGTTTTGAAATTCCTTGACGTAAACTATTTAGCTCAGGCTTGATTCCTTGTGGAAGTTTTTGATTTTGGGTTTCTTCTACTAGTCGAATATAAAAATCATTTAGCCAGCTTTGATTTATCTGATTTTTAGTAATTTCTCTAGATAGATAGGAGTATTTGTCCTTGAAAGTCGTAAAGAATCGATCAGAGTGAGGATTATGAAGAAAGAAGGCCAGCCATATATGCATTTGATTGACACTGTTATCAAAGAAAAATTTCTTTTGGCTTTCCTCAAGTTGTAAGAGTCTGTTCAAAATAGTTGAGTTTATTATGACACCTTCTTCAGCAATTTGCATAAAGGCTTTGTGGTTGTTGTTCGTTAAAGTGGCTTCATATAGCATTGAGGAATTATGTCTAATCAGTTTAAAGTTGTGTTTTAGAAGTTTAGTTAATATTTTAGAATTTTCTAGTTTTGTTATTTCATTGAAGAATAGTCTACGACTTTTAGACCAGTTCAGGTTATTTCGCAACCAAGCTAGTATTCGAGTTAAAGCCTCTTTTCTTGTCATATATATCTCTATGTATTTATGGTATTAACATAACATAATTGTAAGAATTATTGAATATTTTTTTGAAATGTTTAGCTGCTCTCGTTATCTTGTAACCATTTTAATGAAAAATATTTGTTTAGGGTTGAAAGTTCTCTCTATGTACTCTAGAATAAGGGTATAGAGGCATGGAGATTATGATGTTAACGTTTCAGCAGCAAGCATCTTATAATTTTATCGTTGATTACATAAGTAAAAATAAGATACCACCAACAACAGCAGAAATTGCACAAGCTATTGGAATTCGTTCTAGGGGAGTGGTTCATCGCTATTTAAAGTCCTTGCAAGAGGCTGAACTTATTAGGCTGTTACCTGGGAAAAAGCGTAATATTGAGTTATTACAACCTGCAAAGAATAATAACAGTATTAAAATTGTGGGTAAAATTGCTGCAGGAAGGCCCATTGAAGCTATTCATCAAGAGGATGAAATTGAAATATCACAGATTTTTGTTGGATCAGATCGCTATGCTTTGAAAGTTCAAGGAGACTCTATGATCAATGAAGGTATTATGGATGGTGATATTGTGATTTGTCAGCATAGTCAAGTTGCTCGCAATGGGCAGATTGTGGTGGCTTTGATTGAGGGTAGTCAAGCTACTCTTAAGCGTATTCAATACAATGAAAATGGAACGGTGACTTTGAGTCCAGCTAACCCCACGCATAAGCCACAAATTTATCCTCAAGAGCTTGTTCAAGTCCAAGGCCTGTTTATCGGTTTGTTACGTATTGCGACATGATTCCATGGAGGCGAGTGATTGCCTTAGCTGATATGGATGCATTTTTTGCATCTGTGGAGCAATTAGATCAACCTTATTTGCGATCACGTGCCGTAGTTATTACCAGCCGACATCAAGGCTCTTGTGTCATCTCTTGTTCTTATGAAGCAAGGTCTTATGGCATCAAAGTTGGTATGCCAATATTCGAAGCTAAACAACTTTGTCCATTATTAGTTCAGTGCATTTCAAGAAGCGATCGTTATGCAGAAATATCTGATTGTATTATGCATGCACTTAAAAGCAAAATCACTCCCATGATTGAACAAAGCTCGATTGACGAAGCTTATCTTGATTTAACGGCAGAACAACAATTATATGAATCACATCAACATATGGTAGAGCATATTAGGTGTGTTGTTTATCAGGCATCAGGTCTGTCAGTATCTGTAGGATTAAGTGGAGATAAAACAACGGCTAAATTTGCCGCAAAACAAAATAAACCGCATGGTTATATGATTATTCCTCCTCATGAGGCTTGTTTGGCGTTAGCAGATGTGCCTGTTGCAGAACTTTGTGGTATTGGTCAAGGCATGCAGTCTTTTTTAGCAGGTTTGGGTGTGCATCATTGCCAAGATATGCGCAATATTCCAATATCTGTATTATCGAAACGATTTGGTAGAATAGGGCGACGAGTTTGGTATATGTGTCTAGGACAAGATCCTGATCCCGTTGATGTACGTTATCGCCAACCTAAAACATTAGGCCACAGTAAAGTATTACCACCCCACACTTCAAATCATGCAACCATATTAGCGTATTGTCACTATTTGACAGGCCGATTAGCCAAGCGTTTGCGTGATCACTCTTTAAAATCAACTGAATTTTCATTGGGTATGAAATCTTATTCCAGAGATTGGATATCTCAACGCATGGTATTAACTCAAGCAACAAATGATAATGTTATTATTCAGAAACTTTTTCTTGATTGGTTGAATACTTATCATAAGCATCATGAAGCTGTCTCACACCTATATATTACAGCTATGAATTTACAACAATTACAACAATTAAGTTTGAATGGTCAACAACAGAGTAAAATAAATGCTACGCTAGATGCTATTCATGAACGCTATGGATTGAAAGGGGTGATGTCTGCACGTTTAGTTGATGTCTATCAAGAAATAAATTCAGTGGTCCCTTTTGGTTATCATGCTAATAAAAAGCTATTCTCTCATACTTCTGTTTAACTTAAGATTCAAGAAAAATTCAATTAATGATACTTAAAAAGTATGAGGGCAGACGTAACAAGGGTATAATTTTTAAAACCTGAAGTTGATATGGCAACTAATGATGATGTTTAACAGGTTCCATTATTGCTCAGAATCATTAGTTCAAAGGATTTTTCTAACGTAGATGAATTCTGATTTTGTGGGTTATTTATATGGGCTCTGAAACTTTCAGGATGTATGTCTTGAACAGAACTATCATGCATATTACTGAGGCTATTAACACCAGAGCAAAATATATAGCATTATATGTTGTAAGTATATGAATATTTAGTTAATATTATAGGATTAATGTCTAGTAAATAAGGTGAATATGATGAAAAAAGAACTAAGAAGTCAAGGGGGTGTTGAGTCGTTACGGGACAACCTTGCTAAGACAGTGCGAAATACGATTGGAATATTGAATGATTATATGAACAATTTGCAGTATCAAGATTTAAGAAAATATATGGTAAATTATACTGAAAATGCCGAGGATTTGATTGAGATTCAAGATAAGCCCATACCATGGAGTAGCGCTCATCTTAAAGTTGTATCATCGCTGGAATTACTGTCTATCGTAAAGGTTACTATAGCTGGTATGCAAGAGATTGAAATGAAGCTTGATGGTGCAGTCGAGAAAGAGGAGCTGCTAGCAACTATAGTAAGTCAGAATAACTCAGATTTCCAAATTGGTTTTGAAAAATTATCAAATGGAGTTGATCGTCTAGATTGGTCCACAGTAAAGGACGTGGGAGATCTGATAACAAGAGTCAATCAAATGCATTTTTCTAAAGGGGTTGAGTCGATGTGAGCTGTGCAATAATATATGAGGCTATTAATTCGGTTGTTCCTTGTTGTGATAAGGTTGGAATGAGCCTGTGATGGTTAAGTATGTCTAGTGTAAGGTTGCGTTGGAGTTATTAATCAGTAAGATTTTGAGTGTTAAGGAGGCAGCGAATATATTAAATTTATTGTATCCTCAGAAGCAAACATAATTATCAAGCAAAGCATGAATGAAGAACGTTATTTAAAATGATTGCAGGGGATTGATAATCTAAATTTGAGCACGGTAACGGATAGTCCTGATTTGATTGCAAGACTAAATACAATAGAATTAGAGGATACAGCATCTCTAACTTTATCAGGGTAATCTAGAGAAATTATATCAAGGTATTGTGTCTTGACGTTTTGCATTAAGCTTGAAACAAACGTATAAAAATATGACCTTTATTCAGTGTAAGTAGTGACGGGCATGCATGTTTAGAGGGTGCTTAGATAAATGATAAAGATAGTTGGCGAATTTATAGTTTTGATATGTTAGCATGGAGGTTTCGTGTTTGGGAGAGACAATGTTAACCGATATACAGATTGCAACAAAAACTCAATTGAAGCCTATTAGTTCAGTTGCAGAAGAAATCGGTCTAAAAAAGGATTATTTAAAAGAGTATGGCCCTTATATTGCTAAGATAACAAAGCAAGATCAGCAGAAAAAAAAGGGTAAATTAATACTGGTATCCGCGATGACGCCAACGAAGCATGGTGAGGGTAAAACCACCATGTCCATTGCATTAGCGCAAGGTCTTAAAATGATAGGTAAGAAAGCAATACTTGCTCTTAGAGAACCTAGTCTTGGGCCAACCTTTGGAATGAAAGGGGGGGCTTGTGGTGGAGGCTATAGCCAGCTTGCTCCGATGGAAGATATTAATTTACATTTTACAGGTGACTTTCATGCTATATCGACCGCACATAATTTATTAGCGGCAACCCTTGATAATCATATTTACCATGGTAATAAGCTTCATGTTAATCCAGAAAAAATAAGCTGGAGAAGGGTTATTGATTTATGTGATAGACAGCTGCGAGATTGTAGGGTAGGTAAGTTGGGGGGTAAAAAATTAGTTGCTAGAGAAAGTGGTTTTGATATTGTTGCTGCCTCTGAAATCATGGCTGCCTTATGCCTATCAAATGATCGTGATGAGTTTACACAGAGACTATCTAAGCTTGTTGTTGGGCAAAATAATTATGGTGAATATCTATTTGCTGAGCAATTTAATATCACAGGAGCGATGAAGATATTATTGAAGGATGCATTGTTACCTAACCTTGTACAAACACTTGAGGGAGTACCTGCACTGGTTCATATGGGCCCTTTTGCTAACGTTGCCCATGGATGCAATAGTATACAAGCAACCAAGTTGGCGATTGATTATGGAGATTACGCTATTACAGAAGCTGGTTTTGGAACGGACTTGGGTGCTGAAAAATTCATTAATATCAAATGTAGGCATGCTAAGTTAAAACCTTCTCTCGTAGTTATTGTTGCAACTGTAAGAGCAATAAAGCATCAAGGCCAAAAATGGGAGGGCCTTAGAAATTTAGGCCAGCATATTGAAAATATATTTAAATTTAACTTAAAGTGCGTTGTGGCAATCAACGCTTTTCCTGAAGATACCAACCATGATCATGATGCTATTGTGTCTTATTGTAAAACTTTTGATGTAAAGGCAGTTGTTTGTCATGGGTTTTCTAAAGGAGGGGAGGGTTCTAAAGATTTGGCTGAAGTTGTTGTTTCTGAATCAAGTCAGAAAAACGAACCCATCAAGTTCACCTACGATCTTAAGGATTCATTGGATAAAAAAATTAACGCTGTTGCTAAGAAAATTTACCGATGCAAGAATGTAGAGTATTCTGATCAAGCACGCAATACCCTGATACGGATTGAGGAGTCCTTTTCAAACCTAGGGGTGTGTGTAGCGAAAACTCAATATAGTTTTTCAGATGACCCTAAGAAGATTAATGCACCCATCAATCATACTTTGCATGTTGAAGAAATAAGGCCAGCCATTGGAGCTGGGTTCATTGTTGTTCGATGCGGTAAATTGATGTTAATGCCGGGAATGCCTTTATCACCTGCAGCAGAAAAGATGAGTATTAATAATAACAATGAGATATTGGGGTTATTTTGATCGTAACAGTTATTCATCTTAGTCGAAATAGATCTGGATACAAAGATGTTAAGCATCATTGAGACCATACGAAATGTTATTAGGGTAGGTCTATCTTAGTTGTAGATAAATAGCACTTTGCATCAAAAGAAGCCTGTTTTTAAAAAAGAGACAATGTACTTATTTACTTTTTTGCTGTACGGTAAAAAAAAATGCGGGCAAGAAATGATAACATGACTTTTCATTCCATCGACTTTTGTGCTTTTTAATGAAACTCTGCCATCATTGATTTTTGGAAGTAAAAAATATGATATTGGGTAAATTATTTTCCATAAACCATTTAATCTTGATGCAATACAACCCAGTTCATAGTTACATGTTTTAAGCCTTTTCGTGGTATTGTTTTTTGTTCCTATTTCTTGACCAGCAGGGCCTATGAGTTTTTGGTAAAAGAAATTATCTTGTAAAAAAGTAGCTAGCTCGCTTCCATTATTAGGGGTGCCGATAAGAATAACGCGGCCAATGGATTTAGGTTTGTACTTATCGATTATATTTCTTGCTAATAACCCGCCCATTGAATAGCCAACAAAATTGACTTTTCTATGACTTATAGGTTTCTTAATTTCATTCCATACAAGATCTGTTAGACTATCAATAGAATGTTTGTTGGATGAATAATTGACATTAATAACTTCAAAACCATGATGTATGAGAGTAGATTCAATATATCTCATCTGTTTTTTGGACCTTAAAAGCCCGTGTAAAAGAATGACACACTCTGTTGGGTTGTCTGGTAGATTGGCTGTGTTTGTCTTGATCATTATCTTCATCTAATGAGTAATTTTGTAAAAAATGACTGAGTAGAATAGTTTGTATCGTCAGGTCAAGATAACTCTTTAATGACACGCATGATTAATCTACGTCAAAAATCTCTTTCATTTGAAAATATTATAACAGGCAACTCTGTTTAATCAAGAGTTTTCATGCTATTAGTCTGATTTAACACGTTTTATTCTGTGATGACTTGCTAGCTATTAAGTGTTTATAGTGTCAAGCAATTTCGTCCAGGTATTTCTCTGCATCCAAGGCAGCCATGCAGCCGGTTCCGGCAGAAGTAACCGCTTGACGATAAACATGATCCATGACATCTCCTGAAGCAAACACGCCAGGGACGCTGGTAGCGGTTGCATTACCATTAAGTCCGCTTTTAACAATAATGTAGCCATTGTTCATTTCGAGTTGTCCTTGAAAGATACGGGTATTAGGGATGTGTCCAATGGCAATAAAAACACCGTCCATGGGTAACTCAGATAGTTGATTGCTCCCGGTGTCCTTAATCTTGATGCCAGTGACTTTGATAGGGTCTCCTAGAACCTCACTGAGTGTATGGTTCCAGTGAATTGTGACCATGCCTTGTTCGGCTTTTTTAAAGAGGTGATCTTGAAGTATTTTTTCGGCTCGTAGGCTGTCTCTGCGATGAATGAGGTGAACATGTTTAGCAATACCGGTCAAATACAACGCTTCTTCGACGGCGGTATTCCCACCTCCAATAACACAGGTTTGTTGATCTTTAAAAAAGAACCCATCACAAGTAGCGCATGCGGAAACACCTTTGCCAAGGTAGGCTTGTTCAGATGGAATGTTTAAATATTGAGCGGAGGCCCCGGTAGCGATAATTAAGCTATCACAAGTATAGGTTGTTGATTGGCTGACTAGTTTAAAGGGTTTGTTAGCAAAATCCACTTGGTCTATGTGGTCATTGATAATGATAGTTCCGACGGATTTTGAATGTTCTAGCATTCTATTCATTAATGCAGGGCCAACTAGGTTGTGTGCATCGCCTGGCCAGTTTTCAATGTCGGTGGTTTTCATGAGTTGCCCACCTTGTTCTTGGCCGGTGATTAAACAAGGGTTTAAATTTGCTCTTGCAGCATAAATAGCAGCAGAATAACCTGCAGGGCCAGATCCGATTATAATAACTTTGTGGTGATTCATATCAATCTCTAAATAAATAAAATATTAACATCGTTTGGAATGAGTATGAAGTCCTAATTGAATTGTTGGGTAATAACGCTATAATAGTGTTAGTTAGGTGAGAATATGACCAGTTTATTTAATCGAATTATCCGCAATGAGCTTTTAGCCTGTTTTAAATTGGCGGTGGCTATCTTTATACTAATTGCGCTGATCAGTTATCATATTGATGACTCAGCTTACACCACTTCTTCTTTTCAAGCATATTACATTCATAATGTTGAAGGTCTTTGGGGTGCTTATTTGTCGGATATGTTGTTTTATTATGTGGGCTATGCTGCTTTTTCAATCCCTATATTTTTATTGATGAGTGCTTATGAGGTCTTTTATGATAAACCTATTGTTGAGAGGTTAAAGTTTGGGTCTATACTCTTGGTTTCATGTATTACATTGGCATCAATGTGCTCAATCTATATCCCCGCTCAACTCAATATTCCCCAGGGCTCGGGAGGTCTATTGGGTCAAACTGTTGCGTGGTACTTATTACTGCATACGGGTATATCCGGTGCGATCATTATTCTTTGCTTCCTTCTTTTAGCAACATTACAGTTGATCAGTGAGTTTTCATGGAAAAAGATCTTTGTTAATTTCAATTTTATCAAATGTTTTGATTTCAAATTTCCGACAATGAATAAGACTCCAAAACCAGAGGTTGTTGATGAAGTCTATTCATTTTTATCTCAGCAAGAGCCTCAAGAGTCCATTAATAAGCAATTGATCACTTCTTATGGAAATCAGTCCGAGATGGAAATTACCGAATTGCCAGATAGAAAAATTCCCAAGCGATCAGTAAGAAAACGAATAGCACGAAAAATTGATACGGTTTCGACGATTGAACTATTAAATTCGGTGAAAGATGATGCCAATAAAGTGGATCAAAAAACCCTAAGAATGCTGTCCAAGTCAGTTGAAGAGAAGCTTCTTGATTTTGGCTTAAATGTTACTGTTGCAAGTGTGATACCCGGCCCAGTGATCACTCGTTTTGAAATTAAGTTAGCAGCCGGTACCAAAGTGTCCAAGATATCCAGTTTAGCTAAAGATTTAGCAAGGTCATTGTCGGTTAAAAGTGTTCGTGTGGTTGAGGTTATTGCAGGAAAATCAGTTATTGGGTTAGAGCTTCCTAACCCCAACCGTCAAATGGTTTCCATAAAATCGGTCCTTGAGTCCGATGAATATATCAAAACAAAATTGAATTTACCGATGGCTTTAGGTAAAAATATTTCTGGAGAGCCGATGGTTGTAGATTTGGCCAGAATGCCTCATTTACTAGTGGCAGGGACCACGGGTGCAGGAAAGTCAGTCGGGCTCAATGTGATTTTGATTAGTTTATTAATGAAAATGAACCCCAAAGATTTACGGTTAATTTTAATCGACCCTAAAATGTTAGAGTTATCTATTTATGAGAAAATACCGCATTTATTAACACCAGTCGTGACGGACATGAATGATGCATCTACTGCCTTAAGGTGGTGTGTAGCTGAAATGGAGCGTCGATATCAATTGATGTCAGAAATGGGAGTAAGAAGTATTCAGGGGTATAACGACAAATTAGCCTCTCAATCAAGTAACTATGATGAGCATCATAAACATTTGCCCTATATAGTTGTTATTGCAGATGAATTTGCTGATATGATCATGGTTGTTGGTAAAAAGGTTGAGCAGTTAATTGCCCGTTTGGCACAAAAAGCCAGGGCTGCAGGGATACATTTGATTTTAGCCACGCAACGCCCATCCGTAGATGTGATAACGGGACTCATTAAGGCTAATGTTCCATCAAGGATTGCATTTGCTGTTTCTTCTAAAATAGATTCAAGAACCATTTTGGATCAACAGGGAGCTGAGCAATTATTGGGGTATGGTGATATGTTGTATTTACCTCCCGGTAGTGGACTTCCAACAAGAGTTCACGGTGCTTTTGTATCAGATGAAGAGGTCCATCGTATTGTTGAATCCATTAAACAACAAAATGATTTAGAGTGTGGTGATGATATTATGAATCAAGTTGATTCTGGCAGCTCTTTAAGTGAGGATGGGGGTGTTATTTCGGCTACAAACAGTGATGATGAACTCTATGATAAGGCTGTTGATATTGTTATCAAGACTCGAAAAGCGTCCATTTCAAATATACAAAGACGCCTTAGAATTGGTTATAACAGAGCGGCAACATTGGTTGAGGCGATGGAAGTTGCTGGCGTGGTTAGTTCAATGGAAAATAATGGTACAAGGCAAGTTTTAGCTCCAGAAAGAGAAGGAGAATAGTCATGAAGTTTTATTGGGTTCTATTTGTTGTTCCTGCTACTTTGTACTCACAAACGATGAAGATACATTTGCCTATGCAGGCTAAGCTTCAGTATGAGCATAAAACATTTGAGGGAAGGGTATCTGTCCAGAATGGTTTAGTGGATATTAGTCGATCATCAAAACTTAATTTAAAGTTACCATCTACCTTGAGCATTGTGGATGATGGGAAGTTCATGTGGTACTATGATATACCCTTAAAACAAGTTACCGTTTATCCACACTCTGAATTATGGGATACCTTGTTTTGGGATGTTAAAAAGCTTAAACAAAAATATAGTATGAAGGTGATTCATCAAAAGAGTTATACAAGATATAAGCTTAAACCCAAGCACAATATGGATATAAAAAGATTAATTGTTGATGTTTCCAAACAACACAACCTAATTTCATTTTCTTATGTTGACAACTTTGATGATACCCATACTTATAATTTTTTACATATAAGGCACGGTAAATCAGATAAGAAATCTTATCAGTTTACCGTGCCTAAAGGTATTGATGTTATTCGATATGATAATTAATCTCTTCCGCTAAATGCTGATAAGATGTGTAATAGACTAACAAATAGATTTAAGATGGCTACATATAATGAAATAGTTGCTCTAATGTAATTGGTCTCTCCACCGTGAATAATATTAGATGTATGGAACATAATGAGAGCGGAGGAAATAATGGCAAAACCTCCTGAGGTGATAAGGTTTAGTAAAGGCATGTTAAAGACCATTGCTCCGATACTTGCGATAAAACAAGTTGTGATTGCTGCCATTAAAAACCCACCCATGTAATTAAAATTTTCGCGTGATATGAGAACATAGCTAGACAGTGACAGGAATATGGCGGATGTTGCAAAAAGAGACATGCAGACAATAGATGTTCCCATTGCAGATTGAAAAAAGCTACCAAGGATCGGACCGAGAGTGTAACCCATTACACCGGTAAATGCGAAGGTAAGTATGATTCCCAGGCCTGATTCAGCGGTTGCTTGAACGGCAAAAAGCAGTCCAAATGCAAGAATCATAGTAAATATTCCTGGTTGAGCGTAAGTAATGACTGAATAAGCTGCAGTAAAAGCACTAAACAGGAGGGTTAAACTGAGCAAGAAGTAAGTGTTTCGAAGAACCGAGTGGCTGCTTGCAACTGCACCTCTAGTAAAAGAACTAATGTTTGAATTTGTAAAGGTATTCATGTGTATTCCTAAATTTGTGTATAGCTTTCATTATTATATCATTGTGTGTATTGTTTGTCCATTTTATGGTGTGTTTAAGGTTGTTTATACTTTATGATAAAAAAGCTCTTAATTTATCTTAATACGATTAATCAATTTAATTACTTTCAAATCTTTATTGTATTTGATAGAATACATGGTCATTAATAAGTGAGGGCGAAAATGAATATTGAAAGTCGTACAATAGTTATAACAGGAGCATTAAAAGGTATTGGATTAGCCATTACAAATAGAATGTATGTAGCTGGGTATAATGTCTGTTTACTAGGAAAGGCTGATAAAAAGTCAGAAGGGCTACATGAAGTGGCTGATAGTGTTAATCGGTTAGACTCAATAAACGATCAGGGAAAGGTTACAGTTTTTCCAACTGATCTTAGAGATGCTAAGTCAATTGATGACTCTCTTAAGGCTATATTTGAGCAGTTTAACTCTATTGATGTGATTATTAACAATGCATCAGTCATCGCGTTAAATAACACGGATGAAATTACAGCTGAAAAGTTTGATCTTATTTTCGATATTAATGTTCGTGCAGCATACCTTTTATCTAAATTCGCTTTACCCTATCTGCAAAAAAGCAGCAACCCACATATATTGAATATAGCTCCTCCCATTAATCTAGATCCAAAATGGCTGGGTTCTCATGTCAGTTATACGGCATCCAAATATTTAATGGGAATGATAACAGTGGGTTTAAGCACTGAGTTAAAACCTTATCAAATAGCCGTCAATGCATTATGGCCTAAAACATCTATCGCATCTACCGATATATGCAATGTAATAAGTGGTACTTACGTAGATAATATGAAAATGATGAGAGACCCCTCTATTGTTGCAGATGCTGCATACACTATTGTGAATAAGCATTTCTCTGATGCAAGCGGTGAGCAGTTTATTGACGAAGAAACCTTGCTTGATGAAGGATTTGAATTTCCACAAGACTTTGATAAATACTCAGTATCAAAAGAAGAGGATGCAGAATTATTAAGTTCAATGTATACGGATTAATTTTTAATATATTGTACGATCAGTTGTCTAACTAAATCCGAATAGAGTGGCATGAAATCACTTTGTCGTGCCACCTCGTGCGCATGGTTGGATAAAGGTTGGATAATGGATGACGTTAGGTGATGTTGTTTCTGATCAATATGAGGGGTTGTAAAGTCAAGGGCCACTGATATGTTATACAAATTATAGCCATCATAATCAAGTTCTTTGAAAAGTTTTTCTTTATGAAGTGAAAGGTTTATAATGTTTATGATACACCGTTTTCGCTCAGTGTTTAGCTCAAAGTATTTGGATTTTTTTAAGGCAATCATGAGTGGCTCATTTGATTCTGATGTATCATATTGAATGCTGTATTTTTCACATGGATGCATGTTATTATTCGCCAAAGAGCTTGGTATAAGTGGTAGGCAGCTAAATAATAATGTTAAGTAACTTTTCAGGTACATAAATGATCCTTTTGGGTTGAGATACAATCCATCGATTGATGTTTTTATCATTCAAGACAGTCTTCTCAATTACTTCCTGGGTTGTATTGGCTGGGAAGTTGAGTGTTCCTCTTATTTTATTGTTAATTTTGACTGCGATGGTTATGGCGATGTTATCAATCAGGTTTTGATTGGGTACTATAGGGGGGCAGCTGTCTAATTCTTGTTTGAATTTTAACGGGATCCACAGGGTATGAGAGATGTGAGGAGATATGGGGTTAAGAGAGGTAAATATCATTTTGTATAAGCCTTTCTTGGCACAGGTATCTTGAATCGATGTCAGGCAATTAACTAACTTCATAATACCAGAAACAACTGTATTAAGCTGTATTTTATCATAATCTTGAGAAATTTGATCTAATATCGAGTGAGCATTAGCAAGTTCAGAATGGTTGCAATCTTCATCAATGGCTGCCAATGAATCTATGTCTGAATAACATGATTTCCATAGTTTTGTTAAAAACCTAAAAGCTCCTTGAATGCCTTGGTCTGACCATTCAAGGGATTGTGTCGGGGGTGCGGCAAACAAGATAAACAGTCTCGTGGCATCTGCACCATACTCATCAATCATCTCATTGGGGGATACTGTATTGCCTTTGGATTTCGACATTTTAAACCCATCTTTTAAAACCATTCCTTGCGTTAAAAGGTGGTTAAAAGGTTCGTTGTTTTTGATCAGTCCGATATCGCGGATTACTTTATTTAAAAACCGTGCATAGAGCAAGTGTAATATCGCATGTTCAATCCCTCCGATGTATAGATCGACTGGAAGGGGAGAGGTGTTATTATCAGAGATTAGTTCATGATGATTGTGGGGATCTAGGTAGCGTATATAATACCAGGATGAATCAAAAAATGTGTCAAAGGTATCGACTTCACGGCTGGCTTGATTGCCACATTTGGGGCATGAGGTCGATTTAAATGTATCATCTGAATCCAGGATGTTGATAGTGTCGCTGTAATCAATGTCCTCAGGGAGTTTTACAGGTAAGTTTTCATAAGATTCAGGAACAATTCCACATGATTTACAGTAGATCATTGGTATGGGGGTTCCCCAATATCGTTGACGAGAGACTCCCCAGTCTCTTAGTCTAAACTGTGTGAAGGAATGACCTCTGTTTAGAGATTTAAGTTGAGCATTGATTTGATTGATAGCCTCAGATGACTCTAGCCCTGAAAATTCAGCTGAGTTGACAAGCTTTCCTGGTTTTAAGTAGGGGGTCGAGTTTTCATCCGGGTTTTCAGGTTGTATGACTATGTTAATGGGGAGGTTATATTTAGTGGCAAACTCATAATCTCTTTGGTCATGTGCTGGAACGCTCATGACGCAACCTGAGCCATAATCCATAATGACATAATTGGCTACCCAAACTTGTATATTGGCCCCTGTTAATGGGTGTTTAGCAGTTAATTTGGTCGGGGTTCCTTTTTTCTCCATTGTTTCCATAGCTTCTTCTGAAACAGCGGTTTGTTTACATTCGTTAATAAAAGCTAGGATTGTGTTATCTTCTTCGGCTAGTTTTAGAGCTATGGGGTGTTCAGGAGCTAGCACAATAGCAGATACCCCAAATAAGGTGTCTACTCTTGTCGTGAAGACCTCAACTTGACCGTGTAGCTCTATATCGAATTTCACACAGGTGCCTTCAGATTTACCGATCCAGTTTTTCTGCATGATCTTAACTTGTTTAGGCCAGTTTAAAGAATCGACATCATCTAATAGTTCATTAGCATAGTCAGTAATTTTGATAAACCACTGAGGAATGGCTTTTCGTTCAATGGTAGCTCCAGATCGCCAGCCTTTGCCATCAATGACTTGTTCGTTAGCTAAAACAGTTTTATCAACAGGGTCCCAGTTGACCATTGATTCTTTACGGTACACCAGTCCTTTTTCATACATTTTAATAAAAAGCCATTGTTGCCATTTGTAATAGTTGGGTTTACAAGTGATGACTTCGCGGTCCCAGTCGTAGGCTAACCCTAAAGAGGTAAGCTGTTTTTTCATGGAGGCTATGTTGCTATAGGTCCATTCGGCTGGGTGAGAATTATGTTTGCGAGCAGCATTTTCAGCAGGTAGACCAAATGAGTCCCAGCCCATCGGTTGTAACACATTATACCCTTGCATGCGTTTATACCTGGAAATGGCATCTCCTAGCGTGTAGTTTCTTACGTGCCCGACATGTAATTGACCGCTAGGATATGGAAACATAGAAAGACAATAGAAGCTATTGGTATCAGAATTATTGTATTTGAATACACCACGTTCTTCCCATTGTTGCTGTAAAGTTTGCTCAATGTTTTTAGGGTTATAGACGGCGTTAACTATTTCGTCTTGTTTTGTATTCATAAACAATCATTCCAATAAAAGTGATTAACATCGATATAATAAACCATTTGTCCAAACTGTAAAGCTCATAGGGGGTGTTTCCTGAATATAACTCTACATTGGTTTCAAGCGAACCAATTTGATGTTTATCAAGTTTACCAATAATGACGCCTTGGTGATCAATGCTCACAGTTGGTCCGGCAATACTGCTCACAAGGGTTGGTTTTTGTGTTTGAATAGACATGAGTCTTGCAAAATTAATCATATGTGTTCGTTGTAGGTTACCTTCATACCAGTATTCATTGTTAAATACTATGTTAGCTTGAGCAGAACGGTTTATGTATTTATTTAATCTTGGGTAAGCCATTTCATAACAGATGAAGCTATTGAATAAGACTTTTGAATCAATGTTGAATGGGTTGGTTTTATGGGGTGAAAAGCTATAACCCCCCAGCCCAAAATTCCTTAAATTGAAATAATCCAAACTATGTGGGAAATATTGAATAAGTGGAATAAATTCACCAAAAGGTACTAAAAAATGCTTGAAATAATGCCCTTGAGCTTTTCCTAATGCGATTGCCGCATTATAATAGTTTTGGTTGTTGTCTTTGAATCGGGTTCCTGCAAACAGCGATTGATTTTTATTGATAAGATAGGTATTCCATTCGAGAACAGTGGACTCTTTCAAATACGAATTGCCATCAAGAGTAACTTCAGGCCAAATAATAATATCAGAGCCACTTTTTGTTGTCAGGTTTTCGTAGATTTTTATTGAATCAGAGTTTTTTGCAAGAGGACCTTGAAGAATAGAGGCGGTAATAGTGTCATTTGGTGTCGTGTATTGATGAGAAAAAGATATTGAGATCATACCTAAGGTTAAAAGAATTAAAACTAACATTTTTTGTCTGTAGATTAAGCACCATGACAACATTAATACAAACGCTGTCATAATATACTGTCCAACATAGGCATACACCCAAGAAAAAGGACTATTGATTAAAGAGATTCCGATGTCGGTCCAAAAAAGAAATCCCCATTCACAGCGTATACCATAGGATACTATCAATAGGCTAATGATGGTAATAAAGGTGGGAAATTTACTCACATTGAATTTATTTAAGGATAAAACAGTGATTTTGGGTACTAGGGAAATGTATGCAGAATAGGCGAGAAAGAATATTAAATATGAAGGTATTGAAATAAAATAAGAAAAATGAAAGAATTTGCTCAGTGAAGGTACCCACCAAATCAATAGAGAGGCTTGAAAAAAGAAATGCCATACGAACCAGCTTTTTATAAATTTGTTGGTTTCTTTTTCGATCCATAAGGGAGCAGCTCCAATGATTGCAAAAGACCATGATGAGAAGGGTAAAGATGCTGTTGAAGCAAGAACTGCGCAAGAGGCTGTAAAAATATAGGGTATCATTTTAGTTCAATTTTAGTGACTTGCAGTAATTCTATACTTCTTGAGGAGGCTTTAATAGTTTTAAATTCAAACTTATTGAAAGCCAACGATTCGTTCTCTTTGGGAATATGCCCAAATTCTCTGGCAATTAATCCGCCCAGGGTGTCAAAATAGCTGTCTGAATAGGATGTTTTAAAATAGGCATTAAAATCTTCAATAGATGTGCTAGCTTTAACGATATAATGAAGGCCATCAGAGCTTAATATGATATCTTCATCATTGGCTTCATAGTGCTCATCTTCAATATCTCCAACGATTTGTTCGATGATGTCTTCTATGGTGATTAAGCCTGAGACACTACCATATTCATCAATGACAATGGCCATATGATTATGACTGGCTCTGAGTTCTCTTAAAAGGTTATCAAGTCTTTTGCTTTCAGGTACAAAAATGGTTTTGATGAGGTGCTTTTCAATGTCTAGAGTGGGCGTTAATGTTAGTTTATCGATATGCTCGAACAGTTGCTTGGCTAGAAGGATTCCAGAGACATCATTAAACCCTTTATCAATGACAGGAAAGCGAGAATGGCGGGAAGATTGAATAATACTTAAAATGGTGGGTACATCACTGTCTTTTTGTAGGGCAATAATTTGAGCTCTAGGGGTCATGACATCTCGAACTTTGAGTGCAGACATTTGTAGGCAGCCATGAATTAGTGAGACATCCTCCTGATCTAGGATGTTTTTAGTAATAAGTTTCTCAAGGTATTTTTCAAGGCCCTTTTTGGTGTATGTGTCTCGGGTAATGAAGGCAATAATTTTAGTTAACAGGGAATTGTTTTTCATGGTCTATCCATATTTCAAAGAGTTTAAAATGTTCTGTTCAGCGTTTTGCATCACTTTGGTATCCTCATCATTATGATGAGTATAGCCAGAAAGGTGTAATAATGAGTGTATAATGAGCAGATTCCAGTGGGCGGATCTATCACTGCTTTCTGAGTTAATAATATCAGGTGCAAAATATATCGAACCGTAAACACTATTTAAAGTGTTTTCTTCAGGAAAAGTTAGGACATTGGTAGGCCCTGTTTTTTTTCTATAATTGATGTTGAGTGAGGCCATTTTGGTATTGGATACGGTGGTGAAGTTTACAGTGTAATTGTGTTGAGTATAAGATGATGTGTGCGTTAAGCATGTTTTAAATACGTCTTCACTTGGGACGAATGCCATGGTAGACAAATTATGACTGAGCTCTATTTCAAAGGAGTTAGTCATACGCCGATATAATCGTTTGAACAATGGGGTGTCTGACAACATCTTTAACAGTAAAATGATGAATGGTTATCTCTTTTGAGATATTATCAAATCGCTTGATTGCATCAACTAATCCAGAGGTAACTCGTGTGGGTATGTCTATTTGAGAAACATCTCCGGTGATAATAGCTTTGGAACGAAACCCCATCCGAGTAAGAAACATCTTCATTTGTTCAATGGATGTATTTTGACCTTCATCTAAAAGGATGAATGAATTGTTAAGGCTTCGTCCCCTCATATAAGCAAGAGGCGCTACCTCAATAATATTTTGATCCATCATTGTTTGCAATCGTGTGGGGCCTAAAATAGTATGTAGGCTATCAAATAATGGGCGCAAATAGGGGTCTATTTTTTGGGATAAATCGCCTGGGAGATAACCAAGGTTCTCACCGGCTTCAACCACTGGTCGGGTTAAAATAATTTTATTAATAAGGTTGCTTTCAAGTGCATTGATAGCGGTAGCCACAGCTAAGAATGTTTTTCCTGTTCCGGCGGGGCCTACAGCAAAGGTAACGGTGTTGTTTGTTACCGCTTCAACAAAGGCTTGTTGGGATTTATTTCGACATTTTATTTTGGTGCCAGGAATTTTTGAGTCAGTTTGATTGCTGTGAATGGTATTGATACATACGTGTACATCATCATCATTGATTTGTTCTTTATAAAGAGTCTCGTTATATAAATATTCAAGAATATTCTGAGCTGTTTTAGATTTAGATGAATCACCAGAAATTTGAAATGCATTAGCCCTGAAGTGAATGCTTACATGAAGGTTTTTTTCAATCGTTCTAATGTGATTATCAAAATTACCACAAAGAGACAGCAGACGTTCCTCTGAGTAGGGTTCAAGTTTAAACGTGATGAGCTTTTTCAACGAGTACCTTTTAGATTTCCTTTCATTATTATTATATTTTAATTGAGGTGTGATTTCAACATGTTTATTCTTTTAAATTACATTCATGTCTATGAAAGAATGATAAAAATGCAATAAATTAGGGTTTATGCGTAGGCGAGTGAAAAAAGTTCTGCTGTGTTATCGAGCGTGCTGCTAAACATCCCACCATAAGAAGTAATCTGTAGGGGGGTTGTTGTATGCAAAGTGCTGATAAAGCTGAACAAGAACCGAGTATGGTAAGGTCTTTTTCATTGGTATCAAACGAGCTTTTGAAATTACTCCATAAGGCTTGAAAGCTTTGATTAGAATATCTTAGTACATCTAAGATAAAATGGTTAATAAAGTAGAACTCGCTACGAATGATAACGTTTTGATTGGTAAAATACTGGTATACCTGGACAAGGGGTGTATAAAAACTGGTCAGAGCAAATGAGATAATATAAAGTATATTTTCCATCAAGGTCTGAGAAAAATATACCCCTAAAACTGGTGACAGGTTTAGGATAGTAAGATTGAATAATAAACTCCAACAATAACTTTCTAGGTATATATAGATTAATAGGTACAATGAAGGCGATAACATTTTAATCATTTTATTTTGAAATAAAATATTAAACAAAAAGGTTCCGGTATCGCTATAGTGTAGGCGCGCTTCATGAATTGAGCCATAAAGTAATAGGCTGTTACAGGTAAAAGATACAGAAGACAACCATATTGTAGGGGAGGTTAAAGCGTAATACATTGTTAAGACAAGCATCATAATATTGAAAATTTTGGAAAAAATATAATGATAAACTGAAGGTGAAGAGAGGCTTTGATCAGATGATCGGATGGGTGTACCTGTCCTCATGGGAGATAGGGGTGTCTCAAGGATTGATGGCAATGCTTTTTGTAGGTTACGATCATCTTTTGGGCTCAAAAACTCTCTAATTTTTAAGATAGAGGTTATATTAATTTGATGAGAAAAAAATGCATGCATTGTATCTTTGTCATTTCTCCGGATTATGGAAGTGTCAATTGCGCACAGTGTTGGGTGGGGAAGGTCTGCTAGAGATAGGTATTGAGTCACATCTTGATCTAGGGGAACAACTATCGATAGTTTTCCTCGATGAGTTCCGATGTGTTGAGCAAAGGATGCAGGTGATATGATTGTCGTCCAGATAGCATTAAGGAAAGGAAAGTTACTGCTATGCTCTGACATCCAATTTGATAGTTCATATTTTGGGGTGATACGCATGTGATGTTTAAACAACAGTTTTTGTATGTTTTTAAGATGGCATAGTTGAGATATTTTAAGAGCATTGAAAGTAACTTTATAGGTCTGATTATTTGAGTTTAATAGATAATTAATGACGGCTTCATTTTCAAAAATACAGGCTAATTCTAGTAGATTAATAGAGGGAATATCAAAATCAGACTGAAACAGTAATTTGAGTACGTTTAAATTTTTTGCAAGCGGTGAAGGGTTATCAGTGTGTTGACTAATATCATCAGATTGCCATGAGGTAATTTGTTTTAACGGGTAGGTATCATCAGGCCCAATATGTAAAAGTTCTTGTATTATCTTAAAATTACTAATAGGGGCATTGGGAAATAAGTAAGGGAAGACTATTCTGATATCTTTTTCGACTTTTTGATATTCCTGAATCAATAAAAGGAGTGGGTTGATGTCGGATTGAACTTGAGGTTTTTGACATTCATCTAAATCAAGGGGATGAAAATTAGTTGCTGAGGTGTAGCGAAAGTGGGTATGAAGTAATTGCTGGGTAGTTATGATCGTAATGCCTAGTGCGGTGTCAAATATAATCCATTTAAATTTCATATTGGAAATCTTTATTCATAATAAAAATTTTAACAAAAGATGCAAAGTTGTCAATAAAAATGAATGAATGTTAACTAACTTATGAGGTTAGTCTTCCACGCAAGGAGTTATTGTTGACCTTGGTAATCATAATGTTGACGAGCTGACCTTGAGATAGTGATGACGCCGGAATATTAACGACACGATTATTTTCAGTCCTGCCTTGCCATTCTAGAGGGTTCTTTTTAGACGGTCCTGTAATTAAGACTTTTTGTGTTGTATGTAGCATATTCATGCTAATTTTATTGGTATTGAGTGTGATGGTTTCTTGTAAAAGCTTTAGTCGAGCTTTTTTTTCTAATAAAGGAATAGGGTCATCCATTTCAGCAGCGGGAGTTCCTGGTCGAGGGCTGAATATGAAGCTGAATGAATGGTCAAATTTAATATCATGGATAAGGTTCATGGTTGCTTCAAAATCTTTATCAGTTTCCCCAGGATAGCCAACAATAAAATCTGAAGAGAGGGATATATCAGGCCTTACATTTCTGAGTTTTTCTACTCGCTCACGATAATGCTCATGGGTATAGCCACGTTTCATGTGTGATAAGATACGGTTGGATCCGGATTGAACGGGTAGGTGGAGATGATTGACTAGCTTGGGTTCCTCTTCGTAAGCAAGAATTAAGTTATCCGAAAAGGCAGTTGGATGAGAGGTGGTAAATCTAATGCGTTGGATTGATTCAATAGAGGCAATGTATTGTATCAATAGTGCTAGGTCAGCAGGGTGTTCTGTATCACTCATTTTTCCTAGATAATCATTCACATTTTGACCCAGCAAGTGGATCTCTTTGGTTCCACTCTCAGCTAATTTATGAGCTTCTTTTAGGACTGAATTAAAGGGCCTGGAAATTTCTTCACCTCGAGTATAAGGCACCACACAGTAAGAACAATATTTACTGCATCCTTCCATGATAGATAAATACGATGAAATACTATGGGAGTGAATAGGTAAATTATCAAATTTTTCAATTTCAGGGAAAGATACATCGCAGATAGGTTGACGATGATGTAAAAAAGATTGATACATTAACGGAAGCTTGTGGATTGTTTGCGGCCCTAAGATAAGATCTATAACAGGAGCTCGTTTGAGTAGATCTTGACCTTCTTGACTTGCAACACAACCTGAAACTGCAATGACACAGTTGGGGTTTTTATCCTTAAGTTGTTTCCAACGCCCTAATTCAGAGAATACTTTTTCTTGAGCTTTATCGCGAATTGAGCAGGTATTCATGACCAGCAAATCGGCAATATCGATATCATCTGTTAATATCATGTTATGTTGTTTTTCCATAAGTTTGATCATGGCATGCGAATCGTATTCATTCATCTGGCAGCCATATGTCTTGAGGAAAATAAATTTTTGATGAGGTTTATTATTCTGTGTTTCCATGTTTCTTCTCTCTGATTAAAAATGAAAATAAGTAGCACAGTAATAAACTGGCAGGCAATATAATTAACGACTGTTGAAAGCCTTCTTCAGAAAAGGAGGTTGGAGTAACTCGGAAGTTTTCCAAAGATCTTCCAATGTAGGGCTGTAAAAATCCAGAGGTCATGACGATCATATTGGTTACCGCCACAGCTGTTGCTGTGTAGTGCCTAGAGCAATGGTCTGCAGCCAAAGAGAACACTAGGATTTCTACAGAGCTGAACAAACCTAAAAAGAACATGAGAATATAAATGACAAAATGATTGGTAACGGGCAGATAAATTAATGTTATTAAGATGATAGCTGATATTAGAGAACCCGTTCGAATAAATATTCTTCGGTTGTCTAATTTGCTAGAGTATATTCCTGATAAGGGTCCACCCACAATCCATCCCCAAAAGACAAGGCTGGTCATTAATGATGCTTCTAATGAGCTTGCATGATGAATTTGTTCAAAATAGGGCCTGCCCCAAAAGCCACAAAATATAAGTGTGGGCATAAACAAACCCGCGCCGAGCATTCCACTTAAGATAACTTGAGGGTTGGTGCCTACGGTAAATAAACTTTTGGTTAATATTTTAATTCTTCTGCCTGGCTTATGAGAAATCCTTCTGGGTTTGTCTTGAATGAATAAAGCAGTGATAATGAGAATGAATAGGCCCAAAAACAAGATTAGAAAAAATGTATTAGAGTGCCCAAATGAGTCAAATAGTTCAGTTATTAGGACTTGACCTAAAATGGCTCCGAGCATGCCAAGTGAAGTAGTTGTTCCCGTCACGAAGCTGAAATATTTTTTTGGCAGCCAGACAGAGGCAACTTTTAAAACAGCCACAAAAGCAAAAGCTGATCCAAATCCAATCATAAACCGTCCAAACAATATCCAATCGTAGAGATGGATGAATCCAATTAGATAGGTCCCAACTATGCACAAAGCTACGGCGATCATGGTTAAGTTTTTAACGCCAAATTGATCTATCAAAGGGCCGACAAAAAGTTGTAAAGGGGTATAGGCCCAATAATAAGCTGAATCAATGGATCCCATTTGTACAGATGATAGGTGATAGGTGTTGGAAAAGAAATTGAACATTGAGGCGGGCATGACTCGAAGTAAATATTCATAAAAGTAAAATAAAGCTGTAATAAAAAACATTAGCCAGCCTAAAGATAACTGGTTTTTTGGATCTTTTGACATATTGTTAGCTCTTGACTGAATTAAGGGATTGTTTGACAAGTTTGTTTAATAAAGATGGGTTAGCTTTACCTTTGGTTGCTTTCATGATTTGACCGACGAAAAAACCAAGCAACTTTTCTTTACCCTCTAAATATTGTTGCACTTGTTTGGGGTGTGATTGAATAACAGATTCAATGACGGTTATTAATTCACTTTCGTCTGAGATTTGCTGCATGCCTTTTTCTTGAATTATCTCTGTAGCCAGTTGATCTGAACTGTACATAATTTCCAACACTTCTTTTCCTTGTGTGCTAGAGATGGTTTGTTTATCAACAGTGATAAGAAGTCCTGCAAACCTTTCGGGTGTGATGGGAAGGTTTCTAAAATGGATGTTATGTTTATTAACAAGGCTGAGTAAAGGTCCTAAAATCCAGTTGGCTGTAAGTTTAGTGGGGAGTTGTAAAGCAATGACAGCCTCAAAATAATTAGCGATGTCTATGGATGAAGATAATACAGTTGCATCGTACTCGGTTAACTGGTACCGCTCGATGTATTTATGACGTTTAACATCTGGGAGTTCAGGCATTTGTTGAATAATTGCATTGATATAAGGTTCACTAATGGTAATTGGAGGTAAGTCAGGCTCTAAAAAATATCGATAATCATTGGCGGTTTCTTTATCGCGCATTGGCTTGGTTGTAGAGGTTGACTCATCAAATAATCGAGTTTGTTGGATAATCGTGCCGTTTGACTCTAATAACTCTGATTGTCTCTTAATTTCATATAGAAGAGCTTTTTCTATGAATTTGAATGAATTTAAATTTTTGATTTCGACGCGGGTTCCATAGGGGTCTGTTCCTAATTTCCTAAGTGAAATATTGGCATCACATCTGAAAGATCCTTCTTGCATATTACCATCAGTGATATTTAAATAGCAGACAAGTTGATGAAGCTTTTTGAGAAAGCAGATTGCCTCATCAATACTCCTTATATCGGGTTCGGTGACAATTTCAATCAGAGGTTGTCCTGCTCTGTTTAAATCAATTAAAGAACGATTATTCATCGGGTCATGAATGGACTTTCCAGCATCTTCTTCAAGATGAGCGTGATGAATTCGAACTGTTTTCTTCTTGCCATTTAAGAGTATGTCTAGTGATCCTCCAACAATAATTGGGTTGACATCTTGGGTGATTTGATAACCCTTAGGAAGATCTGGATAGAAGTAGTTCTTACGTGTGAATTGCGTGTACCTATTAATTTTTGATCCCAATGAGGTTCCAAGTTGGATCGACTTTCGCAGCACATCTTGATTTAAGTTCGGCAAGACACCTGGAAGTCCCAAGTCAATGATGTTGGCTTGAGAATTAGCTTTTTGACCAAATTTAGTAGAAGCGCCTGAGAAAAGTTTGGATAGTGTATTGAGTTGAACATGTATTTCTAAGCCTATGACAACTTGGTAGTTTAACATATTAGTCTCATTGTTGAATCAACAGTGGTTTCAGTTTGTGAAAGTCACTGGCTTGTTGAAATTGGTGAGCCATACTAAGTAATGTGGACTCTTTGAAATAGTTGCCAATGAGTTGAACTCCATTCGGTAGTCCGTTAACTAATGATGAGGGGAAGCTGATGGCTGGAAGTCCAGCAAGGTTAACAACATTGGTAAATACATCATTGTTATACATCTTAACAGGGTCAAGGTCTCTTTCGCCAATTTTAAAGGGGGACCATGGGCAGGTTGGTGTTAGAATCACATCGATGTCTTTTAATGCTTGTTTGAAATCATTTTTAATAATACCCCGAACCTGTTGGGCTTTGTCATAGTATTGATCACAATAGCCACTTGAAAGGGCGAAAGTTCCAACTAATATTCTTCTGATGACTTCTTCACCGAAACCTTGTGCGCGGGATTTACTGTACATTTCTTGTAGGTCAGAGGGATTTTTACATCGATAGCCAAAACGAACTCCATCATATCGTGATAAGTTTGATGAGGCTTCAGCGGGTGCAATAATATAATAGGTGGCTATGGAGTATTTAACAGAAGGTATACTGATCTCTTTAAAAGAAGCCCCCAATGATGAAAATACATTTTTAGCTTCTTCTATTGACCCTCTAACCCCGGGGTCTAATTCTGAGTCAAAGAACTCTTTAGGCAACCCAATAGTACACCCTTTGAGGGGGGTGTTATTAAGGTTCTTTGAATAAGGTTCAACAGAGACATCTATGCTAGTGAGATCATTAGGGTCTTTGCCTGCCATGGATTCAAGTAACAAAGCACAGTCCATGCTTGAGCGAGCTATTGGCCCTGCTTGATCTAAACTAGAGGCAAAAGCAATCATGCCGAACCTTGAGACCCTTCCGTAGGTGGGTTTGAGTCCAGTGACGCCACAAAAGGAGGCGGGTTGACGGATAGATCCACCGGTATCCGTCCCTGTTGATGCCACGCAAAGTTGGCTTGAAACAGCTGAACATGATCCACCTGAAGACCCTCCGGGAACGTAGGATAAATTCCAAGGGTTCTTGCAGGGCCCATAGATACTGGTTTCATTGGTAGACCCCATTGCAAACTCATCCATGTTGGCTTTACCAAGGGTAACTGAACCAATTTTCATGAGGTTATTAATAATGGTTGCATTATAAGGAGACGTGTAGTCTTGTAAGATTTTAGAGCAACAAGTCGTTGGAAAATCCTTGGTGCAGAAAATATCTTTATGAGCTAATGGAATGCCCAAGAGAGGATGTTTAAACCCTGATGATCTGAGTTTATCGGCATTTTTTGCCATGTTGATGGAGACTTCTTTATTCAGATGAACATAACAGTTGATTGAAGGGTTGAACTCTTCAATTCGATCTAAATAGTGTTGAGTTAATTCCACGCTAGAGATCTTTTTATTATCAAGTAAGGTCTGTAAATCAAGGATGGTTTTTTCGTGAATATCCATTAGTCAATAACCTTTGGTGTGATAAAGCTCATGGTTTCAGGGTCATAATGTTTGAGTTCATCAATATTTTCTGGACTGTTTAATGTCACTTGGTCTGGTCTTAGTTGATGTTCACCCGTTATATTAAGGTCCAGTGTCTTAGGATGATCCGTTTCAATCTCTTGTAATATGTCAAATAATGCTAATGTTTTTTCTATTGAAGGCCAGACTTTATCAATGTCTTCTTTCTCAAGATGAATGTTAGATAGTTTGCAAATATTATCAAACATTTCAGTTTTGTCTTTACTGTGATCGATGGCGCACCTACTATGAATTATTAACTGTCTACCTATAATAAATTTATTTCAGATTGTGTCAACTGAATAATTCATGTAATCTATAGGTTTTAAATATTAGGATCATTATGCTTAGTAATATGTTTGATAAGTTTTCAAGACCATTTGCGATTGATCTTGGCACTTACTATACTCTGATTTGGGATCATTGGGCCAATGAACTTGTTTTAAACGAAGCTTCGGTTGTTGCATTAAAACGTGATGATGAGGACCAAGAGCGTGTGATAGCTATTGGTCAGAAAGCACATGAGATGCTAGGAAAAACTCCAAGAAAAATTAGGGCAGTCCGCCCGCTGGCTAATGGGGTGATTGATAATTTTGATTTAACGGAAAAAATGCTTCAACATTTTATGCGATCCGTTTATAGAAAGCCGTTTTATAAGCCTGGACCCGAAATCGTCATTTGTGTTCCTTGTGGGTCAACACAAGTTGAGAGAAGGGCTATTAGAGAAGCGGCTTATGGAGCAGGCGCTCGTAATGTGTTTCTGATTGAGGAGCCTATGGCAGCAGCTATAGGTGCAGGAATGCCTGTTGAAGCACCTACCGGTTCAATGATTATTGATATTGGTGGTGGTACAACGGAAGTTGCTATCATATCTTTGTGTGGAATAGTTTATTCCCAGTCCATTAGAATAGGCGGCGACCATTTTGATGAAAGTATTATCAATTATGTTCGTAGAAATTTTGGATGTTTGATTGGAGAGGTAACAGCTGAACGCATCAAAAGAACGATTGGTATGGCGTTTCCTAGTAATGAAGTTTTAGAAATGGCGGTCAATGGTAGGCATGTTGCTGAAGGGGTTCCACGCACATTTAACATTTCGTCAAATGAGGTCTTAGAGTCACTTCAAGAACCTTTATCAGGAATTATTAGTGCGATCAGAAATGCCCTTGAACAATTGCCTCCAGATTTAGCTTCTGATGTTAAAACTACGGGTATCATGTTAGCCGGTGGTGGCGCATTGCTACGAGGGCTTGATAGATTGCTTTCAGAAGAAACTGAATTGCCGGTGACCATAGCAGAGGATCCTTTAACTTGTGTTGTTAGAGGTGGTGGAAAAGTGTTAGATATTATAGGGACTACAGGCCGTGAGTTTCTTGCGACGGAGTAAAAACAAAAGAAAAAGGTCAAAATTAGCCTTTAGGTCATTGCTCGTTATCCTAGGAGTTTGGCTTGCACTCACTGTTGTGCATCCACTTAGTCCGCATGTTCAAAAACTATTTAACGATACTAAATTTAAAATATATCATTTGCAACAATCATTGTCGGATGCATCCTCTATGGTTGAGGAGCTAGACAGGCTAAAATCGCACAATGCCCTTTTGAATAGCCGGGTTGTTCAGCAACAAATGCATATTGAGAAAATACACAACATTAAAGGCCTGAATTCTTATCATTTTGATGAGAAGACTTCATTTATTATTAAATTAAACCTTATTGATTATAGGGGAGATAGGAAACGAATGTTTTTCAATCTTGAGCATGATGTACAAGCGAGCAAGGGCGATGGTATTATCAATGAGTCGGGATTAATAGGCACAGTCGCCTCCATCGATAATAAAAAGATTTTGGTGAAGGCACTGTCTGATCAAGATTCTAATTTTGCTATCGTTGATCAACGAACAGGACAACATTACATAGCCCAAGGTCTCGGTTATAATGATTTGATAGAGTTGCTTTATGTCTCTGAAAATGAAGACGTTAAAGAGGGTGATGTCATCTTAAGCTCAGGCATGGGTAATCACCTTCCTCACGGCTTAAAAATAGGAACGATTATCAATGTTGATATACCTCCTGGCTCATCTTTTTTTAATGTTAAAATAAAGTTGGAAGCAAAGCCAGGGTATGGTGAGTACTATTCATTATTGCATTGAATTTTTTTAAGCCTATTCTTGACAACACCAGCCAATTGACCGCATGCAGACAGTTTATCATCGCCCCTAGTTTTTCTTATGGTAGCGACAATGTTTGATTGAATAAGTTTTGCCTGAAATGCCACAATTTTTTTCAACGGTGTGGGTTGATAATTAGATTCAGCAAAGGAATTAAAGGGAATCAAATTGACTTTGGAGAAAGGGACCCTTTTGACGGTTTTAATCAGATCTAAGCAATCCTGATGAGTGTCATTGATATTATTAATCATAATATATTCAAAGGTTACATAATTTCTTTTTTCAGAATAATGATCAATGCATGTTTGTATCAGTGATTTTAGGTTGAATTTTTTATTGATGGGTACGAGTTGATCTCGGAGATCATCTCTACAGGCATGTAATGATACGGCAAGCCTTACGTTGGTGCTAGATTTCATTCGTACAATCGCAGGAACTATGCCGGAAGTGCTAATGGTGACTTTTCTCGGAGACAGATGGAGGGCGTGTTCACTTGTCATCAGCCCAGCTGCAGGAAATACTGCAAGCTCATTGGTTAATGGTTCCCCCATGCCCATAAATACGACGTTCGTAATGGGGTGTAGTGATGGATAATCCGAGGATAACTTTTCTCTGGCAATAATAAATTGAGAAATAATCTCAGAGGTTGATAGATTTCTGTTAAAGCCTTGAATTCCTGTTAAACAAAAGGAACAATTAAGTGCGCAACCAACTTGGGAAGACACACACAATGTTCCTCTGTTTGTTTCAGGAATGTATACCATTTCAATGCTATTAAGTGGGTCGAGTTGTAACAACCATTTAATGGTGTCATCAGCACTTCGTTTTTCACTGATAACTTTAGGCATCTCAATCTTGAAATTGTCGAGTAGCCACAACCTGAAACTTTTACTCAGCGTGGTCATCGATGAAAATTCATAGACTCTTTTTTGATAGATCCAATGAAGGAGCTGATTAGCTCTAAATTCTGGGTGACCAAGCGACTTAATGATAGTTCGCAATTGAATGACATCATAATCTAGAATATTTTTTGCATCATTTGAACGAACAGGCACACACATCTTCATTGTTGAAAAAGAAATCAATTTCTATTTTTGCATTATCTACACTGTCAGAACCATGGACAGCATTTTCATCAATAGAACTGGCAAAATCAGCTCTGATTGTACCAGGAGCGGCTTCTTTTGGGTCGGTTGCTCCCATAATTTCACGGTTTAGAGCGACTGAGTTTTTTCCGCATAATACCGTTATAAGTACTGGGCCAGATATCATAAAGTTGACCAAGTCATTGAAAAAAGGTCTTTCTCGGTGTATTCCATAAAAAGATTCAGCTTGTTCTTTAGTCAGTTGAAGCATTTTGGCTCGACCTATTGTTAAACCCGCCTTTTCGAAACGAGCTAAGATTGCGCCAATAGAATTTTTCTTAACTGCATCGGGTTTGATAATTGAAAGTGTACATTGTTTATTCATGAAGATCTCCAGTTTGGATTAGTATGCTATTATTCTCATAGAAAGTCTATAAAAATAAACTAATTTAGATACTTATAGGTTGTTAGGCTTGCGTATTTTCAAGGAGAGCGGTAAGATGGGTGATATTGTTGATAAGGAGATGTTTATATGGAAGCGAGTAAGAACATATTTACGCGACTATTTCTAAACCCATGGAATGGTAAGTCATCATTGATGTATGCTTTTTTAGGAATTGCTATTGTATTTACCACGGTGTGCGAAACTACAGTAGGTAATATCCTTTTTAAAACAGGGTTGGTTGAATTCACTAATCATAATTACGAGTTAATTTCTGCTCCTTTTGTTTTCTATAGTTCCGTTTGTTTGTGGAGGTGTTCTAAAAATAGTGAATATCGTGTTGGAAGGTTTTTTGGTAGAATCTTCTCCATGATGATATCTTACTTTTGGGTCGTGCCATTTATCACTATATTAGTGAACTATAATATTATTGATTTAAGTCTTATCCAGAATCAAGGTGTCATCGAGTATCTTCATTAATTGCTTGATGTCTTCAATCGATGTGAGCTTACAAATCGAAAATCTGACACTTCTTTTGGACTGATCAGCGCTCAGACCCATGGCAGTAAGAACATGTGAGTTTTGAGATTGTGAATCTTTGCAAGCAGCCCCTTGTGAACAATGAATTCGTTTTGTTAACAAGTGAATAGAGTCTAGGGTATGTTGATGAAAGGTAGCATTAATGATGTGAGGCACTCTCTTGCCTTTAAGGCCATTAATGGTAGCATTGAATCTGTGTATTAAAGGGTCTTGTAATTGATCATGTAAACGCTGAATATGTTCATGATTGGTTTGATCAATCAGGCTGAAGGCTTTTCCCATGCCGACAATTTGATGAGTAGATAGGGTGCCTGATCGGTACCCATTTTCTTGATTTCCGCCATGAATTTGTGACCTTAAGTGACGTTTTGGGTTATCTGAAATCCAAAGGGCTCCAATGCCTTTGGGCCCAAAGAATTTATGCCCAGATAAACTCACAAAATCACAACTGATATTTTTGACACTGAATGGGGTTTTGCCTATTGCTTGTGCAGCATCAATATGAAGCATGATGCCTTTAGATCTGCACCAATTTGAGATTTCATTGGTGGGTTGAATAATACCTGTCTCATTGTTGACATGTTGACAGCTTAATAAAATGGTTTCTTCAGTGATGAGTTGATCTAATGCCTCAACGATAACAGTGCCATTTGAATCAACTGGAGCATAGCTAATACTGAAACCATAGGATTCTAATTCTTGGGCAGAGCCTATGCATGAACTGTGTTCAACCGAAGATAAAATGATGTGTTTGCCATTAATTTGATAAAATTGAGCGGCACCCTTAATGGCTAAATTATTTGATTCAGTGGCACCTGAGGTCCAAATGATATTTTCCGGGGCGGCATCAATGGTATGGGCAACTTGTCTTCTCGCTTCATTGATCCAATTTTTGACCACGTTAGATTGGGTGTTAGATGGATTAAAAGCGCCTTCTTTGGCCTTCATGCATTCAATCATTGATTGAAGAGCAACGGGGTCTATAGGTGTTGAAGAAGCATAATCGAAATAGGGTAAGTTGTTAACTGTCATCGTTGAATTCTACCGTTTTTTTTCATTTTAGCAAACACTCCAGAAAGTAGGTTTAACTCATTTTCAGTGAGCATTAAGCGATTAAAGATAGATTTAATCAACATTAAGCTGTGTTGAGGGTTGCTGCTCATAACAAAGTCAGAGTCAATAAGGGTCTTATTGATAAATTGATACCATTCTTGCTTTTGTTGATGAGGTATTAAAGGTTCAGACTGGAGGCTAGGGATATCTTTTGGCATGCGAGATATAAAGTAGCCAATAAGTTGTACGGCATGGGATAAATTATAGGAAGTATTTAGGTCTTCCATTGGAATAGATAATAGTTGATTGCCCATCAATATTTCTTCACCGGTAAGGCCTGTTCTTTCGGGGCCAAACACGATTGAAACAGTGGAGTTCTTTGGAAGCTTATAGGGCAGAAATACCAACTCTTCAGGTAATAGTGTGTTGAAATTAAGGTGTCTTTGTCGAGCAGAACATACAATGGTCCATGAATCACCTTGGAGGGCATTTGACAAGCTATGATGGATTGTGGCCTGATCTAAAATATCAGTAGCTTTGACAGCTCGTGTATAGGCATTATCATCAAGGATATCTTGGCTTCCGACAACATGTAATTCTTTTAAGCCACAGACATACATGGCTCTGGCGACAGCCCCAACATTACCTGAGTGTTGGGGCCTGACTAATATAATTTTGATTTGAATCATTTAAATACGTCTTTAAACATTGAATATGTTTTGGGTGGTGCAATGATGTAGTGTGATTTATTTGAGTTGACGATAGAGCCTGATTCTAAGGCAATGAGTTCTGCTGCAGCGGAGTCCCAAAGGTTGGGAGATTGCGTATAAAAGAGTTGAAGCTTATTACATGCAACATAACATATGCTTAAAGAGGTGCAACCAAACCTTCTGATTTTAATAAGCGATTTGTTTTTTTCTAAACCCTCGATGATCAGGGGGCTGACAGATTGTTCTATACCGATCATAGAAATTGAATTGGGTCGGTTGCTTGTTCGAATTCTCGATTGATTTCTATAAGCGCCTTCTCCTTTGCTTGCGTAGTATAGTTCATCGAAGGAGGGGGCATACACAAGGGCGTGAATAGGTTTTTTATTCTCGTATAGCGCCAATGATATGGTAAAAAATGGGAGTTGATTAAGGTAGTTGTGTGTGCCATCTAAGGGATCTAGTACCCATGTCGGTTCATCGGTTAATTCCGGTGTTGGCCCCTGTTCTTCTGATATATATTGATGGTTTGGATATTTAGTTTGTAGATCATTAAAAATAATATCTTGCGATAATGTATCGATCTTGGAAACTAACTCTTGTTTTGTCTTGTATTCGACATGAATACTATCAGCTTTTTGTTGCTCTGATAGAAGCATTCTGCTCGCTGCTCTGATAGATTCAAAAGCAACTCTTACGGTAGGTTTCATCGTTAAGGGCCTTTAATTTGATTATATCTTTTAGGAAATAAAGAATTCCTATCAAACCCTAATGTTAACGCAATTGCACCTGCAATGTAAATGGATGAATACGTTCCAATAATAATTCCAATTGCTAAGGCGACTGAAAACCCGTACAAAGTATCTCCTCCGTAGATCATTAAGGCAAATACAACAAGAAAGGTTAGCCCTGATGTCATGATTGTACGAGACAGTGTTTGGTTAATAGCTTGGTTGATAGCTTCAATAGAATCCATCTTTTGGAATTTTCTATAATTTTCTCTAATTCTGTCATAGACTACAATAGTATCATTCAAGGAATACCCTAGTATGGTTAGCAGTGCAGCTAGACTAATTAAATTAAATTCAAGGCCAAACAATGCAAATGTTCCAATAATAAGAACAGGGTCGTGAATAAGCGATAAGATAGCAGCAATGGCAAAACGGTACTCAAACCGTATGGCGATGTAGAGCATGGTTATTAACATGGATACTATCATAGCCATAAAACCATTAACCATCATTTCTTGTCCCATCTGCGGGCCAATAAAGGTAAGCCTGGCTAATTCTGCCTGTGGAAATGAGGTGCTGAGCTGTTGGGTTATTTGATCTTTAGTTAGATTAAGGTTGCTGGCAAATCGCATCAGAATACTTTTTGATGAGCCATAGCTTTGAATGGATGTATAGGGTAGGTTGCTTTGATCTAAGGTATCTCTAATATCAGATATTGAAACCGGTTGATCAAAATTTAGAACAGTTTGGGTTCCTCCCGTAAAATCTAATCCTAAATTTAAACCAAAATAAAGAAATGACATAATGGAAGCTGCGAAAATAAAAGATGAAAAATAATAAGCGTAATGTCGCTTACCCATAAAATCAAATTTTGTGTTATGACTAAAAAATTCCATGGTTAGATTCCTATTGAAATTTTGTGATGTTTACCATAGGTATAAAACATTCCGATGATAGCGCGTGTGAAAAATATTGCGGTAAACATGGACGCCATGAGTCCAATGGTTAATGTGATGGCAAAGCCTTTCACTGTCCCGGACCCAAGTCCAAATAATATCAGCGCCACAATGAGTGTTGTCACGTTGGCATCAACGATGGTTGCGAAGGCTTTGTCGTACCCTGCTGATATACTTGAAAGTGGGGTCATTCCATTTCTGAGTTCTTCACGGATACGTTCGTTAATGAGAACGTTGGCATCAACAGCCATACCAATCCCTAATACAATACCAGCGATGCCTGGCAGGGTAAGTGTAGCACCAATAACGCTTAATACCGTAATGGTGAGTAATAAATTAAAGATCAGCCCTAAATTTGCAACCAGTCCGAATAATCTATAGTAGATACACATGAAAATAAGTATCAATAAACCACCAATAGCCAATGACGATAAGCCTTTGTCAATATTTTCTTGTCCCATACTTGGTCCGATGGTGAGTTCTTCAACAATCTCAACAGGTGCATATAAAGACCCTGATCTCAGCAGTAAGGCTAAGTTTTGTGCTTCCTCATGGGTTTTTAACCCTGAAATTTGAAATTCATTGCGTAGGGCATCTTGTATAACGGGAGCACTGATGACTTTCTCTTCTAACTTTTTTTCTTTTATCCCCGTTTCTGGGTTGGTAACTGTTTTAAGCTCACTATAAATAACGGCCATTCTATTACCAATATTGGACCGAGTAGCTTCATAAAAGATGTTTTCTTGCCCTCCACCTAAACGAATTTGAACGATGGGAAAGCCATCCCTGACTGAGGCTGTGGCAAAAGTTATAGAATCACCTGTTAATACAGGTTGTTTTTCAATTTCAAGATCACTTCCGTATTCATCTTTGGTATGGGTTGTTTGTTTATTGCTATGACCAACTATGTGGAAGCGAATAGTGGCTGTTTTTCCGATAAGATCCTTTGCCCTTGCAATATCTTGAATGCCTGGTAAATCAACACTAATTTTGGTGAGGCCTTCTCGTTGTACGATGGCTTCACTAACGCCAAGCTCATTAATGCGATTATTTAATGATGTGATGGTTTGAGCGATGGCATAGTCTACTGTTTTTTCGTATTCTTTAGATTCATTAATGATAGTTAACTGATTAAGTTCATCAGATTTTCTTACCACCAACAAGGGGTATTCTTTGGTAATTAAATGCATCGCTTTTTCAAGGTAATCATGATCTCTTAAATTGATGACAAAACTTCCTTCATCGTCTTCGGTGATTTTTTGGTATCGTATGCTCTCATGCTGAAGGCGTTTTTTTAATTCAGACACATTTGACTGAGCCTGTTTTTTCTTGATGTCTCGTGTATCAAGCTCCAATAAAAAGTGAACTCCTCCTTGAAGGTCTAAACCCAACTTCATGGGTGTTGCTCCAAAATATGTCAACCAGTCTGGAACAGAGCTAATTAAATTTAAAGATGTTAAGTAGTTTTTGTATAATAGGGGTGAGAGAATATCTTTGGCATTGATTTGATCATCGACTGAATGAAAGATGATTGAAACAGTTTGATCTTTTTGGTTAATGGACATGATTTTCAAATTGTTGTTTTTGAGGGTTCTTTTGACTTTGTCTATCAGCTGACTCTCTAATTCAAAACCAGGCTTAGGTTTAAATTCTATGGAAGGATACTGTTGATACAGGTTGGGTATAGCATAGATTAGACTCAATACAATAACGAGTAATAAACAAGCATATTGCCAAGGTTTATAAATCAAATTCATGGTGTGCCTCTTGATAGATTGACGGATCAATCCGTTTAATGATATGTCGAGTAGAGATCATCGTATGTGCCTTGTCATCCAGTTGAAGTCGAGCTGTTTCAGAAGAAATCTGGACTATTTTTCCAATAATTCCGCCGTGTAGCTGAACCACATCACCAACTTGGATTGATTTGATAAACTTTAAATGAAGGTTAACCCTTTTTCTTTGTGGGTAGACAAACATGCCATAGCTTACCACTAGGAAAAAAAGCAATGATAATAATAAACCTTCAAAGCCCATATGTTGGGTCTGTATCTCTCCCATGAGATCTCCTAAATACCGAGGGTCGGACTCGAACCGACACGATGTTACCATCATTAGATTTTGAGTCTAACGCGTCTACCAATTTCGCCACCCCGGCAATCTGATAAGATCATAGCAAACTTATTCTTACCAATCAATTCGCTTTTTAATATAATACTCATTAATTCCTAAACAGACAACTTTGATGATGGATGCAATGATAACTCCGCTTAATATACTGTAGATATATTCAAGGCTGATCATGAAGGGATCATGGTCCTCCATGGTAAGGATTAAGACTATGGTAGAGCTTACTAGGCATAATCTAAACCCTTCGTACATCATGGCTAAATAACTGGCTATGGAAAAGATCATAAATAAAATAATATAGACAATCTCAGTAAAAGCATCGGTGATAAGTGCGGCTATAATAAAGTGACCACATAGTCCAATGTATGCTCCAATTAAAGAACCAACAACTCGGTGCATCGAGCATTTAAGTACTTCAGATAACTTGCTACTGCTATCACTGCCAAAGGATAATAAGGCAGAGACAATGGCCCAATTAGGGAACATTAATTGCTCAATCATGCAGTAATGGTAGGTCAGTATAGCTGAAAACCCAGCCTGGATGGACAATAGAAATTGATTTTTTTGATTCATTGAATGTTCCTTAGAATATCCCCAACTAAAAGATGAATGAGTGCAACCGTAAATATGAGAAAAGAGAGTCGGTGTATTAGTATAATAGGTTGTGATTTCAATCGAGTGTGAAAGATCTTTTCGTAAGCTTTAAATATGATTAAACCCCCATCTAACCCGGGTATTGGTAGGATGTTGATGAAAGCAAAAGCACAATTTAATTGCCCAAGAAAGTATAAGTAATTTCCGTACTCTAACTTTTTTAAGAACAGTAAGGGAGTTGTTATGATCGATTGAGGAGATAAAAAAACCTTAAAGGGAATGGTGCCCAGGATAAAACTAAATAGAGTGAGTGAGTAAAATTTGAGCTGATTCAATACGTATGAGAATGCCGAGAACATAGCCTTCATAGGGGTATATTTTATGTGCTGATAAAGTGATGGGTCCTCGGGAGGTAAAACAAATTTTATACCGGCATAGCCAGTAATTCGAAAAGATTGATTAAGGGTATAACCTAAAGTCATTGTATATTTGTTCTGACCTATTAAATGGCCAAGTTTTCCCGAAGCATCAAATCCCTGAAGATCCGTAAAACCTCCAACAAATTGACCCTGGACAAAAATTTGAGGTAAAGTCTTCATATTTGTTTTGGCAACCAATGATGTTACCTCATCATAATTGCCCTCTAAATTATGCTCAGTATACGCTAATTTATTCGATTTCAACAGAGCTTTTGCATAATCACAATACGGGCAATGATCTTTGGTGTATATAATAATATGTCCCCCTTGAGTCATGGTAACAGTTTGCCCAATTTTTTTCTGTATAGCACGAAAAAATTCTTGGGTGTTATGGGTTCTGATGCCATCAACGTGGGTAATTTCTTTATTGACTACGATGCCGCTGTGATAGGCAGGAGAATCATACGCAATGCTTTCAACAAGGCAGGGAGTTGGCGGAATAAATTTTTCAAACCCCAAGGCGTTAATAGGAATAAAATCTGCTTGATGGAAAGTGTTTTTATCTAATTTAGCGTGGTAGGTATGATGAGGTGTTGTGATAGAGCTTTGACGCCCTAAAAAGTAATCAGTTAAGAGCTGTTTATTAATCTCATCCCAGGATGAAACAGGGTTGTTGTTGATGCGAATGATGTCAACAACCTTATCAACTGAGGGGTGCTTATCTATCACTTGAGGCGTTAAGGTTTTAATGCCTATAAGGTTAGCCATGAATAGCAAAATGACGGCAAGAATAACATTGGCTATGCTTCCACCCAACAAGATTGAAAAGGGCTGAAAGATTGAGTTTTTAGGAGTCATAAGATCTATTGATCCATAGAGGGGTAATAATCGTAGGTGTAGTTTATCACGATTAAATATTGTTGGACCTAACCCTATATTAACTTTATTGATTCCTGAGCCCGCAAAGTATGCTGCTATGGCATGACCTGTTTCATGAAGAAATATAATGAATAGTAATGATAGGTATAATAAAACAAAATTCATTACACTATTATTCATATCTTAAAATTAACATCAAGTAATAATTTATATTTTGAAAGTAATCTTTTAATAGATCAATGGTCGAAATCAACCTAGCCTTGTGAAAAAAGCACTTATGATGATTGTTCACCAATTGTCTATAAGAGAACAGGGTGTTCAGTTTAACAGCTAAGTATACTTGAATCATATAAAGATTCAACCATACGGTATTAAGTTAACGTCATTCGAGCAATGAAACATAGATTCAATGTTTAATTCTAGACCCAGTATCATGAAACATTAATGACAGCATCGTAAGTATCGTCGGTAAAAGTGGACCGATCACATAGTTTTGAGGCTGTTAAGACATTTTGTTGGCGTCTTCATCAAGAAAGCTTAAAAACTTTTCTGCTCTTGCAGGGTGTCTAAGTTTTCTGAGTGCTTTTGCTTCAATTTGTCTGATTCTTTCCCGAGTAACATTAAATTGTTTGCCCACTTCCTCTAGTGTATGATCAGTGTTCATATTAATCCCAAAGCGCATGCGTAAGACCTTGGCTTCCCTTGGTGATAGTGTAACCATCATTTCTTCCACCGTATTGTTCAGACCTTCGCGTATAGCCAAATCAATCGGTAATAAACAATTTTGATCTTCTATGAAGTCTCCAAGACTTGAGCCATCATCATCATCTCCTATCGGGGTCTCTGTTGAAACAGGTTCTGATATTTTCATAACTTTTCTTATCTTATCAATGGGCATTTCAATTTCTTGACTTAATTCATCCGGAGTAGGTTCTCTACCATATTTTTGTAAAAAGTAGCGCATGTAACGGTTAATTTTATTGATTGTCTCAATCATATGCACGGGAATACGGATGGTTCGAGCTTGATCTGCAATGGATCGAGTAATGGCTTGTCTAATCCACCACGTAGCATAAGTAGAAAACTTAAAACCTCGGCGATATTCGAATTTATCGACAGCTTTCATAAGACCAATGTTGCCTTCCTGAATGAGGTCTAAGAACTGCATTCCTCTGTTGGTATATTTTTTAGCTAAGGAGATAACCAGTCTCAAATTGGCTTCAATCATATCAGATTTGGCTCTTCTCGTTTTCCTTTCGCCATTCAGTAATCCACTATTAATTTGTTTAAAATCAGCAATCGTTAGTTTTTGAGAAGCCTCGATAAGCTTTAATTCACGAACCATTCTTTTTGTGGGGATTAAAAATGGTTTCATTGCTTTTGAAAAATTAGGTGATTCATCTTCAATTATTTTTAGCCAATGATTAAAATTGGTTTCATTGCCTTTATAGGCTTTTAGAAATGCTTTTCTATCGATGAAGCACTGATTACAAATGATGTCAAGCAATTTTCTCTCAATGACTTTTATCTGGCCGTTAATACGTTTGGCATCATCAACAAAATTTTTAAATTGTTTGTTTGATAACTTGAAGTTCATAAAGTAATCAGCTAAGTCACTGGATGCTTTGTTTAGTTCTTGTATGGTAGATCCAGCTGAATACATTTCCATGAAATTTGTGTAGAGCGATCTTAGGTGTTCCATTCGTTCATGTAATATATCGGGGTCAAGACCTGTATCAATTGTACTTTCTTCATCTTCAAGAAACTCATCAGAGTTCTCGTCATCATTGGTGTTTATCCCAGGTTCGCTATTGGCTTGCGACTTGACGTTGTACTTATTGATTTCTATATCAAAAAAACCTACAATAAGATCAGATGATTGGATCTCTTCAGTGAGGATTCTATTATAATAAGTATCAATAGTTTTTTCTATTGCTAAGGGAAACTGAGAAAGTGATGATAGCATTAGCTTAATTCCGTTCTCAATTCTTTTTGCAATTTCAATTTCACCTGAACGAGTTAACAAGTCAACTTTGCCCATTTCTCTCATGTATAGTCGAACAGGGTCATCAGTTGAACCCAGCGTTTCGATAGACTTATCTATGGAGATTTCTTGACCATGAAATTGATCATCAATTTTAATGCCCATATCTTGTAAATGCAATATCATGCGATCGACATCTTCAATGGATGAGTTTAACATCATACTGGTTATTTGCGAATAGCTTAAAAAGCCTTGAGTTTTGGATAACTCCACAAGGTCAGAAACGACAGCTTCTGAGTAAACAGGATCTTGATCAGATTCTGAGTTTGTATTATTTTGAGACATTTATGCCTTACCCTCCGAGTTAATTAAACGATATTCTAGTGATTCTTGTTCCATTTTTAAACAACTTTTTTCTTTTAATAGTTTAGTAATGTTGTTTTCCTTCTCGCCAACGGTTGTTGTATTGTTCACAAGAGTACTTATCTTGTTGGTAATGAAGTCAAGAAGATAACATGTAATGAGGTACTTAAGCTGGTTGTTGTGAACGGTGTTTTCAACCTGATCTAATGTGGGTTTGCTCCATTCATTCGGGTTGATTAATTGGGATGATCGATTCCATTCATAAACATCTGCCGTAGTGTTTAATTTTTCTCGTGAAATTGCTTGTGATAGAGAATGTATTCGGGTGGTTTGCAGGCTTGGGTAAATATTGGCGAGATCTAAAACGGGTTGAAAGTTCTTGGGTTCATGAATAATAAGATTAATAATCTGACAATCATCCTCATTGGTAGCCGGTGCTGGTTGTAGTGGTATAGAGTTAACTGTATTAGAGGAGGGAACCATGAGTTCATCGTTTTTTAAACGCCTCATGAAGATGTGCTTAGACGCGTTATTTGGCATTGAATCAATAAGCGCGCGTACATCATTCATGTAGTTGGCTAAGCCTGAGGTTTTGTCAACAGGGTATGTGGATTTTAAAAAGGTAAATAAAAATTCCTCAGTATTGATTGAGCTGTCGATTAATTCTTGAAATGATTGTTTTCCAAACTTATCAATATAACTGTCTGGGTCATGTTTGTCAGGCAAGAGTAAAAAGGCAACATCAACCCCGTCTTGATAACTGGATAAGCATACTTTACAGGCTTTCAGTGCGGCTCTGACGCCGGCGTTGTCGCCGTCAAAGCAAAAGACGATCTGTGAGGTCACTCTGCATAGTTCAATATAGTGTGACTGGCTAAAAGCAGTGCCTAGTGCAGCAACTGAATAACAGAATTCATGCTGAAATAACTTAACCACATCGGTGTAGCCTTCAACGACTAGAATTTTATCAGGTTGACTGTTTGCTGACATGGATTCATAGAGCCCGTACAATACTTTGGATTTATGAAACCACGCTGTTTCTGGAGAGTTAAGGTATTTTGGAACGTTATCTGTTAACGTTCTACCACCTAGTGCAATAACATTGCCTCGGCGATTTCTGATTGGAAATATCAGTCGGTTTTGAAAACGATCACATAGAGAACCTGATCTTTCAACAACAAGTCCAGATTCATCGATTTGTTGCTGGGTAAAGGATTTTTTTAGGAAGTTATACTGAGAACTTTTACTTTGAGGAGCAAAGCCTATTCTGAAGTGTCCGATGATTTCTTCACTAATCTTTCTATTTTCTAAGTAAGTCTTAGCTGAAGCATTAAGGTTAACATGTTTTTGATAAATATTGACAACAGCGTTATACATTTTTGAATAGTTGTTTTTATCAATTGTTTTGGTTTCAGCTTCACCTTCTTCATATTCAATAGGTAACCCTGAAATTTCAGCTAAAATCTCAATGGATTGTGGAAATTCAATTTTTTCAAAGTTGCAGAGAAAGTCAATACTATTGCCGCTGGCATGACATCCAAAGCAGTAATAAAATTGTTTGTGAGGGCTAACGGTAAAAGAGGGGGTCTTCTCAGAATGAAAGGGGCACACAGAGGAGTATTCACGTCCTTTTCTTATCAGGCGAAGTCTCCTTCCAATAACATCTTCTATACGAACATTATCGACCAATCTACGTATATACGACTTTGAAATAGTTGGCATAAGCGGGAATTAACCGGCGTTATCTGATGACTCTTGCTTGACAGGAACTTCTGAGTACATTTCAATTTTAGTTCTAATACGTTTTCTAGCTGAGGAAATATAAGACTGTTCCTTTTGAATACGTTTAGACTGACGCTTCTCCGCTGCGACACGTTTACGTCTGTTACTTTCTGAATCTTTAACGTGATGTTCACGTTTTCTAAGCTCTTTAGGCAATCCATTTCGATCACATATTCTCTTCAGCTTTCTTAAAGCCGAATCAACCGATCCAAATTTATTTACAACATCAACTGCAGCCACTTACACAGCCTCCAAAAATAATAGGTAGCAAATAATAATCATTAGTTTAACTAAAATCAAGTAAAACCTAGCATTAATTTGAAGTGACTTAAATTCAGGAGCTATGGTGTGAGTTTTTACTAAGCTACTGCTAATAAATAACAAAACACAGTTAATTAAAAAATCATAGGAAAGACTCTTGAATCTGACGCCATAACACATTATGTTGTTATATAGAAATCACACAAGCACTACATATAGTATGGAGAGTAAATGACTACACAAATTGTTGAATCTACTGAATTGATAGATGGCCTCATGACTTTAAGTGAGTATAAAGTTATTAAGCGCAATAACGAAATTACTAATTATAACCCTTATAAAATATTTTCAGCCATAAGACTTGCTTTTATTGAGGCGAATGGTACTGAATTTGTCAAAGCTGAATCAACACTAAGTTACATGATTGATTTAACTAATCAGGTTTCTAAATCTGTGCTTGATATGGAGGTTATTGACAAGAGTATTGATATCGAATCACTTCAAAAGCGTGTAGAAAACACATTAATGAATAATAAAAACCTAAATGATGTTGCTCGTCATTACATAGAATACCGCTATAAAAGAGCTTTGGAACGATCAAATAAAGAACCTAATGAAACTATCAGTGTGCAATATGATAGCTTGAGACCTTTTGATAAAAGCCCTTTATTAAATATCCTGACCCAATTATCTTCAGGCCTGGATTCAATTGATGTCTATGATATTCTCAACACGACACACAAACAGATTTTTAATGGAATTACTTATAAAGAGCTCATGCAGACTGTTACACTGACAGCCAGGATGAATATTGAAATCAACCCTGAATATTCAACGTATGCTTCTAGAATAATGAAATACATTGTTACTGAAGAAACCAGAGGATATTATGATAACACTATGTATTGTAACAGTGATATTAATTTTGATTACAGTACCTTGCTTAAACAGTTCATCCAAATGGGTGTTAAACATGCGCTGATTAGTGATAAGTTGAACGATTTTGATCTGGACTATCTTTCTCAAGAGATGGATGTAACCCGTGATGAGAAATTGACTTACTTAAGCATACAAACACTGTATGATAGGTATCTGATTCATCACAATAAAAAGCGTATCGAACTTCCCCAAATGTTTTTTATGCGAGTTGCCATGGGTTTAGCGGGTAACTACGGTGATAATAAAAACAAAAAGGCTGCTCAGTTTTATCATCTTATCTCAAGTCTTGATTACATGTGCTCGACCCCGACATTGTTTAATTCAGGAACTTGTAGGCCACAATTGTCAAGTTGCTTTTTAACCACGGTGTCTGATAATTTAAGAGGCATCTTTTCCGCCATTGGCGATAATGCTTCTTTATCCAAATACGCAGGAGGGCTGGGTAATGATTGGTCTCAAGTCAGAGGGCAGGGGTCCTATATTAAGGGAACCAATGGTGAATCCTCAGGAGTTGTTCCGTTTTTAAATGTTGCGGATGCAACGGCTATTGCCGTTAATCAAGGTGGAAAAAGAAAAGGTGCTGTGTGTGCCTACTTAACAACATGGCATATGGATATTGAAGAATTTATCGAACTAAGAAAAAACACAGGGGATGATCGAAGAAGAACGCATGATATGAATACCGCTAATTGGATTCCAGATTTATTCATGCAGAGGGTTCAAGAAAAATCCATTTGGACGCTTTTTTCTCCAGATGAAGTCCCAGGATTACATGATGCATTTGGAGAAAAATTTGCCGAAATGTACTCGAGTTATGAGCTTCTGGCAAAAGAGGGTAAAATTCGCAGTAAAACTATTGGGGCTCTGGATCTATGGAGAAAAATATTATCCATGGTTTATGAAACTGGCCACCCTTGGATTACCTTCAAAGACCCTTGTAATATTCGCTCCCCACAACAACATTGTGGCACCATTCATTCATCCAACTTATGCACTGAAATCACACTCAATACATCGAGTAATAACAGCCCTGATGATGAGGTAGCTGTTTGTAACTTGGGCAGTATTAATTTGGTTAATCATATGCTTTCCAATGGTGAGATTGATAAAGAAAAATTACAAAACTCAATACAGACAGCTATTGAAATGCTAGATACGGTGATTGATGTTAATTATTACTCCATTCCCCAGGCTAAAACAGCGAATCAAAAGCATCGGCCCGTAGGGCTTGGTCTTATGGGCTTTCAAGATGCCCTTTACATCAAAAATATTGCCTATGATTCTGACGAAGCCGTTAGGTTTTCTGATGAGTGTATGGAGTTAATCAGTTACTATGCCATACAAGCGTCTATTAACCTGGCAAAAGAGAAGGGAGTATATGCAAGTTATGAAGGATCTTTATGGAGTCAAAATATACTACCCATCGACAGCCTTCGAAATTTAATTAGTTATAGAAAGCAGTATATTAATGTGGATGACAGCTGTTCTTTGGATTGGGAGCCTATACGCCAAAACTTAAAGAAGTATGGCATTAGAAACTCAAACATACTCGCTATTGCTCCAACGGCGACGATCTCTAATATTTGCGGAGTTTCAGCATCCATTGACCCAAGTTATCAAAACCTTTATGTTCGCTCGAATATGTCTGGTGAATTTACCATTATCAATAAATACCTGTATAACAAGCTCAAAAAAGCAGGGTTATGGGATAAAAAAATCTTAGCTGATTTGAAGTTTAATGACGGAAGTGTTCAGAAAATCTCTAGAATTCCATCTGAAATCAAGAATGTTTATAAAACCGCTTTTGAGATTGACCCAATATGGCTCGTTAAATGTGGATCAAGAAGACAAAAGTGGCTGGATCAAAGTCAGTCTCTTAATCTTTACATGGCTGTTCCATCCGGTAAAAAACTCAGTGATTTGTATCAGTTTGCATGGATGTCTGGCTTGAAAACAACCTACTACTTAAGAACTTTAGGTGCATCCAATGCCGAAAAATCAACTGTCAATGATAGGTCTTTAAACAAGGTTAGCAGCGCGAAAGCCTGTTCGATTGAGGACCCAGATTGTGAAGCTTGTCAGTAATACTAATTAAAGGAGAAAATGTAATGACCGATAAAATTTCAGGAATAGCTGATATTGAACTAGGTGCAGAAAGAGTCGATGTTAGTGAAAAAGCAATGATTAATGCAGTTGCTGATGTCAACCAACTGGTTCCTTTCAAATATGAGTGGGCTTGGGAAAAATATCTTACGGGTTGCGCCAATCATTGGATGCCTAATGAAATTAGCATGGCAAGTGATATTGATCTTTGGAAGTCTAAAGATGGGTTATCAGAAGAAGAGAGAACTATCATTAAGAGAAATTTAGGATTCTTTTCTACGGCGGATTCGTTGGTTGCAAACAATTTAGTTCTGGCTATATATCGACACATTACTAACCCAGAATGCCGGCAGTATATACTCAGGCAGGCATTTGAGGAAGCTCTTCATACACATTCTTATCAGCATATTATTGAAAGCCTTGGTTTGGATGAAGCTGAAATATTCAATATGTATCGAGAAGTTCCATCGGTAGCTAATAAAGCAAATTGGGCTATGCCTTACACACGATCGCTTGTTGACCCTAATTTCACCACCGGAACGACGGCAGATAATCAAAGGTTTTTAAGGGACCTGATAGTGTTCTACATGATTGTTGAAGGTATTTTCTTTTATGTCGGTTTTGTTCAAATTCTATCTATGGGCAGAAGAAATAAAATGGTTGGAACTTCTGAGCAGTTTCAATATATTTTAAGAGATGAATCCATGCACCTTAATTTTGGAATCGACGCAATTAATCAAATTGTCGCTGAAAACCCTGATGTTTGGACCCCCTCATTTAAAAAAGAAGTCGTTGGGTTAATCAAGGAAGGGGTTGAATTAGAATATCAATACGCTGAAGATACGATGCAAAAGGGCATTCTTGGGTTAAATAAGGAAATGTTTAGAGAGTACCTTGAATATATTGCCAATCGCAGGCTGAATCAAATAGGCCTTGATGATGTTTATGAAAATAAGAGTAACCCCTTTCCATGGATGAGTGAGGTGTTGGACTTGAAAAAGGAAAAAAACTTCTTTGAAACAAGAGTTACTGAGTACCAGGTAGGGGGCAGCCTAAAATGGGAGGATGAGTGATCCTTTTATGAATTAAGTCTTGATGTGCGGTTTGTATTTAAGTAAACTGCACATCTTTTATAAGAAGTTATAATATGGAAATTAATCCAAGACATACGCCCATTATAATTATCGGTCCTACAGCCATAGGTAAATCTCAAATAGCGATAGACGTTGCCATTGAAAATAATTGTGAGATTATTAGCATGGACTCCGTTATGATCTATTCATATTTTAACATTGGAAGTTCTAAACCAACAAGTGCACAAAGGAAGCTAGTTCCACATCATTTAATTGATATTCTTGAGCCGCACCAACCCTATTCAGTCGGGCAGTTTTTAATTGATGTTAATAAAAAAATCAAAGAGGTTCAGTCCAGAGGTAAAACCCCCTTGATTGTTGGAGGAACCTACATGTATGCCAATGCACTGATGACCCCGACAGTTTCAGTCGAAACGATCACAGATCATGGTGTTAGGGATTATTATAACAACAAGTTAATGAGCAATGGATTGGAGGCTTTATGGCATGAGCTTGTCAAACAGGATGCTCGATATTTAAATAAAATAAGTCCAAATGATACCCAGAGAATACTGCGAGCACTTGAAGTTTTAAAATCGACGGGCAAATCATTATTGGATCACTGGAAAGAAGCGGCCACTGCTCCGATGGCTACGATTAAAGTTGTGAAAATTATTCCAACAGATAGAGAGGCTTTGAAAAACACGATTCAACGTAGGTTTAATTTAATGCTAGAAGAGGGTTTGGTTGATGAGGTTAAGTCTCTGCTATCCATGAATGGCTCAAATTCATTTAAAGCTTTAAAGTCGATTGGTTATCGACAAGTTGTGAGTTTTATCCATAAAAATTGCAGTTACGATGACATGATAGAAAAGGCCGTTATTTCTACAAGGCAGTATGCCAAAAGACAGCTTACATGGTTAAGAAATAACCATTATCATCAAGAGTTTAATATAAAAACGGCTTCTTCAGAAGAAATTATGTTGAAAATTAATAAAGTACTTGATAATACATTTGAATCTTAGTAATATATACGTGCATTAAGCAAATCGAAGGGGTAAGGAAACTTACTGAACAAATTATCCATAATAAACTAGGAGTTACAAATGAACCGCGGTCAAACTTTACAAGATCCATTTTTAAATGCGTTGAGAAGACAACGAGTGCCTGTTGCAATCTATCTTACCAACGGTATTAAACTACAAGGCCATGTTGCCGCTTTTGATCAATATGTTGTATTACTCAAGAATAATACAAAACAAATGGTTTTCAAGCATGCTATCGCTACTATCGTTCCATCAAGAAATGTCGTGTGGAATGATTCTGAATCTAGTGCTACCGAAGGTCAACAAAATATTATGACTCAAGAAGACGAGCCATTAGAGAACTATTAATTGACCCAAACTAGGGCACTATTACTTTACTGTAAATTGCCTAAAAGATTTAACCCAGTAGATATTCGTGAATTCTGTCAACTTTCCGAGTCTACTGGGCTTTCTATTCAGTACATCTATATTCATAAGTTAAAGACAATACAGCCTAAATGTTTTTGTCATCTATCAATCATTCCTTGGCTCATCACAATTATTCAAAATATCAGAGCTGATACGATTGTCTTCAGTCACGCTATATCCGCGTCTAATCAGAAAAATCTAAGCCGTTTACTTAAAGTAAATGTACTGGATATTAATGAAATTATATTAGATATCTTTGCACAACGAGCCCAAAGTAAGGAAGGAAAGCTTCAAGTCGAATTGGCTCAACTTTTACATTTATCATCTAAACTTGTCAAAGGGTGGACACATCTAGAGAGGCAAAAAGGCGGCATTGGGCTTCGAGGTCCGGGTGAAAAACAATTAGAAACCGATCGACGGTTAATCAAAAGTCGAATCATTCATATTAAGAATCAAATAAGATCAGTGGAAAAAACCCGATTACAGCAAGCCGCGTATAGAAAGAAGAGCATGACACCATTAATTGCTTTGATAGGTTATACCAACGTGGGTAAATCTAGTTTGTTTAATTCCCTAACCAAGGGTAACGCTCTTTGTGCAGACAAGCCGTTTGCAACACTTGACCCATTAATACGAAAAATAAAAATCAATAAACATGCGCCAGTTCATATCATCGATACAGTTGGTTTTATTCATGCTCTTCCCAAAGAGCTTAAACAGGCATTTAAATCTACGCTTGATGTGATTAGTCGTGCAGACTTGCTTATTCATGTTATAGACAATAGCAACCCTTGTCACCTTCAACATATTCAGGCAGTAAACCAAATTCTTACGGAAATAAATGCTGACAATATTCCTCAAATATTGGCTTATAATAAATCTGATATTAGTCCCTATATATCAAATCGTCAGTTAAATATTAGCACCTATACACATCAAGGAATTCCTGAACTTTTAGGTATGATAAGTGACCAACTTCAGCACATGTTAATTCCGACTACACTTGAAATCTCAATGACTGAGTATTATATCTATGAAGAAATACAATACATGTACCCTATTTTACCCAAGATAATAGAGACTACTCATAAAATGATCTTTACAGCACTTTTACCCGCATCGTCAATCAAGCAATACAGTGCTTATATCAAACCCAAGCTCAGCTAAAACATAAATTCATTTTAATCAGCAAAATACCATATATTTTACTATACTCTTCATGAGGAGTATATATGGGGCAAGGTGAACGAAAACAACACCCTATCAAAGGTGGTCTAGGTAAAGATTATAATTCACAGAAGATTGTTGAGAGGATCCAAGAATTTCATGCACAAAATAAAGGAAAAACAATCTATCTGGAGGGAGTGGGTAATGCCTTAGAAGTCTGTAATAAATTACTCCAAGAAGAGGAGCCGATGGGTCCCATTCAATTTTCTACTGATACCATTCTGAGCCCTGGAACCATAGAAAAAATCATTCAAATAAATACTCGATGGGAGGAACACCAGAATTCTTCCAAAATAGCCTCTAGGCAAAATTCATTAAACATGGCCACTGCAGTTACGGATATAGGTGATTCTAAGGGCTATTCTGAGATTCAAGAAAACATGGCTCAATATATTGAATGTTTAAAGGCAGGTAATCTTGATGAAGCTAATACCTGTAAAAACACATTGATAGACATGATCAATAATCTACCCGAACCTGAGTATATCGAGCATAACCCACTTAAAAGTGTTGTGGATTCGGCGCAAGAGTCCGCTGGCATAAAGGATAAGATAAGTTTGAACGAATTTTATGAATATGCCCATAATCATGTTCAAGAGTTTGGTCCAGACATTAGTAAAATTTATGAATCTTTTGCAAGCCAAACATCGGAAATAACACCGGATGAAATTAAAGCAAATTGGGATAAAAATTTACTCTGGGAATTGCTTAAATCTTCGAGTGTTTTTATTATTGAGACTCTATTTAATATAGTAGATTGTCTTGTCAAGAGGACTGACCCTATAATAAAAGAAGATGAAGGTCTGAGAGATTTTATTAAACGAACTGGGTTGAAGTTATTTCTAAAGTTCATGAAAGATGTTGGAAAAGATGTGTTGCTTTTAACACTGATGGATGCCTATTTTATTGTTGTAACAGGATTGATAGCAGTGATTGCCCCTGTGGTTACCATGATAGCTTCATCCTACGCTGTTCATCAAGGTCTAGATATTAAAGAAACTGTTAAGAGCGCATTGAGTACGACGAGAGATTTTGCTGAATTTCTATTGAGCCAAATTGGCTCAAGTGCTTTAACCGCAATATCAAAAGATGGCAAAGAAAAACATTTAACATCAAAAGATATCAAGCTTGCTAAGGATATTTATAATCATAGGCTCATGACATGGAAGCGGGTTGCTAAAAATATCTTTAGGGCATGTTATAATTTTATAACATCACCTGTTGACGGGATTAAGTCTATGGTGAAAGTAACTCAAGATCGGTTTAATCTTTATAAAAAGAGCAAAGAACAATATTATGAAGATACCCCTTTGCTTAATCATATTTTAATTTCACAAGCCATGTACAATGAAGACCCAGATGTCAAACCGCCTAGTGAATTGGAAAAGAGGGGCTGGAAGAATTTTGGAGAAACCTATCGACCTAAAGATGAAAAAGGTAATTCTTATACTGTGGCTCAAGCCATGATTAATGAGCATCAAAAAAGAATCGTAGTTGCCTATAAGGGTACTGACTTTTCGAATAAAAATGATTTATTGAATGACTTGTTTTTAGGCAAACGATTTTTTGCAGACGGTCTTTCAAATAAACTTGTCAAGTATTTAGGTAATCGAGACGACATAGAAAAGCATTCCAAAAAAATCAAGGAGAAAATAATAACGTTGATTGATAAGGATCATAAACCAAAAGGAATCAAGCTGGCCTTGAGTTATAGTCAACAAGCATTGAAAGATATATCAGGTGAATTACGAGGCAAGGGTGAAAATATAGAGGATTATCAAGTCATATTCACAGGGCATTCATTAGGCGGAGGCATTGCACAAACATCCTTTGTTGAGGCTTTTAAAAACCCTAGTGATTGGGGGGGGGTTAAGAAGGATAACATGACATGTGAAGTCTTTGATGCCCCGAATTTAAGTCAAGATACCCATCATGATTTAAGTGTGGGTGATTATGTCAATAATTATATCTTATCGAGAACCTTGGTCAGTCAGGCTAATATCGAAAACCCGATTGGTACAATTCTACAGTTGAACAAATCGAATCAAAGTTTAAAATTTCAGATGTACGATGTTTTCATTGATAAGATGATTGATAGGCTAGCTGAAAAACTATCTGATGAAGGTAAGGAAGAGTCCAAACAAAAATTAAGAGAGATATTATCATTACCCTACCATAAATCAGATTTCATAGGATCACTGATTGCAAGTAATTTAGAAGAGGGTAGAGAAGTTGCTCATAAAGTATCCTATGGTAAAAATTGATAATTATCGACATGAAATAATCATATGAAGCTTGAATCCAAAGAGTATATTGAGTAGAATGTAACCATCTGTAAAGGAAGCATACATGAACAATTCAGGCAAGAATCCATGGCAAAATCAAAAGTCACCGCCGAACTTGGATGATTTAATAGCAAATTTTTTCAAAAAACACTTTAAGAGTAGCAATAATACAAATCAAGTTAATCAGTTTATGATTCTGCTATTGTTGTTTGTTATCCTTGCCATGTGGGGTGTGGGTGGTTTATTCACAGTTCAACCAGGTGAAAAAGCAGTTGTCTTAAGGTTTGGGAAACTTAACAACACCTATGATTCAGGAATACATTGGATACCCCTCGGTGTAGATTCCAAATACATTGTTAATGTTAAAAAGATCAATAATGAAGAAGTTGAAGCTGAAATGTTAACAAAAGATGAAAACTATGCCATTGTCAGATTGTCAGTATTTTACCAAATCAATCAACCTGCAAACTACTTGTTTAATTCAACGAATCCTCGACATATTTTATCACAAACCATACAAAGTGCTCTTAGGCATGTTGTAGGGCATTCTGGGCTTGATAGTATCTTAACAAAAGATAGGGACCTGGTTAAAATACAAATAGAGGATAAAATACGTCAAATATTGAAAATCTACAACATAGGTATCAACGTAACTGATGTGAAAATAGTAGATGCCAGACCTCCTGATACAGTGAAGCCAGCTTTTGATGATGTTGTCAAAGCACGTGAAGATGAGCATAAGATTATCAACCTTGCAAAAGCTTATGAGAATCAAGTTGTTCCTGTAGCTAAAGGTAAGGCAAATCGATTGCTTAACGAAGCTGCTGCGTATAGGGAAAAAGTTACTTTGAAGGCTAAAGCTGATATTGCACAATACCTAGCCTTGATTCCTGAGTTTAAAAAACACCCTGACATTACCAAGTTCAGGATTTATATGAGTGGGTTAGATCCAATCCTTAAACAAACTCATAAGATAGTCGTCACAGGCAAGCAAAGCTTAAATGTACTTTCTTTAAGTAAACTATTCGATAAAAGGAATTAATCATGACTCAGAACTCACTAATCCAAATAGCAGCAGTAATTCTTTTGTCCATGGTGATAGCTTCATTATCCTTATTTGTTGTTAAAGAAGGTGAAGAAGCTCTGGTTATCCGCTTTGGTGAAATCTTGGGGGATAAAAAAAATGACCTCAATGAAAAAAAGCCAGGGCTGCACCTTAAACTCCCCATCATTGATAAAGTCAATCGTATTAGTACTAAGCTACAAACTATTGAAGCGCCTAAGACAAGAGTATTAACTGCTGAGCAAAAGTCAGTGGATGTAGATTATTTCATTAAATGGAAAGTTGCAGATCTGGAGGAATTTTATAAAAGTATTAGTACAACCTCCATTTTTGGTTCAACAGCGGGGTTTATGAACAGCGCAGCTGAAATTATACAAGCTAAAGTTGCTCATGAGATAAGAACTGAGTTCGGTAAAAGGACTTTAAGTGAATTAATATCTGGAGATAGGGGAGATGTTATCAATACCTTGCGTGATAAAGCACAGGAATCCGTACAGATTCTAGGAATAAATATTATTGATGTTCGTATCAAGCGCATAGACTATCCTCGAGACGTGACTAAAACGGTCTATGAGAGGATGAGCTCTCAAAGAAAGCAGTTTGCAACTTTGTATCGAGCCAATGGTGAAGCAGAAGCAGAAAAACTTCGTTCGAGTGCTGATAAGACAGCCTTGATTATCATCGCTGAAGCCGAAAATAAATCTGCTAATACTAGGGCAGAGGGTGATGCCGAAGCTGCTAAGATATATAATGACGCTTACTCTCAAAACAAAGAGTTGTATGAGTTATATAGGAGTATGGAGTCATACCAAAATACTTTTTCTTCCAAAGATATTTTAGTTTTAGATTCTGAGAATATGAATTACCTCAATAAATTTTTTAGAATAGATAAGTCATCTAAAAAAGGTTGACATCTTTACCTTTCTAATAGAAAATGAGAATCATTCTCATTAGGACTAGTCATGGAATTCATTGGCCGAATATTCGACAGAGTATCAATTGACTCTGATCGTCTATACTCACTCTTTTCGTCGATTTCTGGACTTAGTTATCTGGCTATCTCATTATCTATCTTATGCCCACATGTGGCGACTCTACCAAGACTCTTTAGGTCACTAGCCAACATATTAATTGCAATCATTTCAATATCCTACTATTGCACTATGTCTATGATCTATAATAATATCTTAACAAAAACAACAGATAACGTGTCCAGATTTTATAATGACAATGAGCAGGGTGAGCCTGTCTCTGTATACATCAAGCTTCTATACATTTCTTTATATGGCTTAATATTATACTACACAGCCAACCCACTGATGACTGAATTTTCGGAAGCTCTTGCTTACTTAAGTGATATTGAGATTGTTGTTACTGCTATATCTTTTAGTTCAGTAGTGGCTTATTCCCTGATGCTTCTTGATCGCATGGTAGAGATAATAAACCCCAAGAGATCAAGCGTAAACAATGGACATACTAATTCAAGCTCAAACAATCAAAATATGTTGCATCTATTTAACATAGCTTCTGTTATTGTCCTATGCATGAAATTTAATATCATTCAATTAGCACTCAATAACTTTATGAATATATTGGGATTGTTTATTCTTGTTCCTTATATTATTGATATTCACTCTCTGTTTAAGGCACTAAACTCTGATAAAAAATTGTTTTCAAATATATTCAACAAGCATAGTCTAAGCTTCAATATGACAAGCCTTAAACAAGCATATATCTATACCCTTATCTCTATATCGATGTTTTTAGACTCAATTGTTAATAAGTTTTTGCTCTTTATACATATTATTGCTGAAACCGCTTTTGCTGTTGCCGGTCAAAGTAAAGGCAATACTGGGTCATCACGAAGGTCTAACATTAACATGTCTGCTATTATCGGAATAATAGCAGAGTATGTTATTGATAGT
>MPMF02167736.1_pt1 | contig 90399 bp, 80 predicted proteins | sample 1617271 | NCBI WGS metagenome assembly MPMF02 (sample SAMN05944812, study PRJNA350692) | marine metagenome | biome: marine; feature: ODZ; material: water; isolation source: 120 m water sample prefiltered with 30 um filter, filtered on to 0.2 um... | place: Pacific Ocean | collected 2012-04-09... | reverse complement strand
GTGCTGCGGGCTGCCCATCACCGCGTGCTCCGCACCCGAGCGTTCGCCGAGTGGAACGCGGTGACGTGTGCTTCGTGACCCCGTAACCCAGGTCCGACCCGACCGAGAACCCAGCTCGCTTCCGCTAAGTTGACAGAACCGCTCCGGCTGTTCGGCGGGGTACCGTATTCGCCGGAGGCCTGGGCAGGGAGTGGAGCCGCAAACAGCACCAGCGCCACGGTGAGTGCGACGGCAGTCGAGCGGTGGGTTGCAAGACGATCGGCCATGTCTTCACTGATCCCTTCCGCTCGTCGAGCAGAGATCCTGCGCCCCTCGCATAGCCGGCGCAAGATAGGCTACCCCTCGACCGCTCCGACCATCCCCTTGCCGCCATTCAGGAACGACTGAGGACCCGGTTCGGCCGATCGCGCTCGGCGACGGCCCCACGATACGGCGGCGACGCCGCCCGTCAGTTGGCGAGCGGATGCGGCCTCATCTGGAACTTCACGATTTTGCTGTTGGTGTTCTTGCCGCCCTCGAGGTGCCAGTTCGCGATCGTCCCGAAGTCGGCGTAGGTCCCGCGCCCCTTCCAGCCGGTGGTCGGGTCGTCGACCCGGCCGTCGAGCCCGCGTGTGTAGAACCCGAGCGGATACGGCACGCGCATGATCACCCACTCGCCGGTTGCCGGCAGCAGCGCCAGCAGCGAGTCCGAGCTGGTCCCGTTGGCGATCGGCACGTCCCGGCCCAGTCCCAGCGTGTCGAACTGGTCCACCCAGTTGTAGTAGTGGAAGTCGGCGCTGCCGGCGAAGTCGACCCCCTTCATCTGCGGGCCCGGGGTCGGGTAGAGCGTCCAGCCCTCCGGACACTGCTGGCCGGTGGCGGTGGGTCCGCTTGTCACCGCGCACTTGCTCCGGTCGAAGCTGGCCAGGTGCCCACTGCCCGACAGCGCGGTCCAGATGATGCCGTCGCGGGTCACGTCGATCCCGCGCGGCGCGTACCCCCACTGCTCGCGTGGCACGCTGTCGGTGCCATACGGGGGTTCGTAGACCTCCGCCTTGCAGGTCTCGGGCGGGTTGTCGCCCAGCTCGAGTCGCACCAGACGGCCGGGCACTGCGCCTGTCCGCGCCACCCAGATTGAGCCGTCCACCGGGTGCGGAATGATGCCGTACGCGAACCCGTTGATGCGGGTGTCGCGACTCGAGTCGCCCTCCGCTCCGGCCCCCGGCTCATTCCACGGCCTGGTGATCCGACCGTCGCCGTTGGTGTCGAGGACTGTCGGGCACCAGCCCTGGGACACTCGCTCGTCGCCGGTCCGGTCGAGCATCCCGGTGCTCAGCCAACCGATCACCTGCGTGTCGCCGCTGAACCAGAGCGTGTCGTCCGCGTCCTCGGCGAACTGGAGGTGATGGGTCTCGTAGCAGGTGTCGACCAGCACGAACTTCTGTGTCGCCGGGTCGAAGTAGGACGCTTGCCGACTGCTCCGGGCGAGCGGAAAGTAGCTGGCAGAGGGATGGCCCGAGCCTTCCTGACACCAGGCATCGTTCGGTATCGGTCGGACCCGCGAGGTCATCCAGACCCTTCCCTTGCCGTCCATCATCGGGTTGTGGAGGTTGGCCGGCGCGTTCATGATCGGCTGCTCACCCCAGAACGGCGAGGGCTCGAAGTTGTCTTGCACGAACGGCTCCCAGGTGGTGGTCGCCGGGTCGCGCACCGGCACCTGGAGCGAGGTCGAGCGATGACTCACCGGGTCGCCGATCACGAGGTGATCGTCGGACATCGACACGCCGTACAGCGGGCCATTGGCGTTCACCCGGGGGTCCCGCTTGTCGCTCACCACCTCGTCGTGCACGAACGAATAGCCATGCCCCCAGTCCCACATCGTGATGACCAGGTTGCGCTCTACTCCCTGCGGTCGCGGCGGCGGCGGCGGGAGCTCGCCGCCGGCGATCCGATCGGTCCAGTCGGCATACATCGCGATCGCGCGCTGGCGGCCCATGCCGGCGAGAATTCTGTTCATCCAGCCCCCGACCTGGCCGAACATCACCCGGTGGTCCCAGGCGTCCACGGTTGAATCGAAGCGGTCGCGGATGTGGGTGATCTCACGCGTGATCTTGGACCCGATCTGGTGGCAGAGCTGGCAGCCCTGCTTCATCTGGTCGACCCAGGCCTCCTGGCTCGTCATCCCCCGCCCGATACCGTTGCCGCTCGGACCGGTCCCGGGAAACGCGCTCGGCGGCGGTGCCTCCAGCAGCGAAGACCAGTAGCTTGCCGGGTAGATCTCGGCCGCCTCGGCCGGGGTCGCGGCGGCCGCGCTCAGGCTCAGCTCCGCACCCGGAGCGCTCTCGACCGGTGTCGAGTCCTTCAAGCCGTACCCGCGCACCCAGACGTCAAAAGTGGCATCGGGCAGCTCGGGGATCAGGAACCGGCCGTCGTCGTCGGTCACCACGATCTTGATCAGCAGGGTCTCCAGCTCATCGGTCTCGGCGATCACCCAGACCCCGGCCTCCGGTCCGTCCGGTCCGTTGACCACCCCGCTGATGTCGCCGCTCGCCGCGCGCGGCGAGGCGCTGCCCAGCCAGACGAAGACAGCGGCGAGGAGCACCGCCGGAGAGAACAGACCAGACCGCCCGCCGTTGCCTTTTCGCATGTGCATGTCTTCTCCTTCGTGCGCGACCATGTTCGGAGCGTAGTGAAAGGTGTGGGGGGTGTCAAGAATCGGGCGCGGGGGCCGTGGGGCCTACATGATCAGACCGCTCCCGAGGGCATTGAGGCCTGTCCCTACCAGAAACTCGATCGGCGTTGGAGGAGTGTCCAATCGTGCGCGGTAGCGCCGCCGGTTCCGGTCGACCCGGTGTCCGTCGATTTCGTCACCGTGCCGACGGCCGACTTCAGGGTGCACCTCGTCTTCATCATCGGCACGCCTCGGTGTCGTGACAGGTTGCCGTGTTGGGAATTCCCACCGCCGCGATCGCCTGCGCGATCGCGGCGGTGGCTGGGTGCGTCGGACCGTAGAGCTCGACGGCCGACTGGATCAGGCAGTCAGCCGCGACGCTGAAGGTCGCGAAGCTCGGCAACAGGTTGGTCCACACGTTGAAGAAGATCCGCTCGAACTGCAGCCCGCTGGTGGCGCCCACCCCCTGCACTGTCAGCCCGGTGGCTCAGCTGGTGATCCCCCGATCGCCAGGAAGCACACCTGTCCCAGGATGGCGCAGTCAAGTTCACCGCCGGGACGTAAGGATGCTCGTCCACACCGCTCTGGCCTGGCCTATGATGCGAGGGTGGACGGCCGCACGCGTTCGGGTCGCAGCCCCCAGCCGACCAGCCGCGCGGGGACGTTCCGGAGCAGCGGGAGCGACGAGATGATCCTGGCCGGCAGCGGTAGCCGGAATGGTTGGCCATCCAGCGCGCGGGCAACAAGCAGGCGCTGCACGATACCCTGAAAGCCCTGGATGAACCGAGCCGGGAGCTCCCGTCGGCGCTGCACGGCCGCAAGGTGCGCATCGGCCAGGGTCCCGGCCCGCAGCGGGTCGGCGAGGAGGTTGGCCGCCGCGACCGCGTCCTCGAGCTATTCGAGCGGCTCGGTGTGCGCGGCGCGCCCACCACTCCCGGTGGAGCTCGAATGCGAGACCCTTGAACAACGCGCCGGCGCCATAGTTCTTCGAGATCTGATCCACTTTGCACAGATCGTCAGGAGGCCGCAGGCCGCGATAGATCGCCGTCACGATCGTGTCGACCTCGCGGGGCGCCATCTCCTTCTTGATATTTGCCAGGCGCCGGTTGAGCGAGGCGCTGGGGTCGGTCGCCGCATCCCGACGATCTTGAATGGCCTCCGCTTCGAAGGCAAGCAGCTCTTCTTCGAACCGGAACTGCCGCTCGAGCTGCTTGGTCCGAACCCGTTTCTTCTGGATGTAGTCGACGAAGCCGCCCTGGTAGTCCTGAAGACGGTAGTTCTCGATCTCCACCACGCGAGTGACCACCCTGTCGAGAAAGTCGCGATCGTGCGAGACGAGAATCACGGCGCCTCTGAACCGGTGCAGCCATCCCTCGAGCCAGGACAGGCCGTCGAGATCGAGGAAGTTGGTCGGCTCGTCCAGCAACAACACGTCGGGTGCTTCGAGCAGAATCTTCGCGAGGGCAGCGCGGTTGCGCCAGCCACCCGAAAGCTGGTCGATCGGGAGCGTCCGATGGGTATCGCTGAAACCCAGTTTGCTCAACACCGTGTCGATACGATGCTGATAGGTCCAGCCGCCCTGCGCGTCTACCTCGGCCATCAGCGAGTCGTATTGCTTGAGCAACTGGTTCAGCTCGTCCCCTTCCGGTTCCTGCGACAACAGGTTCTCGGTCTGTCGGAGCCTTGCTTCTGTCGTCTTGATGAGCGTGAATAGATCGTGGAGGACATCCTCGATGGACCGATCGCCGCTGAGCTCGGAAAACTGGGAGAAGTAGCCCAACCGCAGCCCTTCATCCACCTCGATCTGACCCTCTGAGGGTTCGTCATGTTCGAGGATCATTCTGAGGACGGTCGTCTTCCCAGAGCCGTTGTTCCCGATCAGACCGACGCGGTCGCCTGCGTCCAGGCGGAAGAAGACCTTCCGCAGCACCTGCCTGCCGTCGAACCGCTTGGAGACCGCACCGAGGCGAATCAGGCTCATGTCAGGAATAGACCCGATTGCCTGTGAGACACTTGGCCGGAGAACGTCGGTCGGAGGAATCGGGCGTAGCGCGCCTGAACACTGCAAGACGCGACAGCGCTGCCTTTGTCACGGAGAGATCGATGTCATTCATCAACAGAGCACACGCATGCGGCATGATGACGCTCTTGGTAGTTTGCTCTCTATCATGGAGTGACGCGTCGGCCGAAGAGATCGGATCAATAGAAGATAGGCTCGCCATCGCCGAACAGCTTGCGCAGTACTCCTATCGGTGGGACTCCAAAGACTCTGAGGGCTTCGCCGATCTCTTTACCGAGGACGGCGTCATGGAGCGCCGGCTTGGCGGGGCATTGGTCAGCGGTTCGCGAGTGGTCGGTCGTCAAGCCATCTTTGACTACGCGAAGGGGTCCCATGAAGGTCGGCTCGCCGATCGACAGACCCGGCATCACATGTCGGCACTCGTGTTCCTGGAACTGTCGACCGATGTCGCCGTTACGGAGAACATGGCATTGATCACCCACCAAACCGCAGATGACAGGGTTCCCTTCATCAGCGGTTCGGGCATTTACAGAAACACCTGGAGGAAAACCGACCAGGGCTGGAAGATTGCCGAACGCGTGCTGTTTACCGACCGATTCACGGGTCAGTAGCGTGCGCCCATCGACCGGCCGTCCGAGGGTCGTCCGCCGACCGCTGAGGGACACGGACACGCGCCGTAGCGCACGTCTTTCACCAGATCATCGAGGACCCGGATGCCGCGGGCCTCCCGCACCTCTTCCTTCACTCGCTCGACCCCGCCAAACCGGAGCTGGGCCTGCCGCCGTGCTTCCCGCTGGCCGAGCCCCGCCTCGCGCAGGAGCTTTGCCTCCTGCTCCAGATGGAAGCGCAGCTCTGCGTCCATTTCCGCGTCCGCCTTGGCGCCGACCAACAGCGCCCGGAGCCGCTCCCGCCCCGCGGCAATCCACTTCATGCGGGGCCTCCGGTCGAGTCGAGGACCCAGTTCACCGCCGCCACGGAGCGCTCCCACTGCGAGCGCTCCCGGACCAGCTTGCGTGTTCCCGCCGGGGTCGGCACGTAGTACCTCGCCCGTCGATTGTTTTCCGTTGTCCGCCACTCCGAGCTGATCCAGTTTTTGGACTGCATCCGCTGGAGCGCCGGGTAGATGCTGCCCTGGTTGACCTGGAACACGTCCCGCGACATCTGGCGGATCCGCAGGCTGATTCCCCACCCGTGCAGTGGTTCGAGTGAGAGGGTCTTCAGAATGAGGAGCTCGAGGGTGCCCTGAAGTAGCTCGGATTGGTCGTGCGCCATGATATTCCTCTTGTAGGTCTACAAGAATATCACGTGCTTCTGTCGACCGTCAAGAGAAATTAACCAGGTAGCCGATGGGGTCGAACAAGTGGACACGAAACAGCAGGCTACTCAGACGACTGGATGAACCCAACCGTGAGGGTCGGGAAGAAGGCCGTACTGAATCCCGACGAGGCGCTCATAGAGCTGGCTGGTGACGGGCCCAGGGCACACAGTTCCGACGGGAACGACCGAGCCGTCCTCGAAACGAAATGTCTTGATGCCAGTGGTGACGGCTGCAGTCCCGCATGCGATAGCCTCTGTGACACTTCCATCCCGCAGTCCCGCCACGAGCTCGTCGATGGAGATGAACTCCTCTTCAACTCCGAGCCCGAAGTCCTCCGCGATCGCGAGCACGGAATCGCGGGTTACCCCATCGAGAATGGTCTCGCTCAAGGGTGGCGTCCGAAGAGCGCCGTTCTGCAGAAAGATGAGATTCATCCCACCCATCTCCTCCACCCCACGGTGCCCGACAGCATCGAGAAACAGCACCTGCGCGCAGCCCAGTTCTTTGGCCCGCTCGAGAATCGCGAGCGTGCCCGCGTAGTTCGCGCCGGCCTTGACGTTGCCCATTCCGCCCTGACACGCCCTCGTCACGGACGTGCTCACGAGGACGTCAATCGACCCGGCACCCTCGCCTGCGTGGCCAAAGTACGGGCCTGACGGGTACGTCAGAATGAAGAATGTGAAGGCGTTCGAGCTCTTCAAGCCAACTGACGGCTCGACGCCGATGATACTCGGTCGAACATAGAGGCAGCCCGGCTCTGGAGGCACGAGGTTCCGTTCGTTCGTGACGAGGGCGCTCACGGCGTCCAGGAAGGCCCCTTCTTCCACCGCCGGAATACTCATGCGCCGAGCCGACCGATGAAACCTCGCGGCGTTCAGATTTGGACGAAACAAAGCGATCGAACCCGACGGCTGTCGATACGCTTTCAGCCCTTCAAATATTGTCTGCGCATAGTGAAGGACGTTCGCGGCGGGATGCAGGACAAAGGGCTGGACCGGCTCGATCCGGGCATTTCTCCACTGGCCGTCGCTGTAGTCCATGACAAAGAAGTTGGGGCTGTTGTCGCGGCCGAACTCGATCGTACGGGGGTCGACGCCCTCGGTCGCTTCAGGCTCGGTTGTCAGATTTCGGATCTCGAGCATCGTCGGACTTTCCTTGTGGCATCAGCGGTACCGCACCCCGTTACCCATCCGCGTGTATCGCGGACCGTGTCTTGACCCGCACCGCCATTTCTAGCCGACGGCCTTCTCCGCGGCAGCGACGGTGTTGGCCAACAGGAAAGCGCGTGTCATCGGCCCTACGCCGCCAATCCGTGGTGACAGCCACCCGGCTACCTCCGCGACCTCGTCATCGACGTCGGAGATCGCCTTCCTGCCTTCGAAGCTCACACCCGCGGCTATTACTGCCGCGCCAGGTTTGACCATGTCGGCCTTGATCATGCGAGGCGAGCCAGCGGCAGCGACCAGGATGTCGGCCTGGCGCGTGTAGGGTGCGATGTCTCCTACGCCCGTGTGCACCACCGTCACGGCTGCGTTGGCGTTGTTCCTCTTCAGCGACAGCAGGTTTGCGAGCGGCCGACCGATGGTGAGACCGCGCCCGACGATGACCACGTGACGTCCGACAATCGGGACGTCGTAGCGCTCGAGCATCATCTGAATGCCAGCGGGCGTGCACGCGAGTGGGGCCTCGACACCCTGCACGAGGCGCCCCAGGTTCACCGGGTGCAACCCGTCAGCGTCTTTCTCGGGCTTCACGCGTATCAGGGCGGCCTCGTAGTCCAGGCCCTTGGGAAACGGGTATTGGATGATATAAGCGTGGACCTTCGGGTCTGCGTTGAACTCGTCGACCACGGTGTCGATCGCGGCTTGGGTCGTGTCTGCTCCCAACGCTGCCTCTCGCGAGAAGAGGCCGAGCTCCTCCGCGTCGCGATGCTTCATCGCCACGTACTTCGCCGAGGGCCCGTCCTCACCGACGAGAATGGTGCCCAGCCCCGGCGTTACACCACGTGCCTTGAGCGTCGCAATCCGCGCGCGCAGGTCAGTCTTCACGTCGCTCGCGAGGAGCTCTCCGTCCAGCTTGGTCGCAGTCATCGTGGCCATGATTGCACATCGGGCGGTCGAGGCGATGGGATCTGCGCGCAGCGTGCGATGACCGTAAGCGAAGCCGGGCTGGTCGTGGCCTACGCGCAACTCATGATGGGGCTGTGCTTAATCGCGTGCGTCGCGCGGACGCGCGCGCTCCGGGTCGAGCCGAGCGATGTGCTACGGGCAAACGGTTAGCGCGGCGGCGGGCTCGGTGTTTCGTCGCGACTGCCCGCCTAGCCGTCTCGTAGCGCTTCGGTCGGTTCGATTCGGAGGCCGCGACGGGCCGGTCCGATCGCGGCGAATGCCGCCACCACGACCATGAGCGTCGCGGCGGCGGGGAGGATGCCTGGGACGCTCCAGCCGCCCATTTCCTCGATTGGCAGGTAGATGCCGAGAAGACGCGCTGCAAGAGCGCCGGCACCGGCCCCGACCGCGACCTGGGTCAGCGCGCGCTTGAAGATGCCCGCCAGCAGGCGAGTCGGTTGCGCCCCCAGTGCTGTCCGGATGCCGATCTCCCGCCGACGTCTAGCGACAGTGAAGGACATCAACGCGTACATACCGGCCGCCGAGAGAAGGAGTACGCTCACCGCCACTGCCGCGAGCATGTAGGCCCCGATGTTGTTGCCGCGTTGGTACTGGAGGTAGACCTCGTCCAGCGGCCTGAGCTCGTCCACTCGCAGGGCCGGGTCCAGCGCCGTCGTCAACTCTCGAACGCGCGCCGCCGTGTTGGCCGAGGTGGGCCCAGCGCGTAGAGCGATACTCACCGGGTTCACCTCGCCCGGGGCCATCGGATGATACAGCCGGCGTCTGTACGTGTTGGCCGGGAGGTCATCCACGACCCCGACGATTTCATACCAAGGGTCCGATTCAGAGCTGGACCCGGCCGCCGACCGGACGTAGCGAATCCGGCGACCCAACGGCGGGCCGTCACCGACAATCTGCTGGGCAAACATCCGGTTGACAATGACCGCAGTGCGCCCAAGTGCGAAGTCGTCGGCCGAAAAGCCACGGCCGGCCAGGAGAGGCACTTCGAAGGTGTCGAAGAAAACGTCGTCCACCCGATTGAACAAGACCGTGATGTCCGAGTCGTCGATCGGGCCGCCGCCTGGCGGCTGGAGGGCACTGACCCCGTCGAGCTCGACGATGGCCCACGGCTCGCTGCCGGGCATGGTCGCCGAGACGGTCAGCGCTGAGATGCCGGGTTCGCTCTCCAGGCGCTGGCCAAGCTCGCCCTGGAGGTCCGCGAAGCGGGAGGCGATCGGGCGCACAGGGACGTCGATCTCAAGACTTGGCCGTGTCCGCGGGACTTCGTTCAAGGCGAGCCGGGCGGTCAGGAATTCATCGGCGGCGAACCCGGGTCCCAGGATGCTGGGTCGAAGGGTGCCCCAGGCCAGTTCCGCGGCGACCGGTAAGATCGCCAGACAGAAGGCGACCTGGGCGACGACCAGGGCCGTCCAGGTCGTGCCGAGCTGCATACCGGTGCGCCCCCCCAGCGCTCGGAGCCCAGACTGCATGAGACGGGCGGTAGCCCGCCGAGCCGGCACGACACCCGCTAAGGTGGCGGCAAGCGCGGCCAGTCCGGCGGCAAAGAGCACGGTCCCGATGGAGAGGTTGCCGAAGTCGAACCAGAAGGGGACCCCATTGGTCATGGTGATGATGCTCTGGAGGTACTCGCCGGTCAGGCGCACGACCACGAGCGCAACGCCCGCGGCCCCTGTCGCGAGCAGGAGCATCTCGACGAAGAGCTGGGCGACGATGCGGCCGCGGCTCGCGCCGAGGGCGTACCGTGTGGCGAACTCCTCCTGCCGCGCAACGGTCTTGGCGTAGACCAGGATGGCGACATTCGCGCAGGGCGGCACCATCAGCAACGTGACGATCAGCAGGACGAGACCGGCGAACACCGGTAGGTTCTCCTCACCGGTGCTGACCAGCGCGAGCGAATAGGGCGCCACTCTGGGATGGAGCTGCTCGTCGGTCTCTGTCACGGTGACCGGCGGCAGTACGCCGAGGGTCGCAAGCTCAGCCTGGGCGCCCGCCAGCGTGGCGTCGGGCGCGAGCCGGGCAAAGCCGAACACCGCCGGCTCGGCGTTCCTCGCATAGCGCGACGGGTCGACCCGAAGCGGTGTCCAGAAACGATGGTTCACAGGGAACGCGAAACCCTCCGGCATGACGCCGACCACGGTATGCAGTGTGCGGTCGAGCCGAACTTGTCGTCCGACCAAGGAAGGGTCGAAAGCGAACCTTGTGCGCCACGCCTCGTGACCGATCACCACCACCGGAGCGGCGTCGTCGCGCTCATCCTCCGCGACGAGCGGGCGGCCCAGCAGCGGCGGCACGCGCGCCAGCTGAAATCCGGACGCGGTCATCTGGGCGACGGCCACCGGTTCGGCCGGACCGTCCGCGATGGCCAGGCCTTGCTCGATAGTCTGGACCCCGCCGATGTCCTCCAGCGAACGGGCCTCCTCGCGCCAGCGCTCGAGGTCGGGAAGCGATGGGCTCCGCCGCCGGTTCGTCTCCGCATCCCAGGTCATGAGCGCCACGACCCGGTCGCCCTCGTCCAGTGGCAGCTGACTTCTGAAGGCGGTGTCGAAGAAGCTGAAAGCGCCCCCGGCGATCGCGATCATGACCGTCATCGCCAGACCCCCAACCAGCGTCAGCCCCCACGACTTGCGTAGCATGCGGATGCCCAGCTTCACGTCCAGCCAGAACGTGCCAAGCCACGGCAGGCCGCGTGCCGCGCGGCTGGCTTCTCGCAGCTGGGTCACGCCCCCCAGCTCCACGCGAGCTTCCCGCCGGGCTTGTGCCCGTGTCATGCCGCGTCGACGCTTGTCGTCTTCCGCCATGGTCAGATGCGTGGCCAGCTCCTGGTCGAAGTCGCGGTCGAGATCGCCCGAGCGAAAGCAGGCGCGTATGCGTGCCAGCACGACACGAAACAGGGTCGCCATCGGTCAGCTCCGCTCCGCCGGTTGCAGCACCCGGCCGATGACGCCAGAGATGCGTTCCCAGTTTTCCGTTTCTGCCTGTAGCTGTTTCTTGCCAGCCTTCGTCACTGAATAGAACTTCGCCTTGCGGTTGTTGTCGGAGGTGCCCCACTTTGCCGTGATCCACTTCTTCTGGACGAGACGGACCAGACACAGATAGATGGTTCCCTGATTGACGACGAGCGCATCCTGCCCGACTTGCTCGATACGACGCGCAATGCCGTAGCCGTGCAGTGGACCCAGCTGCTCCAATGTCTTGAGCACCATCAGGTCGAGCGTGCCTTGCAAAATGGGTGACCGCGTGTCCGTCATGCTGTGTTCTCCCCAATTCGAGCGGGTGGCCGATATCAGCCCCGGATAAAAACGGTAGCAAGGGCCTTCAGGCCCGCTAGACCCACCGCCCGCACCCAACACAATCAAATCGCGGGTCTAGCCGTCTCGCAGTGCCTCAGTCGGTTCGATGTTGAGCCCGCAACGGGCTGGTCCGACGGCCGCGAGAAGGCCGACGCCGAGCATGAAGATCGCTGCGGCCGGAACCACACCCGGAACGGCCCAGCCGCCCAATTCTTCGATCATCAGGTACTTGCTGAGGACGAACGCCATCAGCAGGCCGACAAGGGCCCCGATCGCGACCTGGCCCAGCGCCCGGCGGAAGATGCCGACAAGGAGCCGCTGCGGTTGGGCCCCCAACGCCGATCGGATTCCGATTTCGCGACGGCGCTGGTTGACGGTGAACGCCATCAGCGCGTACAGGCCGGCCGCTGAGAGCAGCAGGACGCTCAGCGTGACCACCGCCAGTGCGAAGGCCCCCGCAATGCTGAACTCGCTTTGCTGCAGGTAGAACTCATCGAGCGGACGGATCTGGTCTACACGCAGCGCCGGATCCAACGCGGCTGTCATCTCCCGGAGCCGAGCCGTGAGGTCGGCGTGTCTCGCATCCAGTCGTAGCGCCAGTGTCACCAAGCGCATCTGTTCGGGGACCAGGAGGTGATACATCCAGTGTGTGTTCGTGTTGGCGGGGAGGTCATCCACGACCCCGACGATTTCATACCAGGGGCCCAATTCAGCCGTCTGGCCGCTGTTCCTGCTGGCGCTCCCATTTCGTGCAATGCCTTGCCCTCGAAAGTAGCGGACCCGTAGACCCAGGGGATTACGGTCGCTCAGGGTGAGAATGTCTTGCGCGAAGGTCCGGTTGATGATCACCGTGGCTTGCTCTGGAGCCACGTCGCTGGCATCGAAGAGGCGGCCCGCCAGGAGCGGCGTGTCGAACAGGTCGAACAGCGCGTCGTCCACCGGAAGGAACGTGACTTCGTGACCGGAGCTCAAGCTGATCGTGCGCGACGGCACGCCATCGATCTCGACGAGCGCTCCCCGCTGGTCGAGGTTGCCGGGCACAGCCGCCGTCACACTCACGCCCAGAACACCAGGCTCGGCTTCGAGCTGTCGCACCAACTCGGCTTGGAGGTCGGCGAAGCGTGCGCCGGCAGCGCGGCGGTTGGCTCCCCCGCTGAGCAGTATCCCCTGGTCCAACTTGAGCCGGGCCGTCAGGAACTCTTCTGCCGCGAATCCTGGACCCAGGATGCCCGGCCGCAGCAACCCCCATGCCAGCTCGGCCGCCGATGGCAGCACCGCCAGCGCGAGAGCAACCTGAGCGACGACAAGCGCGGTCCAGGTCGCACCGAGTTGCATGCGTGTGCGGCTCCCCAACGCGTGGAGCCCGGCCTGCATCAGCCGCCCGGTCGCCTGGAGGGCTGGCACGAGACCGGCGATCGCGGCGGCGAACAGCGCGAGCCCCGCGGCGAAGAGCACCATCATGGGCGACAGGCTGAAGTCCATCCAAAAGGGGGAAGTGCCGGGACTGTAACTCGTGCTGAATTCCACCCGTCGAAAGGACAGGTGCACCAGCATGAGCGCGACACCGGCTGCCGCAGACGCGAGGACGAGGGCCTCGACGAAGAGCTGACCGACAATGCGGCCACGGCTCGCACCCAACGCATAGCGGGTGGAAAACTCCTCCTGACGGGTGATGGTGCGGGCATAGACCAGGATGGCGATGTTTGCGCACGGCGGGGCGAGGAGCAGGCTGACCAGGAAGACGATGAGGCCGGCCATCCAGGGCTCGATGTTGGCGCCGAACGCCCGCGGATATGGCGCGATCCGAGGCTGGAGTTGGGCCGTAGGCTCCAGATCGTCGGCGGCGGGGAGCAGCCCGATGGTCGTCAGCTCGGACTGAGCACCTTCCCGCGTGATGCCGGGTGCGAGGCGGCCAAAGACGACAACGTTCGGCCCCTGGTCCAGCGGATCGTCGGACGAGCCCGCGCGGAGCGGAGTCCAGAAACGGTGGGCCACCGGAAACGCGAAGTCCTCCGGCATGACTCCGACCACGGTGTGGACCGAGTCGTCCAATCGCACGCGCCGTCCCACCACTTCCGGATCGGCGGCGAACCGCGATTGCCACGCGTCGTAGCCGATCACCACGACTGGAATCGCGCTAGGCCGCTCGTCATCCCTGACGAGCCGCCGTCCCAGTAGCGGCGCCACTCGAGCCAGTTGGAAGCCCGACGCGGTCATCTCGGCGATCGACACCAGCGGCTCGGTGCCGTCCGCCAGCACAGCTGGCGCCGGGACGACCCCGGTGACCAGCCTGCGTCTCACCGTCCGGAACGCGCCGACGTCGGTGACCGACCGCACCGTGTCGCGCCACCGCTCGAAGTCGGGCAGCGCAGTACCGTGCGGGCGGCCCCTTGCCGCGTCCCAGGTCTGCAGGGCCACGACCCGGTCACCGTCGTCCAGCGGCACCCGGCTCCCGAAGAGCACCTGAAGGAAGCCGAATGCACCGGCGGCGATCGCGATCACGATCGTCATCGCGAGGCCCCCAACCAGCGTCAGCCCCCAGGACTTGCGTAGCATGCGCACGCCCAGCTTCACGTCCAGCCAGAGGGTGCCGAGCCACGGCAGGCCGCGTGCCGCGCGACTCGCCTCTCGGAGTTGCGTCAGTCCGCCCAGCTCCACACGTGCGACCCGCCTGGCCTCTTCCCGGGTCATCCCGCGCCGCATCTTGTCCGCTTCCGCCATCGCCAGGTGGGCCGTCAGCTCCTGGTCGAAGTCATCTTCGAGATCGCCCGAACGAAAGGCGCCACGGATGCGTGCCATCACCACGTGAATGAGCGTCGCCATCGGTTTCCTTTGTGCTGTGAGCTGCGAAACTGCCGATCACTCGAGAGCAGCGCCACATCCGTCCATGTGGGATGCTTAGAGGAGTATGTCTCGATTCATGTGGGATGTCAAGAGGAATGAGCGCGCAACATGCCGCCCCAGCTCGAGCACTGAGATAGCGAAGATCGCGGATGTGGCGGGCTGAAGCAGGAAGAGGGGCTTGCTACCAGTCCCGCAGCGCTTCGGTCGGTTCGACCCGGAGGCCGCGACGGGCCGGTCCGAGCGCCGCGAACAGACCTAGCGCCATCATGAGCGTCGCCGCCGCGGGGATAGCGCCTGGGATGTTCCAGCCACCCGCCTCCTCGGCTGGCACATAGTGATCCAGAAGCGTCGCGACCAGGATGCCGAGGACGGTCCCGACCGCGAGTTGCCCTGCTGCGCGTCTGAAGATGCCCGCCAGGAGGCGGCGTGGTTGCGCCCCCAGCGCCGACCGGATGCCGATTTCCCGGCGCCGCTGGTTGACCGTGAAGGACATGAGCGCATACATGCCGGCTGCCGACAGCAGGAGAACGCTGAGCGTGACCGCTGTCAGAGCGGACGCGCCGAGGTAATTCCCCTCCTGGTGCTGGCGGTGGATCTCATCAAGTGAGCGAACCTCGTCCACGCGCAGGCCCGGGTCGAGCGCCGCGGTGATCTCCCGGAGCCGGCTCGTCACGCCGGCAGAGTTTGACCCCACGCGTAAAGCGAAGGTCGCCGGGTGGATCTGTCCAGGCTCCGCGGGATGAAACATCGTGCCCCGGCGTGTGTCCGCAAAAAGGTCGTCGACGACTCCGACGATCTCATGCCAGCGCTGCTCCGAACCCGCCGGAGCGTCCGGGTTTTCCGTGTTGAAGTAGCGGATGCGGCGGCCGAGCGGGTTCCCGTCTCCCAGTAGAGTCTGCACAAAGGTCCGGTTCACGACGACGGCGGCTCGCGCGGGCTCGAAGTCTCCGGCGTTGAACCCACGGCCGGTCAGCAGAGGGAGGTCGTAGACGTCGAAGAAGACGTCGTCCACCGGAAGGGATCGGATCAGGTGATTGCCCGTGAAGACGGACTCTTCCGGCGCAGAGACGTCATCGACCTCGACGAACCTCTGCCGCGCCTCGTTGGGCACTGCCGCCGCCACTGTCACCGCCAGGACCTCGGGCTCGGCTTCGAGCTGTCGGACCAGCTCGGTCTGAAGGGATCCGAAGCGAGAGGCGAACGGGCGCGGTCCGGCCTCGGCGTCAACCTCGGTGCTCGACGGTGTCTCCCGGTCCATCATGACCCGGGCCGTCAGGTACTCCTCGGCCGCGAAGCCGGGTCCCAGGATGCCGGACCGGACCGTTCCATAGGCCATTTCCACTGCCACGGGTAGGGCGGCCATGGAGAAGGCGACCTGGGCCACGACAAGCACGGTCCACGTCGCGCCAAGCTGCATGCTCGTGCGACTGCCCAGCCTACCGAGGCCCGATTGATACGGCGTCCGGTCGCTTTGAGAGCCGGCACGGCACCCGCGATCGTGGCGGCGACGACGGCGAGTCCGGCGGCGAAGAGGATCGTTCTGAACGAGAGCGTGAAGTCCCACCAGAATGGGGCGCCGTCGCGTAATTCAGGCCCCAGGAAGCGCTGCACTCTCGCGATGCCCTCGCGAACCAGCACAAGCGCCACGCCGGTGGCTCCCGCTGCCAGGACGAGCACCTCGATGAAGAGCTGCCCGACGATGCGGCCACGGCTCGCGCCCAATGCATGACGCGCCGCGAACTCTTCCTAGCGTGTGACAGTTCGAGCGTAGACCAGGATGGCGATGTTTGCACAGGGGGGACGAGGAGCAGGGTGACCAGGAACAGGATGAGGCGGATCACCCAAGCAACCTCCCCTTGTTCGAAGTCGCCGGTAAATGCGAACGCGTACGGGACCGCGCGCGGGTGGAGCTGTTCGTCGGTCTCCGGAACGCTCGCGGAGGGCAGCAATCCGAGCGTCGTCAGCTCGGCCTGGGCGCCCTCCAACGTGACGCCGGGAGCGAGTCGGGCGAAGACGACGCCGGATGGTCCCGCGTCCCGCAGATCACCCGACCGGTCCGCCCGAAGTGGCGCCCAGAAACGGTAGTTCAATGGGAACGCGAAGTCCTCCGGCATGACGCCGACCACGGTGTGGATCGTGCCGCCGAGACGAACCGTCTGCCCCACCACCGCCGGGTCGGCCGCAAACCGCGACTGCCACACATCGTAACCGATCACCACGACCGGGTCGGCGTCGTCGCGCTCGTCTTCTTCGAGAAGCGGTCGCCCCAGGAGTGGCGGGACACGCGCCAGCTGGAATCCGGACGCCGTCATCTCGGCAATGGACACCGACTCGGTCGGCCCGTCAGTCGTGACCAGGCTGCGTTCGACCGTCTGGAACGCGCCGATGTCCTCCACCGACTGCAGATCGTCGCGCCACCGCTCGAAGTCGAGCAGCGACGTGTCGTGTCGTCGGTGCGCCGCCGCATCCCAGGTCTGTATGGCCACCACCCGGTCGCCGTCGTCCAGGGGCAGCTTTCCCCAAACCATCATGTCGACGGCTGCGAAAATGCCCGCGCCAATCCCGATCACGAGCGTCATCGCCAGGCCGCCGACCAACGTCAGGCCCCAGGACTTGCGCAGCATGCGGAGGCCCAACTTGACGTCCAGCCAGGACCCGCCCAGCCAGCGCAGCAGGTTTGTCTCGCGGCACCGCTCCTTGACCTGATCGACGCCGCCCAGCCGAGCGTGCGCCACCCGCCGCGCCTCTGCCGGGCTCATCCCGCCGCGCAGGTTCTCGTCTATGTGCAATTCCAGGTGGGCTTGCAGCTCGGCGTCGAGCTCGTTCTCCTGGCGCCCCCTGCGCAACACGTTGACCAGTCGCGTGATCCACGCTCGAACACGGTTCATCCGGTCTCCTTTGACGCCAGGAACTTCGCGAGGATGGCGTTGGCCTGCGCCCAGTCCTCGGTCGCCCGCGCGAGCTGCCGGCGCCCGGCTCGTGTGAGTTTGTAGAACTTGGCCTTACGGCCGTTCTCCGACACGCCCCACTCCCCGCCGATGTAGCCTTCCTGCTCGAGCTTCATCAGCTGGGGGTAGAGCGTGCCGTAGTTGATGGCCAGGAGATGGTCGCTGGTCTGCTCGATACGGCGGGCCACGCCGTAGCCGTGCAGTGGCCCCAGGGCCTCGAGGGTCTTGAGGACCATCAACGCCAAGGTGCCTTGCCAGACGTCTGCCTTCGGAGACTTGCTAGTCATATGGGATAGCCATAGGCTACCCCGAGACTCTATGGGAATGCAATAGGTCTGACCCTGGTCGGGCAGAGACCGGTGAGCAATTGTGGCTGCGATGTCAAACGGACGGACTTGGGACGGAAACAACCAATCCCCAGTGAGCTTGGACACCAGGGTGGTCGATTCGGCGTGCGTTTACCCCAACTAGTTGAACCGCAGGCCGAAGAGAACGGCAAACGTCTTCGACTTGACGTCCGCTCCCGCCGCATCTTTCGCGATGTTGCGGAGGCTCCACGTGCCGCGGGCTTCGATGATGAATCGGGTGAGCTCGACACCGACACCGACCACCAGACTCCCACTACCGCTCTCGAGGTCGATGTCGGCGAGGTCGGCAAGGTTCTCGCCGATCTTCAGATCGATGGCGGGTCCGACGATGCCGTAGCCGCTGACGCCGCTCGTGCTCCGGGAGCCCACGTTGATTCTCAGGAGCACCGGAACCTGCGCGTAGTAGATCGTCGCGCTCCCTGTGCCTGCGTCGCCCCGCTTGGCCAAGACATTGATCTCGCCCATCAGGCCAACTCTGCCGGGACGGTTGCCGCCGAAGAAGAGGCCAGCCATCCATCCGTTGCTGCTGTCGAGCACATCGGAGGCGTCGCCGAAATCGAACGACGAGAACAGATACCCGCCCTTCACCCCTGCGCCAACTCCCTGCGCTTCAGCGACGCCTGAGACCACCAAGCATAGGGGTGCCAGTGCTACGAGGACTGCTATGCGGCGACACAGACGATACATGCGTTCTCCTTGCTGAACAGACGCTGGCCCTTCACTCGATGCCGGATGGGCGCTCACCTCTTGGGGTGGTTTCCATCGACCTCCCACAGATGATACCTTCGGCCGGCCGACCACCCACGAAGATGCTGTCCTAGGACTGGGACTCGATAGACCATGCAAGACCTGACCCGGGGCTCGATCCCGCGCCATCTCGTCAAGCTCTCCGCCCCGATTGCCATCGGAATGGTGTTCCAGACGCTGTATTTCCTCGTCGATCTCTACTTCGTCGGCCAGCTCGGCGACGCCGCGATCGCCGGTCTCGGCACCGCGGGGAATCTGCAGTTTCTCATCATGGCAATCACTCCGATCTTGGGCGTCGGGACGATGGCGCTCATCGCGCAGGCGAGCGGTCGCAAGGACCGTGACGATGCCAACCTGATCTTCAATCAAAGTCTCGGGCTGGCCGCGGTGGGCGCCGTGGCAACGCTCAGCCTGGGCTACGCGTTCGCTCGTCGCTACATGTCCACGCTGGGCGCCGACGCCGCCATCGTAGAGGCCGGCGTGACCTATCTGAACTGGTTCCTTCCGGCGCTCGGCCTCCAGTTCGCGCTGATCTCGATGGGGTCGGCGCTCAGGGGCACCGGCATCGTCAACCCCACGATCGTCGTGCAGATTTCCACCGTGCTGCTGAACGCGATCCTGTCGCCGATCATGATCGCCGGATGGATGACGGGGCGGCCGCTGGGCCTGATGGGCGCTGGACTGTCGACGTCGATCTCGGTAGCGGTCGCGGTTGCGTTGATGCTCGTGTATTTCGTGCGTCTCGAGCGCTACGTCGTTTTCGATCGACGGTTGGCGCGTCCGCAGACGAACTCGTGGAAGCGCATCCTGGCCGTTGGCCTTCCGCCGGGCGGGGAGTTCGCGCTGATCTTCGTCTACATGGGGACCGTCTACTGGACGATTCGCGGCTTTGGTCCCGAGGCGCAGGCCGGGTTCGGCGTCGGTTCACGGGTGATGCAGGCGATCTTCCTCCCCGCCATGGCGATCGCATTCGCGACCGCGCCGCTTGCCGGACAGAACATGGGCGCCGGACACTACGACCGCGTCCGCGCGACCTACCGCACGTCGGTGACGACGCTGAGCGCCCTCATGCTGACGCTGACGCTGATGTGTCAGTGACGGCCCCAGGCACTGATCGCCGGTTTCACCGATGATCGCGCGGTCATCGCCGTCGGGGCCGAGTTCCTGCGCATCATCTCGTGGAATTTCCTGGCGACCGGCATCGTCTTCACGAACTCGGGCATGTTCCAGGCGATGGGGCACACCATGCCGTCGCTCATCGCCAGCGGGATGCGCCTGGTGTTGTTTGCGCTGCCCGCGATCTGGCTCAGCAGCTACCCCGCCTTCGAGCTATGGCACTTGTGGTATCTCTCGGCAGTGACCGTGGCGCTTCAAGCCCTTGCGAGCTGGTGGATGCTCATCAAGGAGTTCCGCCGGCGCCTTGGTGTCGCGCCAACCGCCGAGCCGGCTGCTCACGGCGCGTAGCGCTCGCGCGCCCCGGTCGCACGAGGTCAGCCGGGCGCCGCGCGGCGGCAAGTCTGTCGAGCCATTTGAGGGACACACCACTAGAAGCAATAGTCACTCGCTCCCTGGCCGCCAGAGGGGGGCAGGCTCCGGACCCTGGCGCTGTCTCCGGGGGAGAGATTGTCAAACCAGCAGATGGCGTATGCGGCGAACTCGCCTGGGTGTTGGGCCAGCCAGCTCGGGTTTGCGCTCGATTCGTTCTGGGTCCGTAGATCGTAGACACCCCAATCAACGAAGACGTTGCCCGAGAGGAAGCCGACACTGGTCGCGATTGTCTCGCCAGCCGACACGGTTTGTCCCGGTGCGACAAGCGTGGTACGTGAGTCCACTTCAGCCGCCGGTGGCAGCGACGCGGCGATCTGTTGGAACCGCGGCGACAAGTCGCGCAGGTGGTCCAGACGATGCAGAATGCCGCAGGCGTTGATGAAATCGAACATGTGCTGCACTTCACCGTTGACGAGGTAGCGCGCGGCGCGGTACACGGTCGACGCCATCGGCGCGACAACGGAGATGGCGCCGGTTTCGCCTGGACCGTCGAGACGAAACCCCCCATGCGGTCTGTAATCGCCAGACCGGATATTGCCTGGGTAGAGCACCGACGTGACTCTCGCCAGATTGATCGGCGTGATGAAGGTCAGCGGGAAGGGACACGCGGGTGGTGTGCCGATCGCTCGCCAGGTCTGTCCGTTGAATTCCCAGCTTGCTCCAAAAGGGCTCGTCGGCATGGCGGCTTGGTCAATCGAGCCGGAGGGGCTGATCGGGTTGGATGCATTCGATCCACCAGAACCGCAACCCAGGAGCAGCCCGACAATCGGGAGCAGGCCGGCAACGGCGCGAAACGCCCGCATCCTCACGATCTGTAACTATGCCGCGGCCTTCGGCTTTGCCGAGGGCCAGAGCCGGTCCAGCAGCTTGCCGATTCCCAAGGTTCGACCATGCTCGGTCCCCGAGGAAGGCTCGCCGCAGCTCGTCGCTTTGAAGTTCTTGTCAGCCCAATGGTATGGCCGGAGCTTCGCGGCGTCGCTGTTCAACAGCTTGCGGGCGACGGCGATGAGGTCGAACCGTAGCCCGTCCTCGGTCTTGAACGTCATGATGGCCCCCGTCTCGTCGGTGGCCACTGGCGCCTGTCGCCGACCGGTCTCGGAAGGCCCGATCTCGGAGGGCACTCCATGTTCGGCAAGCGTGTTCTGCACCCGCCCGAGAATCATCTTGAGGAGCTCGCTCAACGTCTCGGTCCGGTCCTCGTCGGTGAACGGCCGGTTCTCCGCGTAGTCCCCCATCCGTCGTGTCACCGCGTCGGCAACGTCGGGTTGCAGCTGTAGCGTGACCTCGACGGTCATCTGGTGCTCGGGTGGGGTGAGCAGCATCGTCGCTGCCAGGGTCTCGCCGGTGACCTGCGCCAGCTCCGGGTCCACCTCGACGTTGGCGGTCAGCGTTATGTCGCAGACCTTTTCGGTCGCCGCAATCAGACCCATCCTGAAGCGTGGAAAGATTCGCTCGAGCGCTTGCGCCGGTCGGCCGGTCAAGACGGTCAATCGTTCGAATTGATCAAGGAAGACGTCCCGCACAAACGAACAGGCGATCACCCCGTCATACGCGCCCCGCGCCTTGGTCTCGGCGATTCGGCTTCTCGGGACGGTCGCGATGACCCGCGTGGTGGACAACGCGCTCATGCCGCGGACCTTCTGAACCAGGGTTTCCGCGTCGATGATCCCCAGCTCCCCGCCGACGAACACCAGCCCCGGCGTCTCCTGGAGGCAAAGCGTCAAGGCGTCGGCGCGTGTCGAGGCCTCCAGCGCCGTGCAGCGGGGTCTGAAGAAATCCATCAGAAAACACCGGTAATCCGGGTCGCCCTCAGCGACCAGTACGACGAGGCGCTCATCCACCGTGACCGGTTCGCTGTCGGCATCGGACTGTCCGGCCGAGCTCAGACGCAGGGTCTGCAGCGCTTGGGCGAGCCGCGCACTGGTCTGATTCGGCTTGAGCGGCTTGACCAGGTAGTCGGTGATGCCCAACGCGACCGCCCGCTTCACCATGGCCTCTCCGCGTTCGGCGGTCATGATGAGCACCGGCAGAGAACTATGGGCGGACTGCCGGATCATCTCCAGGGTCTCGAGTCCCCCCATGACCGGCATGTACAGGTCGAGCAGCAGCGCCGAGAAGTGTTCCTCGTCGAGGCGCGCCAGGGCTTCCAGACCGTTCTCGGCCTCGGTGACCCGACAGTCGAAGTCACGCGTCAAGAGGCGCTTGAGCATGATCCGGCTGCCCGGATCGTCATCCACGACAAGTATCTTCATTCCACGCCTGTCCTTCTCTCGCCTCCAGCGGTTCGCAGCCCGTGACCAGAGCCCGGGGGGCGCGCGCAGAAGTCGCGTCACACGGGTAATCGTCACAAGTGGCCGTGACTTGAGCGATTCCGGGCGGAACGTGCAACCCCGAGGGGCCGACGTCGCATCGGGTGGTATCCTCCCCGGACGATGTCGTCGTCCGACACACTCACCCCGGCCGCTGGAACCGGCTCCGAGTACGACAGCTTCGCCGACATCTACGCCGTCTGGAGCGACACGGCTCGGTCGACCCGCGCGAACCTCGCGTTCTACGTCGACGCGTATGCGGCAGCCGATGGCCCGGTCGTCGAGCTGGGGGTGGGGGATGGTCGTGTCGCGGTCGAGGCGGCGGTACAGGGCTGCCACGTGATCGGTGTGGATGCGTCGCCAGCGATGCTCGCGCTCTGCCGGCAGCGGGCTCAGCGGGCGGGAGTCACCGACCAGATCACGCTGGTCGAGGCGGACTTCCGCGACTTCGAGCTCGAGGAGCCAGCAGGCCTCATCGCTCTCCCGTATCACAGCATCGGGCACTTGTTGACGCTCGACGACAAGCGTCAGGCGATGCGTCATATCTTTGCCCACGTGCGTCCAGGCGGACGATTCGTCTTCGATGATTTCCTCATGACACCGGCCCTCATGGCTCACATGCGGCAAGTGCAGCTTCGAGCGGCATATCGGTCGACGGCGGGCGTGGACATGTTGTTGTGGGTGACATCGCTGGTGGACGAGCCCTCCCAGTCGATGACGGTCGTCACCTGGGAGGACGAGCTCGACGCAGTCGGCCACCTGGACCGGCGCCGCTATCGCCGGTTGAGTCTGAGCTGGCTGGAACCGCCCCAGGCTCGGCGGCTGCTCCAAGACACCGGGTTCGCGATCGAAGCTTGCTTTGGCGATTTCCATAGCACGCCGTTCGCGGAGACGACCGCGACCGAGCAGGTGTGGGTTGCTCGTCGGCCTGCGTAACGTGGCGGTGTGATCTGATCTCTTCTTTTCTTGGGAGGGGGGGAACGACACGATGATCGGCACAACGGGGCTCAAGCGCCTGCAGGTGGAGTGCATCGTCGGGGTCTATCCAGAGGAGCGCGCGCAGCCCCAGCCGGTGCTCATCGACATCGAGCTCGACTACGACTTCGAGGCGGCAGCCGGTTCCGATGCCGTCGCTGACGCGGTCGACTACGACAGCGTCGCGGCGGAGGTGAGCAGCTTGGTTCAGCGGCGCAAATTCACGCTCATCGAGACGATGGCGGAAGAAGCGGCCGCTCTGCTGCTCGAGCGCATGGGCCAGGTTCGATCCGTTCGTCTGGAAGTCCGGAAGCCTCAGGCAGTGCCGGCGGCGGCATGTTCGTTCGTGCGTGTGGAGCGGACTCGGGGATGAGTCCACGACACACCAACCCGGTGGCGGTGGTGACCGGCGGGGCCCGGCGCATGGGCAGGCAACTGTGCACGACGCTGGCCGCCCGCGGCTACGATCTGGTGGTCCTCTTTCGCGACTCGGAGGCCGAGGCGCGGTCGCTCGAACAGGAGATCCGCGACGGCGGGCAGCGGGCTCGGGCGATGGCGGTCGATGTGGCAGTCGAGGGCCAGGTGGCTCGCGTCTTCGACGACATCACCAGCATCGAGGGGCGCCTCGACCTGTTGGTGAACAACGTGGGGAACTACAACCCGCAGCACGTCACCCAGCTCGACCCCGCGGTGTGGGACGCCACGCTCGCCGCCAATCTCTCCGGCGCTTTCTACTGCTGCTACCACGCGCTCCGCCTCATGACCGGGGGAGGGAACATCGTCAATATCGGCATGGCGGGGCTGGAGGGCATCCGCGCCAACGTACACGGGACCGACTACTATGTGAGCAAGACCGGTCTCCTGGTGCTGACGCGCGCGCTGGCGGCAGCGCATGCCGAGCGGCAGATTCGCGTCAACATGGTCTCTCCGGGTCAGCTCGAGAACTCGATCGATCTTCCACCCCCGCACGAGATTGGCGCCTCGGTGCCGCTTGGCCGGGCCGGGAGCCTGCGCGATGTCGCGCAGGCGGTCGAGTATCTGCTCGACGCCGCCTACCTCACCGGTGTCAACATCGACGTCTCGGGCGGCTACCGCTTATAGCGAGACAGCTCGTGCAAACTGGAGCATCTGAGACTGTCTTCCTTCTGACTTCTGCCTGTTGACTTCTCAGTCCTGACGCGGCGCCGCTCGCCAGGTGCCCTCCAGCCCATGCCTACCGCCTCCTTCCTGCGTCCGCTCTGGGACCGTGCGGACGAGTGGGCGTGCCGTCTCGCCATGATCCGGGAGGCACAGCGCTTTCTGTATCTCTCGACCTACTACATCGAGTACGACCGGTACGGCGTCGAGCTCCTGGCGTCCCTGCTCGAGGCTCAGCGTCGGGGCGTCGCGGTCAACCTCCTCGTGGACAAGTTCGGCCAGCGCCTGGGCGGGGTGTTGATGACACGCGACACCCAGGCGGCGCTTGTGGCCCGCCTGGACGAGCTGCGCCATGCCGGGGCCGTTGTGGCGTTCTATGAGCCGAGATATTTCCTCCAGCGACGGCTGGGCGGAGGCCAGCATGTCAAGATCCAGGTGTCCGAGGTAGGCGAGGCAATCTTCGGCAGCAGCAACATCACGAAGTCCTCCTTCGAGGGCTGGAACGAGTTTTCGGTCTCGGTCCGCGGACCGGTCGTGCGAACCTTGTTCGAGAGCTATCGCGCGATTGGCGGTTCGATCGATGATGACCACCTGCGGCAGCTTGACGGAGTCCGATCGGACACGCCGGACGACATAGCGCTGGACTACTGGCTGTGCAACCCGAATACGCACCAGGGTCGTTGGGGGCCGCTCGGGTGGCGAGGGCGCAACGAGGTGACCGACCGGATCGTCGACATGCTCGACGGTGCCCGGGACACCGTCCGGCTGACCAGCTTCTACTTCAAGCCTGTCGAGTCGCTGATGACGGCGCTGATCGGGGCGGCCCGCCGCGGAGTACAGGTGGAAGTGTACCATTCGCACCGAGACGCGCTGCCTGCCACCGACCTGGCGTGGATTGCCGCCGCCGTGAGCTACGAGCGGTTGCTGGACGCCGGGATCGAAGTGTACGAAAACCGTCGCGGCGAGCACTCGAAGATCGTGCTGGTCGACGACACCTGGGTCGCCTTCGGTAGCTACAACTTCGAGGACGCTGCTCACGACCGGCTGGCCGAGGCGATGCTCGCTACCCACGACGGTCGCGCCATCGCGCACGCCACGTCGATCTTCGACGAGCTACGGCGCGATCCACACAATGAGCGTGTAAGCGACCGGTTCCTTCACAGTCTGCCGCGCATGCTGAAAGTTCGCCGCGCCGTGATCGGTCGGTTCAAGCGGTGGATGTGAGACCCGTCAGGTGACCGCCACGCGCACGGCGGTCAAGACGAGAGGATGACCAGGTGACAGCCGACGACCTGAGGTTCAAGGAGATCGAGCACAAGTTCGTCGTCGAAGAGGAGTTCGACCTGGCGGGTTTTCGCGACGCGCTCGGTCGTCTGAACCCGGCGAGAACGAGCTCACACCGCGTTCGAGATCGGTACTACCTCACCGACGGTGGTCGGAACGGACATTTCGTCATCCGCCATCGATACGATGCAGAGCTGCATCACTTGACGCTGAAGACGGTCGCAAGCGACACCGAGGTACGATCTGAAATCAATCTCGACCTCGGACAACATGCGGGTGATCAGCGCGATGCGGTCGACGCGTTTCTCGACCATCTGGGTGTGCGATGGAGCGGCACACTCCACAAGGATCTAGACGTGTGGCGCTTCCCCGATGTCGAGGTTGTCCACTACCGCGCCACGACCGACGCCCGGTCGGTCTGCTGTGTCGAATTCGAGGCCACGCGGAAACTCTCGCTGGCCGACGCCCTCGCGATCCTGCAGCGGTACGAGCGCGCCACCGGCTTCGCCGACCGGCAGCGGTCGCGGCTGTCACTCCTCCAGATCCTGTTTCCCGAGGTCGCCGAGACGTTGAGGCTGTAGTATTTACGGCAGGGCCAGCGTGACCACTCTGTTGGTCGCCACCACGGTCACATACTGCGTGCGGTTCACCTGATAGGTCATCGGGCTCGCCCGAATGGGACGTGGTGCGTCGAACCGGAACAGTTCCTCGCCCGTTGCGGCGTCGAGTGCGTAGAAGCCGCCGTCCTCGACGCCCTGGAACACCAGGTTGCCGGCCGTCACCATGTTGCCGCTGGCGCCGATCGAGGATCGCGCCGGCAGCACGGCCTGCCACGTCTGCTCGCCGGTGACCGGGTCATACGCCGACACGGTGACACTCGGCGGATAGTCTTCGCTGATGCGGTCGAGATCGGAGAAACTGTCTGTATGGCCGCGCGAGTCCGGTCCCGGCTCGAGCGTATCGCCGACCGGGTTGACGACGAGGGCAATCGCGCCGTTCTTGCCAGTGACATACACCAACCCGGTGCGGGGGCTGAACGCCGGTGACCCGAAGCTCGACCCGCCGTGCGGCACGATGACGGCCTTGGAGACCCAGTAGGGGCTGTAGAACTGACTCGAGCGACTGGCGAGCTCCGGATCGTCGAGCTCGACAAAGGTTGCACACAGTGGGGTCATCGGTACGCCGGCCGCATTGTGCGGTATCGGCTGTGTCGGCCACGCCTGCTCACCCGGCACGTCGGTCTCGGTAGGCACCAGGGTTTCGACCATGGCGTGGAGCGGCCTACCGGTCTCTCGATCCCACATGTAGAAGAGGCAGTTCTTCCCGGCGGCGGCGACGCCTTTGATGGTCTCGCCGTTGTTGCCGGTCACGTCGAACAGCACAGGGCCGGTCACGTGGTCCCAGTCCCAGAGGTCGTGATGGACCGCCTGGAAGTACCAGCGCAGAGCACCGGTGTTCAGATCGAGCGCAATGGTGCTGTTGGAAAACAGGTTGATCCCCACACGGGCGGACCCGTCGTAGTCGGGCGAAGGGTTTCCGGCGTTGACGTAGACCATTCCCAGGTCCGGGTCGACAGCTGGTTGTGTCCAGATGCCGCCGCCGGCGCGCGCACCGCTTCCCCAGGTGTCGCCCGCGATCTCCCACCCTTCATCCTGGGGTCCCTGCGGAATCGTGTTGAAGACCCACTTGATGGCGCCGGTGTCGGCACTGGTGGCGATGACCAGACCGCCTGGAATGTGCCCCTCAGACAGCGCGGCGGCGACATACATTGTGCCGTCATGGTGCGCGGGTGGCGTCGTGATGCGGTAGCCAATGCTCACCGGGTCCAGATTCGGCGGGTAGTCGTCCGGATACTTCATCTGCAGCGCGGTGCTGACGACCGGAAGCACCCCCTGGTTGCCGAACGACTCGACCGGCGCGCCGGTGCCGGCGTCCATCGCATACAGGTCTGCTCCGCGATAGGCGTAGATGTTGCCGTCGGCAAATGTCGGCCCGCGCACCGGGCTGCCGCTCTCCGAGCCGGCGTCCAGGACCGCCGTCCAGAGCTCCTCTCCCGTGGTCGCGTCAAGGGCAAAGAGGGTCGAGCGCGAGTGCAGATACATCACGCCGCCCACCACCAGCGGTGTGGCCTGGGCGATGTTGTTGCCTGGCCCCACCTCGTACGACCACCGCTCCACGAGTCGACTTACGTTGGTGGTGTCGATCTCGTCGAGTTGGGCGAACCGATTGTTATCGAGATTGAGGTTCTGACTGGTCCAGTCGGTCGAGCCCTGCTGGGCGGCTGCCGGAGCCGCCCAGCTGAGGGCCACAATGGCGACCGCGGTGAGGGCGGCAGCAAGTGTGCCCGCCCCGTGCCGCGATCGACCGGCACGCCTCATGGCTGCGCGCGCTCCTGAGCCCGTGCCCCATTCAGCGAATTCGGCACGGCCCAGTTGCCTTCGTGGCAGGCGTACTCGAACTGCTGGTACTCGTTGTCGCGCTTGTAGGGGAAGGCGACGGTCCAGGGTTCGATGTAGGTCTCGGGGTCGTCCACGGTCAGCTCGTAGTTCAGCGTCTCCGCGTCGACGAACGTGAACCGCTCGACCATCCGTCGCCCATCGTGCTGGGGCGCGCGCGATCCGGGCGCCCGCATGTTGCCAACCGCCTTGAAGTTGGTCGACTCGACGACCAGGGTGTTGCCCTCCCAGTGGCCGCGCGGGTTGCCCTCCCACTGGGTGATGTTCGAGTGGGCGTGCGGACCGGCGTCGATCGGAATGATGCGCGCGTTGTGGATCATCTCGCTGTGAATGATGATGTGGTCCTCGGTCTGCACGATCAGCTTGCCGTTGTTGTAGGCGGTTGGCATCATCATGCCAAAGACGCCCCGCGACAGGCACCGGTCGCCCGATTCCATGTTCGCGTACGTGTCGTGCAGGTGCTCCCGGTAATAGCCGACGCTGTCTCTCGCCAGCTCGGTCATACCCGGCACCTGCCCGTCTGTTGGGTGCACGACCAGGGCGGGCGCGTCACCGGCGACAGGCTCCTTCCAGAACCAGTCGAACCAATAGTTCGCGTAGGCGCCGACCCCGCGGCTGTTCTCGTGCCCTTCCCATTCGACCGCTTTGGCCCGGTCGGAGCGGGCAGTGAACAGCTCGAGGCGTTCCTCCTCGGTCAGCGTCTTCCCGGCCAGGTCGGCCGGCAGCTCGAGCGGCACATGCGACGAGCCGACGTTGTTCCACATGCCATTGATGTCCGGGTGGCCGTTGGCGAGCCGTGGCGGGTCCCAGTTCTGCCCGGAGGCAAGCGCCGGCATGCCGAGCATCAGCACGAGTGCGATGAGTTGAACGAAGGGTCGGAACCTCATATGAACCTCACTTTCAGGGGCGCTCCTATTCTACGGCGAACCGGTACGACCACGGCAACGAATTGAGTGAACCCGTGAAGCGAGGCGTCACGGCCTGCCGGCTCCACGTGGGATAATCGGGCATTCGGAACGACACTGGCAGATGACTGGTCTACGTGGACGTCGGATCGTCGCCGGGGTGTTGGCGGGGCTGCTGCTCGCCTCGGTCGCCGGGGCTCAGTGGGGGTACCGGCGTTCCCGGTATCCGCCGCGCCTGAAGCCGGCCGGTGCCCACGACAACGGGTTTTCGTTCTGCCGCCTGATGTATCAGAGCGGACAGTGGGGCCGCGGACGCTGGTCGACCGACTACCCGTTCGCCGACATCAACTTCATGGTGCGACTGTCCGAGCTGACCTCCACTCCGGTCAACTTTGACGACCGCGGCGAGCCGAGCCACTGGGTCGTGCCGATCGCCGCCGACGCCATCTTCACCTGTCCGTTCATCGTGGCCTCGGCCGTTGGGACGATGACGCTCTCGGGTGAAGAGGCGGCGCGGCTGCGGGAGTACCTGCTGAAGGGCGGGTTTCTCTGGGCGGATGATTTCTGGGGCTCGGTCGAGTGGGAGCAGTGGGTGGGGGAAATCAGCAAGGTCCTGCCACCGGCGCAATACCCCATCGTCGACCTTCCGCTCGACCATCCGCTCTTCCACGGCCAGTTCTATATCTGGGAGATTCCGCAGATCTCGAATATCGGGTTCTGGCGCGACACCGGTGGGACCTCCGAACGGGGCGCCGACAGTGCCGAGCCCCACTTCCGTGTCATCCAGGACCCGGACGGTCGAATCATGGTGGCGATGACCCACAACACCGACATCCAGGACGCCTGGGAGCGAGAGGGTGAGGACCAGGGGTTCTTCGAGGCGTTCTCGCCGGATGGCTACGCGCTCGGCGTCAATGTGCTGCTGCACGCGATGACGCACTAGGTTTCCCGACGAGGCGCCCGTCTGGACGGCGTTGCTTCCTCGGTCACAGCCCGCCTGGCTGCTCCCTCGTCGCGTCTTGCCAGACGAACGCTTCGTCAGGAAACCACCTGGTCGCGTCCGGTAGGGTGGTTCTTCCGCAGCCTGCTGGTCTCAGGCTACGGGCTTCGGGCGCTCGGCTGACACTGACACGAACAAGGGCCGCGCCCCAAGAAACGGGAAGCGCGGCCCTGTTCGTTGTGCGCCAGTAGCCTGAAGCCTGAAGGCCGTAGCCTGCGGCGCGGCCGAGTTCTCTCCCCGGTCCACTACACTCCCGGCACCGCGTTCCCCGCGATGTAGACCGACTCGAGGGAGTGGGTGTTGGCGATATCGTCGAGTGGGTTCGCGCCCAGCACCAGGAAGTCGGCCCACTTGCCTGCTTCGATCGAACCGAGATCGGCATCGACTTCCATGCAGCGCGCAGCATCTGACGTGGCGGCAACGATCGCCTGCATCGGCGTCAGTCCCGCCTCGACCATCAGCTCGAGCTCGCCGTGCTCGAAGTAGCCCTGGAACCGGGCGGCCGGCCCGGTGTCGGTGCCCATGGCGATCGGAATCCCCGCATCCGACAAGGTCTTCAGGTTGCGCTTGGCCACTTCGAGCTGCGCCTTGTAGATCTGCGCGTTCCGACTGCTCGAGCGCTGTCGCCACTCCTCCGAATCGAGTGCGGCGATAACCGCGGGGTCCGTTTCCTTCGTGAAGAACTCGTCGTCGAACCACTCGGGGCGCGATTCGTAGACGAAGGTCGAGACCTCGCGCATCAGCGTCGGGCAGTAGCAGACACCCGAGTCGCGGAGCAGTGTGATCAGATCCTGGTCCACCTCCTCGTCGCGCACGCTGTGGGCAAGCAGATCGGCCCCCGCCTCGAGCAGCCCCTTGGCGTCCTCCAGGTAGTAGAGATGCGCCGCCAACCTGAGACCACGCTCGTGCGCCGTGTCGATCACCGCCTGATAGGTCTCGGGCGACATCTTCTGGCTCCGCGCCGGGTTGAGGTTGTCGTCGACACGAATCTTCAGGATGTCCACGCCCATGTCGGCCGCCGCCGTTGCCTGCTCGACTGCCTCTTCCGGCGAAGGACCGGTGGGGATGTTACCCGCCACGAACAGACGGGCTTCGTTCAGATCCAGGTCGGTTCTCTGACGATCGCGTACGGCTATGCTCTCGGGACCATCGCCACCCAGGCTGAACACCGTGGTCACGCCGTAGCGGGCGTACACCCCAAGCTGGCTTTCGACCTGCGCCTCGGTGAAGTCGACCGACTCGAGGCCCCGGATGTTGTTGACATGACCGTGGGCGTTGATCAGCCCCGGCATGATGGTGCGGCCGCTGACGTCGACCTGCTCGGCATCCGCCGGCACCGTCACCGTACCCTGCGAACCGACCGCTTCGATCCGACCGTCTCGGACAATCAGCACGCCGTCTTCGACGACGGCGTCGCCGGTGCCGTCGATGATGCGCGCGCCGACGAACGCGGTCAGCCCCGGTGTCATCTCGACCGGCGGCGCCTCCGGCTCGCCACCGCACGCCACCGCAAGAACGACTCCGAAGCCCAGCACACCGGCAAGACGTATAGCCTGCATTCCCAGTTCTCCTCGAAAGCTGTTCGTGTGATGCATTAGCGAGGAACAGAAGCCGGCGAAGCTGACCAGCTTTCTCCTGTCTCCTGGCTTCCTGGGCAGAACCTTCTTAGTTCGTCCCCGCGCCCAGTTGTGCGAGCACCTCACCGAGTCGTTCGATCTCCTGTCCGTACAGCGCCCAGTCCCCCTCACGCTGTGCCTGCAGCGCGCGGCTGTAGTGCTCGCTCGCCTGTGCCGCGAGCCGGTCGGTGTCGACCCTTGCACTCGCCGCCGGGGTCCCGGCGGCGGCCGGTTGCGGCACGTCCAGCTCGGCCAGCACGGCCCCGGCCGGTAACGAGGCAGGCGTCGGCCCGGGTTCCGAGCCGAACAGCCGCTCGAGCGCCTCGTCGAGCGTTTCCTCCATCACGATCTGGTTCTGATACGCCACGACCACTCGCGCCAGCTCCGGGATCCGCCCGCCGGAGGCCCGCAAGTAGAGCGGACGGACATATAGCAGCGCCTCCTCGATCGGAATCACCAGCAGCGTGCCCTGGATGACCTCGGAGCCCTGCTGGTTCCACAGCGTGATCTGCGGCGAGATCTCCTCGTCCTGGTTGATCCGGGCGACGATCTGGCTCGGTCCGAAGACCACCTTCTGCTTGGGGAACTGGAACACCAGCATCTTGCCGTACTGGTCGCCGTCGCTGCGCGCAATCATCCAGGCGGCCAGGTTGTTCTTGCCGCGCGGCGTGAACGGGAGCATCTGGATGAACTCGGCCTGTGACTCACCCGACAGCCGCATGATCGTGTAATAGGGCTGCATCTGCTCGTTGTCGATGACCGGCACTTCCCACTGGTCTTCGCGGTTGTAGAAGACCGCCGGGTTGGTCATGTGGAAGGTCGAGTACATCGAGGTCTGCAACGAGAACAGCTCCTCCGGGTACCGGATGTGCCGGCGCAGGTCCTCGGGCATCTCGTCGAGCGGAACCAGGAACTCGGGGAAGATCGCCCGCAACGTCCTGGCGATTGGATCCGCGGGGTCCGCCAGATAGAACGACGTAGTGCCATCGTAGGCGTCGATGACGATCTTCACCGCGTTGCGGATGTAGTTGACCCCGTTGGCCGCCTGCGACGCGTACGGATACCGGTCGCTGACGGTGTAGGCGTCGACCATCCAGAGCAGCCGGCCGTCGGAGATCACCAGATACGGGTCGGTGTCGTATTGGAGGAACGGGGCGATCGTGGTCACGCGGTCGAGGATGTTCCGGTGATACAAGATCCGGCTATCGGCACCGACTTGGCTGCTGACCAGGATCTCGTAGGCGCGAAACCGGAAGGCGAACAGCAGCCGCCGCAGCAGCGAAGACATCGCCACCCCGCCGGCCCCATCATACCGAGTCGAGACGTTGTCCTCCCCCTCCGGGTAGTGGAACTCGTCGGTGTCGGTGTTCACAATGACGTAGTCGTTCGACAACTCGCCAAAGTAGATGCTCGGCTGGTCGACAGCCAGGTCCACCGACGAGGTGGGCGGCAGGTCCTGGATGAACAGCACCGGCAGCCCTTCCTCGGTGACCTGGTTGACCGGGCCCATCGCGATCCCGAAGCCATGGGTGTACTGCAGCCGCTCGTTGACCCAGGATCGGTTGGGCAGGCTGTCGGAGTTCAGCTCGCGACTCGACAGCATGATCTGACGGTATTCGCCGTCGATGAAGTAGCGGTCGTTGTCGACCGATGCAAAGTCGTAGTAGGTGCGAATCTCCTGGATCTGCCTGAACGTGTCGAGCAGCGGCTCGTGGTCCCAGAGTCGAATATTGTTGATCGTCTCCGTATTGTTTTGGATGTCGGCGAGCGTCAGCGTTGCGTCTCCCGACAGCTCGCGCTCCTCGACCAGCCCCAGCCCAAACGCCTGCCGCGTTGCCTCGATGTTCCGGACGATGTAGGGGGCCTCCCGTTGCTGCTCGTCGGGCGTGACGACCAGCCGCTGCAACGCGAACGCCCCCAGGTTGCCCCCTACCGTGACCAGGACGTAGAGCCCGACGGCCGCGATGAGCGGCGCGTTGCGCAGCGTGAGCGCGGTCATCGCACTGAGCATCGCGCCGACCAGCGCCACGGCCATGAGCACGCGAAACACCGGGACGCGTACGGCAACGTCTACATACGAGGCGCCATACACGATGCCGCCCGGGGTCGACAGCAGTCGCGGCACCTCGAGATAGGCGCCCCAGGCCAGTAGCAGGAACAGCCCGGCGACGATGAGCCCCAGGTGCCGTCGCGCCTCCGCGCCGATCACCAGGCCGCGGGCCGGGTCGAGCGCCAGCGTGCCCGACGCCACGTAGGCGGCCGTCGAGCCGAGGAGCGACAGCACGACGATCGCCATCGCCAGATACCGCGCCACGTCGTAGAACGGCAGCATGAAGACGTAGTAGGCGACATCGCGACCGAACAGCGGGTCGAACTGTCCGAACGGCACCGCGTTCTGATACTGCAGCCAGGTCAGCCACTCGTTCGAGGCGAAGATCCCCAGAAACAACGCGACCAGCGACGCTACCGCGGTTCCCAGCAGCTGCAGTTGACGCTGTTCGAGGACGACCGGCGGGATGTCGCCGCTGCCCGGAAACAAGACATAGGGTTTTGTGACGCGCCGCAACGCGAGCCGGAAATTGAGGGCCAGAATCCAGAAGGCGATCAGGAACACGAAGCCGCCCAGACTCGCCTTCGCAGTCAGTGACCGGACGAAGATGCCCGTGTAGTCGACCTCGTTGAACCAGTACCATCCTGTCACCAGCTCCATGGCTGATGGGACCATCATGAAAAGCAACAGTACGGGGATCAGGATAACGAGTCTTGTTGGCATGCTACGAGCCTACGTGACCGGTCTCCCAGACGCAACCGGAACTGCACCCGGCGGATGTCGGACGCAAGACTCGACGGCTCTTCGGCGAATCGACGACAATCTCGGAGTGCGTTGCGGTGACCGGACAAACCTCGGACCAGAAGCGGGCGGGACCGTCGTGGCGCGGCGGCCTGTCGGCCGGGGAGACCACGGGCTCCTGGTGCTGTTGGTGGCGGTAACGGCCGCCTGTGCTGGTGGCGACGAGGACCGAATCAGGCACCAGCTCGAAGACATCGCGCAAACGGTCAGCGTCGAGGCGCGCGAGACCCCGATGATCCGGCAGGCCCGGGCGGCTCGCCTCACAACCTATCTGACAGCTGATACGAATATCGATCTCGGCGCGCCGTTTTCGCCTGTGGCGGGGCGCGACGCCGTCGCACGGGCGGCGGCGCAGGTTCGGGTACCGGCTGGCGGCGTGACCGTCGAATTCGACGAGGTGCGTGTCACGGTCGACGACCAGACCAGGCGAGCCCTGGCGACGGCCACGGCATCGGTCAAGGCCGCGGCGGGCGTTGGCGGGGAGCTGCTGGGGGTGCGGGAGCTCACCGTGGTGCTCAGTGAGATTGGCGGCGAGTGGTTGATCGAGCAGGTGCGCCGGTCGCCGACCAGTGAGCGGAAGGCGTGCCCGAGGCCGACCAGGCTCTAGAGCTCGCGCAGCGCCGTGACAATTGGCAGCCGAGCGGCGCGGACAGCGGGGAAGAGACCGCCGACGAGTCCCATCGCCAGGGCGTACATTGCGCCTTGAACAAGCAGCATGGGGGTGACGGTGAAGGCGAAGGCGACCTGGCTGAAGGTCTGAAAGTTCATCGTCGCGGTCTGGTACCCGTGAAACGCGGCGTAGGCGAGCGCCCCTCCGATTACGCCACCGAGGGCTGCCGGGAATGCCGATTCCACCAGCACGGACACCACCACCGAGCTGCCGCCGAATCCTAGTGCCCGCAGGGTGGCGATTTCGCGCGTACGAGTGGCAACAGCGTTGTACATGGTATTGACGGCGCCGAACACAGCTCCAATACCCATCAGCACCGCGATAACGGTTCCGATGCCTGTGATGATGCCGCGCACCATCGACGACTGCGAGCTGTAGTAGTCGGTCTCCCGCTCGACCTGCACATCGAGTCTGGGGTCGGTGGTCAGTGCGTCCTTGAATGCTTGAAAGGTTTCCGGCGAATCCAGCTTGGCCATCACTGACTGGAACGTGCTTCCGCGCCGGTAGGCGGGTTGCAACACCGCGGCATCGCACCAGATTTCAGATTCCGAAATGGTGCCGTCCGCTTCGAAGATGCCCACGACGGTCCAGGTGTTCTCTCCCCATCGCTGCGTTTGCCCGAGCTCGAGCCCAGCGAACTGATTCGAGGCGCTCCGACCGACGATGATCTCGTTGGTGCCGGCGGTGAACCGGCGGCCCTCGACGAGTCGCACCTCCTGCCGCACGTCGAATGCGGCTGCCTGAATGCCCCGTAACGGCACGTTCGCGTCGGTGCCGGTCGACTTCTTCGGCACGTTGACGATGACGAACAGCTCGGCCGACGCCATCGGGCCGCTGTCGCCGCGACGCACGCTGGGAGCGTCTTCGATGATCCGCGTGCTGTCGAGCTCCAACGCGCTATTGAGCTCGGCGTTGCTACCACCGCGCATGACGATCGCCGTGTCGGCAGAGCCGGCATTGGCCATGGCGGCGTTGAAACCCTCTGCGATTGACAGCACGGCAACGAACGTGACCACTACGCCGGTGATGCCGACGACTGACACGAGCGAGGGCCCAGCGCGTTGTGGAAGCGACCGGATGCTGAGTCCGGTCACGGCGAGGGTCTGTGCGAACCAGCGGAACATCTGCGTGATTCCCTAGAAGTCAGAAGTCAGAAGTCGAAAGGCGACCGTCACGTGCGTCTGAGGGCGTCGACAATTCTCAGGCGGACCGCCTGTACGCCAGGCACGATGCCACTCGCCATGCCCAGAAACAGAATCAATCCCGCACCGATCACGAGATCCCGCGGTGGCACGAAGAATGCGGGAAGCAGTCCGCCGGTGGGGTCCCCCTGCTGGATGACCAGCCAGGACAGCCCCATACCTATCGTTCCGCCGACGACCGCGAGCAGAACGGATTCGACGAGCACCAGCGACAGCACGCCCCGGTTGGTGAACCCAAGCGTCTTCAAGACCGCCAGCTCACTGGTCCGTTCGCGCACCGACTGGCCCATCGTGTTAGCCGAGACCAGCAGAATGGTGAAGAGCACGGCAACCATGATCGCGGTCATCATCGTTCCGATGTCGCCGATCTGGCTGGCGAATGCCTGGACAAACGCCTGTTCAGTGGAGGTCGCGGTCTCGAAGGGCGAATTGGCGAACCGCTCGTCGATGGCGTCTCCTATCGCGACCGCGCGATTCGGGTCGTCAATCCGAATCATGTACCACCCAACAAAGCCGCGCCCCAATGAATTCGCCTCGGCGAGATAGTCGTAGTGGAAGAGAAACTGCGTGGTGTCGGTGCCCTGCTCGACGCCATCGTAGATGCCTTCGATCGTGAACTCCCAGGTGTCGCCATCCTGCGTCCGCCAGATGGTGCCCTGTAGCGGAATCCGGTCACCGACTGTCCAGTCGAACCGGTCAGCCAACGAACGACCGACCACCGCGCCGGTCCGGTTCCGATACCAGCGCTCTTTCGCGTCGTCGGGCAGCAGGAACTCCGGATACATGTTCAGGTAGCCCTCGGGCTCGACCGCAAACTGCCCGAAGAAATTTCGCGGGTCCTGGTAGACCCCGCCGAACCAGGTGGAGTGCGTGACGGCCTTCACGCCGTCGACTGACAGGATCTGTGCCTGGTAGCTCTCCGGCAGGAGCTGAATGAAAGACACCTTGTGGATCAACATCAGGCGGTCGTTCCCGGCGACGTCCACCCCCATGCTGAACGCCACGCGCACCGCCGCCAGATAGTTGAACAGTACGAACGCGATCACGATCGACAGCAGTGTGAACAGCGTCCGCACCTTACGGCGGAACAGGCTGCTCCAGATCAGCGGGAAGAACCTCATGCGTCGGCCCCTTCGGTGACGAGCGTGCCCTTGTCGAGATACAGCGTCCGGCTGGCGCGCTCCGCCGCGCGGGCATCGTGCGTGACCATGATGATCGTCTTTCCGTGTTCTTCGTTGAGCGTCTGCAGCAGGTCCAGGATCTCGTCCCCTGATTTTCGGTCCAGATCGCCGGTCGGTTCGTCACAGAGCAACAGCGTTGGGTCGGTGACAATCGCTCGGGCGATACCGACTCGTTGTTCCTGTCCACCCGACAGCTGGCGGGGATAGTGCTTGGCGCGGTCCGAGAGTCCGACCATGGCGAGCGCCGTGGCGACGTGCTTCTTTCGCTGGGCGCGCGAGAGGGGTGACAGCAGCAAGGGCAGATCGACGTTGCGCTCGGCCGTCAGTACCGGCAATAGGTTATAAAGCTGGAACACGAACCCGATGTGCCGCGATCGCCAGCGAGAGAGCTTGCCGCCAGACATCTTGTCGATCCGGTCGCCGCTGACCGTGACCGACCCGTCGCTGGGCGCGTCGAGGCCGCCGATCAGGTTCAGCAGTGTTGTCTTGCCGGACCCGGACGGGCCCATCAGCGACAGATACTCTCCCTGGGCGAGGTCGAGATTCACGCCCTGCAATACGTCGATCCGCTCCGACCCGCGACGGAAGACCTTGTGCAGGTTGCGCACCTGAACCAGCGATGCCGGCGTGTCGCTCATCGCCGCTCCACCACCCTGTCGCCGTCGGCCAGGTCCCCAGGCCCGTCAACGACCAGCCGCTCGCCTGCCGTGAGGCCGGCGAGCACTTCGACCTGGTCACCGACTACCGACCCCAGCCGCACCGCGCGTCGTTCAGCCATGTCGCCCCGAACGACGTAGACGATGTCCTGGCGATCCTGGCTCCGCGGGGCCGCCGCTGGTACCAGCAGCCGTGTGCCGCTCACTGATGTCAGCGGCCGCTCGTCCTCGAGAAAGGCGACCTTGACACCCATGTCGGGCAGAATCCGCGCGTCGAGCTGGTCGAATGCGATCCGCACCAGAACGGTGGCCCGCTGTCGGTCGGCGGCCGGTACCGTGGTGATGACTGCAGCCGGGATGTCCCACTCGGGATAGGCATCGAGATTGGCCACGACGCGCTGGTCGTCCCGGACGCGGTTGATATAGCTCTCATTGACATCCACTTCGATCTCGAGCGACCCCATATCGACGATGGTGCAGACCCCGGTGCGTGTGAAGCCACCGCCAGCCGAGACCGGCGAGATCATCTCACCCTCCTCCGCATCCTTGGAGATCGCCACGCCGGTAAACGGAGCTTTGATCTCCATGTCGTTGAGCTGGGTCCGCAACACGTCGATCTCACGTTCTACCACCACCACTTGCTCGCGCGCCAAAGCGATACGAGCCTCCAGGGACTCGACTTCGGCCTTGGCGGCGTCCAGGTCGGCTGCCCCGACCACACCTTCGTCGACCAACCGTCGGGTGCGCCCGAGCGTCAACTCGGATTCACGGTGCCTGACCGCCTGTTCGGCGATTCCCAGCCGGGCTGCGGCCAGTCGGGCCTCGGCAAGCGCGAGCTGAGCCTGGACCGACGAATCGTCGAGCCGGGCAAGAACTTGACCCTGGCGAACCGCCATGCCTTCCTCGACCAAGACCTCCACAAGCCTGCCGGTCACCTTGGAGGACACGGTCGCGCGGCGTCTAGCGGCGACGTAACCGGAGGCGTTGAGAATCGTCGTGTCCTCCGTCGAGACAGTTGCCTCACGCGCCGTCGCGGTGTGCACTTCAGCTGCCCCGGCCAACTCGGTCCACAACCACCAGCCGCCCCCGCCAAGCAGCGGCAGGAGAGCGACGGCAACCACCCACGGCCAGCGACGTCGGCGATCGAGGTCGTCCGATCGGTCGATTCTGAGGTCGTCGAGTGAAGAAGTCATGCGCTCATAGCTCATCCGCAATCCTTCATGGTCGGTTGGACTTCGATGAGGCGTGGGACACTATAATCGTTCGACTTTCGGAAACCTGGAGGCGGATGTCATCGGCTGCTCTCATGACACGCTGTTCCGCTATGAGAGGTTCGGCGGAGAACGTGGACGACCAGCCGCACACGTAGGTGTCAGACCGCCCGGATCATACGGCGAGCGATCGACCAGTGAGGGGGTCGATCCAACCATGAGCGATCGAAAGTACCGACAGCGCGGCTACCAGGACGAGCCCGGTGATCGCGAGCCACGGCCGCCGCAGGACAAGGCGCGCCCCAAGGGTGCGCCGCGTTCGGTCATCAACCGGGAGCATCGGACTCCGAACATGCCCGGTTTTCACGACGTCATGCGCTGTGCGCGGTGCGGGCAGATCCTGCAGCTGGCGATTGGCCTCGACTCGACCTGTCCAAGCTGTGGGACCGCGCTGCACACTTGCGCCCAATGCGCATCGTTCGACACCGAGAGCCGGTTCGAGTGCCTGCAGCCGATTGCCGCCCGGGTCTCACCGAAGGACGAGCGTAACGAGTGCACACACTTCGGACCGCAGGTCACGGTCGAGCGTCAGACCCACTCCGAACGGTTCGAACGGCCCGGCTCACGCAGTACGAAACAGGCATTCGACGATCTCTTCAAGTGAAGGCGTCGAACGTTTCTGTCATCTACGTTCTGGCATAATCGGAGGATGCACGCCGACGCGCGCGGACCGGGCGATCTCGAGGCGGCACTCGCCAATCTCTCCGAGCCGGTCACCCTGGTTTTTTTCACCCAGACGTTCGGCTGCGAGACCTGTTTGCCGGCGCGGCAAGTTGTCGCCCGGGTGGCGTCGCTCTCGGATTACATCAGTGTCGAGGAGGTCAACCTGGTGCTCGACACGGACCAGGTGGAGCGCTACGGCATCAAGCGGGCGCCAGCCATCGCGATCGTGGGAAAGGCTGATTCCGGCATCCGGTTCTACGGCATCCCGGAGGGGCACGAGTTGGTCTCGCTGGTCGACTCGATTCTGCTCGTCGCCTCGGGCGACTCCGCGCTGAGTGACGAGAGCCGGGCCGCGATCGCGGCGGTCGAGGAGCCGGTCGACATCCAGGTATTCGTCACCCCGACGTGAGCCCACTGTCCCAAGGCGGTCAGCCTGGCACATCGCATGGCGCTCGAGAGTCCCCACATCACCGCGACGGCAGTCGCCGCGGTCGAGTTTCCAGACCTCGTGCAGCAGTATCGGGTGACAGGGGTTCCGAAGACCGTGGTCAACGAGCACATCGAGATTCTGGGCGCCGCACCCGAAGCAGACTTCGTCAGACAAGTGCTGGACCTACCAGAGGGATGACCATGCGAATCGGCTCAGCCGTCGCGCTTCGAGTCGCCGGCGTGGTCATGGTGCTGGGTGTGGTGGCGCTGTGGCTGGGCCCCCGGACCGGCGGTCAGGTTGGGGTGGCTGGCGCCGACGGTCCCGCGGTGCTCTACGAGCTGAGCTTTCCCGAGCCTGAACACCGGTGGATGCAGGTCGAGATGACCCTCGGCGGCCTGCCGGCCGAGCCGCTCAGCCTGCGCATGAGCACAGCGTCGCCAGGCCGCTATGCCCGGCACGCGTTTGCCAAGAACGTCTTCGAGGTGCAGGCTTTCGATGGGAGCGGGAACGCGCTCGACCCGGTTCGGTCAGAGATGGCTCGGTGGGAGGTGGACGGGCACGACGGAACGGTGCGGTTCCGTTACCGCGTGTTCGGTGACAGGGTCGATGGAACCTATCTCGGCATCGATGCCACTCACGCGCACTTGAACATGCCTGCCTCGTTGATGTGGGGCGCGGGGCTCGAGCGGCGGGCGGCGACCGTCCGATTCGATCCGCCGGCGGGTCGCGACTGGCAAGTGGCGACCCAGCTCTATCCGACGGTCGACCCGCTGACGTTCACCGCACCGAATTTGCAGTATCTACTCGATAGTCCGGCGGAGTTTAGTCGGTTCGCCGAGCGAGCTTTCACCGTCGCCGACCCGGCCGACCCCGATCACACACCAACGTTTCGTGTTGCGCTGCACCACGAGGGCAGCGAGTCCGAGCTCGACCGCTTTGCCGTGGACGTCGCGCGGATCGTGCGCGAGACGGTCACGGTGTTCGGCGAGTTTCCGGCGTTCGAGACCGGTCGCTACACCTTCATCGCCGACTACCGCCCGACGGCGAGCAGCGACGCGATGGAGCACCGCAACAGCACCGTCCTGAGCTCGCAAGGCTCGCTGCGCATGCAGCACCGGCGGTTGCTCGGCTCGGTCTCGCACGAGTTCTTTCATGTCTGGAACGTCGAGCGCATCCGACCGCGCTCGCTCGAGCCGTTCGACTTCGAAGAGGTCAATCCGTCTGGCGAGCTGTGGCTGGCTGAAGGCTTCACCAACTACTACGGATCGTTGATTCTGCAGCGCGCCGGTTTGGCCGCCTTGCCCGACACGCTTGGCCGATTCGTCTCCGCCATCGATACCGTGCGTCTCGGGCCCGGCCGACGATTTCGCTCGGCGGTCGACATGAGCCGGCTGGCGCCGTTCACCGACGCGGCGAGTGCGATCGACCGGACGAACTGGGACAACTTCTTCATCTCCTACTACACGTGGGGTGAGACGCTCGGGTTGGGATTGGATCTGCTGCTGCGGGCGCGTGGCGCCGACGGCACCGCTGGCGACGACGCGTCTACCCTGACGCTCGACGACTACATGCGGTTCCTTTGGGAGCGGTTCGGACGGGCTGGCGGCGTCGCGCCGGGTGTGGTGGATCGACCCTACACTCTGGCCGATGCTCGCGCAGCGCTCGCCGAGCTGACAAACGACCAGATATTCGCTGACGACTTCTTCGACCGCTATGTCGAGGGGCACGACGTAATCGACTATGCGCCGCTCCTCGAGCGCGCCGGGCTCGTGCTGCAGCCGCTTGCGCCGGGTCGGACATGGCTGGGCGCGCCAAGGTTGCGCTTCGACGGCGGTGGCGCGCGGATCACCGCGCCGGTCCGCTTTGGCTCGCCGCTCTACGACGCCGGCGTGGAGCGCGACGACGTGCTCGTGTCAATTGACGGCCAGAATCTGTCCTCCTCCAGCCGGCTCGCTACGGTGCTCGAGGACGTTGGTACCGGAGAGCCGGTGACACTCGTCTACGCTCGTCGCGGAGAGACGACGACGGCCCGTCTCACGGTGGCAGCCGATCCCACCCTGCAGCTCGTTCCGCTCGAACAGCTCGGCCGTCGCCCGACCCCGGCCCAGGAGCGTTTCCGCAACGACTGGCTCGGCTCGAAGTCGGGGCTCTGAGCCTCCTTTCCAGAGAGAGCGGCGCCTTGCGATCGGCGATCTGATACGGACTGGACCACGGCCGACCCCCGTGATACGAGGTGGCATACATACTCAAGTGCTTTCAGATTGCCGTCTGGATTGCGAGGGAAGGAGCAAGCCTTGACAGCGCGGTCACTGCGACGGTTCGTCGGCGCCGGGACGTCGACCGTGATGGCAGTGTCGTCGATGCTGGTCACCCAGGCCCAGCCGGTGGATGTCGACCCCAACCAGGTGGTGCGCCGCCCTTGCCTCACCTGTCACAACGATCAGTCCCTCCGAGGCAATCTGTCACTGGAGTACTTCGACGTGCACGGGGCAGAGGCCGCGGTGGAGGTGACGGCGAAGCTGTCGGGCATCGTGACCCGCAGCGATCAGTGGCTGGTCCGACATCTGCCGGGCGAGAGCTTCCGGCCCGAGGCCGAGGAAGAAGCCGAAGCCGTAGCCGAGAGTCTGCCCTAGCTGGACTGACGTCAGTTTCGTCGGGGACCCGGCGGACTTTGGGGCTGCCATGAAGCGATCGAACCATGTCGTCTGGACTGAGTGATCTCGGACAGGATCTCCGGTACGGGATCCGGAAGCTCGGCAAGAGCCCGGGTTTCACGGTCGTTGCAGTGTTCACCCTGGCTCTCGGGATCGGCGCCAATACCGCGGTCTTCACGGTCGTCGACAATCTTCTCTTCCGACCTCCGCCGTTCGATCACGTCGAGCGCCTCATGAGCCTCCGTGACGTGAATCCCGAGCAGGGGTTGACCGAGGCGGACAACATGACGCCGTCCCCCGGCAACTTCCTCGACTGGCGCGACCAGAGCCGGTCGTTCGAATACATGGTGGCGTGGCGCAACTGGTTCTACTCGGTGGCGGGACCGACGGGGCATGGGGCGACCCCGGAGCAGATCCGAGGCGTGCGGGTCTCGCCATCGTTCTTCCGGATGCTTGGTGTGGAGGCGGCGCTCGGGCGCACCTTCCGCGACGAGGAGGAAGAGCCTGGCAAGGACCAGGTGGTCGTCCTGACACACGGGTTCTGGCAGCGACGCTACGGCGGCGATCCGGGAATCGTTGGGCAGATCCTGTTGATTGACGGTCGGCCGTTCACGGTGGTCGGTGTGCTGCCGAACGACTTCTACTTCTTGCAGCCCGACTTCGAGATGTGGATGCCCTTTCCGGTCGATGCCGACTTCCGGGCCCGTGACGATCACTCGATCGTCGTCTACGCGCGTCTCGCACCGGACGTGTCGCTCGGCGCGGCGCAGGCGGAGATGGACGCGATCTCCCGCCGCCTGGAGACCGCGTATCCGCCGACGAACAAAGACTGGGGTGTCGCCGTCGTACCCGTCCATCCGCCGCGCTACGACCGAGGATTCGAGCAGGCACTTCTCGTGCTTCTCGGCGCCGTCGGTTGCGTGCTGTTGATCGCCTGTGCCAACGTCGCCAACCTGTTGCTCGTCCGCGCCGGTGCTCGGCAACGCGAGCTCGCCGTGCGCGCCGCGGTGGGCGCCTCTCGCTGGCGCCTGGTCCGCCAGCTGCTGACCGAGAGCACCCTGCTCGCTGCGACCGGCGGCGCAGCCGGCATCCTCGTCGCGGCAGTTGGACTCCGCGTGCTGGCTCCGTTGATTCCGCCCGTCTCCACATACACGCATCCCTCCCCACAGATCGATCTGCGTGTACTGGCCTTCACGGCGGTCGCGGCGCTGTTGACCGCTTTCGCGTTCGGGCTCGTGCCGGCGCTGCATTCCAGCCGCACGGAGACGCTTCGCGTCGCAACGAGTCCAGGGCGCTCGGCTGCGGGTCGCGCGCCGCTCGTCGCCGAGCTCGCGCTCTCGGTCGTGCTGCTGGTCGGCGCCGCGCTGCTCATTCGGACCCTGTGGAACCTGCAGCGGCTCGATCCAGGTTTTCGTTTCGACCGTCTGCTGACGATGCAGGTGTGGTTGCCGGAAAGAAAGTATCCGGACGCCGCCGGCGTCCGGGGGTTCTCCGACGAGCTACTCCGGCGCACGCGTCGTCTTCCAGGCGTGCGCGATGTGGCGACCGTAAACACCCGGCCGTTTCTGGGCTGGTTTCTCACCACCGACGTCGAGGTGCCGGGGTGGATACCGTTAGAGGGCGGCCAGGAACCGTGGCCGACCTATCGTGTCGTCTCACAGCGGTACTTCGACACGCTCGGCGCCGATCTGGTGCGGGGCCGCGGAGTTGCGATCGCCGACGGGCCCGATGGGGCGCGCGTCGCGGTGATCAACGAAGCCATGGCTCGCCGGTACCGGCCCGAGGTGGAGCCGATCGGCAGACAGTTTCGCCCGCGGTTCCCGACGATACCGGCGCCGTGGGTGCCGGAGACGAGAACCGATTGGTTCACCGTGATCGGCGTGGTGCGCGACTTCAAGGAGCATAAGCTGGAAGATCAGATCGTCCCTGTGGCGTACTTCTCGCAACGTCAGAATCCGTCTCGCTTGATGAGTCTGCTGGTGCGCAGCGAGGCGTCGCCCACGAGCCTCGCCGAGGCCGTGCAAGCTGAGATTCGGGCCATCGACGACGACCTCGGCGTCTACGACCTGCGAACAATGGACACGATTATTTCCCAGTCGGTGGCCCAGCCGCGGTTCAACTCCGTTCTGCTGTGGATCTTCGCCTCCCTCGCGCTGTCGCTCTCCGGTGTCGGTGTCTATGGGGTCACGTCGTATCTCGTCGCCCGGCGCGCACGCGAGTCTGCCATCCGGATTGCCATGAGCGCGCGCTCGCGGGACGTGTTCCGGATGGTGACTCGGGAGGCGGCGGTGCTCGGGACAGTCGGCATCGTCGTTGGCGCGATCGGCGCGCTACTGCTCTCCCGCGTACTTGCCAATGTGCTCTACGACGTTGCCCCGACGGATATCACCGTCCTGTTAGGGGCATCGAGTGTGGTCTTTGTGGTCGTCCTGTCTGCCTGCTTCCGATCGGCGTGGCAGGCGATGCGGGTCGACCCGATGCGCCTGCTGCAGTCCGAGTAGCGGCGCTCGGAGTCCGGCGACTATCTGCCGCACCGACCGGTGCCCGGGACAGTTCGGGCCACGCGGCGCGCGGGTGCCGCCGCGCGTCGCCATTTGTCGATCTGTGGTCGGCAATCCGTACATTATTGTAGGGCCGAGTTGGACGAAAGTGACTCCCAAAGCCATTCCAGGCCCGTCATGGAGTCGTCCAGACACGAAAATGTGGAAACCAGACGGAGCTCTACACCAGTGTCGAAAATCCGCACGCAGGTCGTTACGGCCACCATGCTGTTTGGCCCCGGTTTTCGGACTCCATTCGGGAGTGCCGCTATCCTGGCCCGTTCCTTGCTAACCAACTAGGGCAACTGCAACGGCGCCGCGACAGCGGTGACCGCCTACGGCCGCGAGAAACCCCGCACGGCTCTTCCTGACCGTCGGTCGGGTTCGTCTTCGGTTCGTCGTCGTCATTTTCGGCACGTGTGCCTGGTTGGAGACCCAAGTGGAAGTCACCAGCAAAGCGACTCGTATTCAGCTCCTCAACACTTCGACGCCACAGATGCGGGCGTTCCACATGTCGTGGTTTGCGTTCTTCCTCTGCTTCCTTGCCTGGTTCGGTATCGCCCCGCTGACGAAGATCGTCCGCGACGAGATGGCGTTGACGCAATCGCAAGTCGGCTGGCTCGTCATCGGGTCGGTGTCCATCACGGTGGTGGCGCGGCTGGTGGTCGGGTGGCTGTGCGACCGGATCGGCCCCCGGCTGGCCTATACGTGGCTGCTGGTGCTGGGGTCGCTGCCGGTCATGGGCATCGGGCTGGCGCAAGATTTCCAGACGTTCCTGATCTTCCGGGTATTGATCGGTGTCATCGGCGCATCGTTCGTGATCACGCAGTACCACACCTCGGTCATGTTCGCGCCCAATGTCGTAGGTACCGCCAACGCGACGACCGCCGGATGGGGCAACCTCGGCGGCGGGGTCACCCAGCTCATCATGCCGATCGTGCTCGGCATCCTGACGGTGGGCGCCTACGTGCCGTTCACCGACTTACAGTTCCTGCCGAGTCTCGGTGTGAGTGATGCCGTCGCATGGCGGGCGGCGATGGTGCTGGCCGGGGCGATGTGCGCGCTGGTTGGCGTCGCCTACTACTTCCTGACGCAGGATGCGCCCGAGGGCAACTACCGCGTGCTGCGAGTCGCCGGCAAGCTCAGACCGAAACACAGCGTGAAGGGCTCGTTCGCCGCGGCGGCGCGAGACACGCGCGTGTGGGCGCTCTTTGTGATCTACGGTGCCAGCTTCGGCATCGAGCTGACCTTCAACAACGTCGTTGCGCTGTATTTCATCGACTATTTCGACTTCTTCCGGTCGATGGGCGCCGTGCAGGCGGTGCAGTGGGCCGGAGCAGCCGCGATGCTCTACGGGCTGACGAACATCTTTGTGCGAACGCTGGGTGGTGCTGTGGGTGACCGCTTCGGCCGGAGGTGGGGACTGGCAGGGCGTGCCAGATGGCTGTTCCTCGCGTTGTTCACCGAAGGACTGGCGCTGGTGCTCTTTTCACAGGTGTCCGTCCTCAGGCTCGCACTGCCGGCGCTCATGCTCGTCAGCGTGTTCGTCCAAATGTCGAACGGAGCAACTTTTGCCGTCGTGCCGTTCATCAATAAGGAGGCGCTCGGGTCGGTCGCCGGCATCGTTGGTGCCGGCGGCAACGCCGGGGCCGTTGCCGCCGGATTTCTGTTCCGGGGCGCGATTCCCTGGCCGACGGCGTTCCTCGCGCTCGGCGCGCTCGTCACCCTAAGCGCGTTTCTGGCGTTCGCCGTGCGCTTCGGCACCGAGGCCGAGACCAGCGCACGAGTGGCATTTGATGCCGCACTGCTGCATCGAGACGGGGAGCTGACCGGCGCCGCTCCGTCGGAAGCCGCCTGATCGGCAGGCGCATCCCGCCGAGGCGAAAGAGCCCAGATGCTCCACGAAGGCGACGCATGATCTCCACACGCACTCAGACGGTTGTCGTGATCGGCAACGGCATGGTGGGCCACCGCTTCTGCGAGAAGCTGGTCGAGCTCGACGGGACTCGGCGATACCGGATCGTCACGTTCTGCGAAGAGCCGCGGGCCGCCTACGACCGTGTCGGGCTGACCTCGTTCTTCGCACATCGCAATGCAGAACGGCTGATGCTTGCCAACGCGCAGTGGTATCAGCAGAGCGGCATCGAATTGCACGTCGGCGACCGGGCCAGCAGGATCGAGCGCGGCCGCCGGGTCGTACATTCCGAGAAGGGACACAGGATCGAATACGACAACGTTGTGCTGGCCACTGGCTCATATCCGTTCGTGCCGCCCGTCGACGGGATGCGACATCGCGGCGTCTTTGTCTATCGCACGATCGACGATCTGGAGCAGATCATCGCCTACGGTCAAAACATCAAACGAGCCGCGGTGGTCGGCGGAGGGTTGCTGGGGCTCGAGGCGGCCAAGGCAGCCTACGACCTCGGGCTGGAAACGCACGTCATCGAGTTCACGTCGCGCCTCATGCCGCGACAGATCGACGATGCCGGCTCCCGGCTCCTCGTCCGCAAGATCGAAGAGCTGGGCGTCACGGTCCACTTGAACAAGGCCACCAGGGAAGTCCAGGGGAGCGGGCGTGTCGAGCGGATGGTGTTCGCCGACGACGACGTACTCGATGTCGACATGATTATCGTGTCGGCCGGCATTCGCCCGCGCGACGAACTGGCTCGCGAATGCGGCATCGCCGTTGGCGAGCGGGGCGGCGTGGTGGTCAATGACGTGCTGGAAACATCCGACCCCGCCGTCTACGCGATCGGCGAGGCCGCGTTGCATGACGGCAAGACATACGGATTGGTTGCGCCCGGCTACGAGATGGCCGAGATTGTGGCGGCGAATCTGGGCCTGGACGAACCTCGTACCTTCACCGGCGCCGACCTGTCGACGAAGCTCAAACTGCTGGGAGTCGACGTGGCCAGCTTCGGCGACTATGAGGCCGGACCCGAAACGGCCCAGCCCCTCATCCACGAGGATCCGTTCGGCGGCGTCTACAAGAAACTGTTGTTCGACCACGCGGGGACGCGACTGCTGGGCGGCGTGCTGGTTGGCGAGGCGTCGCAGTACGCCGGACTGCTCGCGCTGACGAAGAGTGGCGCTCCGCTACCCTGCCAACCGGGCGAGCTTGTCTTGGGCAGCCGAGACGCCGCCGTGTTCCGTGGCGCGGATGCGATATCGGATGATGTTCAGGCCTGTTCGTGCAACAACGTGACGAAGGGGCAGATACTGGCGTCGATCCGCAACGGCGACCTGACGACATTGGACGGCGTTCGATCGTGTACCGCGGCCGGGACCGGCTGCGGAGGGTGCCTCCCGCTGGTCACCGACATCCTCAATGCCGAGCTCGCCGCGGTCGGCAAGACGGTCGACACAAGCCTCTGCGAGCATTTCGCGTTCACGCGGCAGGAGCTGTACGACATCGTCAAGATCAGACAGATCAAGACATTCCGTGAGTTGATCGAGCATCACGGTCGGGGCAGCGGCTGCGAGATCTGCAAGCCAGCGGTGACCTCGATCCTCGCCGGACTCTGGAATGAGAACATCCTGGCACCGGACCATCAGTCGCTCCAGGACACCAACGACCGCTTCCTGGCCAACATCCAGCGTGGTGGGCTGTACTCGATCGTTCCGCGGGTTCCCGGTGGCGAGATCACGCCGGACAAACTGATCACGCTCGGCCGCGTCGCCAAGAAGTATGGTCTCTACACCAAGATCACGGGTGGGCAACGGGTCGACCTCTTCGGAGCCCAGCCGCACCAGCTGCCCGAGATCTGGGAGGAGCTCGTCGCCGCCGGTTTCGAAAGCGGCCACGCGTACGGAAAGGCGCTGCGCACGGTCAAAAGCTGCGTAGGCTCGACGTGGTGCCGCTACGGCGTGCAGAACTCGGTCGCCTTCGCGATCCAGCTCGAGCAGCGCTATCGGGGCATCCGCGCCCCTCACAAGGTCAAGATGGCCGTTTCGGGGTGCGTGCGCGAATGTGCCGAAGCTCAGAGCAAGGACATTGGCCTCGTCGCCACCGACAACGGCTACAACCTCTATGTCTGTGGCAATGGCGGTGCCAAGCCGCGACATGCCGAGCTGCTCGTCGCCAACATCGACGAGGAGACGGCAATTCGCTACATCGATCGCTTCATGATGTACTACATCCGGACAGCCGACACACTGACGCGGACGGCCGTCTGGGTCGAGAAGATGGCGGGCGGCCTCGAGCATCTGAGGGACGTCGTGATACACGACAAGCTGGGCATCAACGCCGAGCTGGAACGACAGATGCAAACGCTCGTCGACGGCTATCGCTGTGAGTGGCTCGACGTCGTCAACGACCCGACCAAGCGAAGGCTGTTCCGGCAATTTGTCAACACGGAAGACACCGAGCCCGGCATCGAGATTATCGCCGAACGCGGGCAGAATCGGCCCGCGGATTGGCCGCGGGACGGGGTGCCGCTGTCGGAGGTGAAGCTGGCAGTGGAGCGTCGTGGCGACGCTGGTCGACAGCATGGCCGACGCGCAGGCCACGATGCGCCCGCTGATGGTCGCAATGCGTGGGTCGACGTCGGTGCGGTCGCTGATTTTCCCCACGACTGCGGCTCGGCGATCAAGTACGGCAACGCCCAGATTGCCGTTTTCAACTTCGCCAGCCGAGGCGAGTGGTATGCCTGCCAGAATATGTGCCCTCACAAGAACGCGTTCCTGCTGTCGCGCGGCATCATCGGCAGCGTCGGCACGACCCCGAAGGTCGCCTGCCCCTTGCACAAGAAGCCGTTTTCCCTACACACCGGACAGTGCCTATCGGGCGAGGATTTTTCAGTAAAGGTGTTTCCGGTCAAGGTCCAGGGCGACCGGGTGTTTCTCGATCTGCCGCCTTCCCGTCAGCTCGACGCCCTGCTTGCGACCGACCTGCACTGCGTCGGCGCCGGCGACGCCGAACGTGCCACGCCAGTGGCGTGTGCCGCGTGCGGGTAACCACGGAGGCGCGGCGTTGCGAGCGAGGTCGGGGGGGGACCGGCACGCGAGATGGGCGGTCGCGTGCGCACCGTGCAGTTCCACACCGCGGGCCACCTGGCTCCTGTCGCTCGACACCACCAACGAGAGCGCACCGAGCCAAACCGCTGCGTTGATCGACCAGATGCTTCCGCAGCCGGCTGTGGCTGGAAGGAGCATTATGTTGACCGGGCGACCTGGTGTACGCTCGGGGGGCGGGGAGGTACGGTCCAATCAGGAAAGCAGGCAGCCGGGTGCACTCGCTGATGCTTGGGAGGTGTTGAATGAAGACCGCGAATCTCATCGGCGGCGCCGCGCTCGCGGCGGTCGTGCTGCTCGCGAGCACGCCGGCGCTCGGGCAGACGTGGACTCCGCCGCGGACCCCGGACGGCCAGCCGGACATCCAGGGCATTTGGACCAATTTCGACCCCACACCGTTTGAGGCGCCGAGCGATATCGACCTCGAACGACTCGCCCCGCTGGCGGTCTGGTTCCCAGGCACGAACCGGCCACAGCGAGCACCGGCCGCGCCCAATCCCGAGGCCCGGTCACGAGGGCCCCAGGGACCGTGGGGCGATGGTCCAGGCGACGCACTGCGGAACGAGCGACGCCAGTCGATGGTCGTCGACCCGCCGAACGGGCGGGTCCCGCTGCGGGCCTCCGCGGTTACCTCGCGAAACCAGAACCTGATGAACTTGACGGACGGCTGGCTGACCCACACGCCGTGGGAGCGATGCATCACGCGCGGCATTCCGGGTGGGATGTTCCCCGGGGGATACGGCGCCGGCTATCAGATTTTGCAGGCGCCCGGCCAGGTGGTGATTTTCTACGAGATGATCCACGAGGCGCGCATCATCCCGGTCGACGGGACGCCGCCGCTGCCCGATGCCATCCGGCAGTGGAACGGGAACCCGCGCGGACGCTGGGAGGGCAACACACTCGTGGTCGAAACCACCAACTACAACGACCAGGGGACGATCGGCACGAACATCGCCAGCCGCGGCCTGCGGGGTATCGAGCAGAGCGAGGAACTGAAAATCGTCGAGCGCTTCACGGTCGTCGATGCCGACACCATCACCTACGAGGTCGACATCAGCGACCCTGGACCATTCACGGCACCCTGGAAAGTGGCGATGCCGCTGAATCGCGACACCACCTACCAGCTGTTCGAGTATGCCTGTCACGAGGGGAATTACGGGCTCGAGAACAGTCTTCGGGCAGGGCGTGCCGAGGATAAAACAGCGGGTCGTTGACCCGCTCTGGCGAGCGCTGAGACGGAACGAGCGTCGTGCGAGCGCGCCAGGAAAGACGCCGCGCTAGAAGCTCGCCACCAGCGCCGCCGATAGAATTGCGTCGGTCTTCCTGAATCCGGGCACCGGCTCGTTCAAATAACTCAGCTTATGCGACACCTTCAGTGACAGGCGACTGCTGAGCGCGGCCGTGGCCGCGATCTCGTTGGAGAACCGCCAGTCGTCGCCGGTGTTCAGATCAGCCACCAACGTCGCTTCTTCGGTCAGCGCGCTGGTCTCCGTAATCGCCCATCTGTAGCGGCCGGTCGCGTTGGCGGTCCCGAGAGACAGGTCGCCACCGGCCGCCCGCTGCTCGTCGGTGAAGCCGAAGCCGGCCAGCAGCTGGAGCGAATGCGGCTCGATGGCGATCAGACGGTAGGCGAGACCGGCCTCGGTCGTAATCCGGCGCTCGATGCCGGCGAACAGGTCCCGCAGATAGCCTCCACGGCCATAGACCTCGAGCCGCTCGGAGAACCCCCGCGACGTCTCGAGGAGCGCGCTCTGCGACCGAGCCTTCAACTGGTCATCTGCTTCAGCTTCCACATATGTCAGGCGGCCCAGCCATTTCCAGGCCCCCGGGTCGTAGGTCACCTCGCCGCCGAGTCCGAAGGTACGGGTATCGGAGTTGCCCGAGGTCGCGATGAGCGAGATCTCCGCCGTACCCGACCACGGGCCGTCGGCCGAGTCGGTGGAGGCCTGTTGTGCCCTTGCGCCGCCGGCGACGAGCGTCATAACTATGAACACAAGCGTCTGGATCCGAATCATCATGTGTGGTGGTCGTCGGCGTTCGTGTATGGGGGCTGAAGCGCGGCCGAGTCGAAACGCTATGATGGGTGATCGAGCGGGGCGGAGTAAAGAAGGCACACGGTATGACAATCGACGCACGTGACCCGGTCTGCGGCATGAGGGTCGACCCGGCGAAGAGCCGGTTCAGCCATGAGCACGGCGGGCAAACCTACTACTTCTGCTGCGGCGGGTGTCACACGGCCTTCAGCACCGACCCGGCGCAATTCCTCGACTCCGCCGAGGCATCGGCGGACGGGTCGGCCTCGGCCAAGAGTGTCGACCCGGTCTGTGGCATGACAGTCGACCCGGCCACAAGCGCGAGCAGTTACGAGCATGAGGGGCAGACCTACTACTTCTGCTGTGATGGCTGTCGCACAAAATTCAGCGCCGACCCCGATCGGTACCTGAACCCACAGCCCCCGCCCGCGGACAAACCGGCCCCTCCACCTGGCACTTGGTTCATCTGCCCGATGGACCCGGACGTCCGCGAGGCCAAGCCGGGCGCCTGTCCGAAGTGCGGGATGGCGCTCGAGGCGGAGCTCGGCGCCGACGCGCTGCTGCCGACGGTCGAATACACCTGCCCGATGCACCCCGATGTTGTGCAATCCGAGCCGGGCAGTTGTCCGACATGTGGCATGGCGCTCGAAGCTCGCACGGTGGATCCGACCGACCAGCCGAACCCTGAGCTGGACGACATGACCCGTCGATTCTGGGTCGGCGCCGTCATCGGCTTTCCGGTGTTCGCGCTGGCGATGACCGAGATGGTTCTGGGCGAACGTGTGAACCAGACGATCGGCCGCACTACGTCGAACTGGGTGCAGCTGCTGTTTGCGACGCCGGTCGTGCTGTGGGCCGGACGCCCCTTCTTCGAACGGGCGTGGGCGTCGATCGTCAATCGCAGCCCAAACATGTTCACCTTGATCGGGCTCGGTGTGGGGTCCGCGTTTCTCTACAGTGTCGTCGCCACCGTAGCGCCCGGGCTGTTTCCACAGGGGTTCCGGATGGCCGGGGGCGTCGAGCCCTACTTCGACACTTCGGTCGTCATCATAGTGCTGGTGCTGTTGGGCCAGGTGCTGGAGCTGCGGGCGCGAGGGCGGACCGGCGCCGCTATACGCGCGTTGCTCGGACTGGCGCCGGCGACCGCGCGGCGGGTCGCCGATGGGAAAGAGGAAGACGTTCCGCTTGCCGCCGTACACCCGGACGACCTGCTGCGCGTGCGTCCGGGAGAGAAGGTGCCGGTCGACGGCGTCGTCGTCGAGGGCAAGAGTGCCGTCGACGAGTCGATGTTGACCGGTGAGCCGCTGCCGGTGGAGAAGACCGAGGGCGCGAAGCTCGTTGGCGCCACAATGAACGGTACCGGCACGTTGCTGATGCGCGCCGAGCGGGTCGGCGCACAGACGCTTCTCGCGCAGATCGTGATGATGGTCGGTGAGGCGCAACGCAGCCGTGCGCCGATTCAGCGGCTGGCCGACCGTCTAGCGGAGTTCTTCGTCCCGGCGGTGGTCACCGTCGCGGTGCTGGCATTCATCGGCTGGTCCGTCTGGGGCCCGGAACCGCGTTTGGCGCTGGCGCTCGTCAGCAGCGTGGCCGTCCTGATTATCGCGTGTCCGTGCGCGCTCGGTCTCGCCACGCCGATGGCGGTCATGGTCGGAACCGGGCGCGGTGCCGGCGTTGGTGTCCTGATCAAGAACGCCGAGGCGCTCGAGACACTCGAGCGTGTCGATACGCTCATCGTCGACAAGACCGGAACCCTCACCGAGGGTAAGCCGGCGGTCACGGCGGTCGTGCCCTTTGGTGAGGTGTCGGAGGACGAGTTGTTGCGGGTCGCGGCCGCCCTCGAACGGGGCAGCGAGCACCCGCTGGCCGCGGCAATCACGCAGGCGGCTTCGGATCGGGCAATCACCATCCCGGAGGCGACCGATTTCCAGGCCGAGCCCGGCCGGGGCGTCGTCGGCTCCGTCGAAGGCACACTTGTGGCGCTGGGCACCGCCGCGTTGCTCGAACAGCGCGGGGTCGAGACCGTGCCGCTGGCGGGGCATGCCGACGAACTGCGGCGGGACGGACAAACCGTTGTGTATGTCGCCGTCGGCGGTGCGCTGGCCGGGTTGATCGGCGTGTCGGATCCGGTGAAGGGCACGACGCCGGAGGCGATCGGGCAGTTGCAGGCCGAGGGTCTGCGTGTGGTGATGGTGACCGGTGACAACTGGGTGACGGCCCATGCGGTGGCGTCGACCCTGGGCATCGACGACGTGGTGGCCGAGGTGTTGCCGGCCGACAAGCAACGCATCGTGGCAGAACGTCAGCAGGCGGGCGATGTGGTGGCCATGGCTGGCGACGGGATCAATGATGCGCCGGCGCTCGCCGAGGCGACCGTTGGCATCGCGATGGGCACCGGGACCGACGTGGCTATCGAGAGCGCCGGCATCACGCTGGTGCGCGGCGATCTTCGCTCCATCGTCCAGGCTCGCCGGCTGAGCCGCGCCACCATGAGCAACATCCGACAGAATCTGTTCCTGGCGTTCATCTACAACGGTATCGGTGTCCCGGTGGCGGCGGGGGCGCTCTATCCGGTGCTCGGGCTGCTGATCAGCCCGATGTGGGCGAGCGCGGCGATGACCCTCAGCTCGCTGTCGGTCATTTCGAACGCCCTGCGTCTCCGGAAGGTGGAGCTGTAAGCGGAATGCTCCAGGAGGCAGGAGGCAGGAGGCAGGAGAGAGGAGACGCAGGAGGGCTTCGCCGGCATCGGCATCACGCCTGGTTGGCGTTGAGTGTGGTGCTGACGGCCGGGGCGTGTGACGAGAGTTCGGTGGCGCCGACCGAGACGGCGCCGTCGGCGAACCGGGTCGTGTTCGTGTCGAGTATGACGTTCACCGGCGCCATCGGTGGTGTGTCGGCGGCCGACCAGGCGTGCGCCGATTTGGCGACCGCGGTCGGACTCGCCGGGAGCTATCGCGCCTGGCTGAGCGACGCCGCCGGTCGTTTGCCAGCCAGTGGGTTCACCCGGGGCGACGCGCCGTTCGTCATGACCTCAGGTGTTCGTGTAGCCGACCACTGGGCCGATCTGACAGACGGCACGATCAACAATCCGATCGTCATCGACGAGCGGGGGACCCAGCCCGACTCGTTGCCGGTGGTCTGGACCGGCACCGATCCGTCGGGGCAGCCGGCGGCCTCCGGCGCCAACTGTCGCGGGTGGACCGACGCGGCGAGCGACGTCAACGGGCAGGTTGGTGTCTTCGACGCGATCGGAACCGGTTGGACGGCGGCGCCACCGGTCGCCTGTGACCAGCCAGGTCGGATCTACTGTTTCCAGCAATAGCGTCCAGCGATCATGACCGGGAGCCTCACCAGACGCGACTTCCTCACCACGTGCCTCGCCGCCGGTGGGTCCGCCGGTGTCGCCGCCCGCGCCGGCTCACTGCAGCCACCGGCCGGCCAGCCGGCGAACAGCTCCGAATCGTTCCCGTGGCGCCGTTTCGGTGACCTGTTGCGCGTCCGGTTTCGTGACCCCCGGCGTCATTTCGTCTTCGACTACTACCCCTGGTACGCCGCCGAGCCGTTCCGGCACTGGACCCAGTGGGACCGCGTGCCGCCGATCGATCTCGCCGCCAACACGATGCCGCTGCTTGGCGCCTACGATTCGCGGTCGCGGGCGGTCGTCGAGCAGCACGCGCGCTGGATTGCAGAGTCGGGGGTCGGTGTCATCAACGTGAGCTGGTGGGGACAGGGCAGCTTCTCGGACCGTGCGGTGCCGTTGATCATGGATGTGATGGCAGACCACGACATCCACGTCACATTTCATCTCGAGCCCTACAGTCTGGACCGCGTCAGGCGGTTTCCGGAGGACGTGCTGTATCTGCTGCAGCAGTACGGTGAGCGTCGGCGGTGGGACTGCTTCTTCTTCAACGAGCGTGCCGATGGTTCGCAGGGCCCGGTGTTCAAACTGTTTCGCACGACCGTGCCGCAGCAGATCGAAGACTGCCGCGGAGAGCTGCAGACCCTGCCAGACTTCGTGCCGGACAGCGAATGGCGGCGGGAAGCGGACCGGTTGCGCGAGGCGATGAACGGCGAGTTCGACCACCTGACGCTGCTGTCGGACACCTGGGACGCCGAACGGGTCGCCGCCGCCGGGCTCGACGGTATCTCGGTCTACGACCCGGCCGAAACGCCCGACCGGTGGCTCGACCATGCGCTGGTGGCGTCGCGGGTCGGGATGGTGTTCGCGTTTCCGATCAATCCCGGCCTCGACGAGATCGAACGCCGTGTGGTCGAGCCAGACTCCTGTTACAGCCCACGGCCGTTCCTTCCGCGGGGCGTCGACCTCGTGTGGTCGCGCGGGGAAGACCGAGAAACCGCTCGGGCGCGTGCCGAGCGCCGCACCGAGGAGACGCTCCAGGCGAACCTGCTGCTGCAGACCCACCCCTGGCTCGGCAACGTCGACAAGGGTTTCTTCCTCGTGCACATCACCTCGTTCAACGAGTGGCACGAGGGGCACCACTTCGAGCCGATGAAGAGCTATTCGGAGCTGACCGCTGGCGAGCGCGCCGTCGGGTACCACAACCCCGAAGACGGTGCCTATCGACTCAGACGCCTTGCCGACGTCCTCGGACGGTTGTAACGGCTCGTTTCGATGAGATGTGAATACAGGAAACATTCACCGGACGGAGCTCGAGGCGTTCGGCGGCGACGACAAAGCCGACCAGCAGACGCGGCCGCCGCTCGTCACGGCCGGTTGCGCACCGCGATCTCGTAGGCCGTGAACCTCGGCGCCAGACGTGGCTCGCGGGTTTCGACCCGAACGAGGATCGGCCCCTCGGCGGTGACCGGAACCGTGGCCGGCCCGGTCACGACCTGACGGGTCAACCGCCGGCCAGATTCCTCCAGAAACACCTCGACGCGATAACGGATGTCCTCGACCTGCGGCCGGACAGAGACCTCTACCGGACCGGACGCTTCCGCCCGCCATACATCGGCCAGGTCGTCATAGCCGAAGTGCCCGGTCGCTGCGCCGTTCGACGGCAGCGACGGGTGGCTTCCGCCCAGATCGCCCGCGGCGTCACCCGACGCGCCGTCCGGCACGGCCTCGATGTCGACCTCGATCAGGCTGTCCGGAGCCACCCGGTCGTAATTGTCGCCAAGCCCGATGACGAAGCCCCGCCCGTTCGTGTCGGCGAAGTACCCCACCTCGCTATCCCCCGGCATCCCCGTCGCACGGGGCCACCCGGAGCCGGCGCGTTCACCCTCGGGCGTCAGGATCCGCACGGTCATGGCCCCCGATCCCACCGTTGACTCGACCGGTCCGGTGTCCCCGTCGATGTATCGCCAGGACTGGAGCAGGCTGCGCACCACCCCGAGCTCGCCCGCCTGCGTGGCGACCCGGTAGTAGCGGTACTCACCCTGTGGAATCAGCTCGCCCACGGTGTAGAGCCCGGGCTCGATGGGGACGGCGTCGGCGACCGTCAGCCCTCCCTGGACGGGATTCTCGCAGCGCTCGACCTCCCGCTCGGCCTTTCGCACCGTCACGCCCACCACCTCGCGCAATGTCTCGGTCAGGCTGGCAGCGTCCGGCGCATCGAGGTAGCGTCCGCCGCCGGCCTCGGCGACCTCGCGCATCTGCTCGGCCTGCTCAGGCTCGAGATCGAAGCCCACCACGTAGGTGGACAGGTTCACGCCTGAACCCGCCAGGCGCGCAGCCACCTCCGCCGGGTCGCCGCCGCAGGTCTCCACACCATCGGTGATCAACACGATGAGCCGCTCGCGCGCGTCCACCGCCATCATGTCGGCGGCCGCCGCCTCGAGACTCTCGGCGATCGGCGTGTAGCCATACGGCGTCAGCCTCCGGGCCGCCGCTATCATCTCGATGGCATCGCCGCTGGAAAACGTGGTGAGCAGCTCGGTGTTCGGGCAGGACGCCTCCTCGGTCCACTCGAGCGAGGAATCGAAGCCGTAGGCCCGAAGCGCGCTGACGGTGTTCGTGCCCGCGAGCTCGACGGCGGCGCTCTCGAACGCGGCCATGGCGACGTCCATCTTCACCTGGTCGCCGGCGCGTCCGGCCATCGAGCCGCTGGCGTCGAGAATGAACTCGGTCGCGATCGGCCGGTCGTCGTCCGGTGACACAGGGGCACCGTCTCGGAGGTGAGCGAGACCGACCCCCGCGTGACCTCGATGATGCGCTCCTGCACGACGTCGAAGGCGGGGCAGCTGTTCACGCCGGTTTCCAGTTCGAGCACCTGGACCAGAGTGTCGGCCGAGGCCGCCGGCGTGTCGGGCAGCGCCGGCATGGCGAAGTCGGGGAGTGACGCGCTGGTGGCCGCCGCGAAGGCGGCGGGGGAGTCGGCGAGGTTGAACTCGCCGCCGCTGTTGAGCGCGATGTCGGCCAGCGGCGCCAGGTCCGCGCCGTCACCCATGGCGATGACGTCGATCGGCATGTCGCCCATCATCTCGGCCAGTGCGGCCGGATCGCCTTCGCACGTCTCCAGTCCGTCCGAAATGAGCAGAATGCGCCCGCCGCCGGCGGCCCGCATCTCCGACCGGGCGGCACGCAAGGCGTGGTCGATGTTCGTCGCCTGCCCGGTCGCGGCGACCGAGGCGACCATCGCGTCGATCTCGCCCCGGGTGGCGACGCGGCCGAAGGGGAGGGCCGAGACTCCCGCCTGACAGGCGACGGCCCGATCACGGTCCTCGCCGTTTGCGAAAAAGCGGACCGACACGTTGCGGCGCCCGACGATCTGATCGCCGAGGTCCCGGAAGAAGCCGCGAGCCAAGTCAATCTTGGGTACCCCGTCCAGTTCCTGGCGCATGCTGCCCGAGCGGTCGAACAGGATGATCACTCGCTGGTCCGGGTCGAGCGTCTCGGGCTCCTGCGGCACCTGGGCGGCCGGGGTTGCGGCGAGGCACGCGACGGTCAAGCAGAAGAGCAGTCTGCTCATGGTTGTCTCCAGAACTGGCCCTGCTATGGCGGACTGTTGTCTTGTGGCGGTTCAAGCTTGAAGTCTTCAGCCTCCCACCCCTCGACCGTACCGCCGATCAACAAGATCTTGCCCCGTACGGCCGAGACGACCGTGGACGAGAGACCGGCATTGGCCAGGACAATCCTGATCTCGGTGAGGCCTGTGAAGATCTCCGGCTCCTCCGCACACGGTCCGATTTGCCGGAGGCAGATCCGGAAGCTTGCGTCGGTCTTCTGACCGCCATCGTCGATCAGGTCGGGCTGCTGTTCTTTGTCGCGATCCATCCACTCCTCGCCCCAGTCCTGAACGTCTTCGCCGGCGCTGGTCACCAGTACGGCCGTCAGGTCTACGTCATCGCCGTCCGCCAGCGCCTGGTCCAGCTCAGACGAAAACGCTACGTCGACCCAGTCAGGGTCCTGCAGCCGGACGATCTGATGCTGCGCGCCCAGAGCCCCCACCTCGACGTCGACCTCTAACAGCTTCGAGACATCGACGTCTTCCGGGGTAAGGAGACGGTCGAGTGCGAGCGTGTACGAACCGAGACATCCTTGGGTCTGCTCGTAGGGATGGCCGCTCAGCGTGAGACCCTCGCTGCTGAACGCCTCGTATCCGGTGTAGGCATGAGAGAAGTCCACCCAAACGTCCGGGAACGTCAGGAACTCCTGCAGATCGCCGACCGCCGCGCCGGTGCGGTGGCTGAGCGTGTGGATGATTTACCGGACGGTGTCTTCGTTCTCGAACTGCTGTATGTAGGTGAAGAACAGACTGGCATCGTAGCCCAGCGACTCCAGCGGTCGCGCCGTGCAGCGCGTCAGGAGCAGAGGATAGACACTCCACTCCAGATTGCAAGCCGGGGCGAACAGCTCCACGGCCCAGTCGGCGGCGCCTTCCGACAGCCAGTCCCCCATGGTGTTCCACGGGCCCTCGGCCGCTTCGGGGCATTGAAGGCATCCGTTCGTGAATGCGTAGTGAGCCTGATGGAACAGCTCGTGAATCATGATGCCACGCAGCGCGCACGGGGAGAATCCCCCGGCCGCGCGCACGTGAATCCCGCCCTCCTCGTAGGCGGCCGGCAAGAAGTACGCCGGTGAGGTCGCCGTGCCGGCACCCGGTTCGGCGCACAGCGACGCAGCCGGATTCGCATCGGGCCCCGTGGCCTCAGTCGGCGGGTCGTCATCAATATAGATGTCGAACGAGAACGGATTCGTGTTGAAGAACCCGGCGATGTCCGGCCACACCTCTGCCGCGAGAGACCCAACCTCGGTCGCGACCTGCTCGAAGCCAGCGTCGTAGTGCACGCGTATGTCGCGTCCGGCGACCGGCACCGTCATGACGGTGGGTTCGCATCGCATAGAGCGGCTTCAGGCTCACCAGACGCCGCCACCAGGGCGTCCTGACGCGCGCCATTAGGCCGCTCCCTCGCTGGCGGACGAGCCGGCGAAGGTCCGCCTGGACCGCGGCGGGATACGCGTCCATCCGCTCGCCGACCCGGGACAGGAGCACGTCCGGCACGACATTCGAGGCCGTCTCGCCGCCATACGCGTCTGGAACCGCGCTGCGGTCACCGAAAAAGAGCGCCACGAGGATCTGGTCTCTGCCTCCATCCGTTCGAGCGATCTGCCCCGCACCGCCGCCTCGATGTCCTGATAGGCGCTCGGGGCCGGGCGCGGCGGTCGCACCACGACGCGCTCGATCTCCGGCCGCAATGCGGAGAGCTCCTTCAGGCTCAGATCGCGTGCCGGCACGAAACCGGCAGGTTCAGGGTCTGACCCGCCGCAGCCGGCCAGCGCCAACATGGCGACGGTCGGAAGAACACGCGGCATGCAGATGAAGCGCATCGTCATCTCCCAGCGGTTCGGCGAGACCGCTCATCGCTCGAGCCGAACGGTGCGGCCGCGGCTGATCTCGTACTCGAGCGTCTGGCCGTCGGGTGAGAAGAACAGGTCGATTTCGCCCGTGTCCTCGTCCATCAGGTCGAAGGTCATCAGGCTCTTGAAAGTCTCGTACAGGTAATCGCCCCACGAGCCAGGTACCCGCTCCATGGTGTTGATTTCGTTGATCATCCGCATGTAGACCACCTGGACCAGGCCGAACTGAAAGCCTGACACGGGCGCGCCGCCCATCGTGACGAGTTTGGCCAGATACGCGTTCAGCCGCTCATTCCGGGTGACCAGCTCGCACTTGAATTTCTGCGAGTTGTTGTAGAACCCTCCCTGCTCGTCGCGTTCGAGACCGAGCCGGCGGCGGACGCGGTCGTCGTCGAGTACTTCGATTTCGACCTCTTCGTATCGCCACTGGACCCAGCCTTCGAATCCACACGCGAAGTTGACATAGGCAGCCAGATACGTCGGATCCACACGGACCCGGCCTTCCTGCCCCAGCTGGTCGAACGGATACTCTTCCAGCGGGAACCAGACGCGATGTGCCGACATCCGGATGGTCGGCTCGTCGTCATCGGTCACGCGGAGGCGCAGCTCGCCCGTGATTGGGCGCTCGTCGATCGTCTGGGCGTCGATGGAGGAGACGCTCCCGACCCCGAGCGCTGCCGCTAGCAGTGACGGCAAGATGGTTGTCGTGCGCATGGGTCCTACTCGCGTGCAAATGATCTGCCGGCCTCGCTACCGTTCGACCGCCACACTCGCGATCAAGAGCCCGCCCTCGTTCACGGTTTCGAAGATGAGGACCGGCATCATCATTCGGACCATCTGTCCGCCCTCGATGAGCTCGGCCCGCACGCCTCCGGCGCGCGCGGCGCTCACCGTCCAGCGCGGCGTCACGTCGGCGCTGAGCTGGCGCATGCTGCCCAGTTGTGCGGCAGATCGCCGCCCATCGCTGGTGGCGGCGAAGTACGGTTCCGCGGCCGTGGCGAACGCAATCAGGTCGCTCGACCCGGCGGCCAGCTCGAGCACGTGCTCGACCAGCGCCACCGGGCTGTCGAAGCCACCGGCGGGCGCCGCGGCCGCATCATCGCGTCGGCCCAAGACACCGAGCAATCCCGAGAAAACCCGCAACTGCTCGGCTTCGCCCCAGGTGAGGGCCAGCGCGCCTTCGAGGTGGACGTCCCAGAGGAGCTCCTCGAATCTCGCCGGTTCCTCGCGGACCTGAACGAGAAGTACATCATCGATGCGTCCTCGATGTCGATTCGAGCGAAGCTCGTGCCACTGAAGTAGGAGAAGCAGACAACGCCCACCGCGGGTGCGGGATCGCACCGGACAGGCCGATTCGAAGGCGCGACTCACGGGCCAGTGTCCGGTGTAGGATTCCTCACCCCGGTGGGCGCATCGCGCGAACCCGGGGTGCCATCCGGAGGTCTTCCCGGCGGCCGCGCAACGCCGCGTATCGTCCAATCACCGCCCTCCTACAGCGCCCCATCCGCATGCCGGCCGCTTCGAGCACGTGCACGTGGGCCATGAGCGCGCTCTCGAGCGCGACCGTCGAGTCCGCTCAGTGGTGTCAGTGCTGAGGTTACGGTTGGGCTCCGCCGAACCGGTACACCGCGCCGGTCGAGAAGCGTGATTCATTGAGGCCGGCGTCGGTGAACACGCGCCGGTAGTCGGCTCCCACACGGAAGGCGAGACGGTTGGCGAGCGGCAGCTCGATGCCGCCGCCGACCTGCAATGTGCCGTAGGTTGCCGCGTCGTCGCCGGTCGCTTCGACCGGGATCGATGTGCGGGCCTTGATGTCGAGGCGGGTGGCACCGGCAAGCAGGTGCACGAACGGCGCGACGCGCGATGTCTGGAACCAGATTCGAGGGCCGGCCAGCAGCGTCTGGAACGTGACCTCGACGTCGATGAAGCCGACATCCTGGGTGCGTTGATGCCGGCTCACCTCACTCGTCAGACTCAGCCAGTCGGTGGTTCGCCACCCGCCCTCGGCGAACCAACCAAGGCCGTATCCATCCACCAACTCCGAGTCGCCAAGGAAGCTGTAGCCTCCCGCCAGCTCGACCGACCCCGATTCCTGTGCCCACGCGCTCGCCGGGAGCGCCAGGATGAATGCGGCAATGATGCCGACCAACGCGGCTCTGGTCGCTGGTTTCCGAGCTCCGATCGTCACGCTCCCCACCGCCCGTCCCGGTGTCGATGTACCTCGACTACGCCGGAGCTTTTGGTCGCCTTTTCGCGTCCGCCGCCGAACATACCGATGAACCAGGAGACAAGGCCGAGGACAAACGCGCCGAGCACCGCCGTGAAGAACGACGCGACACGGAATCCGGGCACGAGCGCGGCCGCGAGGCCGAAGGCGATGCCGTTGACGATGAAGTAGAACAGCCCGAGTGTCAGCACAGTGAACGGCAGGGTCAGCAGGACGAGCACTGGTCGGACGATAGCGTTGACGAAACCGAGGACCAACGCCGAGACAGCAAGCGCGACGAGCGAGTCGACCTGCACACCCGGCAGGATCCATGCGGTGACCCCCAGGGCGACGGCGGTGGTCAACCAGTGCGCGAGGAATCGGCCGTTCATGGCGCCGCCCGACCCGTGCCTGGCGTCGCCGGAAACAGCACGCCCGGCGCCAACTTCCCCGCCGGGTCGAGCGCCCGCTTGACCGCGCGCATCTGCTCGATCCCCTTTTCGCCGTAGAGCCGGCGCAGCAGGGCCTGCTTGACCGGGTTGCGTCCGACCCCATGCTCTGCCAGCGGACAACCGCCCCATCGGATGACTTCGCGGCCGCACGCGAGGATCGCGTCTTGGCCGAGCCGGACGTCCGCCGCAGACCGCGGAATCACGTTCGGGTGCAGGTTCGCGTCCGAGAGGTGACCCCAGATGGCGTAGTCGAGCCCGCGCGACTCGAAGGCGTCGCGAAACAGGCTGAGGCTGTCGGCGAATCGGGGGTAGGGCACGATCATGTCGGCGGCCGTCTTCTCGATTGTGTCATCGACCCTGCGTTTGGCGATACCGATCCGGCGATTGACGGCCTCCGGTACCGCCTCACGAAGCGCGAGCAGCGCCGCGGCCCGTGTGCGGTCGCCCGGGGCGGCCAGCTCGGTCGCCTCGAGCAGCCCGTCGGCTTCGAGCAGACGGCAGAGCCGCACGATCGGCGTGTCGGGCGCCTGGGGAGATGCGGCGAGGCCGACCTCCGCGTACATCTGTGCCGCGGTCGTCTCGTGCGGCAGCTCGACCTGCGCCAGCAGCACGACGGCTGCCGTGTGCGGTATCGTCACCCGGCTTCGCCGGTCGGCCCCCTCCTCACGCAGCAACTCGAGACAGCGTCGGTCCATGTGCTCGATGGCGACGACGTCGAGCCCGTGACGGTCCCTGGCACGTCTCGTCTCGACCGACACGTCGCGCAATCTGGAGGCGAGCGCGACCGCCCGGGGTTCGTCCCCGAGTGCGATCTGCACGAGACAGACCTCGGGCCGGCGCGGCAGGACGTCCAGCGTGACCGACGTCACAACGCCCAGAGTCCCTTCCGACCCGATGAAGAGGTCGATGAGATCCATGTCGGGGGCTGCGTGATACCCGGCTGAGTGCTTCGGCACATCCGGCATCTGATAGGTCGGGACCGAAACGGTGATCGCGCCCTCGGACGTCTCGATCTCGAACCGACCCTGCTCGGCGCGCACCCGCCCGCGCTCGAGCTCGAGCAGCTCGCCACAGGCCAGCATGACGGTCAGACCGCGGACCCAGTCGCGTGTCGTCCCGTATTTGAAGGTTGCCGCTCCTGCGGCGTTCGTCGAGACGATGCCGCCCACCGTCGCGCCCTCGTAAGTCGGCACCGGCGGATAGGCCTTTCCGGCGGCTGTCAGCGTGTCCCTAAGGCTCGTCAGCGTGACACCCGGCTGGACGGTGATGTGGGTCGCGGCCGGCGTGCCACTCGCGGCGAGCTTCGAGAGGCTCAGTACCACCTCGCCCATCGGGGTCGCACCGCCGGTCAGGGACGACTGGGCGCCGACCGGCAGCACCGAGGCGGCGTCGCGCAATACCGAGGCGAGCTGTGCCTCGTCCCGCGGCAACACGACCGCCGGCGCGTGACCGCCGGGAAAGTGTGCCGCGTCTTCCAGGAACTCCGATACCGCATCGGTCGCAGTCCGCCGCTCGGTGGGCGTGTCGCTGGGTGCGTGCGGCGGTCGCGAGCGTGCGCGGTGAGTTGGCATCAGCAACGAAGTACGTGTTGGCTGCAGGCTTCAGCCGCTGCTGAGGGCGATCCCTGGAGTCGCCTCGGACGCGATGATAAAGTGGAGGCTCGTCTATCCGCGAAAGAAAGGTATCTCACATGTTCCAACGGATCAGCGTCGTGTGCGGCGCCGTGGCGTTTTCGATGGTCTTCTCCGGGGCTCCGGCCGAGGCCCAATCGAGCAGCGAAGTGGTGGGGCGGGTCGGCGACCAGCCGGTCACGATGGCGGACCTGGACGAGGCGTGGCAGCAGAACGACGCGGCGTCCCGGATCCGAATGCTTCAGGATCTCTACGACACTCGACGACGCACGCTCGACATCGTGATCGGCGACATCCTCGTCGGGCGCGAGGCGACCGCGCGTGGCGTCTCGCGCGACGAGCTGCTGGCCGAGGAGCTGCCGTCGAGAACCCTGCCGATTACCGAGGTGGATATCACGCGCCTCTACGAACAGAACCGGGACGCGTTTGGCGGTCGCACACAAGAACAGATGGCGCCGGAGATCCGGGCGTTTCTCGAGCAGCAACGTCCGACACAGGCGCTGTATGCCTTCATGAGCGAGTTGCGCGCGGCCGCCACCGACGTCGAGGTCAGCCTCGACCCGCCACGGACCGTCATCGAAGTCGGTGCCGACGACCCGGTGTTCGGTCCGGCCACCGCGTCGGTCGAGATCATCGAGTTCTCGGACTTTCAGTGTCCGTTCTGCCAGCAGTTGACCGGCACGATCGAGCAGCTGAAAACGGCATACGGCAGCGACATCAGGCTGGTCTTCAAGGACTACCCGCTGCCGAGTCATGCGCAGGCGTTCAAGGCGGCCGAGGCCGGCAACTGCGCCAACGCGCAGGGGAAGTTCTGGGAGCTGCACGACACGATGTTCTCGCGGCAAAGCGAGCTGGGGGTCGATGACCTGAAGCGGCATGCCGGCGAGCTTGGCATGGACCAGGCCGCCTTCGACACCTGTCTGGATAGCGGTCGCTTTACCGAGCAGGTCAACGCCGACCTGATGGCAGGGCAACAGTATGGTGTCTCTTCGACACCAACCGTGTTCATCAACGGCCGGGCCGTGATGGGCGCGGCGCCCTACGCGCTATTCGACGAGATAATCCGCGAAGAGCTGGAGCACGCCGAGCAGTAACCCCGCGCCTGAGCTGCTGAGGTGCTTCTGTGGCGCAGGCCTTCAGCCTTGCCACGCCGATGTCGACGGTCTAGTCGGCCGCCAGTCGTGCGCCCTCTTCCGAGAGAAACGACTGGAAGTCTCCCTGAGACATGATGGTCAGGAACCCGCGCATTCGATAGTGGCCCAGGCCACACAACTGCGAACAGTTGATCTCGAAGTCGCCGGTCACGGTCGGTTCCCACCAGACCGGTATCTCCATTCCCGGCACGGCGTCCTGTTTCACACGCATCGACGTAATGCCGAAGCTGTGGATGACGTCCATCGTCGACAGATACGCGATGACCGGGGTGTCGACCGGCAGGCTCATCTGGTTGATGGTGTGGATGTCGTCGGCGCCGCTCGGGTCGTCGCGGTCGAGACCGATCGCATTGGTCGACGTGATCAGACTGGCATCGCGCCGACCGAATCGGCCATCGGGACCAGGATAGACGGTGTGCCACTCGAACTGTTTCGCAATGACGTGGACGACCGTCGCGCCGTTCTCCGGCGGGAACTCGTTGACGCGCACGGCCCAGGCCGGGATCGCGAAGGCGAGCAAGATGATCGCCTCGATGCCTGCGACCGCCACCTCGAGATAGCTGGAGGTGTGGCTCTTGACGCCCGCGTAATCGGCCGTCGGGTTCGCCGAGGCGCGGAAGCGGATCAGCGTGTAGACGAAGAAAATGCCCCACCCCACGAACAACACGGCCATCAACCAGTGCAGCAATACGATGACCTGATCGATCTGGGCGGCGTGGGCGGAGGCCTGCTGCGGCATTCCGAGTAACTCAAGCATCTAGACGTCTCCCAGCACTATCGGGACTGCTCGATCCGCGCGCCAAGCGCCACCCGTGATCGCTTTGCCAGATACAGAAAGAAACCGGCAAAGGCACTGAGTATGCCCGCCGTGATACCGAGCAACACCAGAATGCCCCAGCTCGCGCCGATCGCCATCGGCGAGTTCGGGTCACCGAAGCAGACCGGACAGGCCAGTGCCGGCCGAGACAGGGCGAGCATCGCCGCCCCGAACGTCAGAGACACACGGACGCATCGTTTCATCATGGCTCCCGCCTCGTTTCTCAGTACCCGATTTCCCGCGTCTTGCGAACGAATTTCACGATGTAGACCGCGAGCAGCCCGGCGGTCAGCACCGCGCCCACGGCCGTGACGAGGTGCCAGACCGAACCACGGTCCGTGCCGAAGGTGGTGCCGCCCCACACCGCCATCATCAGCGACAGCGAAATCGACGCGATGATGAACAACAGATGAAAGCTGCGCAGCGACATCAGTGTGCCTCTTCCACAACCGGCGCATTGGCGTTCGGCAGCGTCTTGTGCACACCGATGGTGTCTGCCTGGCCGAGCAGCGGCAGGAACATCAGCGCGATCCAGAAGACCACCATCAGCGCACCCGTCAAAACGAGCGCCTTACTGCGCTCATGCACGAGGTGCATGAAGAAACTCGCCACGAGCGATCCCTTGATCGAGGCGATAAACAGGGCGATCACAATGCCCAGCGAGACCGGGGTCGGCAGATAGGACGCCGCCACCGTGACGAAGGTGAGGACGGCGAGCGCCCCGGCGACCTTCTTGTAGGTCGCGACGTGCTGTTTGACTTCTTCTTGGCTACCGCTCATGACGCCTCCGGTGTCCTTTTGACTTCTGACTTCCGACTTCTCGAGCGCTCGCTCCTACAGCAGGTAGAGCACCGGGAAGAGAAAGATCCAGACGAGGTCGACGAAGTGCCAGTACAAACCGGCAGCCTCGACCCGGTTCTCGAACTGCTCGCGCTTGGTGCGCCACATCGCGCTGCCGGGACCCCAGAAATACCCGTTCACGACAATTCCACCGACAATGTGCAGCCCGTGGAGCGCCGTCATCGTCCAGTATATGGCCAGGAACGTGCTGTGGGATGGAAGGTGATCGTGCGACACTTTCTCCCAGTACTCGTAGCTCTTGACGCACAGAAACAGGAGCGCCAGCAGGACCGTCGACCCCATGTAGGTCTTGAATTTGGCGAAGTCCCCGAGCTTGAGTGACGCATGCGCCATGACCATCGTGACGCTCGAGCCGATGAGCACGGCGGTGTTGAAGGCGCCAATCGGAACATTGAGGAACTCGGCGCCCACCGGCCACGCTGTGGAGCCGACGCGGAGCAGCACGTAGGTCGAGAACAGCCCACCGAACAGCATCACTTCGGAGGCGAGAAACAGCCAGATCCCGAGCCTGACGTTGTTGATGCCGGTGTCTGGCCGTTCAGCTACGGTATAGGGAATTTCCATTGCTGGTTACACCTTCGCGGGTTCCGCGTCTGAACCGGACGCCTGGCCTTGCATGGTGAAGTCGGTCGATGCTCCGGGGACGCTGTATTCGTATGGCCCGCGGTGCGCCTCGGGTGGCGTGGCGAAGTTGCCGTGTGGCGGCGGCGACGGTGCCTGCCACTCCATCGTGGTTGCCTGCCACGGGTTGTCGTCCACCTTCTTGCCGTTTCGAATGCTCCAGAAGAAGTTGAAGATGAAGAAGATCTGAAAGAACCCGAGTGCCCAGGCGCCGTAGGACATCACGGCGTTCCACTCCATCACGCCCTGCGCGTGCGCATAGGTCATGCCGCCGTCATAGAGCCGCCGGTTCACTCCGGCCAGCCCGGTGATGAACATCGGCATGAAGACGACGTTGATGGCGACGAACGATCCCCAGAAGTGGATCTTGCCGAGCATTTCGCTCATCACCCGACCAGTTGCTTTCGGGAACCAATAGTAGAGGCCACCAAATAGGGCGAAGATCGTGCCCGGTGCCACCACGTAGTGGAAGTGCCCGATGACGTAGTAGGTGTCGTGCAGGTGCAGGTCGGGCGCTGCGAGCCCGAGCGGCAACCCGGTCAGACCGCCGATCGCGAACATCGGCAGAAACGCTATCGCGAACAGCATTGGCACGGGGTAGCGGATCGACCCACCGTAGAGCGAAATGAGCATCGCCGAGAGAATGACCACCGATGGAACGGAGATGATCATTGTGGTCGTCTGGAAGAACGAGCTCATCGTGGTGCCCATGCCGGTCATGAACATGTGGTGCGCCCAGACGATGAACGACATGAACCCGAGGAAGATCACCGAGGCGACCAGGATGCGGTAGCCCCACAGCGGCTTCCGGGTGTTGTTGGCAACAATCTCGCCCACGATGCCCAGGGCCGGCAGTATCAGGACGTAGACCTCTGGATGCGCCAGGAACCAGAAGAGGTGCTGCCAGAGCAGCGGGCTGCCGCCGCCGCTGAAGTCCAGCGGCTGGTCGGTCACGACCAGGCCGCTTGGCATGAAGAAGCTGGTGCCGGCCACGCGGTCCATGAGCTGGAGGACGCCTGCCGCCTCGAGCGGCGGGAACGCCAGCAGGAGCAGAAACGCCGTGACCAGCTGCGCCCAGACGAAGAACGGCAGCCGCATGAAGCTGAGTCCCGGGGCGCGGAGCTGGAGCGTCGTGACGATGAAGTTGACCGAACCGAGCAGCGACGAGGTGATCAGGAGGACCATCCCGATCAGCCACCATGTCTGCCCCTGTGTCGCGATGACCGACAGCGGCGCGTAGGAAGTCCACCCGGAGTTAGCCGCGCCGCCCGGCACGAAGAAGCTGGCACACATGACCACGCCGCCCAGGAAGAACGCCCAGTAGCTGGCCATGTTCAGCCGGGGAAACGCCATGTCCGGCGCGCCGATCTGTAGCGGCAGCACGAAGTTGCCGAAGCCGCCGACCGCCAGCGGTACGACACCCAGGAAGATCATGACCGTGCCGTGCATCGCGCCCAGCTGGTTGTAGAACTCCGGCAACATGATGCCGCCCGGGGCGTTCGCCTGCCCCAAGAGGTTGCCGATCACCGGAATCGGCGCGCCAGGGAATGCCAGCTGCCAGCGCATGATCATGATCAGAGTGAAGCCGAACAACAGGAACAGCATCGCGGTGATGGCGTATTGGATGCCGATCACCTTGTGGTCCTGCGAAAAGACGTAGGCCTGCACGAAGCTCAAATCGTGCTCTTCGTGCCCGGCGTGTGCGACATGCTCGGCGGTGGTCACGTTTTCCAAAGCCGTGACTCCTTTCTGGAACTACCCGGTAACCGACCGTGCTTTGAGTCCTCGGCCTGGTCGGGACGTAAGCGGGGTTCGAGGGTAACGCGGTGGGAGAGGATGTCGGGACTCGACACCCTCTACGTACATCAATTCACAAGCTCCCCGAAGCCCGCGCAATTTTATAGGTGCCGCGACGCGGTTGCAACCCTCTTAGATGCCGGATGTCCGGCGCTGACGGTCAGATTCTGGGAAAAGCTTCGTATCGCAGCGGGATTTTCCCACCTGCCGGTCGTGTCGGGACTCAGCGTTGAATCGTGAGGTCAGGACCTCAGGCCACTAAGACTCGTTCTGGCTGGCGGTGGCTTCGCGGAGCGACTGGCGGGCTGCGCGGGTGACCAGGGTCGAGACCGCGATGGCTGCGATTAAACCGAACCCCCACAAAGCGTATTCGGCCGGGCTCCGGTCGATCGCCGCGCCGCCGACCAGCCGCGCCACGTCGCCGGCCACGACGCCATAGTAGGCGTAGAGCAGCGTGCCGGGCAGCATGCCGATCGAGGCCAGGACGTAGTCGGTGAATCGAACGGTGGTCAGACCAAGTGAATAGTTCAGCAAGTTGTACGGAAAGGCCGGCGACATTCGCATCAATAGCACCATCTTGAATCCCTGGGCGCCGACCGCCCGGTCGATGGCGGTAAACCCCGGGTTCCCGCTAATCCACGCTGCGACCATCTTGCGCGCGAGGTAGCGGGAGATGAGGAAGGCGCCGGCCGAGCCGAGCGTTGCGCCGATCAGGACGTAAATTGTGGCCTTGAACAGCCCGAAGACTGCGCCGGCCGCCAGCGTCATCACGGCGCCCGGAATGAACGCGATCGAGGTCAGGATGTAGCCGGCGATAAATGCCGCCGGGCCCCAGAACCCCAGCCCGTCGATCCATTCGGCGAACCGCGGCAGCAGCTCGCCGAGTTGGCGGCCGACCAGCACCACCACCGCGAGAATGACGAGGCCGGCGGCGACCCGTCTGCCCGAGACCCGGGCGGCGGTCCGCCCCTCCACGTTCGTGTCCTCCGAATGCATTCTCTGTGTTGGATGCGTCGTTCCCGGTTGCAGTTTCGCGGCCCGCCCATTGTAAGCCGGTTCCGGGCGGTATACTGCCGAACGAGCATGACCCTGCCAACTGGCGAAACGTCAGGCACCCCGTCCATCATTGACACCACGGGCGACAAGAACTTTACGCCCACCTACATCGCGGTGGCCCTGGTCGAAGTGATTGTGCTCGCCGCGCTCTGGGCCTTCTCACGATACTTCGTCGCGTGACCCGCCCTCCGAATGTCCAGAAGTCAGAAGTCAGAAGTCGGAAGTCAGACGGAAGCCGGAAGGCCTGACGGCCGACGATCAATTCAGAGCCTGATTGGTGGCGAAGCCCTCCAGTTTCATTCTGACTTCCGACTTCTGACTTCTGACTTCTAGGAACCCTCCGCCCCCCCATGCATCCCATCGACTGGGCGATCATCGTCAGCTATCTGACCTGGGTGATCTACGACGGGTTGAAGCGTTCGAAGGACACGCACGCGATCGAGGGGTACTTCCTGGCCGGGCGTTCGCTGCCCTGGTGGGCGGTCGGGTTGTCGGTGATGGCGACCCAGATGAGCGCCATCACGCTGATCGGCACGACGGGCCAGGGATATGCGGACGGGATGCGGTTCGTCCAGTTCTATTTCGGTCTGCCGGTCGCGATGATCATCCTGTCGGTCACACTGGTCCCGTTCTTCTACCGGGCGAAGGTGTTCACTGCCTACGAGTATCTTGAACGGCGGTTCGATGCCAAGACCCGGGTGCTGGCGGGTCTGTTGTTCCTGGTGTCGCGTGGGCTCGCCGTAGGTGTGGTTATCTCGGCGCCGGCTGTAGTGCTGTCGATCGTGCTGGGCTGGAGTCTGGTATTCACGGCGCTCGCCATCGGCGTGCCGACGACGCTCTACACGATGTTCGGCGGTGTCCAGGCCGTTACCTGGGCCGACGTCAAGCAGATGGTCGTGATTCTCGGCGGTGTCTTCGCCGCCGTCGTCATACTCATCGTGGGCCTGCCCGAGGGAATCGGTCTTGGCGATGCGCTACGGGTTGCCGGCGCCAGCGGTCGACTGACGACGATCGACTTCAGTCTCGATCTGAACGAAACCTACACCTTCTGGTCGGGTTTGCTCGGTGGCCTGTTCCTGATGCTCGGTTACTTCGGGTGCGACCAGAGCCAGGTGCAGCGGTATCTCACCGCGCAATCGGTCGATGCCGGTCGCCGTTCGTTGCTGATGAGCGCGTTCTGGAAGATTCCGCTGCAGGCGCTCATTCTGCTGACCGGAGTGCTGGTCTTCGTCTTCTATCTGTTCAACGAGCCGCCGACGCTCTTCAACAGGGCGCACGAGGACGAGATTCGCGCGGGGAGCCGGGCAGGCGAGTATGCGCAGATTGAGACGGAGTTCAGCGCGGCGTTCGCGGCGCGTCGGGACGCGGCCGACCAGATGATCGCGGCGCGCCAGGCGGGCGCTCAGCCTGCCATCGAGGTCACGAGAGCCGCCTTCGTCGCGAGTCACGAGCGACTCACTGAAGTGCGGGCGCGGGCGGCAGGAGTCGCCCAGACGGTTGTGCAAGCGGTCGGGGATGACGACTACACCGACGTCAACTACGTCTTCCCGACGTTCATCACGACGCATCTGCCTGTCGGGCTCGTCGGTCTGCTGATTGCCGCGATCTTCGCTGCGGCGATGTCGAGCATCGCCGCCGAGCTCAACGCGCTGTCTGCGGCGACCGTCATCGACTTCTACCGCCGGCACCTGAAACCGGGGGCCAGTGACCGGCACTACCTGTTCGTGTCGAAGCTGTCGACCGCAGGGTGGGGTCTGTTTGCCACGGTATTTGCGCTCTATGCCGCCAATCTCGGGTCGCTGATCGAGGTGGTGAACCGGGTCGGCTCATATTTCTACGGGTCGCTGCTGGGGGTCTTCGTGCTGGCGATCGGGGTGCGCCGAGCCACCGCGAACGGCGCCTTCTGGGGGTTGCTCGCCGGCATGGCGGTCGTCGCGCTGGTCGAGGCGACGACCGAGATCTCCTACATCTGGTACAACGTCGTCGGTGCCGTTGTGGTCGTCGTGGTCGGGCTTGCGATCAGCGTGTTGCAGCCGACCCGCCAGAGCTAGAGTCAAAGCCCCCGGCTCTTCCGAGGGTACTATTTCTTGCTATCGTCTCTCGTTCGCCTCACGCGCGTCGAGAATTCGCTCACTCAGTTGGCACTCGAAAAGTCGATTCATGCTGTCCGTCGTCTTGGGGGCAGGGGCCTTCACGTTTCGTGACGACCCAACGGGGAGCCTGTCAGCGTGCCCCGGCGCAGCGCGCGCCGTTTCATCAGGTAGAAGATCACCGGCGTGATGATCAGGACGTGGAGGGTCGACGTGACCATGCCGCCGATGATGGGCGCGGCGATCGGTTTCATCACGTCGGCGCCGACTCCGGTGCTCCACATGATCGGGAGCAAACCCGCCATGACGACGCTGACGGTCATGAGCTTGGGTCGCAACCGGAGCACCGAACCGCTGATCGTCGCGTCACGGAGCTCCGCTTCCGTGATGTTTCCGCCCCGTCGCAGGAGCGCGTCGAGTGCCTCGTGCAGATAGGTCACCATCACAACGCCGGTTTGCACGGCGACGCCGTAGAGCGCGATGTAGCCAACCCATACGGCCACAGAAAAATTGTAGCCGAGCCACCACTGCAGGAACACGCCGCCCGTCATCGCGTAAACGACCGACAGCATGATCGCCACAGCCTCGGACGCCGACTGGAACGTGACGTAGAGCAGCATGAAGATCACGAAGAAGACGATCGGTATCAGCACCTGCAGCCGTTCTCGAGCCCGCACCTGAAACTCGTATTGCCCGGTCCAGAGCAGCGTGTAGCCAGGCGGCAGCGTCAGTTCTTCGCCGATGGCCTGCCTGAGCCGTTCGACGTAGCCCCCGATGTCCCGGGTCTCGGTGTCCACGTAGACATACCCGGCGAGCTGGCCGTCCTTATCGCGCACCATGGCGGGCCCGGGTGTGAGCTCGACGGTGGCGAGCTGGCCCAGCGGGATGTGCGACCCGATGGCCGTTCGCACCAGCACCTGCTCGATGGCCGGAAGGGTCTCCCGGTAGCTCCGCGCGTAGCGCACGTTGACCGAATAGCGCTCCCGGCCCTCGATTGTTCTTGTGACGGTCTGCCCCCCAAGCGCCGACTGGATGACGTCCTGAACATCTTCAACCGTCAGCCCATGTCTGGCGATGGCGGTGCGGTCGATACGAATGTCGGTGAAGTAGCCCTGTGCCACCCGCTCGGCGTAGACGCTGCGCGTGCCCTCGACGCCCTGCGCGATCTCCTCGATGCGTTCACCGAGACTTTGGATGACATTCAGATCCGTCCCGAAGACCTTGATGCCGACCGGGGTCTTGATGCCGGTCAGCAACATGTCGAGCCGGTTGCGTATGGGCTGAGTCCAGACATTGGGCACCCCGGGAAACTGTAACGCCTCGTCCATCTCTGTCTGCAGCCGTTGCATCGTCATGCCTGGACGCCATTCCTCACGTGGCTTGAGGGTGATCGTCGTATTGACCATGCCCATCGGCGAGTTGTCGGTGGGTGTCGTCCCGCGCCCGACCGTTCCGAACACACGCTCGACCTCGGGAAACTCGGCGAGTAGCTTGTCCTGTACCTGCAACAGCCGGGTGGCCTCACCCACCGGCAGACCAGGCGGCGCCGTCGGCATGTAGAGCATGGACCCCTCGTAGAGAGGCGGCATGAACTCCGAGCCGATGGTCGAGAGGAGCGGCAGGGTCAACGGCACCAGCGCGAAGTTCAGTATCAGGGCCGCCCAGCGCCAGCGAAGCGCGAGCCGGAGAATCGGTTCGTAGATGCGAGTGACCAGCCAGATCAGCGGATTCCGCGATGCTTTCATGAAACGCCGGCCACGGATGAAGATGGTCATCAACACCGGCACGAGTGTGATCGACAGCACCGAGGCGAAGACCATGACGAAGGTCTTGGTGAAGGCCAGCGGTCTGAACATGCGCCCCTCTTGCGCCTCGAGCAGGAAGACGGGCACAAAGGAGATGATGATGATCGCCAGCGAGAAGAAGATCGGGCGTCCCACTTGCCTGGCTGCGTCGACGACGATCTGTCGTTGCCGTTCCGGACGCCACCCGTTCGGGTCGTCGTCCTCAGAGACACGGCGGTAGGCGTTCTCGACCATGACGATGGCGGCATCGACGAGAACCCCGATGGCCAGTGCGATGCCGCCGAGCGACATGATGTTCGCGCTCACCCCGAGGTAGTACATCGGCACGAACGACGCGACGATAGCGATCGGCAAGACCAGAATTGGAATCAGCGCCGAACGGAAGTGAAAGAGGAACAGCACGATGACGGCCGACACGACGACCGCTTCCTCGACAAGCGTGCGTCCGAGATTCCCGATCGCGTCTCGAATGAGCGTCGATCGATCGTAGGTCGGCACGATCGTCACACCCGGGGGCAGCGACGACCGGACCTCGAGCAACCTCGCCTTGACGCGATCGATGACCCCGAGCGCATTTTCTCCAAAGCGCATCACCACGATGCCGCCAACGACCTCGCCGCGACCATCGAGCTCGGCCACGCCGCGCCGGATATCCGGTCCCACCCGCACCTGTGCCACGTCTGCCACCCGGACCGGTATCCCGCCGGCATCCGCGCCGAGGGCAATCTGCTCGATGTCCTCGGCCGACGTCAGGTAGGCCCGGCTGCGCACCATGTACTCGCGGCCCGCGAACTCCAGCAAGCGCCCCGCGACCTCGTTGTTGCTCGCCTGGATCGCGCGCACCACGTCCTTGACCGACAGGTCATACGCGGCGAGCCGGTTGGGGTCGAGATTCACCTGATACTGCTTGACGAACCCCCCGATGGTGGCGACTTCAGCCACACCGGGCACACCGGCCAACCAGTACCGCAGATGCCAGTCCTGGAAGCTCCTGAGATCGGCCAGGGAGTGTTCTCCGGTCTCGTCGACCAGGGCGTACTCGAAGACCCACCCGACGCCGGTCGCGTCCGGCCCGATGGCCGGATTGACGCCGTCCGGCAAGAGCCCACGGATGCCTTGCAGGTATTCCAGGACGCGGCTTCGAGCCCAGTACATGTCGGTACCGTCTTCGAAGATCACATACACGTAGGAGATGCCGAAGTCGGTGAAGCCCCGAACGGTGCGGACCCGCGGGGTCGAGAGGAGCGCCGTCACGATGGGATAGGTCACCTGATCCTCAATCAGGTCCGGACTGCGCCCGTCCCACGACGTCGCCACAATCACCTGCACATCGGAGATATCCGGCACCGCGTCGAGCGGCGTCTCGCCCAGCGCCCACAGCCCCCACAGCAGGAGGGCGACCGTCGCTGTGCAGACGAGGAACCGGTTCGCGGCGCACCAGGCGATGATCCGTTCAATCATGATGCTCCCCTAGCGTGCGACGACGGTGAGCTGCGTCGTGCCGAGGAGCGCCCCGGCGCGAGTGACCTGCACGCTGACGTCCCAGCGTCCCGGCGTCATCACGTCACCGGTACCTCGATAGACGCCGTCCGCAACGTGCCGCAGCGGTGTCTCGGTCCTCATGGCCGGCATGTTCATCGTCGGCATCGCGGCCATGAAGAAGACCACGGCCACCTCTGCGTCACCGATCGGTCGACCCGCCGGGTCGCGCACCGTCACCTCGAACTCATTGCTCCCGCTGGCCGGTGGATCCGGTCGGCTCTGAAACTGGACATCGACCCGCTCGCGGCTTCCAGATGTGGTTCCCACGACATCAGGCGCCGTTTCGAACCCCTGGAGGGCCGCGCGAAGCTGGCTTTCCGAATCAAGAAAAAAGGTGGCCGCGGTCGCGACCTGTTCGGCTTCGTCGAGGCCGTCGAGAATCTCGACGACGTCGCCCAGATGCTGCCCGACCCGGACCGCGCGAGGCTCGAAGTAGCCGTCTCCCAGCGACACGAACACCACCTGTTCGGCGCCGGAATCCAGCACCGCATCAACCGGCACCGTCAGCCCGGCACCCGCTGACACGGCGAGCTCGACGTTCGCGTACATCCCCGGCTTGAGGAGGCCGTCTGCGTTGGGCAACTCGAACCGGACCTTCACCGTACGTGTCCGCTCCTCGACGTAGGGATAGATGTAGACGACCTGGCCGCTGAACCGATCGCCGGGATAGGCGTCCAGCGTCACCCCGGCCGTCGCCCCGACCCGCACGACCGGCAGCTCTCGCTCGTACACGTCAGCTTCGATCCACACCGTGGACAGATCAGCGACCTGATACAGGCTTTCGCCCGCGGTGATGTGCAGGCCTTCCATCGCCCGTTTGCTGATCACGTGGCCGTTGGCCGGCGAATAGAACACCATCGCCCGCTGCGGCGTGCGGGTCGTCTCCAGGGCGGCAATCTGGTCGGGCGACAGATCCCACAGCGCCAGACGGTCGCGTCCGGACGCGACCATCCGCTCGGCGTACGACCTCGCGTCGGCGTCCTCCGAGGCGCGGAGCTCGTCACGGGTCTCGAGCGCCAGGACATGCTCATGTTGAGTCGTCAGTAATGCCGGGCTGTAGAGCGTGAACAGCGGCTCGCCCTTCTCGACGAGCCTCCCGGTGTAGTCGACGTACAGGTCTTCTATCCATCCGTCCAGCTTCACATTCACGTCGACGAGCTTCGTCTCGTCATAGGTCACCACGCCAACCGACCTGATGGTCTTGTTGAGCGACTGGCGCGACACGGCCACCGTCCGGACACCGACCAGCTGCTGTCGGCGTGGGTCGAGCCTGACCTCCGCGCGCGCCGCGGTCCCCGGAACGCCCCGACTCTGGGTCGCGGGTGTGACGGTCGCGACCATGTCCTGACCCGTCGGCATCCCGGTGTCACGGCCGAAGGCGGTCTGCCACCACTCGCCAAACACCGGGGCGATCTCGAGACGAGATCGCAAGGCGTATCGGGTCGACACGAGCACGATCAGCAACGCAACCGCCCCGATTCCGGTCGCGCGTCTTCGAGCAGATGACGTCATCGGCGCACCCTCCCCGTGGCGATCGGCCTGGCTCCAGGCTCGGCAGAGATGTCCGTGCCCACCGCGCGCTTCAGCGCCGCGCGCGCCCGCTCCAGATCGTTCAGCGCCCGGAAGTAGTCGACCTGCGTGTCCAGCAGGATGCGCTGGTTGTCGATCAGGACAAGGAAGTCCACCTGGTCGGTCTGATACGCCACCCGAGACACCTCCAGCGTCTGCTCCGACTGGGGCACGATGGTGGTTCGGAGCAACGACGCTCGCCGTGACGCCGCGTCGGCCCGAACATGGGCGGTGTAGACCGCCTCACGCGTCGCGCTGGCGACGGCCTCGCTCCGCGCCCGCGCGGCAGCCACCGACGCCGTCGCCTCGGCCGCCTTGGCATCCACTCTGGACTTTGTCCAGGGCGCGGTCGGCCAGGTGATGCCGACCTTCGCCATCCAGGAATCGCGTTGGCCAGGCATGACCATGTAGCCACCCATCACGGAAAAATCTGGGCGGTACTCGCTCCGCACGACACCGAGTGCGGCTTCGGCTCGAGTCACCTCGAGGTCCGCGGCCGTCAGATCAGGCTGTTGCGTCAGCGCCAGACGCTGAAGCTCGCTTACAGGCGGCAAGGCCACCCGCTCCGCCGGCATTGCCAGGGGCCCAACGGCGTCGGCGACCGGTCGGTCGAGCAAGGTGTTGAGCTCGGCGGCGGCCAGCTGGGCCCGCTCGTCGAGTTCGATGAGGTGCTCCTCAATCTTCGACAGCTCGACGACCGCCTTCAGCACGTCCTGCTGAGAGGCTCGCCCTGTGCTGTACTTCACGTCTGAGAGATCGGCGAGTTGCCGCAACAGCCTCGCGCTGGCGTGGTGGATCTCGATCTCCTGTCGGGCAAGGAACAGATCGGCGTAGACCCGCTCGACGCGGTCGATGATGTCTCGAGCCGCGATGGCAATCGCAGCGGCCGCCAGCTCGACGTCCATCTCCAGCAGGCTGGACCGCAACTCCCGTTTGCCGCGGCCGGGCAACTCCTGGCCGAACATCAACATGTACATATTGGTGTTCGCCGGATTCAGGGTGTCGACCGGCTATTGCCAGACTTGCGCCTCGAAGGTCGGCGCCGAGAGGTATCTCGCCTGCTCCGGCCGATGTCGCAGGGCGTCGAACTCTCGTCGAAGCGCGACGATGCGCAGGTTCCGGGCCATGGCTTCGTCAACGGCAGCCTCCAGCGTCAACGGGCGACCGTCAGAGTCCTGCGCGCCTACTCGGTCAAGGACACGCTCTACAGCGACAGCCGGCGAGTCCGACTCGGCTTCGGGAGGGCCGGCACGCGAGACCGCCGGGATGACGATGATCCACACGGCGAGAGAAAGAAACGCCAGTCGCATGATTCCTCTCCACTATGGCGAGACGCGTGAAGCAGGCCCAGGCGGGCGTGCTTTCACGTCTCATCCAAGATCGGGGCAGCACGAACACGCGCACACCGCCCGACGGGCGGCGGTCCGGCGCGCACTCGTGCCGGTTCGGAAACCTTGCGAACGATTCAGATCAGGAGGGCCGAATTCAGGATATAGCAGGCGACGAGAACGCCAGGGTGTTGACCCCCAACCGCCTGGCCGCCACGCTCACGCAGTGGCGTTACCTGGTGTGCCAGCGACGCAGCCGGCGGGCAGGCAGCGACCACGGTGACGACATCAACATCAAATTTGGTTTTCGGTGCACGAACGAACTGCTGACTCGCCTGACTGGCGCCAGTGCAGCACGATTCACCGTCCATCGCCATCTCGCACTCGTGATGATCCTGCATGCAGCAGGCCATCTGAGCCGCGGTGATCACATCGCCGGCGCAGGCCGAGGCTGCGCACACACAGAACATGGCTGTGAGCGCCAGCACTACGAGTCGGTTCGCACGCCGCCGTTTCGTCACAGATCGATTCCTGCGCGTGACGTCGTCGCTGTCAAATCGAACGGCACGCGCTGACACCGGCGCTTGGAGCGAGGCGGCGCCGGACCAAGACGGCACGATGGCAAAGCTCCGGCTGCGACCGGGCCGATAGGCGGGAGGAGCTTTCTCTATTCACTCCAGCGTGATAACGTTATATACGACCACTTTGGTCGGGCATGAGGCAATCACGTTGCCACCCAGGGCTGCCAGCAAGCACACGCGCTGGCTCGATTCCGTGGCATCGCAGGCAGGAGCGTCATGAGCACCGCCACAGAGACCGTCGAAGAGCTTGCCAAGCAGGAATACAAGTACGGGTTCGTCACCGACGTCGAGGCCGATTCGATTCCCAAGGGGCTGAATGAAAGCGTCATTCGGCAAATCTCGGCCAAGAAAGGGGAACCGGAGTGGTTGCTCGAGTGGCGGCTCAACGCCTTTCGGGTCTGGTCCGACATGACCGAGCCGACCTGGCACAACGTGCACTACACCCCGATCGACTACCAGGACATCAGCTACTACTCGGCCCCCAAGAAGCCTCTGAAGCTGGAGAGCCTTGATGAGGTCGACCCGGAGGTCCGGGCGACCTTCGACAAGCTGGGCATCTCGCTCGACGAGCAGAAGCGACTCTCGGGGGTGGCGGTCGACGCGGTATTCGACAGTGTGTCGGTGGCGACCACCTTCAAGGACACGCTGGCAAAACTCGGCATCATTTTCTGCTCGTTTTCCGACGCGGTGCGCGACCATCCGGACCTGGTCCGGAGGTATTTGGGTTCTGTGGTGCCGCACTCGGACAACTTCTTTGCGGCGCTCAATTCGGCGGTGTTCAGCGACGGGTCCTTCGCCTATATCCCCAAGGGGGTGAAGTGCCCGATGGAGCTCTCGACCTACTTCCGGATCAACGCTGCCAATACCGGTCAGTTCGAGCGCACGCTCCTTGTTGCCGACGAAGGGGCCGAGGTCAGTTATCTGGAGGGGTGCACGGCGCCGCAACGAGACGAGAACCAGCTGCACGCCGCGGTGGTCGAGCTCGTCGCGCTCGACAACGCCACCATCAAGTACTCGACCGTCCAGAACTGGTATCCCGGCGACAAGGACGGCAAAGGCGGCATCTTCAACTTCGTGACCAAGCGCGGCAAAGCATTCACCAACGCCAAGGTCACCTGGACCCAGGTCGAGACCGGGTCGGCGATCACCTGGAAGTACCCGAGCTGCATGCTCCAGGGCGACAACGCCGTCGGCGAGTTCTACTCGGTGGCGGTCACCAACAACTACCAGCAAGCGGATACCGGGACCAAGATGGTGCACTTGGGAAAGAACACACGCAGCACCATCGTCTCGAAGGGGATCTCCGCCGGGTTTGGGCAGAACACCTACCGTGGGCTCGTGCGCATCGGGAAGGGGGCGCGCGGCGCTCGGAACTTCTCGCAATGCGATTCGTTGCTGATTGGCGACCGCTGCGGCGCGCACACGTTCCCCTATCTCGAGGTGAAGAACACGTCGTCCCAGGTGGAGCACGAAGCGTCGACCACGAAGATCGGCGAGGACCAGATCTTCTACTGCCGCCAGCGCGGGCTTTCGACCGAAGATGCGGTCAACCTGATCGTCAACGGGTTCTGCAAAGAAGTGTTTCGCGAGCTCCCGATGGAGTTCGCCGTCGAGGCGCAGAAGCTGCTGGGCGTCAGCCTCGAAGGAAGTGTGGGGTAGTAACACAGATGCTCGAAGTTCGCGACCTGCACGCCAAGGCAGGCGACCGCCAGATTCTGAACGGCATCAATCTCACGGTGAACGCCGGGGAGATCCACGCCATCATGGGGCCCAACGGTTCCGGCAAGAGCACGCTGGCTGGCGTTCTGGCCGGTCGGAACGGGATCGAGGTCACTGCCGGCTCGGCAACCTTCCAGGGGAATGACCTCTTTGCGCTCGAGCCGGAGGCGCGCGCGCGCGCGGGCGTGTTTCTCGCCTTTCAGTATCCAGTCGAGATTCCGGGCGTCAACAACGCCTACCTGTTGAAGGCGGCGCTGAACGAGGTGCGCAAGCATCGCGGTGAGCCGGTGCTCGACGCCATGGACTTCATGACGTTGATTCGCGATCAAATGAAGCTGCTGGAGATGGACGACAGTCTCCTGACTCGGCCGGTCAATGCGGGGTTTTCCGGGGGCGAGAAGAAGCGCAACGAGATCTTCCAGCTTGCTGTGCTCGAACCGTCGCTCGCGATTCTCGACGAGACCGACTCCGGGCTCGACATCGATGCCTTGAAGATTGTGGCCGGTGGCGTGAACGCAATGCGGAGCCCCGATCGTGCGATGGTGCTGGTCACGCACTACCAACGGCTGCTGAACTACATCGTTCCAGACTTCGTCCACGTGCTCTCGGGCGGCCGGATCGTGAAGTCTGGTGGCAAGGAGCTGGCGCTCGAGCTCGAGGACAGGGGCTACGGCTGGATCGAGACCGAGCCGGCGGCGATCTAGAGAGTGCGTCCAGGAGACAGGAGACAGGAGGCAGGAGAAGCCGGTGGCTTCGCCGCATTCTTCAGCTACCTGCGAGACACCGATGACCGAGGTTGCCACCACCGCTGACAGCTACGCCGAGCAGTTCGGTCGGTTCAAGCAGCAGACCGTGCTCCCCGGCGCGCTTGCGTCACTACGCGACGACGCGTTCAGGTGCTTCGACCGTCTCGGGTTCCCAACCACGCGGCTCGAGGACTGGCGCTTCACCAACGTCGCCCCGATCGCAGAAACCGCCTTCGTGGCCCAGGTGGCTCAGGTGGCACAGACCGAAGGCACCGACCACACCCGAGTCGACTTCGACGCTTTGGACCTGCCCCGGCTCGGCGGCCCGGAGCTGGTGTTCGTGAATGGCACCTTCGCGCCCGCGCTGTCCACCACCGACGGGCTCCCCGCTGGCGCGCGCGCTCGGAGCCTTGCTGCCGTCCTGGCCCACGGTAATCACGAAAATGGCGCCGAGGCAGTCGCCTCGCGGCTTGGAGAGCTCGCGCGCATCGAGGGCCAGTCGTTCACCGCGCTCAACACGGCGTTCCTGCGTGACGGCGCCGTCATCGAGGTTCCACCGGGGGTCGTGGTGGAGACGCCGATCCATCTCCTGTTTGTCACGCGGAGCCACACCGCGCCTGTTCTCAGCCAGCCCCGTGTGCTACTGGTGGCCGGCGAACATAGCCAGGTCCAGGTTGTGGAAAGCCACACCGGGGACGGCGAGACGGCGTATTTGAGCAACACGGTCACCGAGATCGCGGCGGGCGACCATGCGGTCGTCGATCACTACACCCTGGTGCGCGAGGCGGATGCGGCCTGTCGCGTGGGAAGCCTTCACGCGAATCTCGGTCGCGCCAGCAACTTTTCGTCGCATACCATCTCGTTGAGCGGTGCCTTCGTGCGCAACGAGGCGAGCGTCGTGCTCGGCGGCGAGGGTGGCACGTGCACGTTGAACGGGCTGTATCTGGCGAATGGCCGGCAGCTGGTCGACAACCAGACGACGATCGACCACGCCCAGCCGCACTGCGACAGTCACGAGCTCTACAAGGGGATCCTCGACGGGCGGAGCCGTGGGGTCTTCAACGGCAAGATCATCGTCAGGCTCGACGCGCAGAAGACCGACGCAAAGCAGTCGAACAAGGCGCTGCTGCTGTCCGAGGATGCCCAGGTCACGACCAAACCGCAGCTCGAGATCTTCGCTGACGACGTGAAGTGCACCCACGGCGCCACGGTGGGCCAACTCGACGAAGACTCCCTGTTCTATCTGCGGTCGCGTGCCCTCTCACGTGAGCAAGCCCGGCAGTTGCTGATTCATGCGTTTGCCGCCGATCTGCTCGGTCACATCAAGGTCGAGGCGATCCGCCAGCAGCTCGACGCCCTGCTGCTCGAACGGTTGCCGGTGGCTGGATGAGGTCTTCTCAGGAGACAGGAGGCAGGAGACAGGAGACAGGAGGAGCCGGAGGGCTTCGCCGGTCAAGCTGTTCTTCAGGTGCAGGGTTTCCCGCATGAGCAGCGTGGCGCACACCGATTCGGTCCATTCGGCGCACGTGCTCGACGAAGTACGGATCCGCGAGCTGTTTCCGATTCTTGCCGCGACGGTTGGTGACAAGCCGCTGGTGTATCTCGACAACGCCGCGACCACGCAAAAGCCCCAGCCGGTGCTCGATACGCTGTCGCGGTATTACGCGGCCCAGAACGCGAACATTCATCGTGGCGTCTACCAGTTGAGTCAGAACGCGACCCAGGCCTACGAAGATGCACGGGCCAAGGTGGCGACGTTTCTGCACGCGGCCGATCCGGCAGAGATCATCTTCACGCGCAATGCCACCGAGGGCATCAACCTGGTGGCGCAGACGTTTGGTCGCAGCACCGTCGGGGAAGGTGACGAAGTGGTGATCTCCACCATGGAGCACCACTCGAACATCGTGCCGTGGCAGCTGCTGTGCAACGAGAAGGGCGCCCGTCTGCGGGTCGTGCCGATCACCGACGCCGGCGAGCTGATGCTCGACGAGTACGAGTCCCTGCTCGGGCCGCGGACAAAGCTCGTGTCAATCGTCCATATGTCGAACTCGCTCGGTACCGTCAACCCGGTGCAGCGGGTGGTCGAGCTGGCGCATGGGCACAACATACCGGTCCTGATCGACGGGTCGCAGGCGGCGTATCACATGGCGGTCGACGTGCAGGCCATCGGGTGCGACTTCTATGTGGTGACGGGACACAAGCTCTACGGTCCGACAGGAATCGGGGCGCTGTATGGTCGCCGACACCTGCTCGACGCGATGCCGCCGTATCAGGGTGGCGGCGACATGATCAGCTCGGTGACCTTTGAGCGGACTACCTATAACGAAGTGCCGCACAAGTTCGAGGCGGGTACTCCGCACATTGCCGGTGCCATCGGGCTCGGTGCGGCGGTCGATTTCATCAGCGGTGTGGGGTTTGGCGCGATCGCTGCGCACGAGCGGCGGCTCCTCGACCACGCCACCGCGGCACTGTCGGCGGTGCCGGGACTGCGCCTCATCGGCACGGCCAGACAGAAGGCGAGCATCCTGTCGTTTGTACTGGACGGCGTGCACGCGCACGACATTGGCACGATCGTGGACACTGAAGGCGTCGCCATTCGCACTGGGCACCACTGCACACAGCCGGTCATGGACCGATTCGGCGTTCCGGCCACCGCCCGCGCGTCATTGGCGATGTACAACACGACCGAGGAGATCGATCGTCTTGTGGCAGCACTGACCAAGGTGCGGGAGATCTTTGACTGATGTCGGACTTACGCGAGCTGTATCAAGAAGTCATCCTCGACCACAATCGGAGCCCGCGAAACTTTGGACCGCTCGAGGGCGCCGATCTCCGGGCAGACGGCCACAACCCTCTTTGCGGCGATCGGTTGTCGGTCGCGCTCAAGGTCGAGGACGGCCTGGTGACGGACGTGCGGTTCGAAGGGTCCGGTTGCGCGATCTCGAAAGCGTCGGCTTCGCTGATGACCGAGCGAATCAAGGGCCAGACGATCGACGAGGCGCGCGCGTTGTTCGATCGCTTTCATCGACTCCTGACCGACCAGACCGCCCCAACCGACGACGCTGCGCTCGGCAAGTTGGCGGTCTTTGCTGGCGTGCGTGACTACCCGGCCCGGGTCAAGTGTGCCGTCCTGGCCTGGCATACGCTACGGGCGGCAGTCGACGACAACCACGAGTTGGTTTCAACGGAGTGATACGTGGGTATCTTCAACTTCAATTCGTCTCCCGAGACAGACGACCCGAAGACGCCGGTGTCGACCGAGGCCAGGGCGTCTGAGCCGGTCCCGGCGACGGCCGTCGAGATGACTCCGCCCCCCGTGGACCCGCCACGGGCGATTCTACCGACGCAGCCACCGGTCCCGGCCCCGGCGACGACCCATGACCCGATCGATTCGGATCCGCTCAAGACCCTCGAGCTCAAGCCGAAGCTGATCGAGGCGCTGTCGACGGTCTACGATCCGGAGATCCCGGTCAATATCTACGAGATGGGGCTGATCTATGACGTCGACGTGAACGCCGACGGGCTGGTGGGGATCCGTATGACGCTGACCTCGCCCGCCTGCCCCGCCGCCCAGAGCATTCCGGTCGAAGTCGAGGCGAAGGCGAAAGCCGTCCCAGGTGTCAGTGACGCCTGGGTCGATGTTGTGTGGGAACCGACGTGGGACATGAGCAAGATGTCCGAGGCGGCGAAGCTCCAGCTAGGCTTGTTGTAACCGGTGGCTACGATCGATTCTCGAGCCCGTCGTCTGCCGGCCGCTCCGCTTCGTTGCCAGTACTGACGCGGTTGCGGCCTGCCTGCTTGGCATCCTCCAGCGCAGCCCTGGCTCCTGCTACGAGCTCCAACTCTTCCCAGTTCGAATCGATAGCCGGTGTCGAGGTGGCGATTCCGACGCTGACCGTCACACAGAGTGATACGTCCGAACCGGGGTGCTCGATCGCGAGGCCCTCTACCCCGGCGCAGATTCGGGGGGCCACCCGAAAGGCGCCCTGCTGGTCGGTGCGCGACATCACCACTCCGAACTGCTCGCCGCCGTAGCGCGCCACCAGGTCGCCGGGACGGCGCACGTATTGCCTGATGTGACGACCGATCTTGGCAAGGCACTCGTCGCCGGCTCGATATCCGAGCCCGTCGTTGAAGTCGCTGAAGCGGTCGATGTCGACCATCAAGACGCTGAGCGACGAAGCCTCGCGCAGCGCGCGTCGCCACTCGCCACGGAGGAACTCCTGGAAGGAGCTGTGGTTCGCCAGCGACGTGAGGGCGTCGATGCCTGTCAGACGGTTCAAGGTCAGATGCGCCTCGTCGAGCTCGGTCGTGCAACGCTCGAGCTCGTTCGACAGCCCGCTGATCTCGTTGTGGAGCCTTCGCTCCCGCACCCGGAGGTAGACCAGGGCACCCAGCAGAATCCCAAGGGCGAGCCAGTACACCCAAGAACCAATCATCGAGGCAGCATTCTCACACACCGGTTCACCGTGCGGCCAGACACGGTGCGTTTCGTGCGGGACCGGAGCATTGGTCTCTGTTCGAAACAGAGGGAAGTACGACCGTGCGAGTGGGCCGGTCTGTGTCCAGTTGCCAGCCACGAAACTTGGTTGCACGCTGTCACGCTATGAGACAGAATGCGACCGAGTACCCCCGTCCTTCCGTTCCCGTCGCCGCGTGTTATGCACCGAGCCTCAGGGCCCGTGGCGGAGAGGATTCTAGCCTCCGTCATCGGGTGTGGCGGCCGTGGTTTCATCTTCCGGCCGAAAGGAGAGAGGTCATGAGGGGATGGCAGCGCTGTCTGATCGTGTCGTCGGCCCTGTTCGTCGGCTGTGGAGGGGCGGCAACGCCCGCGTTACAGCTCGTTGAGGATGCGGCGGAGGCAATGGGAAACCTCCGCGCCGTGAGTGAGACGACGACTCTGGTGAACGAGGGCCAGGGACGGACGCATCGGCTCGGTCAGAACAAGAGCCCGCGCTCGGATCTGCCGTATTACGAGATCGAGAACTATCGGATGCAGATTGATTTTGCCAATGAGCGTTGGCGGCTGCGTCAGGACCGCACGACGACGTTCCTAACGGGCAGCCCCCTCTACGGAGTGCGCCAGACCTATGGCCTCGATGGAGATGTGGCGTATGACGAGCAAGGCGAGCGCAACGTGCGCGCGAGTGAACGGGTTGCGGCCGAACGTTGGGCCGAGATGTATCACAATCCGATTGGCATCGTGCTGCTGGCGCTCGACGAGACCTCGACGGTCAGCAATCTGCGCGAGGAGGAAGGGCAGCGGGTCGTTGACATCGCCGCGGCCAACGGGACCCAGTTCACACTCTTCGTCGACGGCGAGACAGGGCTGCCGAGCAAGGTGATGTCCTCGAGGTATCATCCCAACCTGGGTGACGTCGCCGTTGAGACGCTCTTCGAGGACTATGCTGAGACTGGCGGGCTGGGCGGATTTCAGGCCCGGCTGATGCTGCCTCGCAGCTACACCACGAACCTCGATCGCTTCCAGCTCTCCCAGTTCCGAGTGACCGCGAATCCGGACGGTCAGGTCGACGATCTGGCGGCGCCGGCGGACGCACGATCCGCTGGGCCGACGATGGACACGGCCAGCGTGGAGGTCGAGGAGATTGTCGACGGCGTCTGGTATCTGAACGGGCAGTCTCACCACAGTGTGCTGGTCGAGTTCGATGAGTATCTGGCCCTGATCGAGGCGCCGCAGAGCGAGGCCCGCACCTTGGCGGTCATCGCGCGCGCGCGCGAGCTGCAACCGGACAAACCGCTCCAATACGTTGTCAACACCCACCATCATTACGACCACTCGGCTGGAATCCGCGCTGCGGTTTCGGAGGGGTTGACCGTGATTACCCACGAAGTGAACCGCTCGTTCTTCGAGGAGCTTGTGGCGAGACAGCACTCGATCGTGCAGGATGCGCTCGCCAGGAATCCGCAGCCGCTTACCATCGAGACCGTGAACGGGAACGAGCCATACGAGCTGACCGATGGTAGCCGGACGATGCAGATCTACCGAATCGTGGCCGATGCGCATAGCGACGGGATCTTGATGGCATATCTGACACGGGAGCGAATCCTGATCGAGGCAGACGCCTACTCGCCGACCTCCAGGGAGGCGCCGTTTGCCGAAGTGCTGCTGCAGAACATCGAGGACCGGGAGCTCCGCGTCAACACGATTCTGCCGCTTCATGGTGGAGTCTCTGAGTTCGAGGATCTCGAGAGCGCGGCGCGAACCGCGCAGGAGCTGGCAGAGTAAGTATCCCCCGGCACAGCCGGGGGCTTTAGTTGTGAGCCGCTCAAAGCGGCCTGACGTGGCCGCTACGCGTCCACTTGGGCCACCCTACGGGTGGCTGCTCTCATCCAACCGGAGCTGTTCTTGCCGACGATCTTCCACTTCCTGCGCCCGGATGTAGGCGCGAATCGCTCGTTCGTCCCGACCCAGCGTGGACACAAAGTAGCCGCGGGCCCAAAAGTGCTGCCCAACGAAGCTGCGCGACCGCCCGGCAAACTCCCGCGCAATGTGGATGGCGCTCTTCCCTTTGATGTACCCGATCACCTGCGCCACCGAGTACTTCGGCGGAATCGACAACATCATGTGGACGTGATCGGCCAACAGATGCCCTTCTTCCACCTCGCTCTCGCGCTGCCGCGCCAAGCGCCGCAGCACGTCGCCCAAATACCGGCGCAACTCCCCGTAGATCGCCTTCTTGCGGTACTTCGGGATGAAGACAACGTGATACTGACATGCCCACTTCGAGTGATTTAGACTGCGATAGTTCGTCATGGGGACTCCCCTTTCGTGATGCGTTGCGGCTCACGGGGGGGAGTTCCTCATTCCAATCCCGGAACTGTCAAACTCTGGGTGCCGCCCCGGCAAAGCCGGGGGGTCTCTCACGCTGACTAG